>ERZ808242.68-NODE-68-length-78243-cov-13.438776_pt1 | contig 78243 bp, 56 predicted proteins | sample MGYA00521244_ERZ808242 | MGnify/ENA primary metagenome ERZ808242 (study PRJEB31516, sample SAMN03275573) | gut metagenome | biome: mammalia-associated habitat; material: feces | host: Papio cynocephalus | place: Kenya | collected 2012-07-27 ... | reverse complement strand
GAGGCCTCAGGCCTCTCCAGTGAAAATATCGGGAAAATCAGGTGTCAAACTTCCGTGCCCCAACCTTTAAAGCATGATGGGCACATGTTCTTCTAAGTCTGTGAACAATTGTAGCTGAATCATTTGCAGATGCACAAAATTCACTATCTTTGCAAAGATTTGAACATTTTGTAAGACAGATTTAAACATTTTGTATTGAAAAACCTGACACTTTACACAAGAAAACACTTCGTTGAAGTGCTCGACAGGGCATAGACACCGGGGCAAGGGTGCCGCCTGCTCAACACAAAGGCCTCGCAGGCCGGCATCCCTGCCCCGGTACGTCACACTGCCACATCCGCACCTCCGGACATACTACAGATGTCTGTCAATATCCATTTTATCATGAAGAACCCTGACTATCAAGACTGTTCCGTCCGGTATCTTCCTATAGAAAATCATGTGCCGTACATAATGGTATTTACGGTAACCGGGACGCACATGTTCATAAGACTGGCCGGCATGAAGCGGGTCGTCAGCAATCAATCTAAAAGCGGACAGCAAACCTGACAGATAATGATTCGCCTTTTCGAGAGACCATTCAGTCAATGTATACTGCCATATTTCTGCCAGATCTCTCTCCGCGAGTTTAGATATCTTGTACTTCATTTCCCTTCGCCTCATTCAGTTTCCTCAGAAAAACATCAGGATCAAAGTCCTCAACGACTCCGCTTTCCTCTCCATCTTTCAGAGCAGCACGGATAGCGGCAAGACGGCTCTCATCTTCTTCGAGCCGCCTGAGTCCGGCACGTATCACTTCGCTGGCATTATTATAGCGCCCTCCGGCAATATTGGCACGGATAAACTCCTCAAAATGAGGCCCCAAAGTAACAGTTACAGTTCTTGGCATAAGCAATCTTATTAATACGCAAATGTAAGAATAAATCTTACATTGTACAATGCCCCAACCTCCGGGCGGGCAACACAAAAAATTGGCCTTATGCCGAAAAGCATAAGGCCAACTCAATTACTCACCTGAACAGCGGCTATACCCCGCCGAAGGCGCTGTAACCACCATCCACAGGGACGACGATACCGGTGACGAACGAAGAGATGTCACTGAGAAGATACAGCATCGTCCCGACAAGATCCTCCGGCTCACCGAACTTGTGGGTCGGAGTATTCGCTATGATCTTCTTTCCGCGCGGCTTGAGCTCGCCGGTCTGCTCGTCAGTGAGCAGGAAGCGGTTCTGGTCGGTGAGGAAGAAGCCCGGAGCGATGGCGTTGCAGCGGATGCCGAGCTGTGCGACATGCACTGCATACCACTGGGTGAAGTTGTTGATTGAACCCTTCGCCGCAGAGTATGCAGGGATCTTGGTAAGAGGACGGATGGCGTTCATAGAGGAGATGTTGAGCACATTTCCCTTGCCGGCCTCGATCATGTCGGTCGTGAAGACCATCGTGGCGAGCAGGGTCCCCTTGAAGTTGAGATCATACACCTGCTGGAAACCGTCCATGCTCAGGCCGTAGAAAGTGTCAGCAAGGTCGTCGTCCTTAGTCATCTGCTCCACCTTGCAGGTGGCCTTAGGGGAGTTGCCCCCGGCGCAGTTGATGAGGATGTCTATCTTGCCGAGTTTCTCATGGATGAGGTCGCGTGCTGCTATGAGGGCCTCCTTGTCGAGGGTGCTGGCGGAGATGCCGAGGCACTTGACTCCGAACTCCTTCGCGATGGCCTCACCCTTGGCCGGGTTGTCAGCGCTGCGGCTGATCACTGCCAGGTTGACACCGGCCTCGGCAAGGCCCCTGGTAAGAGCCATGCCGAGGATGCCGAAGCCTCCTGTGATGACGCAGTTGCGTCCTTTCAAATCATCGAATGACCATTTCATAGACTGCCCTCCTATTTGTTGAACAGCCTCCTGATATGACGCTCGCAGAGGTTCTCGATCACCTGCTCGCCGATGACATCGGTGTGCTTCTCAAGAGCCGGGTAGTACTCGTCGCCGAGTTCTGCGGCAATCTTGTAGCTCACGTGGATCAGCTGGCGGAAAGAAGGATTATAGAGAGGGTCGGCCTGATTGTGGCGCATGGTGCGTGCATAGGTGTCGGCATCCCACTTCTCGACCTCCTCAGGAGTAGGAAGGGCATTGACATCGACATCGATCACAGCGGCATACGGCACGGTAAGTTCGGCCATGCGCCCGAGAGCGTTGACATAGATCTTCTTGGCAAGCTTGAGAGCCTCAGGATCAGCCACGGCGAGACCGATGTTCTCCTCAAGCCATGTGGTACCGGCAGTCTTGATGTGGATACCTTTGTCGTACTTCTGGATGAGACGGCCCATGATCGGGTAGATGGAGAACTTGTCAGAGCCGGAGTGGATGCTGAGCTTGAGGTTGTCCATGAGGCCGAACTCCTTGACAGCAAAATCGATCACGAGCAGGTCCTCTTCGAACTCCTTCTCAAACTGCTTGATGTCCCCACGATAGTCCACACCTTTGTTGAAGCGGCCGGTGAACTTAGGAGCTATGGTCTGAGCCGGAACCTTCTGTGAAGCGAGGGCGCTGAGGATGAAGAGGATCTCGACAGGAGTCTGAGGATCATTGACCTCATCCATGGAGACCTCTGTCACGAAGTTGCCCTCACCCTTTTTCTCGGCGATATGGCGGTATATACGCCCAGCCTCCTGAGCTGCAAAGAGATAGCGGTCGGCTATGGCGCGGACCTGAGCCTCTGAAACCTCGAACGGCTCGGCGATGCCAGGAATGGAGAGCGAGCCGATGAAGCGGGCATTGTCCTTGACAAACGCGTCAACATCCTTAGGATCAGCCGGCTTGCCGATATAGTCAGCGACATCGATAGTAAAGAAATCCGATGCATCAATGAAACGGTCAACATTGTTCATGTTGATATGGTCGGCATCAACGAAATACTGTCCTGTGTAGCCGAGAGCCTTGACGGCAGCATCAGCCTCGACACGGGTGGACATAGGCTCGGTGTGCACGATCTGGTGCTCACGGTTGGACTTGTTCCATACAGGGACGAAATGTACCCCGAACTCCTTCTCGGCCTTGATGAGGGCCTTGAGCTGTGAGACACCCTCATGCGCGAAGCGGTCACCAATTCCGAAAGAATATTTTCCTATTTTTATCATAACTAATTGGTTATTTGTTGTTTATGCAATATAAGTACCAGCAACGGTGTCTCCGCCGTGTCCTGTCCAGTTGGTGTGGAAGAACTCCCCGCGCGGACGGTCGGTGCGCTCGTAGGTGTGCGCTCCGAAATAGTCGCGCTGAGCCTGAAGAAGGTTGGCCGGGAGCCTGTCGCAGCGGTACCCGTCATAGTATTCAAGGGCGGCGCTCAGGGTAGGTGCAGGCACGCCGTTAACGATAGCCTGGGCGAGCACATTCCTCCAGCCCTGCTGGGCATCGGCAAGCTTCTCGCAGAAATAAGGGTCGAGAAGGATGTTGGCGATGTCAGGGTTCTTGTCGAAAGCTTCCTTGATCTTGCCGAGGAACACGCTGCGGATGATGCAGCCGCCTCTCCACATGAGGGCGATTCCGCCGTAGTTTAGGTTCCAGCCATACTCCTTGGCTGCTGCACGCATGAGGGTATAGCCCTGCGCATAAGATACCACCTTCGCGGCAAAGAGAGCTTTGCGCAGATCTTCGAGGAACGCTTTTCGGTCACCTGTGAACTTGGCCGGCTTCGGGCCCTGGAGAATCTTGGAAGCGGCAACCCTCTCCTCTTTCTGGGCAGAGAGGCAGCGGGCAAACACAGCCTCACCGATAAGAGTCAGAGGCACACCGGCATCGAGAGCAGCCACTGCGGTCCACTTGCCGGTACCCTTCTGTCCGGCAGTGTCGAGAATGTAATCAAGCACGTATTTTCCGTCCTCATCTTTCTTGGCAAGGATGTCGCGGGTGATCTCGATGAGATAGCTGTCGAGGTCGCCCTTGTTCCACTCGGCGAAGACCTCGTGCATCTCCTCGTTGGTCATGCCGAGGATGTCCTTCATGATCTGGTAGCACTCGCAGATGAGTTGGATGTCACCATATTCGATGCCGTTGTGTACCATCTTCACGAAGTGGCCGGCACCGCCTTCGCCCACCCAGTCGCAGCAAGGTGTACCATCAGCAACCTTGGCGCAGATGCTCTGGAATATAGGCTTGACATAAGGCCAAGCGGCAGGAGATCCGCCAGGCATCATGGACGGGCCTTTAAGCGCACCCTCCTCGCCTCCGGACACTCCTGTGCCGACATAGAGAAGTCCCTTGTTCTCCACATAAGCGGTACGGCGGGTGGTGTCAGGGAAGTGCGTGTTGCCTCCGTCGATGATGATGTCCCCCTTGTCGAGGAGCGGGATGAGCTTGTCGATGAAGTCATCCACGGCCTGTCCGGCCTTCACCATGAGGAAAACCTTGCGCGGGCTCTTTAGGGAGGAGACGAAATCCTCGAGAGAGTGGGCTCCATAGATGTTCTTGCCCTTGCCGCGTCCTTCCATGAACTTGTCAACCTTTTCTACAGTGCGGTTGTATACACTTACATGGAAGCCTTTGCTCTCCATGTTGAGGACCAGGTTCTCACCCATTACGGCGAGTCCTATGAGTCCGATGTCTGAAACTGGTTTCATATTATCTGTCTGTTGATTGTTTTACTTTGAATCCGAGCTCCTCAAGAGCAGAGACCGTGCCGGCATCCCCTCCGATAAGGCTGAGGGTGAACGCCGACGGTTCCCTGCGCACAGGGTAATCGCCGCGCAACTTCTCGAACGAGCCGAGATCCGCACGCAGCCTGCCGCTGTCCTCAAGAACATCATAAGTATAAAGTATGGCCTCCGAGAGCAGCTCCTGACGGCTCTTGCCTGACGCATCGAGACTGAACTCGAGAGGCACGGACGGTGCCGGTATGTCCGAAGGGAACCAGTCCTTCAGAGGAAGTCCGAGGACTTCAGAGACGGTGCGCACGCTTGCGGCTGTGCCGTTGGCCTTGCCGTCTGCACTGTAGCCGGCTATGTGCGGGGTCGTGATGTCGAGAAGCGAGACAAGCTTAGGATCAAGATCCGGCTCCCCCTCCCACACGTCAAGGACTCCTCCTGCGATTGCCCCGGTTTTCAGAGCCCGCTTGAGCGCGGCATTGTCAACTACAGGGCCCCGGGAAGAATTTATGAGGATCTGCGAAGACTTCATCCTGCCCATACGCTCCGCATCAAAAAGGTGCCATGTGGCATCCTCCCCGTCGCGTGACAGCGGCACATGCAAAGTGATGATATCGCTATTCTCGATGATTTCATCCAGAGAAACAAAGCCCGGATGGCCCTCGCGGCGCTCGCGTGGAGGATCGTTGAGAAGGACTTTCATCCCGAGGGCAGATGCAGCCCGGGCCACCTTGGAGCCCACATTGCCGACTCCCACCACTCCGAGAGTCATCCCCTCAAGATCAAGGGAACGCATCCCGGCAAGTCTCACAAGGACTGAACTGATGTACTGCTTGACAGACCAGGAGTTGCATCCCGGAGCATTGCGCCAGATGATATCGTGCGCCTCGCACCATACAGTATCGATATGGTCAAAACCTATTGTCGCAGTGGCAATGACCTTGACCGAAGAGCCCTTGAGCAGAGATTCATTGCAGATGGTGCGTGTCCTGGTGATGAGTGCATCTGCATCCCTCACAACTTCCGCTGTCGTTTCCTTGCCCGGGAGATACACCACCTGAGCGTAAGGCTCGAGAACCCCGCGGAGGAATGGTATCTTGTTGTCGCAAACTATTTTCATATCAGTCCTTGAACCTCTCCGGATAAGCCCAGAGTCCGAGGGCCGGGTTGGATATGTAGTATATCTCCTCCCCGTCCGGCATGGTGTTCCAGCCGTCCTTCAGTTTTTCCGGATGATAGTGTTCCATTATCTGATTGAGATCGCCATACTTGAATCCGACACTCTCGATCTCTTCACGGCTCATCTCAGGACCCGGACAGTACGTGATGGTGAAACGGCCTTCGGACGAACCGTGGATCAGGTGGGCGGACGCGCCAAGATTCTCTTGAAGGTCGGCATTATGCTCAGTGGCCTCAAGAGTGTGCGGTGTGCCCTTGTAACCGTATTTGCGGATCAGGCCGTCTATGGTCTTGTCCTCGCCGAACTCCTTGAGGGCCGGCGCCAGCACCACGAGTTCCGCCCCGTCGGCAAGCGCCATGCGGGTGCGGTAAACGCTCTTGTTGCCCAGCCAGGTGCTCTTGAATTCCTCCGGGTCGAGGTACACGAGGCACTTCTTGATCTCGTGATCAACCATGATGAAGTTGGTCTCAAGAGAGAGGTCGGAAGCCTTCTGGAAGCACTCGAAATCGTCACCGATGAAAAGCCCCTTGAGTTCCATCTCCCCAGTCTGCTCGTTCTTGGCACGGACGGTGAGCACATATACTATAGGAAGATCCTTGATAAAATTGGTTCTTGCGTACTCCATCACATCGCGTACCGGGGACTTGGCCCGGCCCATGATGCGCTCCATCCCGTAGGTCGCGCCGATGTAATGGCTCTTGTTGATGCCCTCGGAACCGCCGACTCCCACGAAGATGTTCTTGGTGTAGTTGGCCATGCCTATCACTTCGTGAGGCACTACCTGACCGATTGAGAGTATAAGGTCGAACGACGGGTCAAGCAGGAGTTTGTTGACCTGGGCCGGCCAGCTGTAGTTGAGCCTGCCTTCGGAAACCTTGTTGACATATTCAGCAGGCACCTGCCCCACCGTGACGACATCGTTGCGCCAGTCGTGCACCCGGAAACGGTCCGCCGGGACATGGCCGAACATGGTCTTTATCTGCTCGGAAGTCATCGGGGAATGGGTACCGAGAGCCGGCATCACATCCGTGAGCGCGTCACCGAAATAGTCATAGACCATCTCGGTGATCGGCCCGGCGTATGAATTGAGACGGGTGAAGTCGGGCGGCAGGGCCAGCACGCGCTTCTTTTTCCCCATCTTGTCGAAGACTTCCTCAAGTATAGCCCTGACTTCGCCAGGAGTGATGTTATCGGTCTTCGAACCTCTTGCGTAGTACAGCATAGGCTTCTCTATCTCTTGACGCGAGCGTTGCCCTGCCAGATGCTCCATACCTGCTCCTCATCGGCAGGCTGGCCGTAGTCGGTGAGGAAAGTGGTGGCAAGTGCGCCGCTGGCCCAGCCGAACTGGATCCATTTCTCGCTCTCCCATCCTTTCAGGACAGCGTAGAGCAGACCTCCCACGAAGCCGTCGCCACCGCCGATGCGGTCGAGGACATGGATCTCACGCGGTTCCACGACATGCCAGGTATCGCCCTCAAGCATGATGGCTCCCCAGTTGTGGCTGTTGGTATTGTTGACCTGACGGAGAGTGGTGGCAAATACCTGTGCCCCAGGATACTCCTTCTTCACACGGCGTATCATCTCCTTGAACCCGTCGATCTTGGAAGCGATGTCTTTGCCTCCGGCCTCAGGCCCCTCGATGCCGAGGCACAGCTGGAAGTCCTCCTCGTTGCCGATGAGGATGTCGGAAATGCTGCATATCTCGGAGAATATGTCGTGAAGCTCCTGCTCGCGGCCCTTCCAAAAAGAGGCGCGGTAATTGAGATCGAAGCTGATGCGGGTGCCGTACTTTTTAGCTGCACGGGCGATCTCAAGACAGAACTTGCTCGTGTCCGGGCTGAGCGCCGCTATAAGTCCGGAAAGGTGGACAATCTGCACTCCCTCCTGGCCGAAGATGCGGTCAAGATCGAAGTCTTTGACATTCAAGGTACGGCCCACCTCGCCTGCGCGGTCGTTCCAGACGCGCGGACCTCTTGAGCCGTAGCCGCTGTCGGCGATGTTGATCTGGTGCCTGTAGCCCCAAGGGCCGCCCTGAGGCACTTCCGGCCCCTCGAAATCCATGCCGCGGGCGCGGAGGTTGGACTTGATGAAAGCTGCGAACGGGCTGTCCTTGACGAATGCGGTCAGCACCTTGACAGGAAGTCCGAGGTAAGATGACACACTGGCGACATTGGTCTCGGCACTGGTGGCCTGAAGGTGCAGCACATCGCTGCTCTGCACAGGCTGTCCGTTCTCAGGAGTGATTCGAAGTCCCATGCTGGTCGGGACAAGGAGGGCATATTTGCAGCCCTGCTTAAGTGACATATCCATATTCCTTAAAAAATTTCAGTTCAACTTGCAAAATTAATCAATTATTTGTTCTTCTCGGCCTCCGGGGTGCCTTTCTCAAGTTCCCAGTCCTGCTTCTTCTGTGCGCGCTGAGGTACTTGATGCAACTCGGTGAAGACGTTGTTGTCTTCTATCACGATGTCGGAAAGCAGGTACTGGTCCGGCTTCTCGGCAATCTCTATGGCCTGCTCCGTGCAGGTGAGACGGCAGTTGCGGATGGTCACGTGTTCACCGTACGACATAGGGATGTCCTTGCGGCCTTTGAGGTCGAAGAACTGTGTCCACGGATGCACATAGAACGCCCAGCGCACCTCGCCGGTGACATTTTCCACCAGCACATACTCGTAGCGCTGCGGAGTGTCGGGCCGCATCTTCATCTGGAGCACCCGTGTGGCACCGTGCACCTCGGAGTCGCGCAGGATGACGTTGCGCCCGCCGACGCACTCGCTTCCGAAAGTGATGACCCCCGGGCCCTTGCCGAACCAGCACTTCTCCACGAGGATGTTTGTGTTGACCCCGTTGTCCGGGTCAGTGTCCGCCCACGGGCCCTTGCCGCCCTTGATGGCGATGATGTCATCGTTGACGGAAATGTGGCAGCCTGTGATATGGACATTGTTGCAGGCGTCAACATCGATTGCGTCAGAGCTCGGGGCAGCCACCGGGGAATGCGGGGCGAAGATGGTCACGTCCTTCATCCTCACGTAGTCGCACTTGTACAGGTGGGTGGTCCAGAAACCCGAGTTGCGCAGGGTCACGCCCTCGATCAGGATGTCCTTGCCTCCCGCGACATAAATCATACGCGGGCGGAGGGCCTCAAGATTGGTACATGCCGGATTGACGCGGCGGCGCGTCCAGAAATCCCTCCAGTACCTAAGGCCGTTGCCGTCTATCACGCCCTCTCCCCTGATGGAGAAGCCCTCGACATCGTATGCGTTGACAAGGGCGGCTATATAAGGCTGTATCACTCCCTCGATATGCACTTTGGCCACCGGATAGTCGGAGATGTCGTCACTCCCCTTGAGCACCGCTCCCCTCTCGAGCAGAAGGTGCGTGCCGGACTTGAAAAAGAGTGAACTTGTGAGCCAGACGCCCTTCGGCACCACCACCGTACCGCCGGAGACTGCGGCTGCATCGATGGCTTTCTGTATCGCCGCCGTCTGGAGCAGGGTGCTGTCACGCACTGCGCCATAGTCAGTTATGACAAACCTCCTCGCCTGGGAGGCCGGAATCGCGGCGGGCTTGTCGCTGAACCATTTTTCAACAGGAGTCCCGTCAGGCCAGGACCCGGCACGGCAGAAAGGAACCGCCAAAAGGATGGTAATTGCAATGGAAAAGAATCTTTTCATCATGTGGTTGACATTATTGGCACAAATATAGATATTAATCTTCGGTTTTTCTCACTATTTTTGTGAGTTGTATTGAAATTGAAATTTATGGACAATGCAGTAATCGATGCCATCAGGACTCGCCGCAGCATAAGGAAATTCACAGCTGAACAGGTTTCCGATGACGAATTGAAGACAGTGCTCGACGCCGGCACATACGCTCCCACAGGGCACAACGCGCAGGATCCGCTCATAGTGGCGGTACAGAACCCCGAAATCATAAAAAGACTCTCCACCCTCAACGCCCGGATAATGGGAAAAGAAGGCGACCCGTATTACGGAGCACCGACTATAATATTGGTATTCGTGCCGCGCCCGGAGGACAACCCGAACTCCATTCAGGACGGTTCGCTCGTGCTGGGCAACATGATGCTGGCCGCCCATGCCATCGGGCTCGGATCTTGCTGGATCAACCGCGAGCGCGAGATGTCCGCCACCGCTGAAGGCAGGGCCATCCAGAAGGAACTCGGCATCCCCGAAGAATACATGGGCATCGGAGCGCTCTCTCTCGGCTACCCGGCACGTCCCAATCCCACAGCCCTTCCGCGCAAGGAAAATTATTGGAAGATAGTGAAGTAGGCATGGGAAAATCTCATCATTTCTGGAACGGAGTCCTTGCCACCGCCCTGGTGGGAATCGGGGGAGGATACGAGTACCTCAGGCTCGTCATGGCATCGCGCAGGCCGGGAAGGTCATCAGCGATGACCCTCCGAAAGATACTTTTCTATGCCCGCAACAGCGAATACGGGCGCAAGCACAAGTTCAGCGAGATCCTCCTCGCCAAGAGCAACAAAGAACTGCTCGAACGCTGGCAGAAGAACGTCAAGCTCAACGACTACGAGGACTTCCGTCCCCTGGTCGAGAGGCACAAGCACGGCGAGGAAAACGTGCTCTTCCCCGGCAAACCGGTGATGTACGCCACCACCTCGGGCACCACCAGCGAGCCGAAGTGGATTCCGATAACGCGCATCTACATGTGGAACATCTACAAGAAGATGACCCGCGTATGGCTTTATAACTTCATCAAGAACAGGCCGAAAGCCCTATACGGCAACCTTCTCACCATAGTGGGACGCGATGTCGAGGGCCACGCCCCCGACGGGACCGTGTACGGGTCAGTGTCCGGGGTCACCAGGGCCGACGCCCCTCCTTTCATCAAGTATCTCTACGCCTGCCCGGACTGCGTGTACGCCATCGGCGACTACACCGCCAAGTACTATGCCATCAACAGGATAAGCATGGAGAAAGACCTCCACATGATAGTGACCGCCAACCCTTCTACCATAGTCGAGATGCAGAACAGTTTGGACTTCTGGTTCGACCAGATGGTGGAAGACATTGAGAACGGTACGCTTACGGACAAGGTCAAGATAGAGCCTGAGTACAGGGAGAAAATTCTCAAAGTGCTCAAGCCCAACCCTAAAAGGGCCGTGGAGCTTCGCGCCCTCAAGGAGAAATATGGACGCGTGCTCCCGAAGCACATCTGGCCCGACATGCAGATGATGGACACCTGGAAATGCGGCAACACCCGAATATTCCTCGACAAGTTCAAGAACTCCTTCCCCGAGAAGATGTTCCATCAGGAGCTTGGCTACTTCTCATCAGAGTGCCGTTTCGGGCTTGTCGTGGATGACTCCATCTACACGGTGCTCTTCCCGCACATGCACTATTATGAATTCGTCGCGGAAGAGGATCTCGACGCCGCGAAAAGAGGTGAACCGGTACGCTATTGGCAGGTGGACGAAATCCAGGAAGGCAAACGCTACTGCCCGTATGTCACAACTTTCGCTGGTCTATACCGCTACAACATGAACGATCTCGTGCAGGTCGGTACTAAGTTCCACAACGCACCGAGGGTGTTCATGATCCAGAAGATCAACGGCATAGTCTCCATCACCGGGGAGAAGCTGCACGAGAAGCAGTTCTTCGACGCGGTGGCGCTCGCCTCCAAGGAACTGGGCATCAAGGTGAAATTCGCCATCGGCTTCGCCGTCCCGGAAGAGTCGCGCTACCACTTCTATTATGAGTTCGAGGATCAGAATGTCGGAAAAGAGCAGATGGAGAAGCTCAACCTCAAAGTGGATACCCTGCTCCAGAAAGAGAACATAGAATACGAGAGCAAACGCGAGTCATTTAGGCTCGAAATGCCTGTGCCGCACAAGCTTGTGCCTGACGCATTCGAGAAGTTCAAGACCGCCTGCCTCGCCGAAGGCATGAGGGACGGGCAGTTCAAGCTCAACCTCCTGCTCCAGGACGAGAAGCGGCATGCCAAATTCAAACAGCTTACTGTTGAATGATCCGGGCCGTCATATTCGACCTTGACGGGACACTCTACGACTCCACGGGCCTGCATCGTCTTGTGGCACTCAAAGAGCTGTCCCGTCTGGCATTTTGCCGGCTTCTGCACGAGCGCCGCGCCCGCAAAGAACTCGCCGGCAAGGATTTCGGCAGCAAGATTGCATTTGAAAAGACTTTTTTCGGAAAAGTCTCCAGAGACTGGTACTTTGGAACTTATCTCCCTGACATGGTGAGTATTCTCCGGGAGAGGTTCCACCCGCGCGAAGGGCTGGAAAGCCTGCTTGAAGAAATCAGGTCCGCAGGAGTCAAGACCGCCGTCTTCTCCGACTACGGTTTTGTGCGGGAAAAACTCGATGCTCTCGGCATAGACCAGAGACTCTTCGACGGGCTATATGACGCGGCTTCACTCGGGGGTCTCAAACCCTGCCGGGAGTCCTTTCTGAAAGTCACTGACAGCCTCGGCGTACGGCCGGAAGAGGCCCTTATGATCGGAGACCGCACCGACACCGACGGGGCAGGTGCCCTCAGCTGCGGCATGCAGTTCGTCCACCTCACCCCAGACGGCACAAACCACAAACCTGACGGCATCCTCCACCTGCACTGGACGGAGCTCAAAGACTACATACACACTCAAACAGATAACCGATGAAAACCATCCTTACAAGGCGGCTCCTTGCCGCGCTGCTCGCCATGACAGCAGCTCTGACCCTGCATGCGCAGACCATCGTTGAAGCCCCCGAAGCCCCGTTTGACTTCGAACCCCTGCAGATGCACGAGTTCCCGGCCAAAGAATTCCCTATCACACGTTACGGTGCCAGACAGGGCAATGTCAAATCGACCACCGAAGCCTTCCGCAAAGCCATGCAGGCCTGCAGCAAGGCAGGAGGCGGCCGAGTAGTAGTCCCCGAAGGAGAGTGGCTCACCGGACCCGTCCATTTCAGCAGCGGCTGCCTCCTGTATCTCAGCGAAGGCTCCCGTCTCGTCTTCGAAGACGACCCTCAGCTCTATCTCCCGGCCGTCAAGACCTCATGGGAAGGCACGGAGTGCATGAACTACTCCCCTCTCATATACGCTTATGAGTGCGAAAACGTCGGCATCGCCGGCCCCGGCACCATAGCCCCGAAGATGGATTTCTGGAGGACCTGGTTCTCCCGTCCGGAGGCGCACATCCAGGCCACGAGACAACTATACGCCATGTGTTCGACCGGAGTGCCAGTCGAGCACCGCAGGATGGAGGAAGGCGAAGCGCACATGCGTCCGCACCTCATCCAGTTCAACCGCTGCACCAATGTCAGACTCGAAGACTTCAGCATCCGTGAGAGCCCTTTCTGGACCATACATCTCTACCTATGCCGCGACGCCTGGGTGCACGGGCTTGACGTCTACGCCCACGGGCACAACAACGACGGCATCGACATCGAGATGACATCACATGCCATAGTGGAAAACTGCCGCTTCGACCAGGGCGATGATGCGGTGGTGCTCAAGGCCGGCCGCAACCAGGATGCCTGGAGGCTCGCCACGCCGACAGAGAAAATAGTCATACGCAACTGCGAGGTAATCCAAGGGCACTGCCTAATGGGAATCGGAAGCGAGATGTCGGGAGGAGTGAGGGACGTGTACATGCACGACTGCCACGCCTCCGACTCGCTGCTGAGGATGTTCTACCTCAAGACCAACCACCGCAGGGGCGGGTTCATCGAGAACATCACGATGGAAAACGTGTCCGCCGCCAGCATGCAGCGTGCCTTCGAGATAGACACGGACGTGATGTACCAGTGGAGAACAATAGTCCCGACTTTCGAGACATCCATCACGCGCATACGCAACATCACCCTGCGCGGAGCCGAGTGCGCCCGGGCGGATGCCATCTTTGAGATCAAGGGCGACAGCCGCGACCCGGTGCAGGGCGTGACACTCGAGAACATCCATGTCGGGACTGTCACCAAGTTCATCAACAACCTCGTCAACGTCCGCGACCTCAAGACCTCCGGCATCACCTGGGACCGCTTCGGAGAAGACTCCAAGCCAGTCAGATGAATAAGATACTGACCGCCGCAATCCTTTGTGCCGCAACACTGGTGCAGGCCAGTGCCCAGACCGGCATAATCCAGACGCTGGAAGAGTTCCGCAATCCGCAAGACTCGACAAGGACTAAAGTCTGGTGGTTTCATGGAGAAACGCCCACCACACGTGAAGGCATCACGGCAGACCTTGAGGCCTACAGGCAGGCCGGAATCGGCGGGATCGTCTATTATGATCAAGTCCACGGCAGCGGTGACGGAGCAGCCGATGCTTTCAGCCCCGAATGGTGGGAAGCTCTAAAGTTTTCCGCATCTGAAGCCCGCAGGCTCGGCCTGTCTTTCGAAATCAACATCTCCAACGGCTATGTGGCCGGAGGCCCGTGGATCACGGAAGAATACAGCATGCAGCGCCTGTGCTCATCTGAGACCACTGTCAAGGGCGGCAGGACAGTGAGGCTCACGCTACCACGTCCAAACGCCAAGGGCTGGTTCAAGGATGTGGCCGTACTCGCCTTCCCCATGAAGGCAGAATATCTGGAAAACGTGGACATGGGCGGCACCCTGAAATATGACAGCAAGCCGTTCACAGCAAGGAACATCACCTACACTGCCGCCAAAGCCAGGAAATCCCGCAATGGTGCCATGCAATACCCGGACGGGCCGGCAGAGCAATTCTATGGCATGGCCTATGTGGAGACGGGGCCTGCAGGCGTGCTCGAATGTTCAGATGACGGGGTCAATTACCGAAAAATCTGTACCCTGCCCACCCCTGGAGGCGGTTCAGGCCTGGCTGAAAGAACCATAGCATTCAGCCCGGTCACCGCCAGACATTTCAGGATTTCAGGAGCCTCCGGGATCAAGGCGGCAAGCCTCTCCTCCGGAGCTCGCACTGATCGCTGGCAGGAGAAGGCCAACTATTTCTCTGAGTTCCACGATGCCGGTCGAACTCCGGAATATGCTGGGAGCGCTATAGACCCGGCAGGGATCATCGACCTCACCGGTCTCATGCGCGAAGACGGCACCCTCGAATGGAAGGCACCCAAAGGACTCTGGGTCATCTTGCGGGTAGCCACAGAATCCACAGGTGGCAAAATCAAGCACGGACGCAAGAACCTCTCCGGGCTGGAATGCGACAAGATGTCCTCCGGGGCAGCGGTCCTGCACTGGAAATCATATCCCGGACGCATCATCGACACCCTCTCCCGATACGGACTCAAGCCCCTCGGGGTCACGATGGACAGCCACGAGGCCGGGCCGCAGAACTGGACACCTGAGTTCAAGGAGATTTTCCTCAGGCACAACGGCTACGACATCACCCCGTTCCTCCCGGCGATGAGGGGATATGTGGTCGGGGACAACGCTGCCACGGGGCAGTTCCTCTCAGATCTTCGGCGCACCATAGCCGATACCATAACGGATGAATACTACGGCACTTTCGACAGCCTGTGCCGGGATGCAGGAGTAGAGTTCACGGCCCAGGCAACAGGCAACGGTCTGAGCCTCGGTGCGGACAACATATCGGCCAAGCGGGCTGTGGGCAAACCGCAGGGCGAATTCTGGGCCCGGGACATACACGGCAGCTACGACATCCTCGACTGTGCCTCCGCAGCACACCTCTACGGCAAGCCCATCGCCTCCGGAGAGGCTTTCACCGATGCTAAATACAGCGACTCCCCCGTCAGGCTCAAACAGCTCGCAGACTTCGCTTACTCAGTCAACATCAACGAGTTCGTTGTCTGCGCCTCGGCTTACCAGCCCCGGACGGACATCGTCCCTGGCAATGTCGCCAACGGCAGGCAATACTGCCTCAACCGCAACAACACGATCTGGCCATACAGCCGCCCTTTCTGGGAGTATCAAGCCAGGTGCGCCGGGATGCTCCGCAAAGGCAAACCGGTGGTTGACATTCTTGTATATATAGGTGATGATCCTCCGCTCAAGACACTCTCGCATCTGCTGCCTGTCATTCCGGAAGGCTACAACTTCGAAGTCAGCGGTTGGGACGCGCTCCGGAATGCGCGGGTGTCGGGCGGCGAACTTGTACTCCCCGGCGGCATGAATTACAGGATGCTTGTAGTACAGAGGAATGTCCAACTTTCTGACGAGCAGCGTTCCAGACTTGACAGATGGGCTTCGGAAGGCCTGCCTGTGCATTTCGCCACCTCGGTAATGGATGAAGTCCGGCCACCGTTCGAGCCGGACATACGTCTGCGGAGCGCCCGCAAGATAGACGACTGCGTGCGCTTCAGCCACAGGAGACTGGATGATGCGGACATCTATTTCATCTACAACCACAGCGATTCGGCTTTCCGACAGGAGATTCGGCTTCGCAGCGGCTACAGCCGCGTCTATGCGCTCGACCCTCTGGACGGGAGTGCCGTCCACCTTGCGGACAGTCCAACATTTGCCTTGAAACTCGAACCTGACCAGTCACTGTTTCTCGTGGCTGCTGACACCCCTCTGCAGGCGGGAACATACTTCTCTACAACGGGCAGGAACGCCATGAAAGTTGATGGAGTTTGGGAATTGTCATTCGACCCGAAAAAGGGCGGTCCACCTGAACCTGTAGTCATGACAGACCTTAAAGACTGGACAGAAAGCGCCGATCCGGCAGTGAAGTATTACTCCGGCACAGCCACATACCGGACATCTTTCGACTGGGAAGCCGATGGAGAGACGCATCAACTGCACATAGGCGGCTTGAACTGGATCGCCTCGGTCAAGGTCAACGGGCAGCAGGCCGGCATCATCTGGTGCTCGCCGTGGAAGCTCGAAATCGGACATCTGCTGCGCGACGGGGTCAACACCCTTGAGATAGAAGTCACCAATTCTCTGTACAACAGGATGATCGGCGATACTTCGCTAAAAGAGGACGAGCGTTTCACACACTCGTCCTACCCTATTGTCACTCCTGACACCACCCTCGTCCCGTCAGGGATCTCAGGCTGCGTCGAAATATTCTAACGGCCTGCCGGGACTTCGGTTGCCTTGTCGTCCTTTTCAAGGACCTGGGCCGCCAAGTCCCTCGCGGGGCTGTCATACCAGTTGAAACTCTCCACCGGATCCGGTTCAGAAGGATTGAAGCCATTGAAGTTTACGATGTGCCCGGCGATATCCAGACCTTGCACCTGCATGGCGCCAACCACGCACTTGGCGAGTTCAAATGCACCGTAAGGGTTGAAATGGGTATTGTCAGCCACATCTTTGCTCATGCCATAAGAGCCTGCCTTATAATGAACAAAGGCCTTTTTTGAGGTTTCCGGTCCAAGCGCCTCATAGAACTTGGCCGACATGGCATGCAGGTCAATGAATGTGACCCCTTCCCGCTTTGCGACCCATTCCATCGCTTCCGGGTAGTCCAGGTGGGTCTCCACTATCCTGCCGTCCTTGTCGAAGTTGCGCCTGTGGGTCGGGGACACCAACACGGGGATTCCTCCCCTGGAGCGCACCTCGTCAATGAATGTCTTGAGCTGAGTCGCGAAAAAATAGTACGCGCCCTTGCCCGGGAGTCTGTCTATCTTCTGGTCGTTGTGCCCGAACTCTACGAACACATAGTCACCCGGCTGCATCACAGATAGGATCTTGCGCAGCCTTCCGGCCCCTATGAACGTGTCTGTCCGTTCCCCGCTCTCGGCATAGTTGGCCACTGCCACCCCCGTGTCGAAGAACCACGGGAACATCTGACCCCAGCTCGCCCACGGCTCGTTGTCCTGGTCCACCACTGTGGAGTCGCCGCAGAGAAAGATGGTCGTAGTCGAAGCGGATGCCGGCTCGATGGTCACCGACTCCACGGCCGGTGCCGTACCGCCGATCTCGAGATTGAGGCACCCGTCCCAGTTGAGTTTGCCGTTCTCCCTGGTTTTCAGGGTCACCTCCCCGATGATCTCGCCGTTCTCCCGGATCTTCGAGTCTCTCTTGTTGACCACAAATGAGACAGTCTTGAACTCCCCCTTTGCAGTATGCAGACCATTGACTGCAAGGCGTCTGCTTTCCGCCTTGACGAAGGTGTCAGCGGCCCTTTTCTTGCTGCCTATTCTCATGGTGACCAGATAGTTGCCGTCCGGAACAGGAAGATTTATCTCAAACGGAGTCTGTTTTGCGGTGTCGTACTTCTCCGTAATCGGAAAGTCCGCCGCTCCGGCACCCAGTGCGGCCAGCGAGGTAAGGATGGTAATAATCAGTTTTCGCATATTTGTGGTTTTTGTCTGTTGAACCTCCGAATTTACGGAAAAGTTCGTAACTTTACCAGACTATAACTCAAATAACACAAAACGCAATGGCAAGAAGAGAAGCATTCAAGATGTTCCTGAAGCCTGGTTTCGAGGACGAATACCAGCGCAGGCACGCCGCCATCTGGCCTGAGCTCAAGAAGTTGCTCTCAGACAGTGGCGTCCGTAATTACTCAATCTACTGGGACAAGGACACCAACATCCTTTTCGCATATCAGGAAGTGGAGGGAGACGAGGGTTCACAGGACCTCGGAGGCAACCCTGTAGTCCAGAAATGGTGGGACTACATGGCCGACATCATGGAAGTCAACCCGGACAACTCTCCGGTATCCATCCCTCTCGATGAGAGGTTCCACATGGACTGAGTATCCTTTACCCCTTACAGAGGCCGGCCAGTAAAGCCGGCCTTTTTCATAATCTGATGGTACCTATTAAATACAAACGATAAATTAAGAATTTTTAATTTAAAAAAGCTATGAATTTCTGTAATTTTTAACCATATTTGCCGACGATAACCAATTTACTAACTAATAACCGCGAAAATGGTATCCTTATTCAATTCTTGTCAACGGCGCTTAGCAGCGCTCTTGACTTGCCTGACCCTCATGGGAGGGACGGCACTCGCACAGACCGCCACTACAGAAGGCAAGGTCATCGATCAGAACGGAATCCCTGTAATCGGAGCATCCGTAGTGGAGAAAGGGACGACGAACGGTGTTATGACCGATGTCGACGGCTCTTTCACCATCAAGGTCAAGACCGGAAAACAACTTGAAGTATCATGTATTGGCTACGTGACCGTAAACGTCGCAGCCGCCCCGAAACTCAGCATCACCCTCCAGGAAGATTCCCAGATGCTCGACGAGACAGTGGTCGTGGGATACGGCACGATGCGCAAGAAAGACGTCACGGGAGCAATGGTCTCCGTGACATCCGAAGACCTCGTCTCCACTCCGGCGAACAATGCCATTGAAGCCCTCCAGGGCAAGGCCGCCGGTGTAGCCATAGGCAGCGCCGACATCCGTCCTGGCTCTGTTGGTTCCATCCGCATCCGGGGAATCAATGCCATCAAGGACAAGGACGAGTCCGCCGGACCGCTTGTCGTAATCGACGGGATAATCGGCCAGAGCGTAGGCCTCGACATGCTGAACCCTCAGGACATCGAGTCCGTTGACATCCTCAAGGACGCATCCGCGACGGCCGTCTACGGAGCCCGCGGCGGCAACGGCGTAATCCTTGTCACCACAAAACGCGGAAAGAGCGGCAGGCTTGCGCTGAACTACAGCGGCACAGCCACTTTCGAGAAAATCTACGACAGAGTCCCTATGATGGATGCCCAGCAGTATATCGAGTGGCGCCGCTGGGGCTACTACTATGCGGGGCTCGGGCCTCGGGCCGACGAACCTACTGTCGAAAACGACCGCAAACTCTTCACCTCCTACGGAACGGACGAATATGCATGGGCGAACATCCTCCGCGGATGGGGGCTCACCTATGACCAGTGGAACTCAGGACAGACATCGACAAAATGGGACGGCTCCAAAGTCCAGTCAACAGACTGGACACAATACACCGACCGTGTCGGCATCACACAGGAGCACACCCTCAGCGCCAGCGGCGGCACCGACAAGATGAACGCCTATGTATCGTTCGGATACCTCAACCAGAAGGGCACGAACATCGGGCAGGGCTATACCCGATACACCATCCGCACCAGCGTAGATGTCAACCCTGTCAGCTGGTTCAAGATGGGCGGCTCAATGAACGCACGCTTCTCGGATCAGGAATATGGTATCGATGCATCAAACAGCATTTCCTCTAACATTCCGAAATCCCTCCACGCCAAAGCACGCAACATATTCAGCTACGCCGTCCCTTACGATGACAACGGAAAACGTATTGACTACCCGGGCGGAGACTCCACCATACCGACCGTAATCGATGAAGTCGGCAAGTCCGCCGTGACGAACCTCTACTACCAGCTTTCAGCCTCCCTCTATGGAGAAGTTGACTTCGGCAGCATGTGGCAGCCTCTCAAAGGCTTGAAATTCAGGACGAATTTCGGCCCCCAGATAAGTTTCGGCCAGAATTACAGGTATCTCTCCAGTGAGTCAGTCAACCGAATCTCACAAGGTACGGATTATGTCAGCTCAAAAGCCACGAAGAATTTCTCCTGGCTTATCGACAACATGCTCACATACGACAAGACTATAGGCGACCATTATTTCAATGCCACGCTCCTTCAGGAAGCATGGTCAAAGATGAGCAGCGACCTCTATTCCATGAGCGGAAGCGGTGTCGCCCTCGGCATGACCCAGAAATGGTGGGGACTGAACCCTAAATCCGTCAGCGTGCTCAACGACCCTAAATACAACACTCTCTCCGAGGCGCAGATGGCATCATACATGGCCAGGCTCATCTACAGTTTCAAGGACAAGTACATCGTCACACTGTCTTACCGCTATGACGGAGCCTCCCAGCTCGGAGAAGGGCACAAGTGGGCCGGATTCCCTTCAGTGGCGCTCGGCTGGCGGCTCGACCAGGAAAGCTTCATGCGCGACATCAACTGGCTCGACCAGCTCAAACTCAGAGCCGGCTGGGGTCTGACAGGCAACTATTCTGTCGGGATTTACTCGACAAAAGACCTTCTCGAGAGCAGCACCGGCGTCCATGGAGCCAACGGTTCGACCTACTACTACACTCCGACCACACTCGCCAACAGCGCGATCGGCTGGGAGACGACATCCCAATACAATGTCGGCCTCGATTTTTCCGTTCTCAAGGGCAGGCTCTCGGGAGTTCTCGACCTTTACCAGAACTACACCAACGGCCTCATTTTCGACGTCACCCTTCCTAACGTAACCGGTTACGGGAAGACCAAGGACAATGTAGGAAAGACCATGAACCACGGTTTTGACCTTTCACTCAATTCCACAAACATCTCGACCAGAGACTTCTCATGGAGAAGCAACCTCAATCTCTCGTACACCAAAAACAAGATACTCGAACTCCAGAACGGCAAGGAAGACATGGTTTCCGATGAACTCTTCATCGGATATCCGTCCACTGTGCTTTACGGTTACGAGAGCGCCGGCCTGTGGACCGACTCGGCCGAAGACCTCGCACTCATCGAGAAATTCAACGCCAACGGGCACCAGTTCGCCCCAGGAATGGTACGCCCTGTCGACCAGAACGGAGACTATAAGATTGACGCCAACTACGACCGCAAGGTGATCGGGAACAAAAGGCCTCTCTGGAACCTCGGCTTCACCAACACATTCTCCTACAAAAATCTCGAACTCTCCATTTTCCTTTACGGAGCATTCAAGTTCATGGCCCAGACAGGGCAGTACCAAGGTGGACGTGAACCTGTCATCTACATGAACTACTACAATGAAAACAACAAGACTGGAGCTGAATACCAGCGTCCATACTTCAATACGGCCGGAGGCGACCCGTTCTCCGGGATCCTTCTCCAGAAAGATGCTTCTTTCCTGAAAGTAAGGCAGATAGCCCTCGGATACAACCTGCCGCGCACATTCGTAAAGAAACTCGGTCTCGGCTCTGTGAAAATCACGGGACAGCTCAAGAACCCGTTCTCCATCTACCAGGGGACGAGCTGGATGGACAGCGACCTCAACAGCGGGACATACACCCGGGGATTTGTTTTTGGAGTAAATGTAGGATTCTAATAATCAGACTATCATGAAAATCAATATACATACTTTATTATTGACGATGCTGGCCGGAGGCGCCCTGTTGTCAACATCCTGCACCAATGACTTCCTTGACGAGGTCAAAAGGGATGAAATATCAAGCAGCTGGCTCAACGAGCCGGAAGGACTGGCTTCGATGGCCGGGAGCCTCTACACGGAATTCAACTATTTCTTCAGCAACGAGTCAGGTTACGCTTACACCAACTACGGCACCGATGAATTCATGGTGGCAGGTGACGCATCCAACGGCATGTGGAATGATTATGATGCCCGTCTCGGCTCTATCGTAACTCCGACCGTCAACTCCAACACACAGGCCATCACCACATTCTGGAACACGCTCTACGAGTGGAACGCCAGAGCGAACAAGATCATCGGCAAGGCCGACATCCTGGAAGGATCATCTTTGAGGGATGAGACATTGGGAACAGCCTACTTCGTGCGCGGATTCAACTTCCTCTTCCTCACCATGCAGTTCGGGGACATTCCTCTGGTCACAGAGCCGATTTCAACTCCGGAGCGCGAATTCTCAAGGGCCCCGCAGGAACAGGTGTATGAGCAGATCATCTCCGACCTTGAAAACGCATACAAGCTGTTGAGCTCAGACGCAAGCCGTGCGACGCAGAACTACGCGACAAAATACACGGCAGCCCATTATCTTGCGAAAGCCCATCTGTGGAGAGCATCAGAGATCAACGACAAATGGAACTCCGCATACAAGTCCAAGGACCTTGAGGCTGTGATCAAGTACGCGGATGAAGTTATCGCCGCCCATCCTCTTGCTGCAGACTATAATGACCTGTTCAACAATTTCACAGCCTACGACACTTCGATCACAGAGACAAATACAGAGATTGTCCTGTCATCCGGCAGTTCGGATTCCGCCACGACAAACCGCAAATCCAATTGGGGGCTGGCGCTCTTCACCGCTTGGTATCAGAACTTCCCGCTCATGAAGCGTGACCTTGCAAGCGGCCGCGAGTACCAGAGACTCAAGACGACACCTTCTTATGCATATTTTCTTTACGATCTGGAGAATGACTCAAGATTCTGGAAGTCCTTCAAGACCACTTACGCCGTCAACAACGCGAGCGCAAAGACGGAAATCAACGTGGACGGGCAGAAGATGCCGTCAACATCGTATTTCCCGAGCAACGACGGGGAGTACATGAGTTCAATGTACATCATCAACCGCACTGACTACGGACAGAAATACTACAAGTCAGAGGTCAATGTCTCCAAGGCGACGTCCGGCTCCTACTCGAGGACAGACTACCGCACCGGCAAAAGGATTCCGGCAATCATGGCTCTCAACATCTACAGCGAGGACGGATCGGAGATTCTGGGGACTTCCATGACACCGGACTACAACACCCTGCTTGCGCCTCTGTGCAAGTATCTTGACGGTGCAGTGGACAAGAACAACCTTGGCGGAGGATACCGCGACGGCATCCTTGCACGTTCTGCTGAAGACTATTTCTTCAAGGCCGAAGCACTTATCAAGCAGGGCAAGTACGATGAGGGCATCGCAGTGCTCAAACCGCTTCGCGACAGGGCCCAGTTCAAGGCCGGGGAAGCACGCGACTCTTATGTGGACGGAGGCAACGCGTACCACTACAACACCTACAAGAGCGGGCTCAAGGGTTTCACCGCCAATTGTTCCTACTATCCGATGAACTCCTACTATTATTCCGTAGGAGGATGGGATGACGAGACTGTCCGCGAGGCCAAGAATGCAGTCGCCTCAGAACTCCCGGTCGTGACTCTCGCAAGCCTTCCGAAAGAAGATGAAGCGATAATCGCCAAAATTGGCTATTCTTCAGATTACGACAAGGCGATGTGCTACCTTCTCAACGAGAAATCAAGGGAAATGTACGGAGAATACCTCCGCTGGATGGATCTGGCCCGTACGTTGACCCTCGAGAAGCGTCTTGTTTTCAATGACCAGGCATATTCAAGAAAACTGACCGACGTGACCGGCCATACGACGGACATGAGCGGCACCACCTATGCGGAGAGTGCCAACGGCGGAAGTTTCAAGGCATCGACGCACTACTATCGTCCGATACCTCAGGTGTTCCTTGACAACATCACCAAGGACGGCAAACCTCTCTCCGCCGATGAGAAAGCTGCGATGCAGAACCCTGGATATTGATACAACCTGTTGTTCTTTCAAAGATGGGGCCTCCGGTATGGCGGCCCCATCTTTTTGCATTTCCCACGGAAAAAGGGTAAATTCGCAAAATTTTTACTAAAACAAAGTACCACAATACCATCAATCAATGAGAAAGCGATTATTGACACTTTTGCTGCTGGCACTGCCTCTGGCCGTGTCTGCAAAGGATGTTTCCGGACTCAATGAGAAGCAGTTCTCCAAGTTCTGGAAAATCGAATCCGAATCTCCTGACTACAAGGTCAGCTTCAAGGACGGGGCCTGCGAAATCGTAGCCCCGAAAGGACTGACACTCTGGTACAAGGAGAAGATGAAAGGGGATGTCGTCATCGAATACGACGCCATCGTCTACAATGAGAAGGAGGGAGACCGCCTGAGCGACCTCAACTGCTTCTGGATGGCCACCGACCCTCAGGCCAAGGACGTATTCAAGCGCAGCAAGGAGCGCGGCGGGGTGTTCGCCAACTGCGCCCAGATGAAGCTCTACTACGTGGGCTTCGGCGGCAACTACAACAGCACCACTCGCTTCCGCCGCTACACCGGCGAGCCGGATCCCGCCATCATCAATGAATACACTGACTCCGACCATCTGCTCGAAGGCAACCACTGGTACCATATCAAGCTCGTAAGCGTCAAAGGCAGGGTACAGTACTGGATCGATGGCAAACTTCTGTTTGACTACAATGATGCCGACCCGTACACGGAAGGCTGGTTCGGTTTCCGCACCACCCTTTCCCGCACAGCCATCAAAAACTTCAGCTACACCAAGGTCGTGGAGCCTCCTTTCAGCGAGGCACCGCTCCATTGGATCGGAAATACCCCGAAACTCGACCGCGCTGTCAGCTTCGGAGTACCATTCAAGCAGGGAGAGGTGACCGCCAAGACAGCCCTCCAGCTCCAGTCAGCCGACGGCAGCACCATCACAAGTGACCAGTGGACTCTTGCGAAATGGCCTGACGGATCCGTCAAGTGGCTCGGAGTAGCCGCTGTAGTCCCTGGCGGGACTGACAACGCAAAACTCGTCAAGGTCAAGAAGGCGGAGACCGCTGAAAACAGGATGATAACGGAAGATGCCGGCAGCTTCATCGTGAATACCGGCAAGGTCAAAGCCGTCATCCCGAAGAGCGGCAGCAACATCATCGATGCCCTATGGGTTGGAGACACCAAGGTGGGCGGGGCAGCCGACCTTGTTGCCACAGAAGGCGGACACAGCTACACGAGCAAGATCAGCAAGATCACCCTTGAGCAGAACGGGGCCGTGCGCGGCACCATCAAGATCGAGGGTGTACACTATAGCGAGGAGAGCGGCCGCGAATGGCTGCCTTTCGTGGTGAGAATGTACTTCTTCAAGGATTCAGACCAGATCCGCCTCGTCCACAGCTTCATTTTCGATGGAGATCAGGACAAAGATTTCATATCTTCACTCGGACTTCGCTTCAGGGTTCCTATGCGCGAGCAGGCCTACAACCGCCACATAGCGTTCGCCACCGACAAGGGCAAGGTCTGGACAGAATCAGTTCAGCCGCTCCACGGCAGGCGCGTTCTCACCGATCCAAGGCCGCAGGGAGCGCAGCAGCGTCCGGCGGCAGCCCCTCAGGGAGGACCTCGCAAGCAAAAAGACTACCAGGAAGACCAGGAGAAGGGCATCAGAGTGCCTGAGCCTGACTACTTCGACCAGAAGGGACAGTTCCTCATCAAGAACTGGGCTTGCTGGGATTCGTTCCGTCTGAGCCAGCTCACCGACAACTCATGGTCGATCCGCAAGAAGACCCAGGAGGACCGCCCATGGATAGGCACACTCACCGGAGAGAGGGCGGCAGGCTATGCATTCGCCGGAGATGTCAGCGGAGGACTCGGAGTGTCCCTCAAATATTTTTGGCAGCTCTACCCTTCCACCATCGAGATCACCGATGCGCGCAGTGACGAGGCCACGATCAACGTATGGCTCTGGAGTCCTGAATCCGAGCCGATGGATCTGCGCCACTATGACACCGTAGCCCATGACCTCGAAGCCAGCTATGAAGATGTGCAAGAAGGGATGAGCACCCCTTACGGCATAGCCAAGACCAACACCCTCGTGCTCGTGCCGCAAGCCGCTTTCCCTGGACGTGAGGGCATCCTCGCCACGGCGGAACTCCTCGAAGAGGACAGCCAGATGCTGCCTACACCTCAGTACCTGCACGACAGCCGCGCGTTCGGCATCTGGTCCCTCCCTGACAGGAGCAACGACAAGAGAGTTGCCGTGGAGAACAGGCTCGACGAAATCATCAGCGTATACCAGAAAAATGTGGAAGAATTCAAATGGTACGGTTTCTGGAATTTCGGCGACTTCATGCACTCCATGGATGATGTCCGCGGAGTATGGAACTACGACATCGGCGGATTCGCCTGGGACAACACAGAGCTCGCCTCCAACATGTGGCTCTGGTACATGTTCCTGCGCAGCGGTCGTGAGGACATCTGGGATATGGCTGTGGCGATGAGCCGCCACACCACAGAGGTCGACGTATACCACATCGGACCGTACGCCGGGCTGGGCAGCCGCCACAACGTGTCACACTGGGGCTGCGGCGCCAAGGAGGCCCGCATCGGCCAGGCAGCATGGAACCGTTTCCTCTACTATCTCACCACAGACGAGCGTTCCGGAGACCTCATGGACGAATCCAAGGATTCCGAGCAGCTCCTCTACAAGATCGACCCTATGCGCCTCGCAGCTCCACGCAGCGAGACCCCATGCACCGCACCGGCACGTCTGCGCATCGGACCTGACTGGCTCGGATACGCCGGCAACTGGATGACCCGCTGGGAGAGGACCGGGGAGAAGCACTACTACGACATGATCATCGCTGGCATGAAGAGCATCGCAGCCCTGCCTAACGGACTTCTCACCGGCAAGGTGAAGGTGCTCGGATTCGACCCGGCCACGGGTGTGCTCAGCTGGGAGGGAGACCCTGCCTCCATCGGCACCAACCATCTTATGACCATCATGGGCGGATTCGAGATCATGACCGAGATGCAGGACATGATCAACGTGCCGGAGTTCAACGCCGCTTGGCTTGACCACGCAAGGCGCTACCACACCATGGCTGGATTCCGTGTCGGAAGGCTCAACGCCTACGCCGCATGGAAGGACCACGATGCGGACTTCGCCCGCAAGACCTGGGACGAGCTGCTGCGCGGCATCGACAGGCCTTACCATCCGAACACCAACGGCGCCGCCACCTGGAGCCTTGACGTGATCTACAGCCTCGAAGTGCTGCCGCTGTAGGACAGGTACAGTCATTCTTGTAAGGACGGCCCGACAGCCGTCCTTTTTTTGTATATTTGCATTGCCAATGACACAAACCAATCCATCAATTATATGAACATCAGATCACTGTTCCTGTCAGCGGCGCTGCTCCTTTCCGCAGTGCTCGCCTCGGGACGCGAGAAGTACAACTTCAACTCGGGGTGGCTCCTCAAGGTCGGGGACATCCCGTCTGCGGAAAGCCGCTCGTTCAAAGACTCCGGCTGGCAGAAGGTCACCCTGCCGCACGCCTTCAACGAGGACGAGGCGTTCAAGGTCAACATCAAGGACCTCACCGACACAGTGGTGTGGTACCGCAAGCACTTCACCATGCCGAAATCAGCCCGCGGCAAGAAGGTCTTCATCGAATTCGAGGGAGCGCGCCAGGGAGTCGATTTCTACGTCAACGGCAAGCTGGTCGGCAAGCACGAGAACGGTGTCATGGCCTTCGGCTTCGACATCACCCCGTATCTCAAGTCCGGCAGCAATGTCATAGCCGTGCGCGTGGACAACAACTGGGACTTCGCCGAGAGGACCACGGGAGTGAAATACCAGTGGAGCAACCGCAACTTCAACGCCAACTACGGCGGCCTTCCGAAGAACGTCTGGCTGCACGTCACCGACAAGCTCTACCAGACCCTCCCGCTCTACTCCAACCTCCAGACCACGGGAGTCTACATCTACGCCTCCGACATCCGTGTGAAATCCCGCACTGCGGTCATCAACGCAGAGTCAGAAGTACGCAACGAGACCGGAAAGGCGCAGACCGCCGTCTACAAAGTCAGCGTCACAGACCCTGACGGCAAGCTCGTCACCAGTTTTGCATCAGCACCACAGGCCATCGAGGCCGGCCAGACGGTCACCCTCAGGGCATCCGCTCCAGCAGAAGGCCTGCACTTCTGGAGCTGGGGCTACGGCTATCTCTACGATGTCCGCACAGCCCTCGAAGTGGACGGCAAGGTGGTCGATGAAGTCTGCACCCGCACCGGTTTCCGAAAGACACGTTTCGCCGAAGGCAAGGTATGGCTCAACGACCGCGTGCTCCAGATGAAGGGATACGCCCAGCGTACCTCAAACGAATGGCCGGCCCTCGGAATGTCCGTCCCGGCATGGCTGAGCGACTACTCCAACGCCCTCATGGTCGAAGACAATGCCAACCTCGTCCGCTGGATGCACGTCACCCCGTGGAAGCAGGATGTCGAGTCATGCGACCGCGTCGGGCTCATCCAGGCGATGCCTGCAGGTGACGCGGAGCGCGATGTGGAAGGCCAACAGTGGAACCAGCGCAAAGAACTCATGCGCGACGCCATCATCTACAACCGCAACAACCCGTCAATCATCTTCTACGAATGCGGCAACGAATCCATCTCCCGCGAACACATGCTTGAGATGAGGGAGATCCGTGACAAATATGACTTCTACGGCGGCAGGGCCATCGGCAGCCGCGAGATGCTCGACATCCGCGAGTCCGAATACGGCGGCGAGATGCTCTATATCAACAAGAGCGCCCACTCCCCTTTCTGGGCCATGGAATACTGCCGCGACGAAGGTCTGCGCAAATACTGGGACGATTACTCATATCCTTTCCACAAGGAGGGCGAGGGCAACAAAGGCTTCCACTCCGCTATGGCCAACAAGATGGTGGCAGGAGACGCCTCCCCGTACAACCACAACCAGGACCAGTTCACCGTGGAGCTCGTGCGCCGCTGGTATGACTACTGGAGGGAAAGGGCAGGCTCCGGGCAGAGAATCAGTTCCGGCGGGGTCAAGATCATATTCTCCGACTCCAACACCCACTTCCGCGGCGTGGAGAACTACCGCCGCAGCGGTGTCACAGACGCGCTGCGCATCCCGAAAGACGGCTTCTTCGCCCATCAGGTGATGTGGGACGGCTGGGTGGATGTCGAGAACCCGCGCATCTACATCGTCGGCCACTGGAACTACGACAAGGGAACTGTGAAACCGGTCTATGTGGTTTCCAACACTGAATCCGTGAAGCTTTTCCTCAACGGCAAGGAGATTCAGGACCTGAAACGGGACTATGAGTTCCTTTTCACCGCAGAGAACGTCACATTCGAGCCTGGCAAAATCGAGGCTGTAGGCTACAACGGCGGCAAGGAAGCCGCACGCTACGCCATCGAGACGGCAGGGCAGCCGACCGCGATCAAACTCTCCAGGATTGAGAACCCTTCAGGCTGGAAGGCTGACGGGGCAGACGTCGCCCTCGTGCAGATCGAAGTCGTCGATGCGCAGGGACGCAGATGCCCTCTCGCCAACGACATGATCCACTACGACCTCGAAGGTCCGGCAGAGTGGCGAGGCGGCATGGCCCAGGGCCCGGACAACTACATCCTCGCCCAGGATTTCCCTGTTGAGTGCGGTGTCAACCGCGCCATCATCCGCTCCACCACCACTCCTGGAAAAGTGACCCTCAAGGCATCGGCCGAAGGTCTCAAGGGAGCGGAAATCTCTCTTGAAACCATTCCTTTTGAAGTCACAGGAGGTCTCAGCACATATATCCCTGGCGACCATCTCAAAGGCCGCCTCGACAGAGGAGAAACCCCGCAGACACCTTCATACTACGACCGTTGTGTAGACGTGGAGATCGTTTCAGCCACAGCAGGAGTCAACGCAGACAAGGCCAACGCATCATTTGACGACAACGAGTTGAGCGAATGGACCAACGACGGAAGGCTCTCCACCGCCTGGATCACCTACCGGCTCGGCAGGATGGCCCAGATCGATGAAGTCTGCGTCAAGTTCACCGGCTGGCGCATGCGCAGCTACCCTATCGAGATCTACGCCGGGGATGAACTCATCTGGGAAGGCGAGACCCCGCGCTCTCTGGGCTATGTGCACCTGCCGGTCAAGCCTGTCATGACACGCGAGATCACGGTCAAGCTCAAAGGCTCAGCACAAGATGAGGACGCCTTCGGCGGCATAGTCGAAGTCGTGGCCCCGGCCGCAGGAGAACTCGACCTCTTCAAGGCCAAAGGCGCCGAGAAGAAGAGCAACGAACTCCGCATCGTCGAGATAGAATTCAAGGAGAATCTCCTGCAGTAAAGCAAGTTCCCCAGACGCAATGAGGAAGGCCCTGAAGTCTATCTGACTTCAAGACCTTCCTCTTATCTTGAATACATATTCCTACCGCCAAGACATACCGATGTCCCAATGGACAGCATATTTCGCAGATGTTTTTTCCTTGGGCAAGTTGAACTCTTCAAGAATAAGTTCGTATGCCTGAGGGAATTCTTCCAACCACTTGCCCACGGCAACCTCATAGGTATCTGACTTGATATTATAGAATATTCTGCCACGAGGTTTATCCTGATAGGCTCCGACATATGGACCTGAACCATCGCCATGATACTTTTGCTTTCGGAACTCCCTCTTCCATACATCTTCATGCATTTCAGAACAAGTAATCCTGCCATCTGAAGCATTCGCCTGAGTGTAATCACTGATTTTGTGTGAGACGACTCCGAAAAGTTCATTTCTTGAACGATTGTACCAGAACAATCCGACTTTGGGTTCCGAGTCCTTGCCGCGGTTTGCCGCCATCTGGGACATCACAGCCGCATATTCGTCCTGCGTAAAGGCCTGCAGAGAAAAACCGGATTTTCCCCCGCTATGGGAAGCACCTATGAAAGAAAATGAGATGACGATCAATTTCGTATCGTCGAAGACATAGTACATTTCATCTGTTGCAGACAGTTTACGCATCCAGATTCCGCTATATGCCCCGGTGAGTTGGACTGGCAGACCCGCTCCCTCAGTCGGGTGCTCAAGAGTATCCTTGATCGTAGCCTTTACTTTTGACGCAAGGGACGGATCCGAACTTTTCAATACCTTATACGCATCCAATGCGCTAGGCAGAAACTCCAATATCATAACTCATCTATATCAACAGTGACCGCCTTCCCAGAATTGAGTTCTTCGATTCCGGATTCAAGCCGTCCGGACAACTTCTCGGAGAACAATACTTTTTCCGTTTCCTTGATAGAGTTATATTCATCAAGCGATATAAGGACAGCAGCCGTATTACCACGGTTAATCAGCAGTGAACTTGAATTATTGATGACATCATCAACATAACGCTTCACATTGGCCCTGAACTCAGAAATTGTTGCAACAGTCATATTCTAGTTTTTCGCAAAATTACGTACAATATTTTGTACAACAAAATATTTATACCATATTTACATTGGCCAAAGAGGCCGCCCCGGTGAAGGGCGGCCTCTTATTTTTGCAGCAACATGCAATTACTTATTATACTGCTTGTAGAACGGAAGCTTTGTCAGATCCACTGTCACGAGGCAGAGTCTCTTACCGTCTGAATAGTGGCCGCTCTGGAAGCAGAGGGTCTTGCCGTCAGGGCTGAAGAAAGGCTGGGCATGGTCAGGTGCCATCTTGAGGTCGGAAGCGATCATGTGGCGGTAGCCGTTGGCCACGTTGATCACCCATACGTCTCCGCCGAAAGTATCACCGGCAGCCCACTGGTTGTCACGCGTGGAGTTGCAGTGCCAGAAACCACGGCCACGCAGAGCGCTCTCGCGATCCTTCTCCATCTCCACGTTGCCGAGGCACTCCACGTCATCGGTGCGCAGGTTGATGCGGAAGATTCCGCTGGCCTGCTTGCGCAGACGGTCCTGCCATCCGAGTACATTGAAATAAACATAATCCTCAGTGCCGAAGGTCTCATGGGTCACCCAGTCAAGCGGTGTCTCCTTGTAGAGAGGCTTGTAGGTGCAGGCATCAGCATCGGCGTACCACATCCTCTGGTCGGCGTCACCGCCGGTCTCGCAGCAGAACACGATTTCGTTAGGACGGAAACGGCTTGCCTGGATATGGCCTACCTTGAAGTCCACGTCGCAGATCTTGGTCACCTCGCCGGTCTTGAGATTCATCTTGCGCAGACCGCTCAGGGACTGGCTGACCTTGACAGGCTGGTCATCACGAGGTACGAAAGCCTTGGCCTTCATGGCGGCGATCTCCTCAGGAGTACCTTCACGGGTCACGGTAATGTAGGCATACTCATCCTCGCTGTTGACGCACCATCCGCCAGGACGGCCCATCTCCGGACTTGTCGGGAACACTCCGAGTTTGGTCAAATAACTGTCGAACGAACCGGCATTGTTCTTCTTGGCATCAGCGAAGAGCTTGTCAAGATCCATGACATAAAGAGTCCAGTCTTCTCCGACACGCTTGTTGACAAACAGCTTGTTGGACCTGTTGGCAAGGAACACGGAGCCGACACTTCCCTCGGTCACCTGAATGATCTTGCCGGTGGCGACCTCGACAAAGAAATACTGTGTCGGGGTGAACTCCCTCACCTTTCCGTCAGGCATGGTGTGCTTCTGCGGAGCCTCACCTGCCCGTGTTGAAGAACGGAACAGAAGGTATTTTCCATCAGGAGTCCACATCGGGTCAGTCTGATAGATGAATTTGTCGTTTTTCTGAGTGTCTGTGAGGACAACAAGCGAAACTCCGGTCTGCGGATCCTTCACCACCTTCTTCTCCGAAGGCTGGAACTTTCCTAACTGAGCATTCGCAGATGAGATCGCAACCATAAATACGGCTGCAGCGAGCAATGCTTTTTTCATTTAAAAGAAAAATTGGTTAATGTGTTAAATGTATTCGTAAAATGAATAATCATCAAAAATCATACCTAAAGCCGCTTCAAGGGTTTACCGTTGATGGTGCAATCTTCGAAGACAACCTCCCCGACCTTCCCGTGGGAGAAGTTGCCACCTGAGCTGACACCGTCAAAGCGGCAGCCTTTGAGTTTGACGCCACCGATGTTCGTCCTGTCTTCAAGGCCATACAGCCACAGGCCGTATTCAGACTTGGAGCAAGTGACATTCTCCAGCACTACATTCCTCACCTCCGGATAGAAATCCCTCCGGGCCTTCTCGCGCGGCTCATAATCAAGGTTTATACGCAGCACGGCCTCGCGGCACTGCCCTACCGTCACATTGCGGACATATATGTTCTCTATCACGCCACCTCTGGCCGGCGATGTCTTTATGCGTATGACCCTCTCAAGATTCGGAGAATCCATCCTGCAGTTCTCCACAAAAAGGTTGCGGAAACCGCCTGAGATTTCGGAACCGATCACCACCCCGCCGTGGCCGTCATTCATGGTACATCCCCGCACCACGATGTTCTCGCTCGGCACGTTCCACCTTCTCCCGTCCTCGTTGCGTCCGCTCTTGATGGCGATGCAGTCGTCCCCGGTATCGAAGAGGCAGTTCTCGATCAGCACGTTGCGGCAAGATTCCGGATCGCAGCCGTCTCCGTTGGGCCCGTTGTTGACCACATGCACCCCGCGAACTGTCAGGTCTTCACAGAACAGGGGATGAATCACCCAGAACGGGGAGCGGAGCAGCGTCACATCCTCGATGAGCACGGTGGTGCAGCGGTTGAAGTTGATGGTCTGGGGGCGCAGGCAGTCCGCTTCCCCGTAGATTCTCTCCCCCACCGGGACACGGCTCTCGGCCTGCTCAAGCAGTTTCAGCCTTGAGGCACGCCAGGTCTTGCCGTCCGGCCCTGTGAAATCGTTACGTTCGATGTTTTTCTGGCGGCCCCACCAGTTCTCGCGGGAAGCCTGCCCGTCTATTGTCCCCTTGCCTGTAATGGCGATGTTGGTCTCGCCGTAGGCGTAGATCAGCGGTCTGGCGTTGTAGCAGTCCAGCCCCTCCCAACGGGTAAGCACTGCCGGAAAATATAGGGAGACATCTGTCGAAAATTTCAAGACAGCCTTATCGGAGAGATGCAGGCGCACATTGCTCTTGAGCGTGATCGGGCCGGTGTAGAAAACGCCGTCGGGTACCACCACAGTCCCTCCTCCGGAGCGGCTCATCTCCACTATAGCAAGGTTGATGGCGTCATGGGCAAGCCTGTCCGGATCGTCAGCCACAGCACCGTAATCCGTGATGGAGACGCTACGGTCAGGAAAATGCACCTTTGACATCCCGGAGACTATCCTTTCAGCCTCAGTCCACGGGGTCCGGGCGGCAGAAGCAGGACCGCATGCAAATACGGCGGCAGCAAAAGCCGCGATAAAAAATCTACTGCTTGACATCATTGATATAGGTGTTTATCAGTTTCAGATTGCTGATGGCAGAACTTTCCCATTCGGGCACAGGGGTGCTGACGCGTACATTCTCGAAAGTGAAATCATCGAGAGTGAACTCCTCTGGGACAGGACGCACCTCGGCGAAGCTCTTGCATTCGAGGTTGAGATTTCTGAATATGATATGCTCCCCGTATGAGCGCGGGATGTCCTTGCGGTCCTTGAGATCGAAGAACTGCTTCCATGCCCCGACATTGAGCACGCAGCGGCAGCTGCCTTCGATGCCGTCGATAGTGATATACTCATAGTGCTGAGGCGTGTCCGGGCGCATTTTGAGCTGGAGCAGAGACTGCCCGCGGTCCACCTTGCAGTTGCGGATCAATATATTATGCGTCTGTATGCACTCGCTCCCGCAGGTCACGCAGCTCCCGGTGGTGCGGTCAAAGAAGCACTCCTCCACGAGGATATTGCTGTTGGGGCCATTGTTCTCATCCTTGTCAGCCCACGGGCCCTTGCCGCCCTTGAAACAGATGGCGTCATCATTGACCGTGATGCGGCAGCCCTTGACATGCACGTTGGAGCAGACATCCAGATCGATCCCGTCGGCACTCGCGGACTTTATCGGTTCGCGCGGAGAGAATATCCTGAGGTTCAGGAGTTTGATATGATCCGTCTTGTAGATGTGGCAGGTCCAGAATGGGGAGTTCTGGAGAGTGACGTCAGCGATGGTGACGTTGCGGCTGTTGGACACGTGCAGAAGACGCGGCCGCTGCTCATCCTTGTTGGTACATTTGGGGTTCCATTGGCGACGTATGCGGAACGCCTTCCAGTAAGGACTGCCGTTGCCGTCGATGGTGCCGCAACCTGTAAGGGTGAACCCGTCAAGGCCGTCCGCGTTGATCAAGGCCGGGAAATACTTGCAGACCTCCCCTTCTATGCGGGTCATCACCACGGGGAAATCATAGATGTGCTCGCTGCCGAGGAGCACTGCCCCGCGGAGAAGGTGCAGATGGGTTCCCTGCCTGAAGAAGAGGGCTCCGCTCTTGTAGATGCCCTCGGGTATCACCACCACTCCGCCGCCCTCCTCAGCCGCCTTGTCTATAACGCTCTGAATCAGCTCGGTCTGCACGTTGACAGGATCACTGATGGCACCATAATCGGCGATATTGTACAGTTTTCCGAGGGATTCGGGGGCAGGCGCTTCCGCTTCCTTGAACCACTCCGGGACAGGTGTCCCGTCCGGAAAGAGCAGAGGCTCCGCTTTGGTTTTCTTTCTGGCATCCACCGGCACGAGGGCACACAGCGCGAGCATGGTCAAAATTATTCTTCTCATCTGTCTGGTAATTTAAATTGGTATTGTTTTCTCGGTGTTATTTACAAAAATAGCCATTTATTTTCAAATTGGCGAGAATAATTTGTAACTTTGAGCAAACTGCACATAAAAACCACAACATGAGATTTTTGACCACCGCCGTGCTTTCTCTCGCCCTCGCCACGGGGCTTCATGCACAGCAGACACAGACCATCTACCTGTCCGGCACAGGGCTCAACGACACCAGGACCTGGGAATTCCGCTGCTCCGCCGGCTTGAAAAGCGGAAAATGGGGAAAGATTGAAGTTCCGTCCCAATGGGAACTTCAAGGTTACGGAGAATACAACTACGGCCGCGGGTTCGGCCCCTCTAAACCCCTCAACGAATACGGCGAATACCGCCACCGCTTCAAGGTGCCCTCGTCCTGGAAAGGAATGGACGTGAAAATCGTTTTCGAGGGAGTCATGACCGACACGGATGTCCGCATCAACGGCAAGAGTGCCGGAGATGTCCATCAAGGAGGATTCTACCGCTTCGAATACAACATCAGCGGCCTGCTCAAATACGGGGCATACAACAAACTTGAAGTGACCGTCAAAAAAGAATCCGACAACGCCTCGGTCAACAACGCGGAACGCCACGCCGACTGGTGGAACTTCGGCGGCATCTACCGCCCTGTCTACCTTACCAGCACAGCTCCAGAGCACATAGAGCACTACGCAATCGACGCCCGGGCCAACGGAGTGATGACAGTCAGCCTTGACGTGCGCAACGCCCCCGAGGGCTCAAGTGTGGAGTACACCCTCTCCCCTCTCGCCGCACCGGAGCGCATCGTCAATTCGCACACCATGCCGCTCAAGTCAGCGGACCAGACCGACACCCTCGTGTGGGGCCGGGTGCAGAGCTGGGACTGCGAGCACCCGAACCTCTACATCCTCAAGATGGCCCTACTCGCCCCGGACGGCAGCAGACTGCACGAAGTCGAGCAGAGAGTAGGGTTCAGGACAGTTGAGCTCAGGCCTAAGGACGGGCTCTATGTCAACGGGACAAAAGTTGTCCTCAAAGGCATCAACCGCCATACTTTCCACCCGGAAGGCGGGCGCTGCACCGACAGGGAAATCAGCCTGCAGGACGCCAGACTCATTAAGGAGATGAACATGAACGCTGTCCGTTCCCACTACCCGCCCGACACCCATTTTCTGGACATCTGCGACTCACTCGGCATCTTCTATCTCGATGAACTTGCCGGATGGCATGGACGCTACGATGACAGCGTGGGCGCAAAGCTCGTGGAGGAGATGGTACGGCGCGATGTCAACCACCCGAGCATCATAATCTGGGACAACGGCAACGAGGGCGGCTGGAATACCAAGCTTGACCCCCTCTTCGCCAAGTACGACCCCCAGAAACGCCACGTCATCCACCCTTGGGCTGATTTCGATGAACTCGACACCCATCACTACCCTACTTTCCTCACCGGCGTAGGCCGCTTCACCAATGGCTATAAGGTATTCATGCCTACTGAGTTCATGCACGCCAATTCAGACCAGGGAGGCGGGGCCGGCCTCGAGGACTTCTGGGCCAACTGGACATCGCACCCGCTGTTTGCCGGCGGCTTCATCTGGGCATTCATCGATGAGTCCGTCAAGCGCACAGACAAAGGCGGCATGCTCGACTGCAATTTCGACATGGCTGACGACGGAGTCGTGGGCCCGTACCGCGAAAAAGAAGGCAGTTTCTGGGCGATACGTGACATCTGGGCACCGATACAGTTCGCCAAGATGTACATAACCCCTTCATTCAACGGGGAATTCTTCATCACCAACAAGTACCTTTTCACCAACCTTGATAAATGCCGGATGCATTATCGGCTCAAGACCATATCATCCCCTGAAGAAGGCGCCCGCTCGGCCATCACGGCAGAAGGAGAGATTCCGATGCCGCCGCTCGCCCCGAACACCACGGGAATCATGAGGATGGAAATCCCTCAAGGCTTCTTCGACAACGACATCCTCGAACTTGAAGCCTTCGGGGAGAAAGGTGAAAGCATCTGCACATGGACATGGCCTATACACTATGCCGCAGACTATCACGCACGGCACTCGGGCATAGCAAAGGCCAGCGGCAAGGCGCAGATGACCGATAAAGACGGCATCTGCACACTCAGCGGCAACGGGATTGACGCAAGTTTTGACACTGCAAGCGGAGAGCTGAAAGGCATCAGGGTCAAAGGACGCGACAGCGCATTCGGAGGCATGACAGCCACCGGCATCAAGATGAAGTTCATCAAGGGATATTCGATGATGGACGGAGACGATGCCGTCTTTGTCGCCAAGTATCTCGGTGCAGTGGACTCCATCGTCTGGAGGATGAGGCCGGACGGACGGCTCGGCATGGATGCCATCCTGCTCAACCGCGACAACGGCGGGGTGCGCGGTGGCTTCGATGACGGGTTCATGGACACTGAAATCAAGGATCTCGGCTTCTCGTTCACATATCCTGAAAAGAACGTCAAAGGCATGCAGTGGCTCGGACGCGGCCCGTACAGGGTATGGAAAAACCGCACGCGCGGCCACAACATAGACCTCTGGCAGAAAGCATACAACACCACAATCACAGGACGCCCGGCGGACGGGCCGCTGGAGTACCCGGAATTCAAGGGATACCACGGCAATATATACTGGGCCAGCCTTCTCTCGGACACTGACCCGCTCACCATAACAAGCGAGACTGACGGCCTGTATCTCAAGGTCTACACCCCTGACGAGTCTGCCGACAGCAAAAGCAGGCTGTTCCCGATACTTCCGGACGGAGACATAGCCCTGCTTCTCGACATCCAGGCCATCAAGAGCTTCAAGAGCATCCCGCAGCAGGGCCCGAAGAGCCAGCCAGGCAACATCCGCATCAAATCCGGAGACGAGGGGCTGAGAATGAAAGTATGGTTCGACTTCAACAAATAACAACCACATAATGAAAAAGCCAATATCAATCATCATCGGCATCCTGTGCATGGCGGCATCCTGTCTGGCACAGACTGCCTACGACTTCTCAAAGTTGAAGATGGAGCCTCTCGGACGCGGTGTCATCGCAGTCAGAAAGAGTCCGTCAGAAGTCTTTGTAAGCTGGAGATACTTGAGTTCAGACCCTTCCGGAGCATCATTCGACATCTACCGCGACGGGGTCAAAATCAACAGCGCGGCCATCAAGGATGTATGCTGGTTCATCGACAGCAACCCCTCCGCCTCCGCCGCCCGATATGAGGTGCGCCCGCACAAGGGCACGCTCCGCAGCGGCAGCTTCACCCTTCCGGCAAACGCTCCTCAGGGCTACATCCCGATAGCGCTGGACATACCTGCGGACCAGACTATGCCGAACGGAGAAGTCGCCACCTACTCGCCTAACGACTGCTCGATCGGGGATGTGGACGGAGACGGAGAATATGAGATCTTCCTCAAATGGGATCCGTCCAACGCCCACGACAACGCCCACAACGGATACACGGGGGACGTGTTCATCGACTGCCTCAAACTCGACGGCACACGGCTCTGGAGAGTCAACCTCGGCCGCAACATACGCGCCGGAGCGCACTACACCCAGATGATGGTCTATGACCTGGACGGGGACGGGTGCGCCGAGATGGTGGTGAAGACCTCCGACGGCACCATAGACGGCACCGGCAAGGTGATCGGAGACCCGGCAGCCGACTACCGTGAGCACAGTGAGGCCACCCTCGGCCGCATCATGAGCGGAAACGAGTACCTCACCATCTTCAACGGACGCACAGGTGCGGCCATGAAGACCATCGAGTACCTTCCGGGACGCGGTGAGAACGGCAGTTGGGGAGACACACGCGCCAACCGCTCCGACCGCTACCTTGCAGCCATCGCATACCTCGACGGGAAGCACCCGAGCGTGGTGATGTGCCGCGGATACTACACCCGCGCCACCCTCGCCGCCTACGACTGGGACGGCAAAGACCTGAAACTGCGCTGGTTCTTCGACTCGCACAGCAAGCCGGAGCTCAAGAGCTACGATGGCCAGGGCAACCACAACCTTCGCGTAGCCGATGTGGACGGGGACGGGTGCGATGAGATCGTATACGGATCATGCTGCATCGACCATGACGGCACAGGACTCTACAACACAGGCTGGAAACACGGCGACGCCATGCACATCGGGGCCATGGTGCCGGGCAGCGACGCGCTCCAGATATGGATCGGACACGAGACCAAGGGTGTGGGAACCACACTCACCGACGCGCGCACCGGCAAGCTCCACTTCCGCATCCCGTCCAACATCGACGTAGGACGCACCATGGCGGCCGACATAGACCCGACCAACCATGGCTGGGAACTCTGGAGCTCCGCCTCCGGCACGCTCCGCAACTACAGGGGCGAGAGCATCGGAGAGAAGCCGGCGAGCCAGAACTTCGCCATCTGGTGGGACGGAGACCTCTCACGCGAACTGCTGGACGGCAACAAAGTGCTGAAATTCAACCCTCGGACCCGCAAGGTCGAAGACTACTTCGTATTCGAGGGAGCTTCAAGCATCAACGGCAGCAAATCCAACCCATGCATCTCGGGAGACCTCTTCGGCGACTGGAGAGAAGAAGCCCTCATGCGCTCCTCCGACAACAAGGAACTCAGGCTCTACGTCTCCACGGAACCGACATCATACCGTTTCCACACTTTCCTCGAGGATCCGGTATACAGGACAAGCCTCGCCAACGAGAACGTCTGCTACAACCAGCCGCCGGAGGCAGGATTCTACTTCGGCTCCGACCTCAACGGCAAATTCCGGGGGAGTGTGGTCAAGGGCAATAAAGTCAAGAAGGGAGTGCTCCCGGAAGACGTGCTCCTCGATTCTGTAGTGATCAAAAGTTCTCCACGCCCAGGACGCCCTGATCCCCGTGGGCAGCGCCCGCCGATGCGGCCGGAAAGTCCGCGGACGCAACCCAAGCCACAACCCACAGCCTGGTACACCCCGACCGTAGAGAACAAGCCCTTCGTCCGCTGGTGGTGGCTCGGCAGTGCCGTGGATAAAGAAGGCCTGACATGGAACCTTGAGCAGTTCGCCAAGGCGGGCATAGGCGGATACGAAGTGACCCCCATATACGGAGTGCAGGGCAATGAAAAGAACGACATAGATTATCTCTCCCCGAAATGGATGGAGATGTACAAGCACCTCGTCTCCGAATCTGAAAGGCTCGGACTAGAATGCGACCTCAACAACGGCACCGGATGGCCCTTCGGCGGCCCTCAGATCACGGAAGAGCTGGCAGCCAAGAAGATGAAGATCACCTCGGAAGGCATCTCCACCGAACTCACGGGCCAGAAGGTCAAGAGAGCCGCCCCGGGCGGGGAGGGCCTCGTCATGGACCACTACAATCCGGACGCCCTGAAAGTCTACTTGGAGCGCTTCGACAAAGCCTTCAAGGAAAGCGGGGCCAAATGGCCGCATACCTGGTTCAATGATTCTTACGAAGTCTACGGAGCTGACTGGACAGAGAAGTTCCCTGAGATCTTCAAGGAAAGATATGGCTACGACATAGTGCCATATCTCAAGATGCGTCCGGAACCGCAAGAACGCGGGCGCGGCCCGAGACAGCCTCAAGCAAAGCCCGAGCTCCCGAAAAAAGCGGATCCGTCCAAAGTCACAGAATATGACAGGGCCATTGCGGACTACCGTGAGTGCCTCGGAAATCTTCTGATGGAGAACTTCATCAGCCCATGGATAAGCTGGTGTCACAGCCACGGCTCTCTCGTGCGCAACCAGTCCCACGGCTCCCCGGCCAACCTTCTGGATGTCTATGCCGCCGTGGACATCCCCGAATGCGAGACCTACGGCCGCTCCGAGTTCAACATACCCGGACTTAGGCAGGACCCGATCATGAAGCCCAATGACGGCGACCCGGCCGTACTGAAATTCGCATCGTCTGCCGCCCATGTCGCAGGCCACAAATATGTCTCTTGCGAATCTCTGACATGGATGACGGAGCACTTCCGCACCTCGCTCAGCCAGTGCAAGCCGGAACTCGACCAGGCATTTGCCGCAGGCGTCAACCACATCTATTTCCATGGTGCGCCATACTCCCCGAAGGGGGCGGAATTTCCGGGATGGATGTTCTATGCCTCCATCAACATGTCCCCTACCGGCGGGATGTGGAGGGACGCACCCGCCCTGTTCAAGTACATTGAACGTTGCCAGGCTTTCCTCACGGCAGGGGAACCGGACTCAGACTTTCTTCTCTACTTCCCTATCTACGATGCCTGGAGCGGCATGACCGAAACTCCGTACATGATGTTCGACATCCACAGCATGGGACGCAAGCTTCCGGAGCTCAAAGCTGTGATGAACGAGATCACTTCACGCGGATACGATGCCGACTACATCTCCGACAAGCAGCTGCAGACGCTGGCGATAGACAAGCCTGTGATTGTCCCGGCCTGCAACTTCATGCCGGTGGAGACGGCCCGGAGACTCGTGGAGCTGAAAAATGCCGGAGTGCCGGTATATTTCATCGGCAATGTCCCGAAAGATGTGCCGGGGCTGCATGACCTGCCGGCGAGGCGCAAGGAATTCAAGAAGATCGCCAGAAGCTTCGGCAAGGCTGTCAAGCTCGACAAAGCTTTCGAGGGAGTGAAGCCAGAAGAGTTCCGCAGCATGCTCGGAGGCTCGATGATACGCCGCCGCAACGAATGCGGAGGCTGGAACTACTTCGCCGCCATCCTCAACAGCAAAGAAGTGGACGGATGGGTAAAACTCGGCACGCCGGCCGCCTCCGCCATGCTCTATGACGCAGTCAGCGGAATCTCAGGCAAAGCGCAGGTACGCAACACATCAGACGGCTGCGCCGAAATCCGCCTGCAGCTCAAGCCGGGAGAGTCCGTGCTCATCAAGACCTTCCCCACACAGGTGGAAGCCCCGGCATGGAACTACATAGCCTCTGAAGGCGCGCCGATAGCGATCGACCGTGCATGGAACATCTCATTCCCGCAGAGCGACCCGCAGATCAAAGGCAACTTCTTCACGGACAAGCCGATGGACTGGACCAAGCTCAAGAACTGCCCGGACGCTAAGATCAACTTCGCCACGGCCCTCTACTCCTCTGCCATACCTATGACAGACCCGAAAGCAGCCGACAGCTGGATACTTGACCTCGGCGATGTACGTGAGAGCGCACGCGTGTTCATAAACGGGGAGGAAGTCGGCACGGCATGGTGCGTTCCGTTCAGGATCGATGTCGGCAAATATCTCAAGCCGGGCATCAACCTGCTTGACGTGTATGTCACCAACCTCCAGTCCAACAGGATCGCCGACTACGACAGACACGGAGTCAAATGGAGAATCTTCAAGGACGCCAACATCAACACTCTCGGCCGCGAAAAGGACTTCGGCAAGTGGGAGACGGACCCTTCCGGGCTCTGCTCCGAAGTCAAGCTGATACCGGTGCACTACGATGTTCCGGCCAAGGAAGCGGTCATCGCGCAGGCCCGCAAGGTCAACGGCTATTTCATGCGCAAGTACGGCGACCCCGCCAAAGTGGTGCCTTTCCCGTCACGCCACAAGGTGTACGAGGGCAATATCTGGACACGCGCCGTCTATTATGAAGGCCTGCTCGCGCTCCACGGGGTCGATCCGCAGCAGAAATATCTCGACTACACCATGGACTGGGGCGAGAGGTTCGGATGGAACATGCGCGGCGGAAATTTCCTGACACGCAACGCCGACAACTACTGCTGCGCCCAGGCCTACATCGACATGTACCGCATCTACAAGGATCCGAAGATGATGGAGAACGTCGTCAAATGTATGGACAATCTCATCTCCACCGATGAATCCGATGCCGACTGGACATGGATCGATGCCATCCAGATGGGGATGCCGGTGCTTGTCAAGTACGGCGTCACTGCTGGGAAACCGGAGTACTTCGAGAAGGCGTGGAAAATGTACAAGTGGGCACGCGACCGTTTCTTCAACGAGGGTGAGGGTCTGTGGTGGCGCGACAAGGACTTCTGCCCGCCGTACAAGACCCCATCCGGGAAGAACTGCTACTGGAGCCGCGGCAACGGCTGGGTGCTGGCCGCATACGTGCGCGTCCTCGATGAACTTCCCGCCAATGACCCGCACCGGACTGTCTATGAGGCAGATTTCAAAGCCATGTGCGAAGCCCTGATCAAGGTGCAGAGGGAAGACGGCACCTGGAACTGCTCCCTTGCCGACCCGGATGATTTCGGAGGGCCGGAGGCAACGGGGACTTCTCTATTCACCTATGGCCTGGCCTGGGGTGTACGCACCGGCAGGCTCGACAAGGATGTCTTCCTGCCGGCTGCGGCAAGAGCCTGGAATGCCCTGAACCGAATCTGTATCCACGATGACGGATTCATCGGCTTCTCACAGGGATCAGGCAAGGAGCCGAAAGAGGCCCAGCCAGCGACATGGGACAGAATCCCGGACTTCGAGGACTTCGGCACGGGCTGCTACCTGCTCGCCGCAAGCGAAATCGCGAAACTGTAGCGAATAATTCGGATTTTATTAGTACTTTTGTATGAATGTAATCTCTTTACAAGACTTACTAAAACTATTATTATAATAATATGGCTAAAGAAAAGAAATTCATCACCTGTGATGGTAATCAGGCCGCGTCAAACATCGCTTACCTTTTCAGCGAGCACGCCGCCATCTACCCTATCACGCCATCTTCGACAATGGCAGAGAACATTGACGAATGGGCTGCCCACGGCAAGAAGAACCTGTGGGGAGAGACTGTCAAAGTCACCGAGATGCAGAGTGAGGCAGGCGCTGCCGGCGCTGTCCATGGTTCCCTCCAGGCCGGTGCCCTGACCACCACCTACACCGCCTCTCAGGGTCTCCTCCTGATGATTCCTAATATGTACAAGATCGCCGGCGAGATGCTCCCGGCCGTCTTCCACGTATCAGCACGCGCCCTGGCATCCCACGCCCTTTCCATCTTCGGAGACCATCAGGATGTGATGGCATGTCGCCAGACCGGTTTTGCCATGCTCGCATCAAGCTCCGTACAGGAAGCCCAGGATCTCGCGGCTGTGGCACACCTCTCCGCCATCAAGGCTTCAGTACCTTTCCTACACTTCTTCGACGGATTCCGCACCTCACATGAGATCCAGAAGATCGAGGCCATCGATGAGGAGGACCTCAAGAAGATGGTCAGCCAGAAGTCTCTGGACAACTTCCGCGCACGCGCCCTCACCCCGGAGGCTCCGGTGACCCGCGGCACTGCGCAGAACGGAGACGTATATTTTCAGGCGGTCGAGTCCCGCAATCAGGTCTATGAGGCCGTTCCGGACATCGTAGCACGCTACATGGGAGAAATCGGAGAACTGACCGGACGCCAGTACCGTCCGTTCGAGTACTACGGAGCAGCGGATGCCGAATGCATCATCGTGGCCATGGGTTCAGTCACCGAGACAGCAAGGGAGACTGTGGACTACCTCGCCACCCGCGGACGCAAATACGGTGTTGTCACCGTGCACCTCTACCGCCCGTTCTCCGAGAAATATCTCCTCAAAGTACTTCCAAAGAGCGTCAAGAAGATCGCTGTGCTCGACAGGACCAAAGAGCCGGGAGCACTCGGGGAGCCTCTCTACCTCGACATCAAGGCCCTTTTCCAGGACAAGGACAACGCTCCGCTCGTAATCGGCGGCCGCTACGGACTCTCATCCAAGGACACCACCCCTGCGCAGATCATCGCAGTGTTCGACAACCTCGACCGCAAGGAGCCTAAGAACGACTTCACCATCGGCATCACCGATGACGTCACCTTCAAGAGCCTCCCGACCAAGGGTGAGGTTTCCATCGTGAAGAAGGGCACCACCGAGTGCAAGTTCTACGGACTCGGCTCAGACGGTACTGTCGGCGCAAACAAGAACACCATCAAGATCATCGGCACCCACACCGACCTCTACAGCCAGGCATACTTCGACTACGACTCCAAGAAGTCCGGCGGATACACCTGCTCTCACCTCAGGTTCGGAAAAGAGCCTATCAAGGCTCCATATCTTGTCAACACCCCTGACTTCGTGGCCTGCCACGTGCCTTCATACCTTGAGAAATACGATGTGCTCAAGGGCATCAAGGAAGGCGGCAGCCTCCTTCTCAACTCCCTCTGGGATGAAGAGGAGACAAAGGAAAGGATTCCGGACTTCGTCAAGTCTGTGATCGGGCGCAAGAAGATCAAGCTCTACATCATCAACGCCACCAAGATCGCATCCGAGATCGGCCTCGGAGGACGCACCAACACCATTCTCCAGAGTGCATTCTTCCGCATTTCAGGCATCATCCCTGTAGATGACGCTGTCAAGTACATGAAAGATGCGGCTCTCAAGTCTTATGGCAAGAAGGGCGAGAACATCGTAAACATGAACTACGCCGCAATCGACCGCGGTGGTGAGTACATCGAGGTCAAGGTTCCTGCCGAGTGGGCAAACATCAACGCCAAGTTCGTCAACCACAACGCCAACCGCCTCGCAACTCCGTTCGTCAAGGAGATCGCCGACGTGGTCAACGCACAGTGCGGCGACAGCCTCCCGGTAAGCGCGTTCCTGCCATACAAGGACGGCACCATGCCGGCCGGCACAGCCGCATACGAGAAGAGAGGCGTGGCCGTGAACGTTCCTGTATGGGATGCCGACAAATGTATCCAGTGCAACACCTGTGCATTCGTCTGCCCTCACGCTGCCATCCGTCCGTTCCTCCTCACTCCAGAGCAGGCGGCCGCAGCTCCTGCGGGCATCAAGCTCGCTGACGGCAAGGCGAACCTCAAGGACTACAAGTACGCCATCGCCATCTCAGTCTCAGACTGTACCGGATGCGGCAACTGCGTCGATGTCTGCCTCGCCAAGGACAAGGCCCTCTCGATGCAGCCATATATGGACAACACTGCCGAGCAGGACAACTTCGACTACCTCAACACCAAGGTGGGCTACAAGACTGTCGGAGATCCTAAGGCCAACATGAAGAACTCCCAGTTCGCACAGCCTCTGTTCGAGTTCTCCGGCGCATGTGCAGGCTGCGGTGAGACTCCGTACATCAAGAACATCACCCAGCTCTTCGGTGACCACATGATGATCGCCAACGCGACTGGATGCTCGTCAATCTACGGAGCTTCATTCCCGTCATCACCATACTGCACTGACGCGCACGGACACGGACCGGCTTGGGCCAACTCCTTGTTCGAGGACTTCTGCGAGTTCGGACTCGGCATGAGGCTCGGTTCCGAGCGCATCCGCAAGACCGTGGGCGAGCTTATGACCAAGGGCCTCAGCTGCGAATGCTGCTCAGACGAGATCAAGGCCCTCTTCCAGAAGTGGCTTGACAACAAGGAGGACTATGCAGTGACCCGCGAAGTCACCGACAAGCTCATCCCTCTCATAGAGGCTTGCGGCTGCGAGATCTGCCAGGGCCTGCTCAAACTCAAGCAGTACATCCCGGCACGCAGCCAGTGGATCATCGGCGGAGACGGAGCAAGCTACGACATCGGATACGGCGGACTTGACCATGTGCTCGCTTCCGGCGAGAATGTCAACATCCTCGTACTCGACACCGAGGTCTACTCCAACACCGGAGGCCAGTCATCCAAGGCCACCCCTGCAGGTGCCATCGCCAAATTCGCCGCTTCCGGCAAGAAGATCCGCAAGAAGGATCTCGGCATGATGGCCATGAGCTACGGCTATGTATATGTGGCACAGGTGGCCATGGGAGCAAGCCCTGTCCAGTACCTCAACGCCATCAAGGAAGCTGAGGCCTACGACGGACCGTCCCTCGTGATCGCCTACGCACCATGTATCAACCACGGTCTCAAGGCCGGCATGGGACTCAGCCAGAGGGAGGAGAAGCTCGCCGTCGAGTGCGGATACTGGCACCTCTACAGGTACAACCCTATGCTTGAGGACAAGAATCCGTTCTCACTTGACTCCAAGGAGCCTGACTGGACCAAGTTCCAGGACTTCCTCAAGGGAGAAGTGAGGTTCGCGTCCCTCTACAAGCTCTTCCCTGACCATGCTGCGGAACTCCTGGAGAAGACCGAAGAGTTCGCCAAACTCAGGTACGAGAACTACAAGAGGCTTGCAGGAAAATAATTTCTTGAAATGACTTGCTATTTGACAAAATAGGCTTATATTTGCAGTGTACTATTGAAGTATTACACTTAGCGAATATAAGAAAATGGTCAAAAAAATCTTAATCTCAGCAGCGGTACTTCTTGGTGCCGCTGCTTTGTGTTTCGGACAGGGACAGCAGCTGCCCCAGTTGCCTAACGACCCGGAGACAAGGGTCGGCAAGCTCGACAACGGGCTGACCTACTACATCCGCCACAACGACAAGCCCGCGCAGAGGGCCGAGTTCTACCTCGCCACCGACGTCGGAGCCATCCAGGAGACCCCGGATCAGGACGGTCTGGCGCACTTCCTCGAGCACATGTGCTTCAACGGCACCAAGAACTTCCCGGGCAAGAGCATCCTCAACTGGCTTGAAAGCATCGGAGCCTCTTTCGGAGGCAACGTCAACGCCTCCACAGGAGTCGAGCAGACCATCTACCTGCTCAACAACATCCCGCTTGTCCGCCCTACCGTAGTGGACACCTGCCTGCTCATAATGCATGACTACTCCCACTTCGTGACCTGCGATCCGGAGGAGATCGATAAGGAGCGCGGCGTCATCCTTGAAGAGAAGCGCTCACGCAATACAGCATCATGGCGACTCCACGAGAAGACCCTGCCTTACCTGTACGGGGACACCAAGTATGCAGGCTGCACCATCATCGGAAGCGAGGACAACCTCAAGAACTTCAAGCCGGAGAGCCTGACCAACTTCTACCACACCTGGTACCGTCCTGACATGCAGGCTCTTATCGTGGTCGGAGACATCAATGTCGATGAGGTGGAAGCAAAGATCAAGAAGATCTTCTCCGACATACCGGCCGCCGAAAACCCTAAGGCCAAGGATGTAATCACCATCCCTGACAACGAGAAGCCGGTTATCGGCATCATCACCGACCCGGAGACCAGCACCTCTACCTTCGAGGTCTATTGGAAGAGCGCAGCCCAGCCGGAAGAGCTGAACAGCACCGCCGTAGGTCTTATGGCAGAAGTGGCCAAGAGCCTGATAGGCAACATAATGGCTGAACGTTTCGGAGACATCAGCGCCAAACCTGACGCCCCGTTCCTCTACGCGGGATTCGGTATCACCAACGTCTGCGAGACCATGGACGTGGCCTACGGTGAGGTCTCATGCAAAGAGGGAGCAGCCCTCCAGGGATTCGAGGCCATGCTCACCGAAATCGAGAAGATGCACCGCTTCGGCTTCACCGACTCAGAATTCGAGCGCGCCAAGAACGAGGTCCTCTCGCAATACGAGACAGCTGCCAACAAGGCCGACACCCGCAAGAACGCCGAGTTCGTCATGCCGATGATAATGAACTTCTTCGACAACTACTCGTTCATGGATCCGAAGACAGAGTACCAGATGGTACAGGCCCTGATGGCGCAGTTCAACACGAGCATCCTCAACCAGCTCGCCCAGCAGCTCATCACCCGCAACAACATGGTGGTCATCTACTCCGGTCCTGAGAAAGAAGGGGCTGAACACCCTGATGCCGGTCAGGTGCAGGCCATCATCGACAAGGTGGAGAATGCCGAGTACACCCAGGAAGCCGGAGAGGAGATCCCTACAGCCTTCCTCGACCCTTCAACCCTCAAGGGCAGCAAGATCAAAAAGACCGTGGCCGGCCTCTACGGGTCAGAAGTGCTCACCCTCAAGAACGGAGTGAAAGTCATCCTCCTGCCTTCAGACAGGGAGAAGGACAAAGTCAACTTCAACATCTTCAAGAGAGGAGGACAGAGCCTCATCTCAGACGAGGACCTCTACTCTTTCGAGGACAACATTTGGGCCCTCTACCAGCAGAACACCGGTGTGGCCGGTTTCCCTGCCACGACAGTCAGAAAGATGCTCTCAGGCAAACAGGTGGCTGTAAGCCCTTACATCGGAGAATACACCCACGGCGTCAGCGCCACCAGCACCACCAAGGACCTAGAGACGGCGTTCCAGCTTATGTACCTCTATTTCACATCCCCACGCTTCGATCCTGACGAATACGCCAACGGCATAACCCAGATCGAGAATGTGCTCCCGAACCTTGAGAACCAGCCGAACTGGCAGCTCCAGAAGCAGCTCGCAAAGACCATCTACGACAGCCCGCGCGACTTCACCCTTGACAAGGACGTGCTCGCCAAGGCCAGCCTCCAGACCCTGGAGAAGAACTACCGCAGGCTGTTCAAGGACGCCGCAGGTGCAACCCTCGTAGTTGTCGGAGACTTCGACAGGGATACCATTCTCCCTCTTGTTGAAAGATATGCAGGTTCTCTCGCCAAGGGAAAGAAGGCCACAAACTGGGAATACCGCAACGACGGCATCATCGACGGACGCAAGGTCAACGACTTCCGCACCCCGATGCAGACCCCTATGGTGACGGTAGTCCAGATCTACAAGGCCGACAAGCCATACAGCGTCAAGGAAGAAGTGGACTACACGGCCCTGAGCTACATCCTCAACATGGTCTACACCGAGACCCTCCGCGAGGAGGAAGGCGGCACCTACGGAGCCAGCGCCTCAGCGCAGCTCACACACCAGCCTTACGAGACACGCCTTCTCCAGGTGGCGTTCCAGACCAACGAGGAGCAGTGCGACAAACTGCGCGAACTCGCGGTCAAGGGCATGGAAGACCTCGCGAAGAACGGCCCTGACGCCGAGAAGTTCGACAAGGCCAAGAAGAATCTCGAAAAGACCGTCCCGGAGAACAAGCTGCGCAACGCATGGTGGAGCTCCGCACTTCAGGACGCCGAGAAATACGGCATCAACTATGTGGTTGAATACGAAGCCGCTGTAGAGGCTCTGACTCCGGATAGCGTAAAGAAAGCGGCGGAAGAACTGCTCGCATCAGGCAACTTCATCGAGCTTGTGATGAGACCTGAAGTCAAATAATACCTGCCCCCGGCAGAAGACATACCTCACCGAGGCAGTCTCCGCCGGGGCATTTTCCCCGGAAGGCAAGGCAAGGACAGCATCCGCGAGCTTGCCCCGGCTTATTTCTCCGGCGTCGATGCCAAAAGCATCGGCGCCGTTTTTTGTTGCCCAGCACATCAGTGTCCCGTAGGCCAAAGGCTCATGTCCCATTGAAGAAAGCAAGTGCGCCGCCCTGATCTCTTCGGAGAGAGGATTCCCCCTCCCGCCGAGGCAGATCCTCACACCGGAGAAGACTGCATTTTCATAAGGGAATCTGACCCCGGAAGATGCCAGGTCCCGCGACGGGCTGTGAACAACGGTGACCCCGCGCCTGGCAGCCGTCCGCCAGTCCTGCCCATCCATCAGGGAGCAGCCGCAGAGCAGCACGTCGCTCTTCAGCAGTCCAAGAGAATCGAGATATCCCAATGGAGTGAGAGAATATGTCTTCTCAAAATAATCCAGCTCCGGCTTCGTGTCGGGAAGGATGACCCTTGTCATGAGAGAATGCTTGCGGGCGAAAGCGAAAGCACGCTTGAGTTCCTCCTGCTTAAGCGAACTCAGTTCCGGCAGGGCAAGCACCTTTACGCTTTCAACAGAATCCTCGGAAACCAGCGCCCTCTCTTTGTATGGCAGATCAGCAAGTATTCTGTATCCGCTGCTCTCCCCTATCTGCGCAGCCTCCTCGAAGTCCGGACAATATCCCGCATAAAACCCTGTCTGCGATGCCCCCTCAGGAAGTTTTTCCAGATCAGCGAAGCAGTCAAACATGAGGGGACGGATCTCAAGCCCGGAGGCATCTATCTTCCTGTCCACACGGACATCTTCACCAGCCTCCAGTTCTGCAAAATACCCGCCGTCCATCAATATGTCCGTTCTCTTGCCGTCACAGATGACATTCTGAACTAGGATGGTCTTTGGAGCCTTGCAGCTCTCTTCGAGGGTACGGTATGCTTCGAGGACGGCATTGGCCCTAGACAGGAACTGTCTGCCTTTCCACGTGAGGCTCACACCGCTGCGGGAGCGACACAGGAGTCTCGCCCCGGCATACTTTTCAAGTTCAGCGACATTCTGGCTGACGGCAGGCTGCGAAATGCCAAGCGCCCTCGCGGCCGCGGAAAAACTTCCGCAATCCGCGAGGGTCGCAAAAACTTTCAGCCTGAAACGGTCTATCATAGCCCCTTCCTGCGGTCTGCCAGCCAGCGGGACAGGATCTGGAAGAAGTTCTCCCTCTGGTTTCCGAGACTGTCATGCCCGGAGTTCTCCACTGTGGTGAAGCCCCAGCCGTGTCCGCCACCGGTGAAGATGTGGAGTTCCCCCGGAACCCCGCATTTCTGCATTGACCTGTAATAGCGTATGCTGTTTTCCGGAGGTACGGCCCTGTCATCCCCGCTCAGCAGAAGGATGGTCTCGGGGGTGTCTGGGGAAACACGGTTTTCAAGGGAATAGTACTCGACTTCCTTCTGGCCCGCTTTAGGGCCTATGAGGTTCTTCCTGGTACCGGCGTGGGTCACGAATTCCTCGAAAGTAATTACAGGATAGATGAGTACGGAGAAGTCCGGCCTTGTCACCCCGTCCTCGAAAAGGGTGGATGCGCTGGCGGCAAGATGTCCTCCCGCGGAGAAGCCCATCACCCCGATCTGCTTCACTCCCCACTCCGCCGCGTGATGGCGGCAGTAGCGGAATGCGTTCTGCACGTCGCGGAGCGGCAGCCGGCAGTGTCCGTTAGGCATGCGGTAGAGCACCACGCACACGGCAATGCCCTGCTTTATGCACCAGTCCGCTACACGTGAGCCCTCGTTGGCCGCGGAGCAGTTGGAATAACCGCCGCCCGGGCACACTACTATCATCTGTCCGTTGCCTTTCTTCGGGAGATAAATGTCAATATAGGCATCATCGCCTATGTTTCCCACATTGCCCCTCTCGTTGACCGTGTTGGCTCCGCTCAGACCGTTGGCTTCAATGGGCCCGAGGGTGACGGCTTTGCCGCCCTCTACGATGCCGAGGTCCACACCCTGCCCCTTCGGGTAGAGCTTCAGTGTCATGTCAGGCTTCACCAGTTCGTATGCGTTCACCTGTACAAACGCAAAGAGGGCTGCAAGAGCCCCCGTTATAAGTTTTCTTTTCATCTGGAAAAGCTATGTCTACGCCTCTGAGATGGCGCCCATCGGGCAAGCGTCGGCGCAGGCGCCGCAGCTGATGCACACATCAGGGTCGATAGAATATACATCTCCCTCTTTGATAGCCCCTGAAGGGCACTCGCTCTGGCAGGTGCCACAGGCGACGCAGACGTTAGGATCAATTTTGTAAGCCATAATTCTTATTGTGTTTTTCAATCAAAAGACAAAAGTAATAGGAAAATCTGAATTAACAAGTTTTTCAAGGCAAAGATTTATTGCTAACTTTGCGCTTGTATGAAGACTTTAATCGCTTTTCTGCTGTCTCTGGCGCTTGCCGCGCCTCTCAATTTCGACAAGACGGTACACGATTTCGGACAGGTGACCACTTCCGCGGGGCCGCTCACCTGCACTTTCACAGTGACCAACAGCTCCGGGGAGCCGCTGACCATATTCGCCGTGGTGTCTTCCTGCGGCTGCACCGAGGTCAAATGGACCAGGGAGACCATAGCCCCGGGGGCCAAAGGCAGCATCACGGCCACCTACTCCAACGATGAGGGCCCGACTTATTTCGACAAGACACTTACAGTATATACCTCCGCACAGAAGAAGCCGGTGATATTGCACCTGAAGGGAATCGTGAAGAAGAATGGCACAAAATAACTACACAGAGGACAACATACGCACCATAGAAGGAGTGGAGCACATCAGGCTCCGCCCCGGAATGTACATCGGACGGCTCGGGGACGGGCGCAGTCCCGATGACGGCATCTATGTGCTGCTCAAAGAGATCATCGACAACTCCATAGACGAGTTCTCGGCAGGCTTCGGAAAGGAGATCCGCATCACCATCGAAGACGGCACCATCAGCGTGCGCGACTTCGGCCGCGGCATCCCGCTCGGCAAGGTGGTGGACGCGGTCAGCATCCTCAACACAGGCGGCAAGTTCGACGACAAGGCTTTCAAAAAGTCCGTCGGCCTCAACGGCGTAGGCACAAAGGCAGTCAACGCACTTTCATCCGACTTCTATGTCTGCTCGCACCGCGACGGGGAGTGCGCCCACGCCAGCTTCTCCCGCGGCAAGCTTCTCGACAACGCCACGGAGCCGACCCGAGAGAAGAACGGCACCCTGATCCGCTTCACCCCGGACAACCTCATGTTCGGCGACTACGCCTTCAACGAAGACTACGTCGTGACAATGGTCAAGAACTACTCCTACCTCAACAAGGGCCTGACCCTCACGCTGAACGGAGTGCCTTACAAGTCCGAGAACGGCCTCCTGGACCTGGTCAACGAGAACCTGAGCGAGGAGCCGCTCTACCCGCCGATCCACCTCTCGGGCGACGACATCGAAATAGTGATGAGCCACTGCAACGCCTACGGCGAGAACATCTCATCCTTCGTCAACGGCCAGAACACCCGTGACGGCGGCACGCACCTGGCCGCTTTCCGCGAAGCCATAGCCAAGACCCTCAAGGAGTTCTTCAAGAAGAACTACGATGCCGCCGACTGCCGCCAGGGAGTCGTCGGAGCCATCAGCATACGCATCCAGGAACCCAATTTCGAAGGCCAGACCAAGACGAAACTCGGCTCCAACTACATGTGGGAGAAGACCATAAGCGAAGGCGGCACGCTCAAGACCGACATCGGCCCGACGATCCGCTCATACGTCAACGACTTCGTATCCAAGAACCTTGACAACTACCTCCGCATCCACAAGGAGATAGCCCCCGTCATCGAAGAGAAGATCAAATCCTCGCAGAAAGAGAGGGAGGAGATCTCCGGCATACAGAAAAAGACCCGCGAGCGCAACAAGCGCACCAATGTCTACAACCGCAAACTGCGCGACTGCCGCTTCCACTACAACGACAAGCGCAACGACAAGAACCAGGACAACGTCGAGAACTCCTCGATCTTCATCACAGAGGGAGATTCCGCGAGCGGGACCATCACCAAGGCACGCAACGCCAACTGCCAGGCAGTCTTCTCCCTGCGCGGCAAACCTATCAACTGCTACAAGGAGAGCCGGCGCAAGGTGGCCGAGAACGAGGAGCTCAACCTGCTCATCTCCGCCCTCGGAGTGGAGGATGATCTGGACAACCTGCGCTACAACAACATCATAGTGGCAACCGATGCCGATGATGACGGCATGCATATCCGCATGCTGCTCCTGACATTCTTCATGAAATATTACCCCGACCTCATCCGCCGCGGACACGTGTACATACTGCAGACTCCCCTGTTCAGGGTACGCAACAAGAAGTCGAACCGCTACTGCTACAACCAGGAGGAGCGCGACAAGGCGGCCGCGGAACTCAAGACCGGGGTCGAGATCACCCGATTCAAAGGTCTCGGAGAGATTTCCTATGACGAGTTCGTCCATTTCATCGGCGACGAGATGCGCAAGGATCCCGTAAGCCTCGCGGAAGAGGAGTCGATAGCGGAGATAATGAACTTCTACATGGGCGACAACACCATCGACAGACAGAAGTTCATAATGAGGAATCTTCGCAGCGAAGAGGAGCTCGAAGACATAAATATCTGACAGTCATGAACTTCTATGGTTTTATAATGAAACTCTTCGGCTGGAGGGCCGACAGCGGAGCCGCTCCGGAGGAAAAATGCGTCATACTCGGAGTGCCGCACACCAGCATATTGGACTTCCTCGTGGCGTACTTCTACTACAAGAGCCTCGGGCACACGGCACACGTGATGATAAAGAAAGAATTCTTCTTCTGGCCGCTCGGCCCGATTCTGCGTCATCTGGGCTGCATACCCGTAGACCGCAGCAACGGCGCATCCGTAGTTCGCAGTGTCATCTCCCATATCGAGGCCACCCCCGGAGAGTTCCATCTCTGCATAGCCCCGGAGGGCACGCGCAAGCCGGTGCACAAATGGAAGATGGGATATCACACCATCGCAAGGGCGCTCGACTGCCCTGTCTATCTCGGGTATTTCGACTGGGGGCGCAAGCGGGTCAGCATCGGGGAGAGATTCATCTGCACAGAAGACGCAAGGGCGGACACCGAACTGATACAGAAGAAGTACGAACAGCTGCACCTGACAGCCCGCCACCCCGGGAACTATTGCACGCATTGAAAAAAATGCCTATATTTGCAGCCCCTTTCGGGGAATTATTACTTAATTAACAGTCAATAAAATGATTAAACAGTACGAAACCGTTTTCATTGCAACTCCCGTTTTGTCTGACACCCAGATGAAGGAAGCGGTTGCCAAGTACACCAAACTCATCACCGACAACGGTGGCGAGATCGTGTACCAGGAGGACTGGGGGCTCAAGCAGCTCGCCTATCCTATCCAGCACAAGACATCAGGATTCTACTACCTGATCGAGTTCAAGGCCGATCCAGAGTTCATCGCGACTCTCGAGACCCAGTACCACCGTGACGAGCGCATCATCCGCTATCTCACCGTAGCCCTCGACAAGCACGCAGTGGCTTATGCCGAGCATCGCCGCCAGACCCGCGCTGCCAAGGCCGCAGCCCCTAAGGCAGAGCCGGCTCCTGCAGAAGTCGAGGAAGAGACAACAGCAGAACAGACAGAAGCATAATAAGGAGGAATCATTATGGCAAACATCGTAAACAACGAAATCCGTTATCTGAACCCTCCTACCGTAGAGGTTCGCAAGAAGAAATACTGCCGTTTCAAGAAAGCGGGCATCAAGTATGTTGACTACAAGGATCCTGAGTTCCTCAAGAAGTTCCTCAACGAACAGGGCAAGATCCTCCCTCGCCGCATCACCGGTACTTCACTGAAGTTCCAGCGCAAGGTGGCCCAGGCCGTGAAGCGTGCGCGCTCACTTGCTCTTCTTCCGTATGTAACAGACCTCCTTAAATAATTGAAGCGTTATGAAAATCATTCTCAAGAAAGAAGTTGCCAATCTCGGCGAGGCCGGAGATGTGGTTGAAGTGAAGGCCGGATACGCTCTCAATTATCTTGTTCCACAGGGATTCGCTTCCGTAGGAACTCCGTCTGCCCTCAAGCAGCACGCAGAGACTCTCCGTCAGAGAGCCCACAAGGAGGCCAAACTCGTAGCCGACGCACAGGCCACAGCAGCCAAGATCGAAGCTGTAGACATAACAATCTCCGCCAAGGTAGGAGAGAATGGCAAGCTCTATGGAGCTGTCACCGCAGCACAGGTAGCTGAGGCTCTTGCAGCAGCGGGTGTCGAGGTCGAGAAGAAAAACATCACCCTCTCCGATATCAAGGAGCTTGGCGAGTTCGAAGGCAAGGTAAAGTGCTACAAGGGCGTTTTCGCCAACATCAAAGTAAAGGTAGTGGCTGCCGAGTAATCGGACGGTCTCCAAATAGATTTCAAAAATCCGGTCCCCAGAGTGGAGACCGGATTTTTGTTTTATTTGAATGATCACTAAATTTGTAGAATGAAACTTTCAGGCAGACAGATCCGGATACTCATATCGGCAGCATTCTATTTGATGATGCTAATCTGCTTCATCGTACATCCGCCGGAAGCCGCAAGCATAATCCCCGCTGTCATTTTTCCGGCAGTTCTACAGTTGCTGCTGTCCATCCGTTCCAGACAATGGAACAGTCTGGCTTTCGCCCTCACCCTCATCCCTCCTGGCGCCATGGCCGCAGGAATCGCAGCTTGCCCGGTGCCGCTGCGGGCTTCAGCACTGATTCCCGGTCTTGCCGCAGCCCTGCTAGTGAGAGCCATAAACAGCCTCAAAAGATGGCCGGACTCCCGACCTGCGACGCTCCACTGGGTCGGCGCTGCCATCGGAATGATGACTTTCGCAGCTACAGCGGCCGTCCTTCTCCAAGCCTAGCCCAGCATTGTTATTTTCGATATAAAATAAACCGCCCCCGAGGAAAATTCAAAACAGTTTCTTATATTGTAGTCTGATTCTGGCAGCCCGGACGGCACGATGCTTCCGAAGAAGCCAAGAAGTGTTGTAGAAAATCAACAAATAACTGATAAACAACAATAAACGACATTTGCAATGTTTAAAGGACACCCTAAAGGACTTATAGCGGCCGCTCTCAGCAACATGGGAGAAAGATTCGGCTACTATATCATGAATGCCGTTCTGCTTCTCTTCCTCTGCTCGAAGTTCGGGCTCAGCGATGCGACAGCCGGTGCCATCTATTCAGTATTCTATTGCGGCATCTACGTGCTCTCACTCGTGGGAGGCCTAATCGCCGACAGGACACAGAACTACAAACGCACGATCATGAGCGGTCTCGTCGTGATGGCCCTCGGATATGTGGCGCTCTCCTTCCCTATTCTCGCGACCAAAGAAAACCACACGGGCCTGCTCGTCTTCACCTGCTTCGCCCTCCTGATGATCGCCTTCGGCAACGGCCTCTTCAAGGGCAACCTCCAGGCCATCGTAGGACAGATGTACGACAACCTCGAAAACGAAGCCGCCAAGAAAGGACCGCAGGAACTTGCCATCGCCAAGAGCAAACGCGACTCCGGCTTCCAGATTTTCTATGTGTTCATCAACATCGGCGGTCTCCTGGCCCCGTTTGTGGCGCCTCTTCTTAGAAGCTGGTGGCTCAAGGTGCACAACATGCTCTACAATGCACAGCTCCCGGCCCTCTGCCACAAATATCTCAATGACGGCACCGTGGATCCCAATCTCGCCGGGCTCATAGCCAAAGCCAACACCGGAGCCGCTGTGGACATGGCCGACCCGTCAGCAGTCAGCGCATTCTGCACCAGCTACCTTGACGTGTTCAACACCGGCATCCACTACTCATTCATAGCCTCTGTGGCGGCAATGATGATTTCACTCGTGATTTTCAGCCTCTGCCGCAAGAAATTCCCTAATCCTGCCAAGAAAGAAGCCGCCGCAGTGCAGGGATACACGGCTGAAGAAAAAGCATCTATGGCCAAGGAGATCAAGCAGAGGATGGCCGCCCTCTTCGCCGTTCTCGGCGTGGCTGTGTTCTTCTGGCTCTCGTTCCACCAGAACGGCCAGTCCCTATCCGTATTCGCACGTGACTTCATCCGCACCGAATCCATAGCCCCGGAGATCTGGCAGGCTGTCAATCCGTTCTTCGTGATTGTACTGACCCCGATCATCATGGCCATCTTCTCTGCCCTGGCAGGCAAGGGCAAGGTCATCTCCACACCTCGCAAGATCGCCATCGGCATGGGCATCGCAGGCTGCGCCTACCTGTTCCTGACCATATTCTCAGCCTCCATGGGCTATCCTTCAGGGACCGAGTTCAGGGCACTTGACGATTCGACACGTTCCTCCATGCTTGCAGGGCCTTGGGTGCTGATTGTCACCTACTTCTTCCTCACCGTGGCAGAACTCTTCATTTCGCCGCTCGGACTCTCTTTCGTTTCCAAGGTAGCTCCGAAGAACCTTCAGGGACTGTGCCAGGGACTTTGGCTCGGAGCCACAGCCCTCGGCAACCTGATGATCTGGATAGGGCCTGTCATGTACAACGCATGGCCGATCCAGTACTGCTGGCTCGTGTTCCTTGTCATCTGCGTCATCTCAATGGGAGTGATGCTCGGCATGGTGAAGTGGCTCGAAAAAGTTACAGGCTAGCATGGCAAGTTCCGGGAAAGCAGGCTGCGCCATACTCCGCTGTCTGACAAGACCATTGGCAATCCTCCCGCTCAGCTTCCACAGAAAATGTGGAAAGGTGATCGGGAAGATTGCTTGCAATATGATCCGCTACCGCAGGGATGTGGTGATGATCAATCTCTCAAGAAGTTTCCCGGATAAAAAATATGACGAGCTGCAGGAGATCTGCCGGCGCACATACGCGCATTTCGGAAAACTCTTCGGAGAAGCAGTATGGTTCGGTGCCACCACTCCGGCAAAGCTTCGCAAGTCAGGAGTAGCGCACATAACGAACCCCGAAGTCCTCAACGGATATTACGACGAGGGCCGCAGCGTCTTCGCCATGGGATCCCACAGCGGCAACTGGGAACTCTTCGGCGGTTACCGCTTCTACACGGATGAGCCGTTCAAATACCCGGAGAGAAACATGTGCGTAATCTACAAGAAGCTCTCAAGCCCTGTCTGGGAACTCTTCATGAAGAAGAACCGTCAGGCGGCGGTGGAGGACAAGGAACACTACGACGGCATGGTCGAGTCCTACAGCCTCATGCGTTATGTGATAAGGCATAAGAGTGAAAGGATGTTCTACAACATAGTCGCCGACCAGTATCCGTATTCAGACTCATCCAAGGTCAAGGTCGCAGACTTCATGCATCAGGAGACATGGTCCATGGACGGTGCTCCCGCCCTCGCGCACAAGCTCGGGATGGCGGTGGTGTACTTGAGGATGCGCGAACTCGAAGACGGGAACTACGAGATGACGTTCGTCCCTATCTGCGATGACGGGCGTCAGATGGAGGAAAAAGAGATTCTGGACAGATACTACGCACTGCTTCAGGAAGATCTCCAGAAGCAGCCATGGAATTATCTCTGGACACACAAAAGATGGAAATAACAACCCTCAAAACCAAATAGAATTATGACTATCAAGGATTTGAAACCAGCGGCAGTATGGGAAGCCTTCTATGGCCTCACCCGCTGCCCCCGCCCTTCAAAACACGAGGAAGTCGTGCGGGAGCACATCCTCAACTGGGCCAAGGAACATAAGATCGAGGCATTCGCCGATGAGACAGGCAACGTGATTCTCCGCGTTCCCGCCACACCGGGCTACGAGAACCGCAAGGGAGTCATCCTCCAGGGACACATGGACATGGTACCGCAGAAAACGGCTGACACAGTCCACGATTTCCTCAAAGACCCGATCGAGACCGTGGTCGACGGGGACTGGCTCAAGGCCAAGGGCACCACGCTCGGAGCAGACAACGGCATCGGAGTGGCTATGGGAATGGCCGTGGCTGAAGACAAGAGCCTCAAGCACGGACCGGTAGAAGTGCTCATCACATACGATGAGGAGACTGGAATGACCGGAGCCGATGCCCTCAAGAGCGGAGTTCTGAAGGGGGACATCCTCCTCAACCTTGACTCCGAAGACGAGAACGAGCTCTGCATAGGCTGCGCCGGCGGGCTTGATGCCATCGCGGACTTCAAGTACAAGTCCCTCAAGACCCCTGCCGGATACGCCGGATACAAGCTCAATGTCAAGGGACTTTCAGGAGGGCACTCCGGGATGGACATCTCCCTATACAGGGCCAACGCCAACAAGGTGCTCGCCAATGCACTCATCCCGGTAATGGAGAAATACGGTGTCAAACTCACCAATATCAGCGGAGGAAGCCTGCGCAACGCCATCCCGTTCGAGGGCGAGGCTGAAATCGCAGTCCCTGCCGAAAAGGGAGCCGCTGTTGTAAGGGCCATCCGCAAGAATTTCGCGGAAGTGACTGCCCGATACAAGGAGAGCGACCCTTCAATGTGCTGCACAGTGGAGAAGAGCAAGGCTGCAGGCAACTACATTGAAGACGCCGTAGCGCTCAACGCTCTCAAGGCCATATCCGCCTGCCCTTCCAATGTGATAAGGATGAGCCAGAGCATGCCTGGCCTCACCGAGACATCCATCAACCTTGCCGTGGTAAGGTGCGGACGCGGCCATCTTACTGTCGCTTCCCTGCTGAGAAGCGCCATCGATGAGTCAAAGGCGGAGCTGGCCGCAAGGGTGCGCTACATCTTCGAATTCGCCGGAGCCAAGGTCAAGTTCGTCGGCGGATACAGCGGCTGGACCCCTAAGCCTGACACCCCGATGATAGCGATGCTCAACGACATCCACACAAAGATGTTCGGCAAGCCGATGAATGTGCTCGCCACCCATGGAGGACTTGAGTGCGCCCTGCTCGGGGCCAAATATCCGCATTGGGAAATGGTGTCCATAGGGCCTACCATCATGTACCCTCATTCTCCGGACGAGAAGGTCAACATCCCTTCTGTCCAGAAGACATGGGAATTCCTCAAGGCCGTGCTCGAAGCCATCCCTGAAAAGTAAGGATGACTCCTGAACTCAAAGAACAACTCATAGACTGGGCCGAAAAATACAACGACCCAGTCTATTTTAACGAGGACCCCATCGCCTTTCCGCGCAAATTCGCCCGTAACGGCGCGAGTCTCAAAGACATAGAGATCGCCTCCGTCTTCGCCGCCCATTTCGCCTGGGGCAGAAGGTCTATGATAGTGAGGGACTGCTGCCGCCTGTTTGACCAGATGGAGTGGAAACCTTTCGACTATGTGATGTCAGGCGACTGGAGGGACGATCCGGCCAGCATACACCGCACGGTCAAATGGTCGGACGTTGCCGCTATATGCCGCAGGCTCAAAGAGTTCTATTCATCTCATGACTCCCTTGAAATCTTGGATGCCAAGCAGATCCGCGAGACCGTCTACGGACAGAAGCCGGATCCGAAAGCACCCGACAAGAAAATCAACATGATGCGGCGCTGGCTGGTACGGAACGACGGGAAAGTGGATCTCGGAGTGTGGCAGCACACTTCACCGGCGGATCTTCTGATACCGCTCGACGTACATGTCTACGACCAGGCCCTCATGCTCGGACTGACCTCACGCCGCAGCAAAGATCTCACCACGGCGGAGCAGATCACCGATGCGTTCCGCGAGATATTCCCGTCAGACCCCGCAAAAGGGGATTTTGCACTTTTCGGATACGGAGTTGACCATGCCTAAATTATACATACTCTCAGGATGCAACGGCTCCGGAAAGACCACAGCATCCTACACCCTGCTTCCAGATCTTCTGGACTGCCGGGAGTTCGTCAATTCAGACGAGTTCGCCAAGAGCCTGTCGCCTTTCAACCCTTCGGCGGCATCCATCACGGCCAGCCGGTATATGCTGATGAAAATCAACTACCTGCTGGGACGGTATGAAGACTTCAGCATAGAGACCACCCTCGCCACACGCTCTCTGGTCAAAATCATCGAGGAAGCCCAGTCAGTGGGCTATGAGGTGACACTGCTGTATTTCTGGCTCAACTCTCCGGAACTCGCGATAAGCCGCGTGCGGGACAGGGTCGCTGCAGGCGGACACAATATCCCTGACAATGTAGTACGTCGCCGTTATGTGATGGGACTGCAATATTTTTTCGACACCTACCGGCCCATCTGCGACAACTGGATACTTGCCGACAACTCAAAATCACCGTTCACGATTGTGGCCGAAGGGTCGAAACAGTACTCATACATAAAGGATAACGAGAAATATCATCTTATCTGGAACATAATACATCCAAATGAAGAATATTGACAGATTCTCCCTCACGGAGACAGAACTGCGCGCACTGGTGGCGGAGGGAATGCGCTCCGGCGGAGACTGGTGTGACCTGTATTTCGAGGACACGGAATACGGCGACCTTCTGCTGCGCGACGGGGAGGTTTCCTCTGGAGGACACCATATAGATTACGGATGCGGTATCCGTGTCCTCAAAGGAGAGAAGACCGGCTACGCTTATGCTGAAAGCACAGACATGAAGTCCCTGATATCAGCTGCAGCCGCAGCCGGAGCCATCGCCACACAGGCATCGGCATCTACTGATTTCTCCACGCAAAGGCTCAACGCAAACATCTCTGAGATAGACAGATACCCGATGCTACTTGACTGGAGAGCCGCCGATACGGTGGAGATGGTCACCTTTCTGAAAAGGCTTGACAAGAGGATACGCAGCCTGGACAGCCGCGTGATAAAGGTGATCGCGGCACTTTCCTGGTCAGTAAGTGACATCCTCATGTACAACTCCCTCGGGGAGCTTACCTGCGACCGCAGGCCCCTGGGGAGCATCAGTGTGCAGACAATCTTCCAGCAAGCAGGCAGGACAGAAAACAGCAGCGTCTCCCGCAGTCTCAGAGAAGGTGTGGAAATGATAGGCGACGAAGTGCTTGAAGACCTCGCGCAGAGAGCGGTCAAAGGCATGGACGAGCGCTTCGAAGCCCGTCGGCCTAAAGGCGGACAGATGCCGGTCGTAATGGGGGCCGGTGCCTCAGGCATCCTGCTGCACGAAGCCATGGGACATGCTTTCGAGGCGGACTTCAACCGCAAGGGCCAGTCGATATTCGCGGACAAGATGGGAAAACGGATCTGCCCGGCCGGGATCAATATCCTTGATGACGGCACCCTGCATGCCAACAGGGGCGCCTGCAACTACGATGACGAGGGAATCCCCGGGCAGAAGACTTATATGGTGACTGACGGAGTCTTGACCTCATATCTGCATGACCGCATAAGCGCAGCCTGGTATGGCGTACCGCCAACCGGCAACGGACGCAGGGAATCATTCAGGTACAACCCGATTCCAAGAATGAGGGCGACCTACATGGAAAGCGGTGACAAGGGCAGCGTATCGGACTTGATAGCCTCGGTACAGCGAGGCATCTACGTTGACCAGTTCGCCAACGGGCAGGTCAAGATAGGCGAAGGTGACTTCACTTTCTATGTCCGCAGCGGCTTCCTCATAGAAGGAGGCAGGCTTACCATGCCTGTCAAGGATATCAATATAATCGGCAACGGACCGCAGGCTCTCGCTGACATTGAGGCTGTGGCATCGGACTTGAAGATAGATGAGAGCACATGGACCTGCGGGAAGGAACAGAGCGTGGCCGTTTCGTGCGGAATACCGTCCGTTCTGATACGCAATCTCACTGTTGGAGGAGAATGACATGATTGACAAAAAGGACATAGAACTTGTAAAAGAAAGCCTGCAGATGGCACTCGATGCAGGGGCTGACAAAGCCCGTGCGACCTTGTGCAGAAGCGAGGAGGATCTTGTCGCCACCCTCAACGGAGAGGTTGACAGGGTCACACGCTGCGAGGACAGTTCACTGAGTTTCGCTCTTTTCGCTGACGGGCGCTTCGGAAGTTTCTCCACCAACAAACTGAACCCGGATTCGCTCCGCGACTTTCTGGAGAGTTCAGTCAAGACAGTCAAGACCATATCGCCGGACGCATGCAGGGATCTTCCTGAATTGCAGCGCTGCTGCAAGACGGCACTCACCGGGGACGAGTTGGAACTGACAGATTGTCAGCGGAAAGAAATGACCCCGCAAAAAAGGATCCGGACGGCACTTGATGCCTCCGTCTACCACGAAGGCATACTCTCGGAAGAGGGCGAGTACTCTGACAGCATATATGAGACAGTGGTCATGGACACCAATGGCATGCTCTGCCTGCACAGCGAGACCTCATTTGACTACGGTGTCGAAATCACCATAGAGCAGGACGGCGAGAAATACAGCGGCTACTGGTGGGACTCCGCCTCGCATCTTGACGGGCTCGATGCCCGCTCCTGCGGCGAGAAAGCTCTTGAGAAAGCCCGCGCACAAGCCGGCTCTGACGCCATCGAAGGTGGCAAATACAACATGGTAATTGACAGCGAAGTGGCATCCAAGGTGGTATCCCCCATCCTGAGAGCCCTCAATGCTTTCTCCATACAGCAGAACAATTCGTTCCTCATGGACAGTCTCGGCAAGAGACTGTTTCCTGAAGGGTTGACGATAATGGATCTGCCGCATATCAAAGGGCAGACCTGCTCCAAACTCTTCGACTCGGAGGGGGTAGCCACAGCCGAAGCTCCGATCATAAAAGATGGCGAAGTCTGCGAATATTTCGTCAACACCTACATGTCACACAAACTCGGCATCTCCCCTACCGTAGAGGAAGCGACAAGGCCGAAAGTCCTTCCATGGCCTTCGAGAGGGCTCGGAAGAGACGAGATCATGAAAATGTGCGGTGACGGTATCCTGGTGACGGATTTCAACGGAGGCAACAGCAATCCTGTGACAGGAGATTTCTCCTATGGCATTGAGGGTTTTCTGTTCAAGGATGGAAAAATCTCAAGGCCTGTAAGCGGCATGCTTGTCACCGGCAACTTCCTCAACTTGTGGAAAGGCCTGATCGCAGCCGGAGACGATGCCCGGGCCTGCATGTCGAAACTCATACCCACATTGGCTTTCGCCGATGTGGATTTCAGCGGATAACAATTTAATTTTAAAGACAATGAAAGTAGAAAAGAACAAGGTGGTGGCTGTAAGCTACGAACTCAATGTTGAAGGCAAGACAGCCGACAAAGCGGGCTCTGACGCCCCGCTCGAATACATACACGGGACAGGGATGCTCCTCCCCAAATTCGAATCAGAACTCGAGAACAAGGAACCGGGCGACAAGTTCGAATTCACCCTCACCCCGGAAGAGGGGTATGGCACATACGACCCCAAGTACAAGGTGGACATCCCGAAGAGCGCATTCGAGATAGACGGCAAGGTACGCGAGGATCTGCTCGTGCCGGGCAACATCATCCCTATGCTCAACTCCGCCGGGCAGGTAGTCCAGGGCAAGGTTGAATCAGTAGGCGCGGACAGCGTGACAATGGATTTCAATCATCCGATGGCAGGCAAGACCCTGCATTTCACCGGCAAGGTTGAGAACGTGCGCGAAGCCAGCGAGAAAGAACTCAAGGAGGGGCTGCACGGAGAATATCTCCCGAAGGAAGGATGCCACTGCGGTGACGGTTGCAACTGCGGTGATGGTTGTGACTGCGGATGCAAGGACGGCAAGGAGTGTTCTTGCGGAGATGAGTGCAACTGCGGCAAAGACTGCGACTGCAAATAAAATCCGGTTCTGAAAACAGCCGTTGTCATACTCAACTGGAACACCAGGGATTATCTGGCTCAGTTCATCCCTGCCATAGAGGAAAGCCTCTGCGGCAGGGATGCGGAGCTTGTAGTAGCCGACAACGGAAGCACAGACGGTTCGGCGGAAATGCTTTCACTGCATTTCCCGGGAATCAAGACCATTGTCCTGGACCGCAACTACGGTTTCACCGGAGGGTACAACCGTGCCGTCACAGCTCTTCTCTCCGACTCGGCGACGCGGCCGGAATACCTGATCCTGCTCAACTCCGACATACTTGTCGAACCGGGTTGGCTCGATGAACTCACAAAATATATGGACTCCCATCCCGGATGCGGTGTGTGCGGCCCTAAACTGTTGGCGCTCATACATGAAGGCGGGGAGTACATCCAAACTGACAGACTCGAATACGCCGGTGCGGCAGGAGGTTATATTGACCGTTTCGGCTATCCGTTCTGCCGCGGCAGAGTCTTGTCGCGTACGGATTCCGACGGGCCTGAGTATTCGTCAGCAAAGGATGTGCTGTGGGTGTCCGGAGCATGTCTGATGACAAGGGCGTCACTATGGGAAGAGCTTGGAGGGCTGGATGACAGGTTCTTCGCCCACATGGAGGAGATAGACTACTGCTGGCGGGTGCAGCTCGACGGGCACAGTGTAAGCATAGTCCCGTCATCGCGCGTCTGGCATCTCGGTGGCGGCACACTTCCAAGGACTTCGGTGTCCAAACTGAGGCTCAACTACCGCAACGGACTGCTGCTTCTGGACAACAACCTCGCCGCCACCATCGGTCCTTTCAGGGCACGCGCCCGGATGCTCACAAGGATCTTGCTTGATGACCTGAGCGCAGCCGTCTATCTCATTGAAGGCAAGGCGGATTTCTGCAGGGCAGTGTTCCAGGCGCACCGCGAATACCGGAAACTGCGCACCGCAGCGCAGCGCACCGTCAGACATCCACAGGCTGTTTGCGGCGTCATGCCGCTGTGCATCATCTGGGAATCGCTGCTGCGGGGCGACAAGATTTTTGATTATTTGAAAAAGTATGAAGATAGTCATTGAAGGCGCAGGAGAGGTCGGTTCTCACCTTGCGAAGATGCTCCGCTCCGAGGGCAACGAAATCACTGTCATCGACGACAATCCGCAGAGGCTTGAGCCTATGTCCTCCGGCACGGACGTGGAGACCGTCCTCGGCAGCCCGTCGTCAATCAAGGTCCTCAAGGAAGCGGGAGTGCCGCAGGCGGACTTGTATATAGCCGTATACCCTTTTGCCCCGCAGGAGGTCAACATCGTGGGGGCGCTGCTCGCCAAGAGGCTCGGAGCGGCCAAAGTGATCGCAAGAATCAGCGACGAGGACTTCCTGTCCGCAGAAAACAAACTGCTGTTCAAGGAGATGGGCATCGAGATGATGTTTTATCCCGAAAGAATCGCGGCCGATGAGATTATCGACTTTCTCAACCACAACTCCACGGCCGAGACCATGGAGTTCGCTCGCGGGAAACTTCAGATTGCCGTGTTCAAGCTCAACGAGGAGTCCCCTCTGCTTGATCTTAAACTCTCCGAGTTCATCAGCACAATAGCCCCCGAAGACCTTAAACAGTTCAGGGTCATAGCGATCTCCCGTGACGGCAAGACGATCATCCCGAAACTCAACACCAAATTCCTCTTCGGCGACCTCGTCTTCACAATCTCCCGGAGAGAGGGAGTTGCGGCGCTGCATAAACTATTCGGAAAGAGCAATATAGAGATAAGCAGCGCATTCATCCTCGGCGGCGGACGGACCTCCGAGATGCTGGCAAGGTCACTCGCCGCAAGCGGCATAGGCGTCAAGATTGTCGAAAAAGACAGGGAGCGCTGCATCCATCTGTCGGAGAACCTGCCGGACTCCGTGCTGGTCATCAATGGTGACGGGCGAAATTCCGACTTCCTGTACGAAGAAGGTATACAACAATACGATGCGTTCATCGCCCTCGGAGACAGCGATGAGAGCAATGTCCTCTCATGCGTGGTAGCCCGCAAATTCGGAGTTGCCCGCACTGTGGCTGAAGTGGAGAACATCGAGTATATACGGCTCGCTGAAGAGATGGGCGTGGACAATGTCATCAACCGCAAGCTGATCACGGCCGGAAGGATATTCCGCCTCACGCTCTCGGGCAAAGCCAGGTTCGTCAGATACATGGCGGGCACGAACACCGAAGTCATGGAATACACGGTCGCACCGGACGCTCCGATCACGAGGGCGCCGCTCAAGGAACTCGACTTTCCCCAGAACGCCATCATAGTCGGTGTCATCCGGGGCAACGATGCATGCATCGCTGTGGGAGACACCAAGATCGAGGCCTACGACCGGGTGGCCATCTTCGCTCTCCCCGAGTCGCTCAGAGAGATAGACCGCTTCTTCAGGTGACAGAATGTCACTGGCAGGGCTTTTGATTCTTGACGGTGCAAAAGATTTGATCATGGCAGAAAAAGAAAATATCAAGACGGAGCCGGAAATTGAGGAGAAGGCTCCTGAAGTTGAAGATACGAAAAAGAACGAGCGCAAGAAAGAAGAGCGTAAAAAAGAAGAACGCAAGGAGGAGGAGCTGAAAAAGAAAGTTTCCGAACTCACTGACAAACTGGCGAAAGAGAAGGATGACTATCTGCGCTTGATGGCAGAGTTCGAGACGTTCCGCAGACGCTCCGCAGAAGAGAGGCTTTCGCTGACCGCTTCGGCTTCAGCCGAGACAGTCAAGGGAATGCTTCCTGTACTTGATGCCTGCGAGAGGGCCATGGAGATGCTCGCATCTTCAGCAGATGAGGCTGCCAAGGAAGGCACTAACCTCATCTACACCAAGCTGATGGACTACCTCAAATCCAAAGGACTCGCCAAAATCGAGGCCAAAGGCGAGAAGTTCGACACCGACATGCACGAGGCTGTCACCCAGGTACCGGCCCCTTCAGAGGACATGAAAGGCAAGGTGGTGGATGTCATCCAGACCGGGTACACTTTCAACGGGAAGGTGCTCCGCTATGCGAAGGTTGTTGTAGGAGCATAAAACATTATGGCAGAGAAAAGAGATTACTATGAGGTGCTCGGCCTTCAGAAAGGGGCCAGCGCCGATGACATAAAGAGCGCATACCGCAAGGCGGCGCTCAAATGGCATCCGGACCGTTGGGTAAGCGGTACGGACGAGGAGAAGAAGACCGCCGAGGAGAAGTTCAAGGAGGCTTCCGAGGCATATTCCGTATTGAGTGACCCGGACAAGAAGGCCAAATACGATCAGTTCGGCTTCGCCGGTGTCGGAGACACTTCCGGAAGCCAGAACTGGGCCCAGGACTTCGGCAGTCTAGACGACCTGCTGAAAAACATCTTCGGAGGTGGCGGATTCAGTTTCGGAGGCTCCTCATTCGGAGGGGGTTCCCCGTTCGGAGGCAGAAGCCAGAGGAGTTCAGGCTCCCGCGTGGTGAGGGGCAACGACCTCGGTGTCAAGGTGCGCCTCACCCTGGAGGAGATTGCCTCCGGGTGCGAGAAGACCATCACCGTCGAGCGCAACAGGCCATGTCCAGCCTGCGGCGGCAAGGGAACGACCAACGCGTCTGATGTCAAGATATGCCCTACCTGCAAGGGAACGGGCCAGGTGGTGACGGGCAGTTTCATATTCACCCAGACCACTACTTGCCCCAACTGCAAGGGCTCAGGCAAAATAGTCACCAATCCGTGCAGCCAGTGCCACGGCACCGGAGTCGTCAAGGTTCGGGAGAACGTGACCGTCAAGATTCCGGCAGGGGTCGAGGACGGCATGCAGCTGACAGTACAGGGCGGTGGGGACACCGGTCCAATGGGAGGAGTCAACGGGGATCTCTATGTCACCATTGAGGAGATACCTCATGCCCTCTTCAAGAGGGAGGGACAGAACCTCTTCTACACAAAAGTGATAAGGGTAACCGATGCCATACTCGGATGCGAGATCACGGTTCCTTGCCTTGACGGGCCTCAGACCGTGAAACTGCCTGCCGGCACCCAGTCCGGAACAGTGCAGAAGCTCCGCGGCAAAGGTCTTCCTTCAGTCAACGGCTACGGCAAGGGCGACCTCTACATAAAGATCCTGATCTGGGTTCCTCACAAACTGAGCAAGAGCGAGAAAGACGCAATCGAGGCGATGAGGGGCAGCGATTCGTTCAAGCCGGCACCTACAAGGGACGACATGACGATCTTCAAAAAAGAGAGCGAATTCTTTTAAAAAATTTTGGAGGTTCGCGATTATTGCCTATCTTTGCAATCCGAAAACGGCAGCCGCTCTTCAGACGGTTTGATGATGCTGCAATTAGAACATAATTCAGATTATGGATTTGATGAAAATAGTGGAGCAGTCCTTCAGCGAGAACAAGGCTGCATCCTACCCGGAGTTCAAGGCAGGTGACACAATCACCGTGACCTACAAGATCAAGGAAGGCGACAAGTTCAGACTTCAGAGCTTCCGCGGAGTAGTTCTCCAGATTTGCGGAGCTACCCCTTTCACCAAGACCTTTACTATCCGTAAGGTGTCCAACGGAGTCGGAGTCGAGAGGATTTTCCCTTACGAGTCTCCAGCCATCGAGAAGATTGAACTCAACAAAGTCGGAAAGGTTCGTCGCGCACGTATCTTCTACCTCCGCAACCTTGCAGGTAAGAAGGCCCGCATCAAGGAGGCAAAGCGCAACGTGAAGGAAACCCCGGCAGAATAAATAACAGACCGGTTCGTCCGGTTTGACTTGGCGCCTTAGCTCAGCTGAATAGAGCATTTGACTACGGATCAAAAGGTCGCAGGTTTGAATCCTGCAGGCGTCACAAAATACCGACTGGATGATTCCAGCCGGTATTTTTTGTCTTATGGCGTTCACGCATCTTCTGAAATGTCCACTTGTCCACAACAGGCGCAACAATATACTGTCTATCAATTATTTAACATTGACATCTGTCCACATCACGATGCACCGCCAAAGCCCTTTCCGGGCTAACTTTGCATCGTGAAAAAAACGGACAGAATGAACAATCTCATCAAAGCGGCCTTGACATTGGCCGCGACACTAATCTGCACTTCAAACGCAAGTGCGGCAAGACAGACTCCGACTGAAATCGGAGGAACCATATATGATAAGGCAAGCGGAGAGCCTTTGGGCTGGACGACTGTCGCTCTGATGGACAAGGACAGCAGCATAATTGCAGGCACCACCTGCGAAGCTGACGGCACCTACAGACTGGCAGCCAAACCCGGAGAATACACCCTCACAGCGTCCCTGCTCGGATACAAAAACTTCAGCCGTCAGGTGACACTACTTGCTGGGACCAAAGAGAAAGTTGTGATCTTCCTTGAAGAAGATGCCGGCATGCTTTCCGGCGCCACTGTCACCGAAAGGGTCAAGCTGGTGGAAATGAAAGTGGACAAAGTGGTCATGAACATATCCCAAAGCGCCTTCGCCCAAGGCAGCAATGCCCTTGAGCTCCTCGGCAAAACTCCAGGAGTCACCATAGACAAGGACGGCAACATCAAGCTCAACGGAAAGAGCGTCCAGGTCTGGATTGACGGACGGCCCTCCTATCTGGACGGACAGAGCCTTGAAGCTATGCTGCGCTCCACGGGAGGCGAAAGCATCGAAAAATTCGAACTGATGGAACACCCTTCCTCCAAGTATGATGCTTCAGGCCAGGGCGGCATCATCAACATCAAGACCAAACGCAACACGCTCGCAGGCCTCAACGGCAGCCTCGGTGCAGACGGAGGTGGCATGTATTTCAAAGACACCGACCGCTTCCTATGGCAGGAAAGCAGTTGGGCGAACCTCAATTATCGAGGCAGAAAAACCAGCACATTCCTCAACATCTACGAGGGCATATACAACACCGACATCAAGATGGACATCGACAACCGTCTGGACAATGCAGGCATTCCGATGGCCATAACATCCAGTTCCCTCCAGAAAGACCGTTATTCCAACTGGCAGGTACGCCTCGGCAACGACTGGATGGCAGACGAGCGCAATACTTTCGGATTTATAGTAAATATCCCTATGGCTCATGACCTTATGAGTTCTGACAGGGCCCATAACATCACAAACCAGACCATCGGGAACACCACGATTGAGAGGACAGAGTCCGACACCAGAAACGACAACAGGATGAGGCAGGTCAACACAAACCTCAACTACACGCACATTTTCGACCAGTCGCGCAGTGCAGAACTGACAGCCAACCTCGACTGGTACAACAATACCGGCACTGGTGAAGGAATTACCGACATCTACGCGCTTACAGACCGTATGGCAGACTGGACCGGCAGCCGGAGGGAGATCGGCTCGGACAACAGGGTCAACATATACTCGGCTAAAATCGACTATCAGACATTGGTAGCCAAAATGTTCATGCTTGAGGCCGGACTCAAGTGGGCTCTCTCCTCCACCGACAACACGACCACACGTATCGAAACGGGACTGCCGGATAGGAACACCGAATTCAACTACCGCGAACACATCGGGGCCGCATATATCTCTGCTTCAGCACAGCTTGGCCCAAAGTGGTCTCTGAAGGCCGGACTGCGAGGAGAATACACCAACTCATTCGGGGACTGGATTTCCGCCTCGGACCAGACAAGGCGAAGTTATTTCGATCTCTTCCCGACGGTATTTGCCGGATTCACCCCGAAAGCCGGGCTCAACTTCGCACTCTCCTATTCAAGGCGCATCCAGAGACCAAGTTACTACGCCCTCAATCCAGCAGAAAACTACATTGACGCCCATTCCTATACTGTCGGAGACCCGGCTTTGAAGCCTTCGTACATAGACGAAGTATCACTGTCCGCCGGCATGGGCCAGCACTTCGCCCTCAGCGCCGGATACAGCCACACCGGAGACATGTTCTCCCAAATGCCGTACCTCAAGGCAAATGGAGACCAGATGCTGGCTTGGGCCAACTTCGGCCGGCAGGACATGGCAATCCTTACCGCAGCCCTGTCAGAACTCCCGATCACCAGATGGTTCATCTGGACCGTCAATGCCAATGCCCTGTACATGGATGCTTCCACAGCCGGTATGGCAGAGAACAGAACCCTCTCGGCAGCCCTGTACACCTGCCTCACCTTCAACCTCCCGTCCGACTGGAAAATCCAACTTGACGGAAGATACAACTCCCCTATGGCCTATGGTTTCTTCAAGATCCGCGACCAGTACACTGCCAATCTTGCAGTACGCAAGAACATGCTTGACGGCAGACTCACTCTCACAGCCAAACTCGACGACATCTTCCGTACATTGGCGACCAATCTGGACTGCCTGACAGCAGGGGACGAATCCGTGCTCGGCAGCGTAAAAAGTTCATACCTAGGACAGAAGTACTACGCGCAGAGCTTCCATATAGGCATCAGTTGGAACTTCGGGAAAGCCACCGGGACCCAAAGGCGCAATGTCGGCAATATCGATGAGGCTTCCCGTATCGGAAGCGCCAAAGGATCCGGGATCGAGGGCAAATGACAACAAATTGTTCCGGCTTTGCAAAGCCGGAACAATTTCGTACTTTTGGGGACTTATGAACAAAGCCTTTCCTATCTTTATCATTGCGCTATGCCTGACGGCGTGTCACAGTGGAACAGACCTCCCCGATGATCTCCGGAAAGCGGAGTCGCTCGTGGACTCAAAACCCGACAGTGCCGCGGCGATACTTGACTCAAGACCATACACCGCTGCCGACGGGGCGTTCAGACATGCCTCCTGGTGTTTGCTTAAAACCTACGCGGACTATAACTCATACAAGCCACAACTCGATGAAGAGATCATGAACTCCGGGGTGCAATGGTTCCTGCGTCATGGCTCAGACGATCGGAAAGCCTTGTCCTATTACCTGCGCAGTGTTGTGAATCAAGAAAACAAGTCAGGAAACGAAGCCGAATGGGTCCACGACCTGATGATGGCGAGTCGGCAGATCGAAGGATCCGATAACCACATGCTTGCCGCCTTGATCCACATGAGATACGCCACCGCCTTGAATGAGAGGAGATGGTACAACTCGTCCATTCCGGAATTTGAGAAAGGGATAGAGGAAGCTCGGGCTGCAGGATCCAAAGCCCTCGAAATCACCGGCCTCATAAATACCTCCCACGCCCTAATGTTCTTGGCTGACTCCGGCGGGGACTATTCGGAGGCCATCAGGCGCGGAGAAGAAGCGGTGTCCGTGGCCAAGGAAGGCCGTTCGGAGAACGACTACGCCAGAGCTCTTTATGGCGTCGCTGCCATTTACAGTCGCGACGGGCAGTTTGACAAGGCCCTCGAATGTGCATCAGAGGGCGTCAGGACGCAAGAAAGACTGGTAAAGGAGGGGAAAAGGAAAGAGCGCGTACGCTATGTTGTGCTTGCAGATGCTTTCCGCAAAATGGGAATGGCTGATTCCGCACTGTTCTATGCGGCAAAAGATCTTGATTCACCAAATCTCGTCTCAAGGATCACCGCCTCACAGATAACATATATAGTATACAGAGACCTGCTCCACGATGATGCCAACGCGGTCAAATATCTTACTCTCAACCATCAACTCAATGACCAGAGGACGGCAGAACAGCAAAGCGACAAGATCATAGAGTCCAGAGTGGAGATGGAAAAGGCTGATGCCCGTTCTTCCCGAGCCAGAATCATCGGAACGGCTCTGTCGGTGCTGATAGTCCTTGCAGTTGCCATATTCGTAATGGCCAAAATTTTCCGTAACAAATTGGAATCCAGAGATAGTGCCATTGAAGAGAAAGAAGAGGAACTGAATCGTGGACAGGCTAAACTCATTCAAAGCGAACGCAACCGCTCGGAACTGCGGTCAGTTCTCATGGATGAAGACAAACTTGTGACATCCTTGAGAGAAAGCGACCGCTATCTCTCCGACAAGGACTGGAAAAGACTGGATGAAATCCTGGACAAGGTCTGTGATCACTTCCCTACCCGGCTAAAAACCTCATTTCCAGATATAACCCAGAATGAAATGAGGATCGCCACTCTGCTGCGATTCCGTTTCAATGGGAAACAGATGTCAAGCATGCTCGGGATATCCCCTGTCTCCGTTACCAAGGCCAAACAGCGGCTGCGCCTACGGCTCAGCAGTGCCATGCCAGAGGGCTGCACCATAGATGAGTTTATTGCATCTTTTTAAATATCAATGCCATGAAATCGCTCAACAAAACCATTTTCGGACTTGCCCTCATAGCATTGGGCATATTGTGGATATTAAGTATTTCCGGAGTTCTCAGTTTCAACATTTTCTTTAGGGGATGGTGGACTCTTCTCATAATGATCCCGTTTCTGCTCGGGTTCATCACTCACCCCAACTGGGGTTCAGTCATGGGATTCAGCACAGGTGTCCTCCTGCTGCTTCAGGCGCAGGGGCTAATCGACTGGTCCATCTTCTGGAAACTCGGACTCGCCGTACTCCTGATAATCATCGGAGCATGCAGTATCTTCTCCGGCAAGTCTCACGGCTTCAAGATGGAGACGACACAAATAGATAATGGAGTGAAATCCTACAACATCGCATTCGGCGAGCAGAACAAGAAGATCAGCGGAGAAGGTTTCGAGGGAGCAAGGATTGAGGCCGCTTTCGGCTCCATGACACTCGACTTAAGGGAAGCCATCATAAATAACGATCAGCATATCAGCGTACAGGCCAAATTTGCCGGTGTCAAGATCATGCTCCCTGACGGAATAGCCGTCGATGTAAAGGGGACATCGGCTTTCGGTGGTGTGAACAACAAGCTGTCTGGACGGAGCGGCCGTCACACCATATTCATAGACGCAGAATGCGCATTCGGAGGAGTCGAGATAAGTTGATTTTTTCCGCTGCTATATCAAGTATCGAATATTTTTATATCTTTGCGGACTAAACATTGTACGACTTATGTATTGGACACTTGAACTGGCAAGCAGCCTGGACGATGCACCATGGCCTGCAAGCAAAGAAGAATTGATTGACTACGCAAACCGTTCCGGAGCTCCGGAAGAAGTTATAGAGAACCTTGAGGAACTCGAAGAGGAAGGCGAGATATACGAATCCATCGAGGATATCTGGCCCGACTACCCCACCAAAGACGACTTCTTCTTTAACGAGGAGGAATATTAACCCATCATTGAAACATTATTGATTGATTTTCAATAATTTATGATTGAAGCACTGGGAAGTTCCGGTGCTTTTTTCGTGCCGAAAACGCCCCTTTTTCGGGCTAAAAACAGGCTCAAACTACCCAATTACTATCCAATGAAATGGCAAATCTTCCCTGAAATAAGAGTAGTAAATGTAGTATAAAAAAGACCGGAGAGAAGTCTGTCAATGGTGGCAGATTTCTCTCCGGATGTCTTTGTGCAGGTGGGACTAAAAGTGGAAGTTCAGCTTCTCTTCTACTGTCTTCTCAATGGTTGATGGCATCAGCGTGGCATAGACCTTTTCCGTGGTCAGCACTGATGAATGTCCCATCAATGCCGATACGGTCTTTATATCCACAGTGTTGTTCAGCGCAAGGGTGGCGAAGGTGTGCCTTGAAATATGGAAATGTAGCGGGAATGGCAAGTTTATCTTGTCTCCCAGTGTCTTCAACGAAGTGTTGATAGTCCTGTTCTTTGAATTCAAGGTCTCTTTCAATTTCTCACAATTACTGAGATCAAACTCATCATCCAGCAGGCCGAACACAAAATTGTCATTTCGTCCCTGCCATTTCTGCAAGATCTTCATACCCTCATCCGGGATGGACAGGTTCAGTATCTTTGCATTTCGGGTATGGTTCTTCACTTGTATGTGGCGGATGGTTCTCTTGTCCATATCAATTTCAGCCCAACGGAGTGTGGCAATGTCGCTGAACCGTAATCCACAGGTGTAAAGTGAGAACATAAACATATCGAAGAAGTCCCTTGTCCTGTCATACTTTGCCGATTTCACTGTTTCAATGAGTTGTTTTATCTGATCCCCGGTAAGGTAATGGGTAGTGGTGTCGGCACCCAGCACCTTTGCATTCGGTGGAAGATACAAATTGCAGATTTCATCGCAGGTGTCCCGGTCAATCCAGTCCCTTCTGTGCATAATCTTCACGGCCTTGATGATGGGCGTAAGAGCTTTGTTGATGGTTTCATTTGTGTTGCCACGGTCTTGCCTATAATTGATATAGTCCTTTATCAATTTGACAGTGATGTCCCTGCAATACAGTGTTGTCTTTTCACTTGTATCCATCCGTTTCACCTTATGCAGGAACTCACTGAATGTCCGCATATTGCACTGGATGTTTGACCAGACGGAATAGCTTATTTTACCCAGGTTGTATATTTCCTTGTTCTCTATAAGGACAAACTCCACAAACGGAACCTGTCCTTTGTCTCTGTCTTTCTCACGGTCATACTCACCACTCAATATGCTCCGGAGCACTGAAACTGGGATAACCTGGTTCTTCTCTGTCAGCAGGCTGTTTATCCTGTCATCTATGCCCCTCTTCAAATTGACAAGCCTCTGGTTGAGAATGGCGGCTTTCTGGTGTCCATCCTTGCCGGTGCGGATATAGTGTCCATCTCCATTATCTCCCAGCCATAATTCTGGTTTTATGGAGATGCCAGTGCTCTTCCTTACCGACACCCCCTGTGTGCAATACTGCAACGTGATCTTATACTCCCCGAACTCATTCGGCTTGCAGTCTTTTCTCAGTAAATACTTTCCTTCCATACTTATCTCTATCTAACATAATTCACGTGATTGTTTTGTATCAGCGCATCCACATCACTCTGTGTGTAAATGATTGTCCTGCCGATTTTTGAATAAGCCAGCTCTCCATCCTGCCGGAGCTTCTCAATGGCTGACTTGCCCACTTTGAGATAATCACTCAAAGACTTTGTGTCATACACCTTCTCCA
>ERZ808242.67-NODE-67-length-79642-cov-4.606179_pt1 | contig 79642 bp, 60 predicted proteins | sample MGYA00521244_ERZ808242 | MGnify/ENA primary metagenome ERZ808242 (study PRJEB31516, sample SAMN03275573) | gut metagenome | biome: mammalia-associated habitat; material: feces | host: Papio cynocephalus | place: Kenya | collected 2012-07-27 ... | reverse complement strand
GTATTGTACCTCTTATACGCAAGAAAAATGCAGACGGGATATATGAAGTATCTGTGAATTCATCCAAGGTCATAATACCTTATCAGTTGATAGAACGATAGAGGGCTAAGCAAAGCAACATTATATAGAAAAGAGAGGCTGTCCATACCGGACAGCCTCTCTTTCTTCTGTCGGGGTACTGTGACTCGAACACAGGACCCTCTGCTCCCAAAGCAGATGCGCTAGCCAACTGCGCCACACCCCGAAAGGATTGCAAAGATACAGAAGTTTCCCGTATCTGCAAAATGATTTTAAAAAAGTAGCTTAAAAAAGTAGCTTCTCTTTTGAAAAAGATCTTATCTGATACCCGATGCAACATTGTGCAGAGGGACAGCCCTAGATGAGGGAATATGAGATTCTATCGGCTCTATGGTTGGAGCTTCGTGGGCTTTCGAAGTAGGTATCGTAGTATAAAACATATCTCGCTTTGGCAGCGCTACGGAATAAGACTCCCTCAAGCGATGGAAAAGCCCGGCTGTATATTTAGTAAACGAAGGCCCTTTCCAAGTACTCGTATTGGTAACCATGATCCAACACTCCCCATCAGGATAACATTTGACAAGAGCACTGGTTCCCGAAAACGTCCCTGTGCGTGTCCATTCTCCATCAGGCTTGGTATCATTCCAGCCCAAAGAATATGTCTGCTCGTCAAACCACTGAGTCATAAGCCTCACACTCTCGGCAGAGATAATATCAGGCACCTCATCCCTACCGTCAATCGAGGCTACGAAACGTGCCAACTCAGGTGTCGATGTAACCCAGGCACCGGCTCCAGAAAGGGAACGTATATCATTGCCGCCATAACAGCGATCTACCATATTGCCGCTGTTGTTATACTCCAGTACAAGCCCGTTGTCAGCCCCGTTGTAGTATCGTGTCTCATTGGGATAGCGCTGGTCATAATAATTGTATGCTATATGCATGTCTGTACATCCTGCAGGTCTCAAGACATTTTCCTGCATGAAACTTTCATAATCCTGCCCTGAGACCTTCTCTATGATAAGACTGAGCAGAAGGTAACCGAAATTGGAATAGTACTGGGATGTTCCTGGAGTGAATCGCAGTCTGCGACGAAGCTGGAGCCTTAAGATTGTCTCAGCGTCCGGTGGTATAGAAAGCCCGTTCTGCAGCATCAGATATCGTGTAGAGAACATCGGGTCTCCACCATACGAAGTGAAACCTCCTTTGTGGCGAAGCAGATCCTCGACAGTGATCTTCGCATAATTGGGATCACGTATCACAGAGTTGTAAGACGAATCCTTCAATATACCGCGCTGTCCGAATACAGTATCAGATAGATTGATCAAGCCCCTGTCTCTCAAGACCATGATACCAGTTGCAGTAATAAGTTTCGATACAGAGGCCACACGAAGAATAGCAGAAGGAGACATGGCAACAGACTTCTCCTCGTCTGCCCAACCATAACCTTTGGCATAGACAAGAGAGTCGTCTTTCATTATTGACAGGGAAACGCCTCTCAGAGCCCATTGTCTCATATAGGCCTCAACTTTGGCATCCATACCTTCGAGAGCTGGGATATCGGACATCGAGTTGTCAATCGATGTAAGGTCAGCGAGAGCGCGTAGCGGTCTTGAAGGCAAGGTCGCATCAGACCCAGACGAAGAAAGTGAGACACAAAGGCTCACAGCAGCACCAGCTAACGCAAGTAATCCTGCAATACTAGCAATTCCAAACTTATTTGTTTTCACTACAACTCCCCTTTTGTGGCTCATCGACTCTGTCTGTCATAAGGCCGGAACGCTTGCAGAAATCAATGATCATATCAGCGGTCCCATCAATGCCGAGAATTGAAGAATCCACACACAGGTCATAGTTGGAAGCTACACCCCAATGTCCGAATGTAAAATAGTTGTAGTAAGTCTCCCTTGTCCTGTCCTTCTTGCGCATGAGGCTCTCCGCGTCAGAAGGGTTGAGATTCATTCGCTCGGCTACACGCTTGATCCGGACCTCATCGGTGGCGGAAATGAAGACATCAAGACAGCGCCTATCTCTAAGGATATAGTCAGAGCAGCGTCCGATAAAGATTGCGGAGCCACTGTCCGCAATAGATCTTATAACCTTGCTCTGAATAACGAAAAGTTGGTTATCATCGAGATAATTGTCAGCAGACCCGAAACGGCCGACATCCACAATGAAACTCGACAAGGACATAAGAGACCTTTTCTCGTCACTCCTTGCGAAAAGATCCTTGCTGAATCCACTTTCCTCTGCTGCTTTTGTTATCAGTTCCTGATCATATACAGGTATAGAAAGTTTCTTGCCGAGCGACAGGGCAACCAGTTTGCCTCCACTGCCGAACTGACGGCCGAGATTGATTATCAATTTGTCTGCACTCATATTTCTATGCACTTATCATACTGCCGAGTCCTGTGGGGTCATCACCGTCATGAAGATTCTTCAGCTTCTTGAACAGGTTCATCGCCAACAATCCGGCAACAATTATCGATATGCTATCCGCTATCGGGAAACTCATCCAAACACCTTCATGTCCAAACTCCAATGGAAGGAAATAAAGCAGGGGAATAAGGAATAGAAGCTGCCTTGACAAGGACATGAACACTGACTTGCTCACCATACCAAGGCACTGGAATAGATTCGTAGTGGCCATCTGGAAACCTACGAGTGGAAATGCCATCAGTACTATCTTCAGACCCTTCTCAGACAGTTCTGTAAGTTGCGGATCAGACGTAAACAAGGCCACCGCAATCTCCGGAAAGAATTGGGCTAATATAAAACCGCACATAGTCACTATGGTAGTGCAGCACACAGTCAGCCAATATACTTTCTTGACCCTCGAATACCGCCTTGCCCCGAAATTATATCCGGCAATAGGCTGCATACCCTGATTGAATCCCATATTTACCATTATGAACACGAATGAAATCCTGTTGACAATGCCATAGGCTCCAATGGCAAGATCCCCTCCGTATTTTGCAAGCTGCTGGTTGATAAATAGTGTCACAATGCAGGCCGCTGAGTTCATAAGGAAAGGGCCCATACCAATGGATAATGAATCCTTTGCAATCCTCCAATCCAATGTGTACTCCCGCAGCTTAGCAGGAAAGTGCAGGAATCGCTCCTGATTGCAGAAATACATTACACTGTAAATGAGCGAAAGCAACTGGCATAGTACAGTAGCGATGGCCGCACCTTGAATACCCATATCCAGAACGAAGATAAACACAGGATCGAGTATCGCATTGGAGACTACCGTGAAGATGGTAAGGTACATAGCCAGCTTCGGATTACCTGATGTGCGAAGCATGTTGTTGAGCCCGAAATACATGTGGGTAATCACATTACCAAGCAGGATTACCAACATATAATCTCTCGCAAAAGGAAGTGTCTTGTCACTTGCCCCGAAGAACATCAGAATAGGATCGAGAAAAGCTATCGTGACAACAGAGAATGCCACTCCTAGTATAATATTGAGCAGCAGTTCATTGACAAGCACTTTACCTGCCACTTCATAATTCTTCTGCCCCAGGACTACAGACAATATAGTAGAGGCACCAAGCCCGACTAATGTCCCAAGAGCTGTCGCGAGGTTCATCAGGGGAAATGTAACTGCAAGTCCGGAGATGGCAATCGAGCCTACATCCTTTATGTGCCCTATATAGATACTGTCCACCATGTTATACAGCGAAGATGCCGTCATCGCTATGATGGCGGGCACCGCATACTGCATCAGCAGATCCTTGATCCGCTTGTCTCCCAGTTCTACTGGGACAGGTCCAGAAACAGCCATTCCTCTCCTCTCTACTCTTCTGGTTTGTCTACTATGCTTATCTCGAACACAAGCGGTACATAACCAGGAATCTGACTTCCGCTTCCTGATCCTTTGTATCCATACTCAGACATGAACATGCCGATGCCCTGCTCATACTTACGCATCTGCCACAATGTCTTCTGGAAACCGGAGATTAGCGAAGATGAGGAACTTGACTCTGAAGCCGTCATTGTAATATCACTCTCACTCTCGCCCCATGTGATCTTAACCGGGGCATAAGTCTTTGATGAACTGTAGATATTGTACATCTTGGCAGTATCAGGATCAGTGGTATCGAAGACCTGCCGATTGAGAAGACGTCCGGTATAGTTGATATATATAGTAGTATCCTTGCTGAAAGCGGCCGTATCCTCCGGTGCCTTCGTCTGCTTGTAATAGAATCCGTAAGAGAGAGAATCCACACCGTCCAGATACTTAGCAGCATAGATTTCCATAGAATCCACTTGAGGCAGCCTTACGTCGTCAGTCCATCCGACAAGTTCTATTGTATAAATAGCATTGCTATAGGAGTCAGAGTCATCGTCCTTCTTGTTGTAATAGTCCGAAGGATTGGCATACCTCTTTGTAGTAAAAAGCCATGACGGAACAAGAGCCTTACGCTTCCCGCCCTCCTTCATGCCGGAAAGAATATCCTCAACACCTGCTGGCAGGACGTATTCTCCTGTCTTCCAAGTCATTGTGCCATAATAGTACGAAGGATCATAAGTACCTACCTGCTGAGCAGTCTTTGCATCTGTTGTAGACGATATGTTGCCGTCAAGATCAGTTACAGTATATCTGACCAATACGTAGTTGCTTCCCGAATACTCGCTTCCGCTGCCTTCCTTATCTTCAAGGATATAGTCTCCGAGCGCAGTCTTGACGGCATCCGGATGGTTTACGGATATCCATGATTCTATATAACGGTTGTTAGCCTCGTTGTGCTGAGTCTTCTCTGATTTTGCACATGAGCACATGCATACAGCGCAGATTGCTGCAAGCGACATGCCCTTCACTCCTTGTGACATTATATTCATTTCCGATCTGATATTTCTTCTATTCTAACATAATAGGCAAGTGCGGAATTAGCAGGAATCGTGCCTAAAGGCTTCTTACCGAACCCATATTTCCCCGAAAAAAGTATATAGCTCTCCTCTCCAGCTCTGACGCCTTCAAGTCCATATCTCAGTCCGCCTATCACATCCTTATCTTCCGTATCAATATGGGCCGGAGCAAATGACGACGGATCGCTGACTTTCCAGCCGATCGAATCAGCATGAGCCTTGTCATTGGTAGTGAACATTGTAGAGATATTCACTGAAGAGCCAGAAAGTACATAGCCTGAATAATAGAACACGACTTCGCCTCCGCGTAGACTGTCTCCTGCACCTCGGCGAACAACAAGACGGCTCACTCCTTTATTGTGTACGACATAGGCAGAATCATTCGCGGCTAGTACCGAATTAATGAAAGATTCTATGTTCTCTTCTTGTCGCGAATAGCGAAGCTTGACCTCTTCCTTCGTACATGAGAAAGACAGCAGCATCACTGCCGCAAGAAATGTCCCTATCCTCTTCATATCCCCATAAATTCGTGTGACAGACGCCTTACATAATCTGCAGCCTCGGACGGTGTCGGAATATCTAATGGAAAGAACAGCCTTCCTCCTGATGCATGTTCATGGCCTCCACCATGGAAATAACGTATGGCACAGGCATTGGCCGAACAGCCACATTTGGAACGGACCGAGACGCGGAAAAAACCTTCTCCATCTTCTTTCAGGAAAATACTCATCTTTACCTTTCCTATAGAAAGAGGAAGATTAACAAAACCTTCAGTCTCACCCTCGCGTATGCCATAGCTGTCAATGCACGCCTTGTCAAGAACCATGAATGCTATACCCTCAGGGGTTATCTCCATATTGTCATGAAGAAGCCAACCCATAAGGCGCATCCTGTTCTCCCTATAATTATTGTAGAGGGAAGACAAGATAGCATCCCGGTCGACTCCGGCAGCCATAAGGGCGGAGGCCATGCCGAATGTGGACGGATAGACAGAATTGGCAAAATTATTGGTATCGGTCGTCATACCTGTCATCATAGCCGTTGCCGATAGCGAAGGAATTCTGGAAGCATCGCCTCCGATATCAGGCATCTGCATGAGTATATGATAAAGGTATTCTGAAGCAGACGATACCTCTTGTTCAGAAAACACAAGGTCAAATGCTTTCTCATCCGGATTTAGGTGATGGTCTATAAGGATCTTGATGGCCGAAGCGGCACGAAGTGCATTTTCCATAGCCCCCGTCCTGGAGAACGAGTTGCAGTCCATGCAGAATATGACATCCGCACACGCTATAAGTTTGTCAGCTCGGTCCTTATCTGTAGTATAATCCGTCACATCGCCCCTGTCTATACATTCCAACATGAATGAAAGGGTCGACGGCAAAGGCTCTGGGTATATGATTGTGGCTTTCTTACCTCTGGTTTTGGAAAGATACTCTCTCAAAGCTATAGTGCTTCCGATCGCGTCACCGTCTGGCCTTATATGAGCCACAAGGACAAATGTGGAATTGTCGGATATTATACTGTTGAGAGTTTCTATCTTCTTGCTGTCTATCTGAGTCATCTGCTTGGATTCTTTGCCACAGGAATGCCTGACCGCTTCATCCGGAGGGCTTATCCTATCATTTCGCTATTACTGCAAATTTACAAATTATATTGCATTTGATAAATCAATTTCATAACTTTGTCTGGATTGAAAACTGAATTTTAAAATTATAAATACAAGATGAACCGTATAGTCAAACAGATCGTGGGCATATTGCTGCTCTTGGTTATCGCATGGTTGGTTTATGCCAATTTCAAGAGCATAATGCAGCCTATCAACTTCAACAAAGCCAAGGACTATCGCGAGTCCGTAGGCATCCAGAGGATGAAAGACCTACGTACGCTACAGGAAGCCTACAAGTCCGCCAACGGCAAGTTTACCGCATCCGCTGATTCTCTTATCAATTTCTACAAAAACGGCAAGATGGAGATCCTCATGCAGATAGGTTCAAATGATGATTCTCTCGCTGTAGCCAATACCGAGAAGTTGAAAAGGGCTAACCGCAGGATCACTCCCGAGCAGATGTACGAGCTCTACAAGAAAGGCGAGCACTTGGTATTCGCTATTTCAAATGAGATTCCTGTCAAGGATACTCTCTTCCACAATAGGAAAGACTTCAACATCGACTCCATTAAGTTCATCCCTTTCTCGGGCGGTGACACGATCCAGATGCAGGCTGTAGTAAAAGAAGTATCCGGAGTGAAGGTACCTCTTTTCGAAGCAAAGATGCCTTATAAGTCTCTTCTCAAGGGGCTTGACAACCAGCTTAGGATCAACCTCGACGCTGACAGAGAAGCCACCAATAGGTACGAAGGACTTCAGGTCGGCAGTATCAACGCCCCGAACAACAACGCGGGTAACTGGGAATAATCAATGCAAAGTGGGGTCATGTACCCTAGTGCAGACATTGTACTATAATGAACAGTAATACAGGAATATCCATTCAAGTCAGCTTGAGTGGATATTCTTTTAGATTAGACGGCCTTCAGGACAGACGCTCTGCCTGGCTAGAGGCAGGCACAATATTTACCATCCCAGAATTCCGGCAGCGATATGACAATGTGAGAATCTCGCTGCTTACTCCAAAATGTACCTTAGTCCCCGAGCAATTCTTCTCGCCAGGAAGAATCAGGGAAGGGCTTGAGGAAAGTGTGCACATTGACGAAGACGACAGAATGGAATTTGTTCGTATGGAGAAGTTGGGAGCAGTCATGCTCTTTGCCACAGGCAGATCTGAATCATTGGCAAAGACGATCGCAGGAATGGTACAGACGACCGACGGATACAGTGCAAGGATTTTTCCGGAACTCTACTACATGATCAGTGAACTCGGAAAGCTTAGCGACTACAACAAGATCATAGTCTCGTATGCAGACGGATATCTACATCTTGTGATAGCGCAGGGCAACAATCTGATGCTCGCTAATTCTTTTCATGCCAAAGATTTCACGACAGTTGAATATTTCATATTCTTAGCCATGAAGAAGCTGCAGCTCAATCCCGAGGTATCGACTATCTTCCTGAGGACACCTATCTCTATGGAAGACGAGATGTCTCTCTACCGATATTTCAAGGACGTAGAAAAGATATAAAATGAGGATAATTGGAGGAAGTCTGAGAGGCAAGACTATTGATATATGCCCTGATTTCAAAGGAAGACCAACTACTGACTTTGCGAAAGAAGCCCTATTCAACATTCTTGACAGTGAATATGACTTCGAAGGGCTGAAGGTACTTGATCTTTTCAGTGGAACAGGCTCTGTGTCGTTCGAGTTTGCATCGCGTGGAGTTGGGCATATATGGTCAGTTGAGATGAATGCCCAATATGCAGCATGGATAAAGAAAGAAGCCTCTCGTCTGAAGCTTCCCAACATAACAGTGGTGCATCACAATGCCTTTGACTTCATCCCTATCTGCGAGGAGAAGTTCGATATAGTCTTCGCAGATCCTCCATACGATTTGGAAGGAGTAGAGACCCTTCCAGAAAGGATTCTCACCCAAGGGCTTGTATATCCTGAGCGGACTTTGGTCATAGAGCACAGCGATGCACATTCTTTCTGCGGACACCCTTGCTTTGTAAAGGAAAGGCACTACGGAAGGGTACATTTCAGCTTCTTCGAGCCAAGATAAATAGCTCTCCCAGAGAGACTTACCGAGATGCTTATCATGAAGAATGACGGCTCTTCCATATAAAGAAAAGCAGTAGGGAGAGCACGAAGACAGCCATGCCGATATACCAATTCCATGTCAGCGGCAGATTGAAGCCTATCTTTGCCACGCAAATATAAGTGGTACAGACTGACGTCATGAAAGCTGCTGGAAATAGAGGTATCAAATAACCAAGCCCTTTGTGAGTATTGACCATATATACAGTCGCTGTCCAAAGGGTAAATACTGCCAAAGTCTGGTTTGCCCAACCAAAATATCTCCATATAGTGTCAAATCCGTCAGGGTTGGCAACATTATACCACAGCAGTAAAGTTGTCACCGCAAAAAGAGGTACGCTAATATAGAGCCTGTTGAGTACGGGCTTCTGAGTATAGTGGAGGAAATCCGCAACTATCAGCCTGGCACTTCTGAACGCAGTATCCCCACTCGTTATTGGGGCTGCGACAACACCAAGCACTGCCAACACACCTCCGACTATGCCTAACCAACTCTCTGATACACTTGTAACTACTGCAGGAGCGGCAGCGCTGATAGTAGATCCGACCTCCGATGCTCCACCATCGTAGAAAAACCACGATGCCACTGCGGCCCATATCAATGCAACGATTCCTTCTGTTATCATGGCTCCATAGAATACGGGACGGCCGAGCCTCTCGCTTTTGATGCAACGTGCCATAAGAGGACTCTGAGTCGCATGGAAGCCGCTCACTGCCCCGCAAGCTATTGTGATGAACAGACATGGAAAGATAGGCTGACCTTTGAGCAGTCCCTGCTCTTCACCAAGATTGTGAAGTCCGTTCCAAATCTCTGGAATGTCCGGCCACTTGATGAACAGGCATGCCATCAGAGCCACAGCCATAAACAAAAGAGCGACAGCAAATAAAGGATAGATCTTGCCTATTATCTTGTCTATCGGCATCATCGTGGCGCATATATAATACAGGAAAATAACAGCCACCCAGACCATAATAGAGGTACGGGATCCGTCCCCAGCCATCTCTCCGAGTAAAAGAGCGGGGCTATAGACAAAAACAGTTCCCACCAAAAGCAGTACAATGATGGAGAATACAAGCAGAACTTTCTTAGTAGTGGTGCCAAGGTAACGTCCTACAAGTTCAGGAAGGCCTTCCCCACTATGACGGACAGATAGCATACCAGTAAAATAGTCATGCACGGCACCAGCAAAAATGCACCCTAAAACTATCCAAAGATACGCGGCAGGGCCAAATTTGGCGCCCATAATTGCACCGAAAATCGGGCCTGTGCCGGCTATGTTGAGAAACTGGATCATATAGACCTTCCACGCAGGCATGGCAATATAGTCCACTCCGTCTGCTTTGGTGAGCGCAGGTGTCTGTCGTAAAGGATCTGGAGAGAACGCCCTTTCCACAAATCCTCCATATACTATATACCCCACAACAAGGGCAACAATGCTTATGAGAAAAGAAAACATAGGTTATTAACTATATACCTTCCGAATCCTCAGAATTTCCTACAAAAATAATATATTTCCACTAATCACCGGATGACTTTTGAGACATTTCCATCAAGATATTTCCCTCAATAATATTAAAAGCTGTCTTGATTTTTTGTTTAAAGATTTTTCATCTCAAAGAATATCAGTTAAACCGCCTCAAAAGTGTCAACCAACATCAGCGAAGGTCAAAGAGCATTAAAAAAAACAAAACGGCCACTAATGATCAAAAATTATCAACTTGGATTAAAGCTATATATAAAAAGAGAGTCAGCAAGTGCATAAAAAAAATATATACAGACCTCATTATTGAAGAAATTATACTACATTTGAAAGACTGATCACAATAAAGGCCGCAATAAACATGCAAGCAGCCTATTTAACACAAATAAAATAATTTCGACTATGAATCATCTCGTCAAAATTATCATGGCAGCAGCCCTGCTCTCCCCACTCTCTTCTGTGGCAGCTGACTGGGCTCCAGCCGGTGACAACATCATGACTCCTTGGGCAGAAAAAGTCTCGCCTGCTAACGTGCATCCGGAATATCCGCGCCCGCAGTTAAGACGTACAGAATGGAAGTCACTCAACGGACTTTGGGACTATGCAGTCGCCAAATCAGGGGCTGCCCAACCTAATGAGAATGACGGGCAAATCCTTGTGCCATTCGCCATCGAGTCGACTCTATCAGGGGTAAGACACAATCTTGCACCAGACGAAGCGTTGTGGTACAACACTGAGTTTGAAGTACCGAAAGAATGGAAAGGCAAACGTGTAGCCCTCAATTTCGGAGCTGTCGACTGGCGTGCCGAAGTATACCTCAACGGGATTCTCCTCGGCACTCATACGGGCGGATATACTAATTTCTCCTTTGACCTTACAAAATATCTCAACACCAAGGGTAGCCAGAAGCTTACTGTCAAGGTGACAGATGCTACAAATTCTGCCTTCCAACCAAGGGGCAAGCAGGTGCTCATTCCTGAAGGAATCTGGTACACAAGGGTTTCCGGGATTTGGCAGAGCGTATGGATTGAGGCACTTCCAGAAGCCGTCATTGAAAGTTATCATACTACTGCAGATCTTGGCAACGGCACATTGACCGTCCATGTAACAGCCGATGATACAAAGGACGGAGACATCATCAAGGCAGAACTCCTCGATGGAAAGGTAGGCTATGACACTGAGAATCCTTCTTCTACTGTCATCTCCTCAGCATTTGCAGTACCTGGAGAGTCTCTTAGACTAAACGTACCTAAGGTAAAGACTTGGTCTCCTGACTCCCCTTACCTGTACGGACTCAGACTCTCTGTCATAAGGAATGGCAAAGTTCTAGACAAGGCTGAAGGCTATGCCGCCATGAGAGAAATCTCTGTTATCAAAGACAATTCCAACTACAAGAGAATCGCCCTTAACGGGAAAGCCCTCTTCAACTATGGTCCTCTCGACCAAGGTTGGTGGCCAGATGGTCTCTATACGGCTCCTACGGACGAGGCTCTGAAATATGATATCATCAAGACAAAGGATTTTGGCTTCAATATGATACGCAAGCACATCAAGGTTGAACCTGCAAGATGGTATTACTATTGTGACCAACTCGGTATGCTTGTATGGCAGGACATGCCATCTATAGATGACAACCGCAGGAACAAATGGGATTATAGTGACATGAATAGAGGTACTGACGTTCCCGTACCGGAAGTGTGGAAAGAGAATTACTACAAGGAATGGGCAGAGATAATGGACGAGCTGAAAGTATTCCCCAGCATTGTGGTATGGATTCCGTTCAATGAAGCATGGGGACAGTTCGACACTGAGAAAGTCGTAGATTTCACCAGGGCTCAAGATGATACACGACTTATCAACCCGTCATCAGGCGGAAACTTCCGCGAATGCGGTGACATACTTGACCTTCATCATTATCCGGGACCTGACATGTGGATATTCGAGAGCGACTATGTCAATGTCCTCGGAGAATACGGTGGTATCGGACTTCCGCTTGAGGGACACCTTTGGCAGAAAGACAGAAACTGGGGTTATATCCAGTACAAGGACGGTACGGAAGTTACTGACAAATACATAGAGTATGCTGAGCTGCTCAAGAAGTTTGTTCGCAAAGGTATGTCAGCGGCTGTATACACGCAGACAACCGATGTAGAGGGCGAGGTGAACGGACTCCTCACATACGACCGCAAGGTGGTCAAGCTTGACGAAACCAGAGTCAGGAAAGTCAATCAGGAAGTAATCCAAGCACTTACAGAAGTTGTAGAATAAGCTACTACAGCCTCTGCTTAGCAAAGCAGAATGAAATACCGAGGTATCGGTATACAACATATTAGCCGCCACCGACTTATCTTTTAAGTCAGTGACGGCTATTTCTATATTTTCGGACAAATCCATCAATTTATGTGAGGGGGTGGTAGCCCAGATGATGGAGACAGAAGCATGGAGCAACATTTCAGGGGACTTACAGTTCAGCGAGGTACAGCTAGAGAAGTATGCCGACAAGCTTGACTGGCAAGAGGTCTCTGGCAACACCATCATCTTCTGGACAATCCAGATGCTCAAAAAGTTCAAGCGGAAGATCGATTGGACAGTGTTCTCACAAACCATTCAGGAGGAGAACGTCTCGGCTGAACTGCTGGAGAAGTTCAAGGACAACTGGAACTGGGAAGAGCTCTCGAAAAATAGCTGCCTCACTCCAGAGATCATCGATCAGTTCGCCGACTACATCAACTGGAAAGCCCTCATCAACAACTACAGCCTTAGCGAGCAAATTGCCACCGAGGAATTCGTCCGGAAATATTCCGATAGGATTCCGGCCTGCGACTTCAAGGACTCGTTGATTTGGAGGAAGTTGGTAGAGAATAAAGAGAAACAGATCAAGAAGCGGATCTGCCTGGGTTAAAATATTCTGCATAACGATGGCAGCGAGGTCGGAGCGGGATCACGTGCGCTTCACCCAAATAGCACGCAATCAAAGTCCGCCTTGCAGCAGCAAGACCGCTATCTTACGCTGATAACTGCTTCTGCTATAGAATTCAGCTTTGTCTCCACGCTATCTGCACGGCTGGCAAGGATACAGGGGGCGGTTGTGCCCACAAGCATTCCGGCCTGTTGCACGCCTGTTGCTAGCTTAGAGTTTGTCTTCCAGAAGACATTTGCACTCTCTATATTAGGGAATACGAGACAGTCTGCATCACCGGCAACAGGGCTCTTCAAGTGCTTGATCTCTACAGACTCGTTGTCTATTGCTACATCAAGGGCAAGAGGTCCGTCTGCTATACAATTTCTTATCTGTCCCCTGTCAGCCATCTTGGCAAGAGCAGCAGCCTCGAGACATGCAGGCATAGAAGCAAGAACCTGCTCGGATGCGGCCAGAAAAGCAACCTTAGGCTTGTCGATACCGAAAGAGCGGGCTACTTTGACTACATAGTTGGTGATTGTCATCTTCTGCTTGAGATCAGGAAGCGGAATCACGGCCATATCTGTAAGGAAGATAAGCTTGTGATAGTTGGGGCTCTCAATCACGCCTACGTGGCTAAGAAGTCCCTTGGCAGGAAGCAGGCCTGTATCCTTATTGAGGATAGCACGGAGAAATTTGTCCGTACTGCAGAGACCTTTCATAAGGACATCACCGTCGCCGTCATGGACAAGCTGTACTGCCTGGGCCACAGACTTGAGTTCGTCAGGATTGCCTATTATCTCAAACTTTGCAGGATCTATCCCGTTCTTCTCGCATACGGAATTGATCATTGTTGCGTCACCGACCAAAGTAGCGCTGATAATACCAAGATCAACGGCCTTGGAAGCCGCAATTATAGTATGCTCGTCAACTGCCCATGCAGCGACCATTTTCTTGCAGATACCCTTTTCCTTAAGCTCCGCAAATACGTCAGAAAAACTCGTAATCATTGTTATATTGAGTTCTAATTATCTTCTACTATATTGGATACGATGTGCATCGTATCGCGTGCTATGACGATCTCCTCATCTGTAGCTATCAAGGCGACCTTGACTTTTGAGTCAGGAAGCGAGATCATCGCGTCTTCTCCCCAGGCAACATTTGCTTCATAGTCGAACTTGAGTCCGAGATACGAGAAGTTCTCGCATACCCTGCGGCGGAGACGGCTGTTGTGCTCACCTATACCTCCGGTAAATACTATCAAGTCAACACCGTTCATGACTGCAACGTATGATCCTATATACTTTATAATGCCATACGTAAGCATCTTAAGGGCAAGCTTGGCTTTGTAATCTCCAGAATTGGCAAGGGCGTCAAGATCCCTGGCGTCAGAAGACGCTCCTGAAATGCCAAGGAAGCCACTCTTCTTGTTCATCAAGTCAGTGACTGCATCCGGATCGAGGTTGTCTTTCTTCATTATATATGGAACGACATTAGGATCTATGCTGCCACAGCGTGTACCCATCACAACTCCGTCAAGAGGTGTAAAGCCCATGGATGTATCTACAGACTTGCCATTGACAATAGCTGTAATCGAGCTGCCGTTACCAAGATGGCAAGTGATGATCTTTGAGTTGTTGATATCGAGACCTGCCAACTTAGCACCTTTCTCTGCAACGTACTGGTGGCTCGTGCCGTGGGCACCGTATTTGCGCACCTTGTAGTCAGAGTAATAACGGTATGGAAGACCGTACATGTATGCATAGTCCGGGATTGTCTGATGGAAAGCAGTATCAAATGTCACTACTTGCGGAACAGTCGGAAGAACCGCCTGCACAGCCCTGATACCGAGCAGATGGGCAGGATTGTGAAGAGGGGCAAAATCGCAGCAGATCTCTATCTTGCGCAAGACGTCCTCGTCAACGAGAGCACTTCCCGAGAAATACTCTCCTCCATGCACTATTCTATGGCCGACAGCCTCTATGTCATCAAGAGACTTCAAGACACCGAAATCCTTGTCTGTAAGAGCCTCAAGCACAAGTTGCATTCCTACCTTGTGATCAGGCACGGGAAGTTCTTTCACAACCTTGGGCTTGCCTACAGGCGAATGCTGGAGACACCCCATCTCAAGGCCTATCTTCTCGACTATCCCCTTTGCGAGGATGTCATATACCTCATCGCTCTTCATGTCAAGCAGTTGGTACTTGATGGAAGAACTTCCACAATTAATAACAAGCAGTATCATTTGAATAAAATTAAATCGGGTTAAAACCGCGACAAAGTTAAAAAGAAATCACTATTTTCGCAAAACCTGTAAACTATACCTATGACCGCAGAGAGAGAAATAGCAGCTATGCCCGCTGCCTTCGCCGCAGGGACTGCAACTGGCATCTTATGCATGCAAAGTGCTTCTTCTAACGCGGCAAGCATAAGCCTTTACATGATTCCAATGATAACCATGATCACGGTTATGGCGTGCATATCCGTCTGCATGGTACGGATCAGAAGAGGCACAATTCCCGGACAAGCCGTCTTATCTAGCATTTATTTTCTTATAGGCATGCTCGGTGCCGAGACATCAATTTTAGCCAGTATCGGGAGCGACACTTCAGTCGGACCTGTCAAGCAGGTCGCTGAATCATTTGCCTTAGGTATGAAAGATTGTATAGCGAGACTCTCTTTCAAGTCCCCGGATACTTACGGGCTTGTAACCGCCCTGATAACTGGAGACAAAATCGGACTCTCCCGCCAGAGTATATCTGCATTTAGGGAAAGCGGGGCATCGCATATTCTTGCACTTTCCGGGATGCATCTGGGTATCATTTACATGATGTTGAGTATCATTTTCGGACTTCTCGGTAAAAGTCCGGTTGGGAAATGCGCGAGAAGCCTCTGCATCATATTCTGTAGCCTCTTCTACTGCATTGCAACGGGTGCTTCAGCGTCAATAGTGCGAGCATTTATCTTCATTGCATTATACGAAGCTGCCCGGATGAGTGGCAGAAGTGTCCGACCGGCAAGAGTACTCGGTCTGTCGCTCCTAATACAACTGTCGCTTTCCCCCACCTCGATTGGAGAGGTCGGATTCCAATTGTCATACTTTGCCATGGGAGGGATCATTTATCTGTTCCCAGCACTGAAAAGATGGTATCCGGGTGCCGGATTCTCCATATCTCGTAAAATCTGGGACATCACGGCTATGAGCATTTCCTGCCAAGTCTTCACTGCTCCTGCAGTCTGGATCTATTTCGGTACTTTCCCTGTATATTTCATGATTACCAACATGATCTCCCTGCCGCTCGTGAGCATACTGATACCATTGGCAGTAACCTGCACTGGGCTAGAAGCAGCCGGCATCTGTCCCGACTTCCTTGTGCGCATAACCGAATGGACTGCCACAGCCCTGCTATACAGCATGGAGACTATAGCCTCTCTATAACTGCATTAAGGGATACGGACAGCATATTGCGACATCACTACAGGGAAACCACATGAACACATAAGTTTCTTTAGATTAGAAAGCAAGAAGTCTTCAGATTAGAAAGCAAGAAGTCTTCGTCAAGAAACACGCCGACAAGAGCAGATACTCCAACTGTGGCTCCGAGAACATAAGAAAAGGCGGAAGCCCCGTTTGGGACACCCGCCTTGTAACTACAGCTGAGCAAATGCTCAAGTACTGATGATTATTCTACGCTTCCGGTTGAAGAGATCTTGGAATACTTATCGTAACCGGCCTGATATTCAGGACTTTCCTCACGGAAACGATAGTACGCGTTCTTAAGATACTCTGCTACGCCTACCTTTATAGAATTGTCCTTTGTAACAGCAAATGCTTTCTCAAAAGGAGCTATGCAAGCCTTAAGGTCATCTTCAAACTCCTTGACAAGAAGCATGTACTTCGCATCGTCAAGCTCTTCCTGTGCTTTTGTCTGGACTTCGATAGCCTTGTTGTAGTACATAGTACCTTCTCCTATATAACCGTATTCGTACTCAGGATTGATCTCAGCACATTTCCTATATGCCTTGACAGCCCCATCAATATCACCGAGCTGAGAGCGAATATTCCCTTCTACATAATAAAGCGAGGCATTGTTAGGCTCGTTTGCCTTTGCCTTGTCAAGAAGTTCAAAGAGCTTGTCCGGATCCTCATTGTTCTTGAGATAATAGTTAATTAGACCAATAAGTATGCTCTGGCTCTCAGGGAACTTTGTGAAACCTTCCTCAAGATAACCTTTTGCATTGGGAGCGTCAACTTCTGCAAGTTTGGCGAAAACCTCACCGCCCTCATAATAATATCCGGCGTCATAGCATTTCTTGAAAAAATCTTTGGCGCGGGCAAAGTCATTAGCCTGCCATGCTGTGAAACCAGCGTTGTACACTGCACTTGTATCTAGCTTGGAGAGAGGAGCAAGAGCCTCCACATTAACTGCTTTCTCGAAGAGTTCGCTTGCCTTAGCAGGATCGCCGAAAGTATACTTCGTATAGGCTTCGTTGGTATATTTCTGACCTATTGCCTCATATGCAGCCGCTATATCCTTGGACTTGGCTTTCTTGACATCAAGCTCGAATGCCTTGCCATATGCTTCAACAGCCTTTGCAAGAGGATCGATATCGGTAAATACAGGCTTGGTCACCTCAATGACTGCAAGCTGGCCGTTCTGGTTGAAATACAAGTTCTTGTCGGCATATACCTCCTTCATCATAGGCTCTCCGCCCAGATTGACTGACTCTGTGGAAACAGGTTTCTCGCCACCCATTACCAAGGTGAGCTCCTGCATGCTTGCACCAAGCCATATATTGCCTGTAGGCGCATCGAAAGCCTTGACATACTCTTCGCCAAGCTTTAGCCATGTAGCGACTTTTGTCGCTTTCTTAGGATTGGCTGCCGCTTCTTCGGCCGCTTCTACGGCTTTCTTTGCGTCAGCAGATTTAACTTGCGCATCAGCTGCCTGTAAAGAGGCGAAGACCGCCAATGCAAGAAGGATTTTCTTCATATCAGTATTATTAAAAAATAATTATCATTAATCATTTGGGGCAAATCTGGACTGTATTATTCAACAGTATTTTCGTTCGTTGGTCCTTAAGTGCGGCTGCGTTATAACTATCTCTCTGCGTCATAGGCTCTCTACTCCTCAGGGCCGATTACACTATCCTTCTGAGAAGATGCGCCTTCTGCAACCTGCGTAGCATCAACTTCCCCTGCACTATCATCATCACTATGGGCGACTACCGATACTGACGCAATAGAGTCATTGTCTCTTATATTGATAAGCTTGACGCCCTGAGTATTACGCCCTGCCTGCTTGATGTCCGTGACTGCCATCCTGATAGTCAGTCCGCTCTGGGTTATGATCAGCAGGTCATTTTCTTCAGTCACATTCTTCATGGCTACCAACTCACCGGTCTTGTCCGTTATGTTCATAGTGCGGACACCCTTGCTGCCTCGGCTCGTCTTGCGATACTCCTCAAAGTCGGTCCTCTTGCCGAGCCCCTTGGCTCCAATCACAAGGAGGGTATGTGACGATGCATCCTCATTAAGAGGTTCGTAGCATACCATGCCTATCGTCTCGTCTCCTTCATCAAGGTTGATGCCACGAACACCTGTAGCCGTCCTTCCGAGAGGCCTTGCGTCTGATTCATCGAAGCGGACACACCTTCCTTTTCGGCTTGCAAGGAGGACTTCAGACTTTCCGTCTGTCATTATAGCCTCGATGAGTTCGTCTCCTTCCCTTACATTCACAGCATTTACACCCTTTGCCCTTGGGCGGGAATATGCTTCCAGAGAAGTTTTCTTAATAATTCCCTGCTTCGTACAGAGGATTATATAGTGAGAGTTGATATATTCACTGTCATTGAGTGTAGGCACATTGATGATGGCCTTTATCTTGTCATCCGGGATGCTGAGGACATTCTGTATGGCTCTGCCTTTGGACGAACGGGAGCCTTCCGGAATCTCGTACACCTTGAGCCAGAAGCATTTGCCGCTTTCGGTAAAGAAAAGCATAGTGCTGTGCATATTGGCCACATACAGGTGCTCAATGAAGTCTGCGTCTCTTGTGGATGTCCCCTTGATGCCGACCCCTCCCCTATTCTGAGTCCTGTATTCGGTAAGAGGTGTACGCTTGATGTATCCGTAATGGGATATGGTTATGACCTCATCGTCATCGGCATAGAAGTCCTCGGGGTTGAACTCATCTGCTGAGAGGACAATCTCAGAGCGTCTCGGATCAGCATATTTCTCTTTGACTTCAATTGTCTCGTTCTTGATAATCTCCATCTGCTTGGCAGGGTTGGCGAGTACGTCGTTGCAATAAGCAATGAACTTCTCAAGGTCATCGTACTCGGCCTGAATCTTCTCTCTCTCGAGTCCTGTCAACTGACGAAGCCTCATCTCAACGATTGCAGTCGCCTGGGCATCGGAGAACGCGAACGCCTCCATGAGGGATGCCTTTGCTTCAGCTACGGTCTTGGAGGCCCTTATCATGGCGATGATCTGGTCAATAAAGTCGAGAGCCTTAAGGAGACCTTCAAGTATATGTACTCTCTTGAGAGCCTTGTCAAGATCGAATTTGGTCCTGCGGACAATCACCTCGTGGCGAAAATCTACGAATACCCGTATGATGTCCTTAAGTGACAATGTCCTCGGTCTGCCGCCTACAAGGGCTACATTATTGATCGCAAAGCTTGACTGAAGAGCTGTGTACTTAAAAAGGGTGTTGAGCACGACATTGGAATTGGCGCCCTGCTTAACCTCGAAAATAACGCGGACACCCTCTCGGGAGGTCTCGTCATTCATATACCTGATTCCTTCGATCTTCTTGTCTTCGACCATCTGACCGATCTTCTCAAGCATCTCCTTCTTGTTGACCATATACGGGATCTCGGTCACAACTATGGTCTCGCGGCCTTTGTCATCGACTTCAATCTCTGTCTTTGCTCTGATGACTACCCTTCCATGTCCTGTCTCGTATGCGTCCCTTATGCCCTGGACTCCTTGAATAATACCGCCTGTAGGGAAATCCGGTCCTTTGATGTACCTCATCAGACCGTCTGTAGTGATATCTGGGTCATCGATATAGGCACAGATGGCATCGCAGCACTCTCCCAAGTTATGTGGAGCCATATTTGTAGCCATTCCGACTGCTATACCGGCTGAGCCATTGAGCAGGATAAGGGGAATTTTGGTGGGGAGTACTGTAGGCTCTTCCTGAGAATCATCGAAGTTGGGCTGCATATCGACAGTATCCTTGTCCAAGTCAGCAAGAACCTCAGGCGTGATCTTCTCGAACTTAGCCTCTGTATATCGCATGGCTGCCACTGGGTCACCATCCATGGATCCGAAGTTACCCTGTCCGAAAACAAGGGGATATCTCTGATTCCATTTCTGGGCAAGCCTGGCCAAGGCATCATAAACGCTGGAATCACCATGCGGATGCAATTTACCCATCACGTCTCCGACTATCCTGGCACACTTCTTCGTAGGTCCGGAATAGTCAAGTGACATGGCATCCATACCGAACAGGATACGCCTCTGTACCGGTTTCAGACCGTCCCGTGCGTCAGGAAGCGCCCTCGACACAATCACCGACATCGCATAGTCGATGTACGCAGAGCGCATCTCCTGGTCAATATTGACTTCTTCTATAATGCCCTTTGGCCCTGAGACCTCTCCGATATCTGGCCTGTTATCCCCTGTAATATCCATTTTCTATCAAAATTTGAAGCCTTGCAAAAACTCCCGACCTCTCCGAGATCTGACATTGCTGCATTCTCGCGACCCAGGAAGTCCTCATCACGGCTTATAGCCGTTTCTTTTAATGCAAGGGTGTATAAACATACAAATTTAATGAAAAGATTCAAGATAGAAGTGCAACATTACAACACTTTTTTAATCCGGAAAGACCGTCTACCATTAATTGAAGTACGTGATTTTCTTCTTGACATCTTGGTCAAACTGCCTGACTGAGTACACATTTGCTTGACAAGTTTTTCATTTCCATAGACTTATGTTTGAACAGACAGGGTTATTTGCTATATTTGTACCAGATAGCAAGGACACCTTTTTCAGATTGATTTCAGATGTGACATCATGGCGATATTGTGTGCATCCTGTGATTTTAAAACCATGTAAGAGTTTGGCGATGAGCATAAATAAACAAGAACTGATAGGAAAGATTCATCAAATAGAAGGCTTAAACTACCCAATTACTATACAATGAAACGGTAAATCTTCTTTGAAATAAAAGTGCATTAAGATCAATGAACGCCAGCGTAAGATTATCAATATGCAGTTCGATGGATTTTTTGGCAAATTGACTTCCGGCAAATGGGCGAAAATAGGGAAATGTTCGACAGACACGGCTCTCAACGATATTCGGGATCTTGTAAATAAGGGGATACTAAAGAAAAATGATGAAGGTGGTCGAAGCACAAACTATTCCTTGGTTATTGAACCTTCAGACAATGGATAGTCATTGTCAAATCTCAGCTCTTTCAAAAGTGAAACAGACTATCCATTTCATCTCCGATATGGTAAGTTGTAAGAATGCGTATATTTGTGAGGGTAAGCATAAAACGGCAAGAATTTGAAGCTAATAAACAATATAAGTGAGAGAGTTGTAGATGATCTTAAAGAACGGATATCCGATGGAGGTCGCATAAGTATTGCGGCCGCATCGTTCTCCATCTATGCCTATGAGGCTCTCAAAGAAGAACTGGAAAAGGTGGAACAACTGAGGTTCATCTTTACTTCTCCGACATTTGTAAGCGAAGGTAACGCCAAGGAGAAAAGGGAGTTCTTCATACCTAAACTTAATCGTGAACGCAGCCTTTATGGTACAGACTTCGAAATAAGGCTTCGTAATAAATTATCCCAGAAGGCCATCGCAAAAGAATGTGCAGATTGGATTCGCAGAAAGGCGGAATTCAAATCAAATTCTTCCGATGAGCAGATGGGCGGATTCCTTCACCTTTCCGGTGAATCTGATACTGTATATGTGCCTTTCAATGATTTTACGACTTCACAGCTGGGATGCGTCAGGGGGAACGAAGTATATAGCATGGTCAATGTCTTGCCATCGCCGGCGTCAGACAGTTATCTGAGCATCTTCAATTCGCTGTGGGACAATGATGACAAGTTTTCGGATGTCACGGAAAAGGTACTTGATTATATCGATACTGTCTATCAGGAAAATGCTCCGGAATACATCTACTTCATCACCCTATACAACATTTTCAGAGAGTTCCTTGAAGACATTTCAGAGGATGTTTTGCCCAATGAGCGTACAGGCTTCAAGAACAGCCTGATATGGAATAAGCTCTATAACTTCCAGAAGGACGCTGCTTTGGCAATCATCAACAAGTTGGAAAAATACAACGGGTGTATCCTTGCGGACAGTGTGGGTCTTGGAAAGACATTCACGGCGCTTGCTGTAATCAAATACTACGAGAACAAGAATAAATCCGTGCTGGTGCTCTGCCCGAAGAAACTGAATGGCAACTGGCAGAATTACAGAGCCAATTATAAGAACAACCCTATAGCCGGAGATAGGCTAAGATATGATATACTGTTTCATACGGATTTGTCCAGAGAACATGGCGAAAGCAACGGACTGGATCTTGCCAATGTCAATTGGGGCAATTATGACCTGATAGTGATAGACGAAAGCCATAATTTTAGAAACGGGGGAAATATAGACGAGGTTGAAGACTTCCCGGAGACAGAAACTCCGCCAAGAAAAGAGAATCGCTACCAGAGGCTGATGAATAAGGTCATTCGCCCCGGCGTTAAGACCAAGGTCCTGATGCTCAGCGCCACACCTGTCAACAACCGTTTCAACGATTTGAAAAACCAGCTCCAACTGGCATACGAGGGGAAATCACAGATTATAAATGACGCATTGGGTCTGGGCAAGGGAATTGATGACATCTTCCGCGCAGCACAAACCGCTTATAACAGATGGGCTAAGCTTCCGATTGAGGGACGTACCACCGAGCAATTATTGTCCGATTTGAGTTTTGACTTCTTCCAGGTGCTTGACGCTGTCACAATCGCCCGCAGCCGAAGCCACATCATGAAGTATTATGACACGAAAGACATCGGAAAATTTCCGGAAAGGCTTACCCCCATATCCAGACGGCCTGCTCTGACAGACCTTGATTCCGCAATAAATTTCAAAGACATAGCGGAGTCGTTGAACTCACTTAATCTCTCATACTATACTCCTTCGTTGTACTTGCTGGAAAGTGCAAAAGACGATTATTCCATTGACTACGAAGGAGAAGGTTTGTCAATAGACGGTCGTGAGAAAGGACTTCGCAATCTCATGGCGGCGAATCTTTTAAAGCGGCTTGAGAGTTCTGTAAACTCGTTCAGACTCACACTTGCGAGGATACGCGAAGGTATTGGCAATGTATTAAGCGCGATTGATGAATATGGCCTGAGAAAGTCAGCGAGCGTCGTTCGGATTCCGGACATTGGCCTCGAAGGCCTTGAACTCGAAGACGATATAGTCATCAATAAAAAGACATCCATAAGGCTTGCGGATATGGACTACATATCGTGGCGGCGTGATCTGGAAGCAGACAAAACCCAGCTTGACTTGCTCCTGTTCATGCTCAAGGACATAACTCCCGAACATGACAGCAAGCTTCAGATGCTTATCGAAGATATTCGCCATAAATTCGAGCACCCGATAAATGACAACAATCACAAGATTCTAATATTCACGGCCTTTGCCGACACTGCCGAATACTTGTATGAGAATCTGTCCGTCAGAATCAAGGAGAGGCTTGGTCTTAACACGGCCATTGTGACCGGAAATTCTGACGGAAAGTGCACGATAAAGAATTTCACTCCCGGATTCAACAATATCCTTACATTCTTCTCACCGAAGTCTAAAGACCGTGACACGCTCTTTCCTGATGCGAAGGAAGATATAGACATCTTGATAGCGACAGACTGCATCAGTGAAGGCCAGAACCTTCAGGACTGCGATTATCTGATAAACTACGACATCCACTGGAACCCGGTCCGGATTATCCAGCGGTTCGGACGAATTGACCGGATAGGCTCGACAAACGACTGCATACAGCTGGTCAATTATTGGCCCGACATGGAACTCGACGACTACATCAAGCTCAAAGGGAGAGTCGAGAGCAGAATGAAGGCCACAATTTTGACGGCTGCCGGAACCGGTAACCCGTTGTCCGCAGGAGAAGAGGCGGACTTGCAGTATCGACTTGGACAGCTTAAACGGCTTCAGGAGGAAGTTGTAGACATCGAGGACATGGATACGGGCATAAACATCATGGACCTCGGGCTCTATGAGTTCAGAATGGATTTGCTGTCTTATGTGAAGGAGCATCCGGACATTGAGCATGCGCCGTTTGGTCTGGAAGCTGTTGCCCAGTCCTCCGAACACGCAAGGCCTGGAGTCATCTTCATACTGAAGAACCGCAACAATGCCGTAAACATCGGAAAGAAGAATCTTCTGCATCCTTTCTATATGGTTTATCTTGCAGATGACGGCCAGGTCCTTTGCGATTATCTGCACCCGAAGAATCTTTTGGATACGATGCGTCACCTCTGCAAAGGAAAGACTGAATACGACAGAGACCTGTGCGCTGAAGTCAACAGGGAAACCGACGACGGAAAACGGATGGAACGCTACAGCGCGTTATTGCATACTGCCGTAAAAAGCATTGCCGAAGTCAAGGAAGAATCCGACATAATGAGTCTGTTCTCCGAAGGCGAGACAACTGCCCTTCTGGATGACATCAAAGGCCTGGACGACTTTGAACTTATTTCATTCCTGATAATACGTGAGAAGAAATGATTAGAGATTTGTTTCCGCAGCAGACGCTCATAGAAAGGCTCGTTCCAAAGAAGGCGTTTATCGACAACTTGGGAGCGAATGTCCGGATGAAGGAAAACTTCACCCGGAAAATCGAACGCATAGAGTGGCTTGCAAAGCTCGCTCCTTCCACGATAAATGTCCGTGACGGAAAAAACGTGCACGAAATCGCGGTGTTCCTCGCGACGATGAAGGAGCGTGACCTTGCGGAAAACATATTCTCTTTCATCGATGAGATGATACCTCGTCATACGCTGTTTATTCTCCTCTTCAAAGAGGAGACTCGCTTTCTGATAAACTATAAAGAGCCATTGGGGCAGGTAAGCGAATCAGGGAAGCATTACAGGATTATCAAGACTTTCAGTACCGATTGGCTGCCGGAAGATTCTGCCTGTCTCACTCTGTCCGGCGACACTATGGACAGTATATACGAATCGTATGTAAGAACAATCGCCGGAGATAGTATAATGTCCGAAGAAAAGAACATCAAGGAAGCGATAATCCGGACTGAACAGAGGGCGGCTTTAGTGAGTGAGATCGCCTGCCTTGAGCGAAAAGTGCAGGCGGAAACGCAGCCAAATAAGAAATTCGAGCTGCACAGAGCCTTAGTTGAATTAAAAAAGAAACTATAAATACCATGGAAAAGTTGAATATGCAAAGCGTCGATGGCGTGCAGGCAAACATTGATAAGATAGCCTCGCTGTTCCCCGACTGCGTGACCGAGACAATCACTGGTTATGAGCCGGACGGCAGTCCCATACTCAGGCATAAGGTGGACTTCGAGAAGTTGCAGCAGAATCTTTCCTCTGAGATTATCTCCGGCAAGGAGGAACGCTATCAGTTCACTTGGCCGGACAAGAAAAAGGCAATCTTGCTGGCCAACTCTCCAATCAATGCGACCTTGCGTCCGTGCAGAGAAGAAAGCGTGGATTTTGACAACACCAGGAATCTCTACATCGAGGGTGACAACCTTGATGTTCTGAAATGCCTGAAGGAGACATATTTGCACAAGGTGAAGATGATTTACATCGACCCGCCATACAACACCGGCAACGATTTCGTCTATGAGGACGACTTTGCGGAGTCAACTTCCGAGTATCTTGCAAACTCCGGGCAGTTCGATGAGCAGGGGCGGCGTCTGGTGACGAACACCGAGAGCAACGGACGATTCCACACGGATTGGCTTAATATGATTTACCCGAGGCTCAAGGTGGCACGCGACCTTCTGACTGATGATGGGGTGATCTTTATCAGCATTGACGATCACGAACAGGACAACTTGAAACGAATCTGCTGTGAGTTGTTCGGAGAACGCAATTTTGTCGCCCAATTGGTTTGGGAAAGGGCTTTCTCACCGAAAAATGACGCTCGTTTTGTCTCAAATAGCCACGACTATATCCTTATGTTTGCAAAAGATATTGATTCTTTTGTAATAGGTCGTCTTGCGAGAACAGCAGAGGCAGATGCAAGATATACAAATCCTGATAATGACCCTAGAGGCGTATGGCAATCTGATAATTTAACAGTGAAAACATATTCAGCATCTTGTGATTATCAGATAACGACCCCTTCGGGGAGAATTGTAGAGCCTCCAGCAGGCCGCTGCTGGAGGCTCTCGAAGAAAGCTTTCTTCGAGAGACTCCAAGATAATAGGATATGGTTTGGTTCTGATGGTAATGGTGTTCCTAGAATTAAACGATTTCTCTCGGAGTTGAAATTTGATGGTATGGCGCCAACTTCAATACTCTTTTATAAAGATGTCGGACATAGCCAAGAAGGTTCACAAGAAGTAATAAAATTGTTTAATGACAAAGGTGTTTTTGATGGACCTAAGCCAGTCAGATTACTTGAAAGGTTAATTACATTGGCCAATCTGAAAGACGATTCTATTGTACTTGACTTTTTTTCAGGAAGTGCGACGACGGCTCATGCGTTGATGAAGTCAAATGCAGAAAAGGAGACTAACAGAAAGTTTATCCTCGTACAGATTCCTGAAGAAATAAGCGAAAAGAAGAAGACCCAAGGCTACAAGACCATCTGCGAAATCGGCAAGGAGCGCATCCGCCGGGCCGGCAGAAAAATCAAGGAGGATAACCCTCTAACCACCCAGGACCTCGATACCGGATTCCGTGTCCTGAAACTGGATTCCTCGAATATGCAGGACGTGTATTATTCGCCAGCCGACACAACACAGGCCAATCTGTTCAACCAGGTGGACAATGTCAAAGACGATAGGACTCCGGAAGACCTTCTCTTCCAGGTGATGCTGGAGCTTGGCGCGACATTGGACAGCAAGATTGAGACGACTGTCATTGCCGGGAAACCGGTCTTCAATGTGGCGGACAACTACCTTGTCGCATGTTTTGACATGGACATCGATGATGAAGTTGTAACTGCCATCGCCATGATGCAGCCTCAGTATGCCGTTCTGCGCGACAAGTCACTGTCAAATGACAGCACTGCGACCAATTTCGAGCAGATATTCAGGACTTATGCGCCGGACACCGTGACGAAAGTATTATAGTATGAGACTTCAATTCAAGATACAGAAATACCAGACTGATGCGGTTGACAGCGTCATAGAAGTCTTCAACGGGCAGCCCAATCAGGATGCTTTAGAGTACAAGGTGGATAAAGGCAGCGCTTACCTTGCCCGGAAGGCAAGCGAGCTGGAGTTTTCTGACGATGAAGAGGACACGGGATATAAAAATGCAGATGTCGTTCTCTCCGAAGAAGAACTTCTGAAGAATATCCACAGAATCCAGGCATCGGAAAACATCCGGCAATCCAGCGACCTCGTCAAGAAACTCGGGCACTGCCAGCTGGACGTGGAGATGGAGACCGGAACCGGAAAAACATACGTCTATATCAAGACGATGTTCGAGATGAACAAAAAGTTCGGGTGGACGAAGTTCATAGTCGTGGTGCCAAGCGTGGCCATACGTGAGGGTGTGAAGAAGAGTTTCGACATCACCGTTGACCACTTTATGGAACTGTATGGCAAGAAGGCCCGCTATTTCATCTATAATTCAGACAATCTGAATCAGATTGACATCTTTTCGCAGAGTGCCGACATTTCGGTGATGATTATCAACACTCAGGCGTTCAATTCGTCCCTGAAGGAGGGCGCGAGCAATAAGGCGGCCCGTATCATTTACGATAAGCGTGACGAGTTCGGTTCGCGCCGTCCTATCGATGTGATTGCGGCCAATCGTCCGATCGTGATTCTGGATGAGCCTCAGAAAATGGGCGGCACGGCGACACAGACGGCGCTGTCAAGGTTCAAGCCGCTTTTCACACTCAACTATTCGGCGACTCACAAGGAGACCCACAATCCGGTGTATGTGCTTGATGCTCTTGATGCCTACAACAAGCGTCTTGTCAAGCAGATTGAGGTCGTCGGTTTTGACTTGAGGAACTTGAAGGGAACCGACAGCTATGCATATTTGGAAGACATCATCATCTCCAAAGACCACGCTCCTCAGGCACGTCTGGAATTTGAAATCCGAAATAAAGGTGGAAACATCAAAAGAGTGCTGAAGAACCTGTCCGAAGGAGACGACTTGTACTGGCTTTCCGGAGAGATGGAGCAGTACAGAGGATTTGTCATATCGGAGATTAAAGTCAATCAATTCAATACGGCTGATTGCAGCGTCACTTTCGGTAATGGTGTGATTCTGCATATCAAGGAAGCTATAGGGAATGTGACCGCAGAATATAAGGCACGCATCCAGATACGGGAGACGATAAAGGCTCACCTCCGAAAGGAAGCGCAGCTGTTCAAGCGTGGAATCAAATGTCTTTCCTTGTTCTTTATCGATGAGGTCGCCAATTATCGCATATACGATGAAGAGGGTAACCAGATTCTGGGAAGATATGGGGAAATCTTCGAGGAGGAATACAAGGAGCAGCTATCCGAGTGCTCAAACCTGTACAATCCTGATTATATGAGTTATCTCAGCGGCATAGGTGCCCATGAGACTCATTCGGGATATTTCTCTATAGACAAAAAGGGTCATGCCGTCAACAGTGAAATGAAGCGGGGCAGCGACATTAGTGACGACATTTCGGCTTATGACCTGATACTCAAGAACAAGGAGCGGCTGCTGAGTCTCGATGAACCAGTCCGTTTCATTTTCTCCCATTCCGCTCTTCGCGAAGGTTGGGATAACCCCAATGTCTTCCAGATATGCTCCTTGAGACAATCCGGCAGCGTTTCCCAAAAGCGTCAGGAAGTCGGACGAGGGCTGCGTCTGTGCGTCAACTCAAAAGGAGTGCGTCAGGACATCGATGTCCTTGGCGAGGAGGTGCAGAAGATAAACAGGCTGACAGTTGTCGCTTCGGAAGGGTATGCGGCATTTGTCTCTGACCTGCAGAGTAAAATCCGTGAAGACCTTTACGACAGACCGACAAAGGCGGACGTTGATTTCTTCGTCGGTAAGATATTCATTTCGGCTGACGGCACGAGCATTACCACCGGCAAGGAGATGGCCAGCGACATTTATTTCCAACTCAGGCAGAATAATTACATACATAAGGACGGCAGTGTTACAGACACATTCCGGGAAGCGCTTGCAGATAATAAATTGGTCCCTTTGACAGACGACCTTGAGCCATATACGGAACAAGTCTATAAGCGCGTCCAGAGCATATTCGATCCTCATGCCCTTGACGGCATGATTGAAGATGCAAGTAAGCCGCAGACTCCGGAGAATAAGTTGAACGGCAATTTCTCCAAAAAAGAATTTCAGCAGCTGTGGCACAGGATCAATCATAAATATGCCTATAAGGTGAACTTTGACAGCTCTGAACTTATTGAGAAGGCAGTCGCTGCGATTGATAGAGAACTGGTGGTTTCTGAACTGAGTTATGTGGTCACGAGCGGCATTCAAAGGAATAAGCTCTCCGGCAAAGACTTAAAGGAAGGTAGCATGCTGGGAAATGAATCGACATCTCGTGAGATACTCCGCTCCAGAAGAGTCTCGGGGATTAAATATGATTTGCTCGGAGCTGTCGCAGCGAACACGAAGCTTACCAGAAAGACTGTCGCAGAGATATTGTCCAGGATAAGACCGTCAAAGTTTGGTATGTATGCGGCCAATCCTGAGGAGTTTATTCAAAAGGTTTCTCGTCTGATTCTGGAACAGAAAGCCACGATTATTGTTGAAAGAATAAGTTACAATCAGGTCGATGGCGAGTATTCAAGCGACATCTTTACCCAGGAGAAACATACCACGTTGGACAGGGCCTACGCGGGAAAGAAAAGCATTGTGGATTATGTGTTCACGGACGGCACATCAAAAGACAGCATCGAGAGAAAGTTCGTTGAACAGCTTGACGCAGCCAAAGAAGTCATCGTATATGCTAAGTTGCCTAAAGGATTCCACATACCTACTCCTGTCGGGAATTATTCCCCGGACTGGGCAATAGCATTCGAAGAAGGTAAGGTAAAGCATATATATTTTGTGGCAGAGACGAAGGGCTCAATGTCCTCACTCGATTTGCGGGGGATCGAATCCAGCAAAATCGCCTGCGCGGAAAAATTGTTTGAGCAGTTGTCAACCTCTGATGTCCACTATGGTAAAATTGACAGCTTTGACCAGTTGATGACGCTTGTAAGATAAATTCGGCGTTTATGCAAGGTAAATACAAAGTAGTGACCCTCTGCGGCAGCACGCGCTTCAAGGATGACTTTTTTCGCGTGCAGAAGGAACTCACCCTTGAAGGGAATATCGTCATTTCTGTCGGCCTCTTCGGACACAGTGGAGATGACGAGGTGTGGACAGCCGGAACTAAGGAGATGCTGGATGATATGCATCTATCAAAGATTGATATGGCAGACGAGATTTTCGTTGTCAATCCAGGAGGATATGTAGGAAAAAGTACGGCAAGAGAGATTAGCTATGCCTTGCTGTGCGGTAAGACGGTTAAGTCAATCGTCCCCATTCATCTTGACAGGTATACTTCTAAGGAGGGATTTAGTCAGAAAATACTGGATCCGAAGACGGAGGCGGAACGGCTGATGGCGGCACAGTGGAATATGTCCACTAAAGTATGGAATCGGGCAATCACTAACAAACTTATGTTAGGGATTGGTTCAGATAATATATGGCCTATTTATGACGGAGTCACCGACACTAAATCATATCTTTTGACAAAGCCAAAAGTTATGATTGTATTGAAAGAGCCTTATGACGATACGTCCAAAGACGATCTGGGGCGGATAATCCCTTATGGAGGAGGATGGGATTTTCCACTGTTGCTGAAAAAACAATCGGAGGATCATGCATGGCCGAATAGGACCTGGCAACGAGTGATATATGCAATTTATGGATTTCGCAATGGCAAGCATTATAGCGAAATGGATTACATCAGGAATGATCCGGAGATGGGAGATGTTCTGTTGAACACATGTTGGATTAACCTGAGCAAGATGCCTGGATTGACAAGTTCGTCGGATAATAAATGGATGAAAGCTTTCGATGACAATTGGAAGGATATATTCGTTGAACAAGTTAGGCTTTACAACCCCGATGTCATTATCTTTGGAGGGACTTTCGACCTTGCTGGGTCTTATGTAATGGATAATCAGGTTAATGGCGAAATTGTGTGGTCGGATGATAGAAAATTGAGTCTGACAAAATATCGCCACAAGGACAAATTGATTCTTGCGGCAGCACATCCATCTGTCAGACATAATGTTGACTTTTGGATAAACTCCATAATTGACGCTCTTAATGACTTTTCAAAAAACATTTAGTGTTACCGATATTCACCTGTTCCAACGAATTGTACGGATGCCACTATAGGGAGACCAAGTTCGTGAACCTGAACAGACGAAATATGAAGTAAAAATATGGCGCTTCATTCAAGAACAGTAAACGTGCTTCGCAAGCCGGGAGGTCCATCTTCGGTTATTCAATGATGGATATGGGGATAGCCCGTCTTCATTTCGAAATCGGCGCTGGGAAAGAAAACTTCATCTTGGCTGACTGATTATACGGTGTTCGCGCTGCAGCGTAAAACTTATAAAATTAACGAGCTATTGATTAATACCATTTCTCCAGATTTTTTATATTTTTGTGAAGTATGCCGCACACAAAAGAAAAGTAAATCGCGGCAAAAAACAAACACATTCAGACATGAAGACCAAACCATTATCACTCATCGCAGTGGCCGCAGCGATATGCATTGCGGCACTTTCGTGCGAGAACACCGTAGATGTAAGCACCGTCAAGATCCAGGAAGGAGGAGAACTTGTCATGACTCCTGGGGAGGAGAAACAACTGACCGTTGTCATCACTCCGGAAAATGCAGACTATGACTCGATCGTCTGGGACTGTTCAGACACAGATATTGCCACTATTACTCAAGAAGGCCTATTGTCTGCGCTTAAAGTAGGAAAGGCTGTCGTGTCGGCAACCGTTGGAGAGGTAAGGGCAGAGTGCTACCTTACTGTAAGCGTGCCAGCCACGGGCATAAGTCTTGACAAGGACCATCTGACTTTCAATATTGGAGATGACGGTATCACTCTCGTAGCCACGGTCGCTCCTGACGATGCTACAGACAAGACCGTGACTTGGTCAAGTTCCAATGACGCTGTAGCAACTGTAAATGAAAACGGACTTGTCAGCCCGGTAGGAGCAGGAGAGGCCACTGTCAGCGCAAAGTGTGGAGAATTCACCGCCGAATGCAAAGTTACTGTAAATGTACCCATAACAGGGATTTCTCTTGACAAGACCTCAATAGATCTGAGCGTTGGAGGCGAGAGTATTACTCTGACCGCCACTATTACTCCTGACAATGCAACCGACAAGACCATCACATGGACTTCGTCCAATCCTGAGATAGCTTCCGTCACAAATGAAGGCCTCGTCACAGGGCTGAAAGCAGGCACAGCAACAATCTCGGCTACTGCCGGAAACATGAAGGCAGAATGCATCGCCAACGTAACTGATCCAAATGCAACAACATGGAATATCGGAGACTATTATGAAGAAGGAAGTGTCAAGGGTATCGTGGTCATTGTAAGCGAGGACAAGCAGCATGGCAAGATCATGTCTTTGGACCAAAGTTCCGGGCTATGGGCCACAGGTTCCTACAACACTGGAGCTACTAGCGAAGAAGACGGTAAATCGAATACTGACAAAGTCAAATCCTTGGACGCAGCGCTCGATCGCTTCCCAGCATTCAAATGGTGCGTAGAAAAAGGAGACGGATGGTATCTGCCGGCATATGCCGAGGCTAAGGAGATTCTGGCAAACAAAGCGAAGATAGATCCTGTGATTGCATCTAAGGGAGGCGATGCCCTTCCTACAGGAATGGATCCGCTTTGGACATCAACAGAAAGCGAGGATGACTACAGCCAAGCCCTTACTGTATATATCTACAGAGACAATGTGACTAGCTATGGTGATTTCAAAGACGACCCTGAAGCAGGAACTGTATATATAAGAGCAATGTATGCTTTCTAATGAGTATAACTAAAATACCAATGTTCAGATCTTTCGATACAGTATCCAGCCGACTCACGTGCTTTGCATACATATCGGCAGCTTTGCTACTGGCCGGTTGCGGTGATGAGCACAAAAAAGAGGATATTGTCCCTGTAGGTAATGAGGCATTTACTTTAGAGATAGCAGAAACATCAAGCTCGTGGGCCAAGATAAGCATCCTGCCTGCAGATGAATCCGCTACGTACTTCTATGACTGCCTCACAGAAGAGGAATATCAGGGATATGGCGGTGATGAGGGTATCATAGATTCACAGGCAGACCTTATAGAAAGGGCAGTAGAAATCTTTCATCTCGGTGGCTATCCCGACAAGAAGTTTTCCGATTTCCTTTATACCGGCAAGACGGTCAAGACTATAAAGGAACTGAAGCCTTCTTGTATATATATTCTGTTCGCTTTCGGAATGGACACTGAAGGGAAAGGTACAACTGGGGTATATAAGACTACTTTCCGGACTTCTGGGAGAGAGGACGCATTCTCAATCGAAATCGGGGTGAGTGACATAAGTTTCAACAGTGCCACGGTACGCTTCACGCCAACAGACAAGACTGAAACGTATTTCACTGACTGCATGGATTATGAGACTTTCAGTTCCTTGGGCGAAGACGGTGTCATAGACTATGTAATCAAGAATACCGGCAACTCTCTAAAGGACTATCTTACCTCAGGTGACCACCTGCTCGATGCTAGCAGAATGCTGGACGAGAATACAAAATATATCGCCTACGCATTCGGCTATACTGAGAAAGGTGTCACGACAGGTATTTTCTCTACAGAATTTTCCACTCCACCTATGAAAGTCGGCTCTTCAGCATCAGTTACCGCAGGTTACAGAATAGTTGACGGAGGTACTGTAAATGCGGAATATGCTGGACAAAGGGCAGCCTTGGTGAGCATGACACCATCACATGATACCTGGCACTGGTACTGCGGCACATTTGAAAGTCTTGCATCTTACAGCGATAGGGAAGTTACAAAGATATTGGCCTCAAAGGGATTGCAAGACCAAAAAGAGATTGCAGTCCTACTTCCTGAAGGATCAAAAACTGTCTTCGCTGCCGTATCCGTAGACAAAGACGGTACTTTCGGAGATGTCAGAAGGATCACACTCAGATAGCTAACGGCTCAATCGCAGGCAGTAGTTTCACACAGACACACGCAACCGAATCACAATCAATGCAGACAGTATAGGCCAAAGATACCGCAGCAGCAACACTCTTTCGTTGTTTTAGAACAGCTACTCAGGCGGATCTGAAAACCTACGACATGTCATCCTACTTGTTTTCCAGGTAGCCTGCAGATATCATAGCTTGGTCTTGCACGATGAAACTGTTGATCATTCAAGCTTGGTCCGGCAATCATGCCAGGCCAAGCTTTTTCATAAGCTCCCGAGGATCTGCATCCCTTCCTCTGAACCTTCTGAAAAGAACTGCCGGATCTTCCGAATCACCTTTGGAGAGAATGTTATCTCTGAACGAAGTGGCAGTCTGTCGGTTGAATATTCCGTTCTGCTCAAACAGAGAAAAAGCATCGGCCTCCAGAACTTCAGCCCACTTGTACGAATAATACCCAGCCGAGTATCCACCAGAGAATATATGCCCGAAAGAAGCTGATGTACATGTACCTGGGACATATGGAAGGACCTTATACGGACGCAGAACGCGTGCCTCGTAGTCCTCAACCCTCTCATTTGAAGAAAGCTCATCATTGCTATGCCAGGCCATATCAATAATACCGAAATCTAATTGGCGAAGCTGATAATATCCTGAGAGATAATTCTTAGATGCCACTATACTATCCACAAGACTATCAGGGATAACTTCCCCTGTACGATAATCCTTGGCAAAACCATGCAAGAACTCTTTCTCAAAGCCCCAATTCTCCATAATCTGCGACGGGAGTTCCACAAAATCCCTGGCAACGTTTGTGCCCGTCATCGATGGATATATTCCTTTAGAGAATATGCCGTGAAGTGCATGACCGAACTCGTGCAGAAGAGTTGTAAGCTCATCATGGGTAAGCAGAGATGGCTTTGTAGGGGTAGGCTTGGTGAAATTCATCACTATGCTTACTGCTGGCCTTTTGTCTGTTCCGTTTTCAACTCTCTGCTCGGAGAATTCGGTCATCCAGGCCCCTCCCCTCTTGCTCGGCCTCGGAAAGAAGTCCGTATACAGCAAAGCCAGATGCGTCCCGCCTGTATCTTTGACATCATAGACCTTTACATCCGGATGATAGACAGGCAAGTCGTGCAACTCATCGAATGTAATTCCGTAAAGACGTGTCGCTAGCGAGAATACGGCATCAACACAGTTCTCCAAACGAAAATACGGCTTGAGCTTTTCCTGAGACAAGGTAAATCTCTTTTCTCTCATACGTTCAGCCCAGAATGGAAGATCCCAAGGTTGCATAACTGGTTCACGGTATCCACGAGCTGATGCAAAGACAAGCAGCCCGTCAATCTCATCCTTGGCATAAGGCATGGTGGCGGAAGTGAGGCCGGAGAGAAATCTGTTCACCGTATCAGTATCATGTGCCATATTTTCCGCCAATACATAATCCGACCAGGAATCATATCCGAGAAGAGAGGCTATTTTCCGCCTAAGGCTTACTATACGTCTTATAATCGAGGTATTGTCATATTCTCCCCCTACAGCCCTTGTAGCAAATGCCATATACATCTTGTGACGCAGAACAGAGTTACGGCAATACTGCATAAAAGGGCCGTAACTCGGCCTATCAAGGGTAAACACCCAACCATCCTTACACTTCTCCCTTGCAGTAGTTGCCGCAGCTTCCAACAGGTAATCTGGAAATCCTTCCACATCCTTATCCCGCGTGATATGCAGTTCATAAGAATTGGTGGCAGAGAGAACATTGGCTCCGAATTTCAGGGCCAGTACAGACAATTCCGCCTCACAACTCTCATATTCAGCCTTCTGCTCTCCTTCAAGGCCTGCACCGTGTCTCATCATGGAGCGGTAATGCTGTTCAGTAAGCCTTATCTGCACAGGGGTCAGTCCCAGATCGTGTCTCTTGTCATACACAGCCTTGACCCTTGCAAAGATGCGCTTGTCAGCAATATTATATTCTGTCATCAGTGGGGCAACCTCTTCCGCAATCTCTTGCAATCTAGGAGTACTGTCGGCCTCCAAAAGGTTGTAGAATATACCTGACAGGGTATCTAACTTACTTCCAGCATACTCAAGTGCGACTATGGTATTCTCAAATGTAGGGGCTTCCGCGCATGTTGCGATCTTCTCCTTTGCTGACTTTCCTTCCGATATGGCTAGTCTGAAGGCTTCGGGATAGTCTTCTACATATATCATGTCAAACATTGGGGCTCCATAAGGGAGAGAGGAGTCGAAAGGGAATCCTTTGTTTTCCATTGCATTCATGTATAGAATTGTCAACTTGTAAATAGGTGATCATATTCGCCGACAACAGATCATTAAGGCGGACCGGTCCAGACGATGAGAGACAAAGGTACAATCTTTTCTATAAAGAGTCTACCTTCCGGATATTGTAGATCCTGCAAGGCGTCCGTATATACATTATGTCGAAGCAGCCATAATGATCTTTGTGATTGCATTTACTGTGAGATGTTACGAACTCAAAGCTATAACCAAGTGCCATCAGATCTACTATGGATACGGATGTCCTCTTGTCATGAAGAAGGCCAGTCAGGATGCAATAGTTCTTCTTCAGTATTGAATTTACATGGTGCTTTATATTTCTCGTCTCCAGAGCTAAACGGTTGTAATACTTTGTTCTGCATTCTCTAGAACAGAACTTCTTGTTTGAACGCCAATAGAATGCTTCTCCACACGCCAGACACCTGTCTTGGAGAAATTCATCTTCGATAATCTTGTATCTTGCCATAATATGCGGTTTTATTTTCCTCTCGAATTCAGGGCTAAAGATGGAGATAAAATTCGTTCTTAGAAGTCAAAAGTATCAGACTATCAGAAGATTTTTATGATTCTTAATCATTAAGAATAATTTTAAATAGGACAAAATTATTTTTTAACAGATAGGATACACAAGATTCATAAAAAGAGCACATTCGATTTTTTTAATTTCCGGATTCGCGTGAATATTTCATTTTACTTTGCGGCAAGACTTGAGGAAAGGCCTTGGGTCGTCAACAACTAATAACTTAATATCATGGAACAGCTAAACAGAATCGAACTGAAAGGCAATGTCGGGAATGTAAAGATCCAGCATGTGGGTGACAATGATGTCATAAGGTTCTCGCTTGCGACTAACTACGTATTCAAGAGCAAAGATGGCAACCCTGTAATAGAGACCACATGGCACAATATAACAGCATGGAACGGAAAGGGAATGCCTGATTTCAGCAAAATCGGCAAAGGGACTCTTGCACATGTCTACGGACGAGTGAGATATCAGAAATTCTCCGGTGCAGACGGGACAGACAAGCAATATTATGAGGTGCTTGCCAACAGAATTGAGATATGCAGTGAACCTTCCCCTGAATTGTAATATATTCATTCTACCATTCTTGCATACAGCCGTTGCCGCACTCATAATATCACCGAAGGCATCGCGTGAACTGCATACCTTACAGTTTACCGGACTCCGTAACAACTTCTCTTCCCCAAGAGATGCTCATCCCACAACAGAGAGTCCTGAAGCTATAGGGTGACGTGAACCGGAAAGCGTACTGAACACGGATGCCCTGGGGCACAAAAGAGGCGGCAATGGCCAGGCAAGATCCAACGGCCTATGAACATGAAACTGAGAACTCTAATATTTGCGGCACTAATACTTGCACCATATCTGTGTACTGCTCAAAAATGGTCTGCCGGAACCAACGGTGCTGACTGGATTCTATTCGGTACTGTCAATGCCTCAGCCAGTATCGCTATTGCCCGACATGTATCGGTAAATGCAGAATTACGATACAATCCGTGGACTTTCATGGACGATGATGCCGACAATCAGTTCCAGATGCGCCAACAGACATACTCTGCAGGTGTGCGGTGGTGGCCGTGGCATATATATTCCGGATGGTGGACAGGATTGGCCGGCCAATACCAGGAGTACAACCGGGGAGGGCTCTTTACTCAGAGGACGGAAGAGGGCGACGCGTTCGGACTTGCCTTATCTGGTGGCTATACGATGATGCTGCATGAACATCTCAATATTGAATTCGGGGCTTCTCTCTGGGGAGGATATACACTATATACAGCCTATGCCTGCCCGCAATGTGGGAAAGTCACTGACTCGGGCAAAAAGTGGTTTATCCTGCCTTCTAGCATAATTGCGTCTGTGATATGGATATTCTGAGATTCACAAGGAGAAGAAGTTATCTTAAGTTCTCAGTTCTTACTGCAATAACGTTTCTTGTCGTAATTGCGGTAGGATGCGGTACTCAGCAGAAAGTCCGCAGACTTAACCTTATAGAGATACCGGATATGCTCCGCCTGCCAGAAGACAAAACTTCATTTCATGCTGAATATGATATCGGGAAGACACATAGGGACACACTCATGGTCACCGATAAGGACGGAAAGAAATTCATCATTATGAACGCCATAAAAGATGAAGGAGGAGAGATGGTTGCAAACGAGATTCTTGACGCAGCTTATGTGACGGCACGATTCCGCAATGTAGCCGACAGACACGGTAAGATCAACTTGGAGTTCCAGATTATTGTACCAAAAGTTCTGATTGACAGTCGATGGCAGCTACGCCTACATCCAGACATATTCGTCCTTGGTGACAGTATAAGATCCGATGGAATTACAATTACAGGGCGGGGCTATAGAAAAGCTCAGCTAAGAGGCTATCAGCAATACGAGCGTTTCTTGTCAACAATCATAGGTGACTCGACAAAGTTCATTGATGTAAGGCAACTTGAAATCTTTCTAAGACGCAATATTCCCTCTCTATACGCCATGAAGACCGATTCTACAAAAATAACGGACGAGGAGTTTGCTTCCTTGTACGGAGCGACCGAGCGCGAAGCGATTGAGCACTATACCAACCGCATAGCTGTACGCCACAACGAAAAGCGCAAAGCCAAACGAGAAAAAATGTATCGGCATTATGTAAAATCCCCTATCACTACAGAAGGTGTGAGACTCGACACCGTAATAACTGATACCGACGGCGATCTCATATACAATTATGTGCAGACTATAGCCTCTCGCCCACAGCTCAAGAGAGTAGACATAGCATTGTCAGGAGAGATCTGGGAAGAAGACAGGCGCGTATATAGTATTTCTGGCGGAGAGCCTCTTACTTTCTATATAAGTTCGATTGCAGCGTTAATTGACTCTTCCACCCGTTACCTTGAAAAAGTGATAGATAGAAGAGCCGATGCCAGCACTGCATGCTATATAGAATTCGGATCAGGACATAGCAATGTAGACTTATCTCTAGGACACAATAAAGAAGAGACAGGAAGAGTAAGGGATAATCTTGCTGCAATCCTGCAGAACATAGAATATGATCTTGATTCTATTGTAGTGACTGCAGGCTGCTCTCCGGAAGGCAGTTGGAATTACAATGAGAGGCTGTCGCTAAAGCGGTCTGAAAGCGTATGCGAATATTTCAGAAAATGGATGAAAGAATTCTCTGACTCCATGAAGCTCGAAAAAGGTGTATCAATCGACCATGAGGGGGAAATATTCTTGGAAAACGAGCCGGATATACATGATATAGAGTTCATACCTAAGAATATACCCGAGAACTGGACTTTGCTGGATTTCATGATACGCAATGACACTCTGATGACTGAAACCCAAAAGGAAGCATACTTCGCAATCAGGCTGATTACAGACAATGACGAAAGGGAGAAAGCTCTGTCAGGGATGCCATATTACCGAAGGCTGAGAGAAGAGATGTATCCCTACTTACGCATGGTGAGATTTGACCTTCACCTACACCGCAAGGGAATGGTCAAAGATACGATACATACGACAGAACCCGATACAGCCTATATGCGCGGAGTTCGGGCCATTAGCGAGATGGACTACAAGACAGCCCTTACTATACTCCGGCCTTATGGAGACTACAATACAGCCTTGGCATACTGCCTGCTCGACTACAACGCGAGTGCAATCGGGATTCTCGAGCCAATGACAAAAACAGCCAAGATACATTACTTACTGGCGATTCTATATTCAAGAAGAGGAGAGAGAGAAAAAGCAGTAAGGCATTATCTTGATGCCTGCCGCACAGACAACTCTTACAGGCACCGTGGCAATCTGGACCCTGAGATATCAGCTCTCATAAAGGCTTACAAGCTTAATAATGAGGATCTTTAGACAACCAATAATAACTATTAACACACACTAAAATGAAGAAGACAATTGCTTTATTTCTCACAGGCATAGCAATAGCTGCATGCAACAAACAGCACCTACCATCAATGAGAACTTCTGAATATGGGACAATTCTAGTCAGCATTGCTCCGCAAGATGGACGTCAGACAAAGTCCGTAACAGCATACACAACAGCTCGTAGCTACGAGACTAAGGTAAACAATGTGCAAGTGCTGATCTTTGGTGATGACGGAAAAATCAACTATTACAAAGATTTGGGGTCCAAACTCTCGGGTGAGCTTTCTATCACATCAGGCATAAAGACCGTATATGCCGTTGTAAACGGTCCAGATCTTTCGGATATTGCAACCATTTCCGACCTGGAGGCCGTTGCGGTAGATCTCTCTGCAAACAGCACGTCAGACTCGAATGGTTTCGTAATGGCAGGCAAAACGACATGCTCCGTATCTTCAGGAAGTGTCAATTGCTCTGTACCAGTAAGCCGTCTTGTAGCCAGAATCACTCTAAAGAGCATCAGCAACAAGCTTCCCTCTTCTTATGGGGACATACAGATCAAAAGAGTATTTCTTGCCAATGTAGTGGGGAATCAGAATCTCTCGGGAATCGCTTCAACGAACACCTGGTACAACCAAGAAGGTAGAATGGACGAGACACCTCTTGTAGAAAGTCATATCATAGACGGTGTAGCATACACTGCCTCTTGTCCGGAATTGACATATAGGGAAACAGACTTCAAAGTAGTCAATGGATCCAGTCATGATCCTATAGATCCCCTTCTATTATACTGCTACCCCAATTCCTGCACTACTGCTCCCGGCGGATTCTCACCATCATTCTCACCTCAAAGAAGTGTCCTTGTCATCGCTGCAATTGTCAATGAGGCTCTTTTCTACTATCCTGTAGTTCTAGACAATGCCATCATAGATCGCAACACTTCATACTCAGTAGCCCTTACGGTCTCCAGTATAGGTTCACTGGACCCGAACAATCCTGTTGATAAAGGAGCAGCCGAGGTATCGGTAAGCATTGAAGGGTGGAAAACAGGAGCATCATACGAAGAGACAATATAGAGAAAGACTTAGCCTGTTCCCATGAAAAAATGGCTACACTGTGGCGACATCAAAATCTGAACCCCTCAACCTTGACTTCATACGCCAAGGTTGACGGAAGATTTTACAAAGCAAGAAGACAACGAGCATGACTATCCGCAATACACTATCATATACTGCCATTATCCTATTTATCATGGCAGGATGTTCAATCAAAGAAGACCGTCAGGACTGTCCGTGCTGGCTGCAGTTGACTGTTGATAATACCTTTAGCATAGATAAGAAGGTGAACGTAGTTTTGATGGATCGGTGGAAGCAGGCGGTTTCTGAATCTGTTGTCTTGTACATGAGACATGAGATCGCGGTTCCTAGAGATCACCTTTGGACTCTTGCTTTCACAGGAATAGAGCCTGATGGGCTTACCGAAGAAATGATTCTATACAATAATGAGAATGTGATTAACCCATTATGGGCTTACTCCGATCTTGTCGATTGCCGCGGAGAATCCGCGATAGATACAGTAGTGCTTCACCGTCATTTTGCTGTTGCCCGACTTGTTATCAGCGAAAACAGTGAAATGGTCGGCAAGCAGAGCTATTCTGTCGAGACTTCCTGCGGTGGCATTGACCTCGTCTCCATGGTGCCTATTCCAGGGACCTGGAGGATCAGCCTGAATATGAGTAAAGACGGTGGCGTATTCAATGTACCGAGGATGAAGCCGGAAGACAAGTTTGTCATAGTTGTACGGAATTCTAACGGAGATATAGATGAGATCGACATACAAGCTCAACTCAAGAGTATTGGGTATGACTGGTACAAGCAAGACCTTGATGACATGATCATATTGATAGATCACATAAGAGGTACCGTGGGCATAACTATTATTCCATGGCAGAAAGGAGAAATATACGATGTTGAGATATGAGAACAGGCGAGCCAGCCGAGAACTACACGAATCAAACTATAATTCAATGAAACAATCTATAATACCGCAGATGCTTTCTGTACGACAACTGCTTTATATCCTGGCAGTAACATGCGCTATTTCTTCATGCACAAACGAAAATCGTGAAGAAGAGCACTTAGCAACAGCAAGGATTGAAGTTGTAATCGACGATGAGCCCATGACAGGTCGACAGGCAATGATTCACACTTGCAAGAGCGAAATATCAACCAACTCTTGCATCGGAACTGAAGAAGAACTTGATGCATATGAAAACGCAATAAAAACGATGACGGTCTTTCAGTTCGGACAATCACCCAATGGAACATACTGCCTTGAGAAGTCATATCATTTCGACATGTCTGGAAACAGATCGCCTCTGATATCAGGCATTTACGGCAGGAACTACCGTCTCTATGCCCTTCTCAATACCGATGATCTGTCAAGTTCTATGGCTATAGGTGACAGTGAAGAGAAGCTATTCGGAATCAGAGTCTCATATAATATAGCAGAGGCATCGGGCGCCAAAGGTATTCCTATGGTCTGCGGCCCGGTTGACGTGAGCATAGGATCCGCCATCACCTTGCACTTCATGAGACTTCCTGCCAGATACGATCTAAGGGTAATAAAAGACTTCTCGCACGGCACCTTCAATGTTGAAAGCCTGAGGCTAAGGCAGACACCGGTTGAGACCAGCCCTTTCGGAGGACCGGACGCCTTTGCTGACAATCAACCGTCGAAAGTGGCTGATGGAGACCATGCCTCAGGGACGGATATCGTATCTCTCAATGCAGGTGCTCCTGTTCGGTTCTATTGCTTGGAAAACGCTTGCGGCAAATTAGTCAGTAATCCGACTAAAGATCCAAAACTTAAGGTTCCTCAGGAGGGCACAGGTGTCAACGGATATCTACCCACATATATCGAGATAACAGGAAGATACACTGATCTTTCTGGAGGTCTGTTGAGCGAAAATACATATAGAATGTATCTCGGAGAGAACAATTATGACAGTTTTGATGTCATACGGGGCACACGATATACGTTGACTCTTACCCTTACAGATGAGGGTGGATTTTTGGAGAGTTACTGGAAACTGGACCCGATAGTTACAGACAACAGAACATTCCGCTTCAGCAAACGGGAATACAGACTAGAGGGGAATTCAGGTTGCATAATAGGGGTTACAGGAAACTCCCCTCATTATGGAATCACTTACATGTTAGACGAATCTTTATCCGGAGTATCGTTCAACTCTGAAGAGCTGAAGCTATTTCAAGGGAAGGAAATAACCCAAAGGAGCGGAAAACTCACAGCTTATTATTGGGATGGAAGAATTGCAGACCGCTGTACAGTCACCGCCTTGGCCTATAATGAGACTGCTGACATGGAACCTGTCGGGATAGTAAATATTGTCACAGGATGGGACAACCAGTCTGTCAAAAGCATACATAATCCCAGATGCCAACGCCCACACAGCTCTCATGATTCAAACTGCAAAATCAACCATATTGCTCCGTGGGAAGACGATTACATAACTCCAGAAATGTGTCCCAACAAAATAGAGGACATAGAAAATTGTCCTGAAAAAGTGATTGTTCCATCAGGATCCGGAGCGATCTGGATGACATTCCAGATTGCCGCCAACTACCGAGTGACAAGTAATGACGAACTCGTATATGATATTCTTAATCCAGGAGAAGACTACACTGTCGAATCTTACAGGCTTCTTACTATGGACGGCAAGGAGGGCGATGATGATATACGATATGGAGATATAGAGTATTTAGGGAATATGGTTAAGATAGGATGCCTGTTCCAAGATTCAAGACGTACTCATTGGCATGTCGAGATCAAGCCTACTGGAAAGAAGTCGGATACTGAGGAGAGATACTTCATTGTGGCAAATGCAGGCACGGCTCCTGTCGGGTCTGACTTGAAGGTAAATTACGGGCATACAGACATTCCTCACACCTATCTTCCTGAATGTAAAGAGCAAGGGGCAAGAGTATGGCTTTTGTCAGACAAAACAAAAGTCTCATTTGAGAACACGGATGTCTCGTCAATGAAGAATTCATTCGTAAGTGGCGAAGAAATCTCAGCAACTGTAAATGAAGGACAATATGGGAAACGTACAAGGGTGTATGCAATGGACATGAATGGCAATATCCTAAACGAAAGCGTATTCAACACTGATGAGTATACATGCAATGTACTATGCCATGGATATTCGACTGATCCAGTAAAAGCCTCACGGATTGGATTTAACTTCTATACGGGCTTCAAAGAAAGCCTTATGTCCGTAGAGGTCGAACAGGAGAACGTGCATTTGAAGGCTACTTTGAACGGTCGCAATTATTACTTCAGTACTCAAGATGACAGTATATTTGACTTCTGGTCGGACGGGTATACAGTCAATGCTATGCTGTTCGATCAGACACGATATGACTCATACGAATGGGACGCGACTGTCAGACTGAGATACGTGAATGCAGATTTTCTTACAATTGAGAGTGACGGCAGTTGGACTCTCCAATAGGCAAAATATCGGTCACAAGAATTCCTTGGACAAATACCGCTGACAAAAACGCGGATGGATAGAACTCCTCCACACAAGAATCTATCGAAAAAAATACTACAACACTAAAAAGTTAAAAAAAATGTAGGATATAAACTCTAAAGAGAATAAAACTCCGCAAAGCCGCTGACAAAAACGCGGACGGATAGAACTTTGCCTAAGAAATAACTGACTATGAAGCTGTTTTGAAATGATTCGTCTCTTCTCTTATGGTACTTTTCGGCCATTTTCATCTTTGTCATCAGCCTGGTACATCCAGTACACTACTTCTTCCAAAGTCGAGGCTGCCTCGAAAAATTCCTCATAATAAAATTCGGTAACCATCTCAAGACAGCTTCTAAATATCTAAAAAATGAGCAGACTATTTCCTTACATGAAGCCCGCATTCGCGATGCTCGGGAGACTCCCACCACCAGCGCCCAGCACGTATGTCCTCTCCAGGGGCGACAGCACGGGTGCACGGCTGACAACCAATACTTGGGAAACCTTTGTCATGCAATTTATTGTATGGCACATCATTGGCTTTCACATAATTCCTCACCATCTCCTCTGTCCAAAGGATCAATGGGTTAAACTTGATCACATTATCGGCAGTATCGTATTCGACCATCTGCATGGAAGCACGAGTTACAGACTGTTCACGCCGTAGCCCACTTACCCAAACCTCAACGCCCTGGAGTGCTCTCTTGAGAGGCTCTATCTTACGGATATTACAGCATAGATGCCGAAGCTCTATACTGTCATAGAAGCAGTTGATGCCATGATCGCGAACCATCTTCTGCACATTATGGTAGTCAGGAAAAAAAACTTCTATCTTGATACCGTACTGCATAGAAGTTCTGTCTATAAGCTCGTATGTCTCTGGAAACTGCCGACCTGTATCGAGCGTGAATATTCTGACATCCTTGCGCAGTTTTGCCATCATATCTGTAATCACCTGATCTTCAAGGCTAAGGCTCGAAGACAAGGCTGTTGACGAAGGGAACTCAGACAAAAAATACGCTATAGCTTCTTGCGGACTATGCCCAATGAATTTCTGATTAAGAGAAGAGGCCAGACTGATTCTCTCTTCTACCGGCATATCGCAGAACTTTGGCTCCAAGGCCTCTGAATCCATTTGCATTTCGGTTTAGATATCGCTCTCCTCACGCACAATCATGCCGGCACCAACCGTGTCATTGGTTCCTTCCTCTATAAATATGAGACTTCCCATGGTACGGTTGTCTTTGTAATAGTCATAGACTAGTGGATCTGCTGTCTTAATACGCACACGGGCAATGTCATTCATTACAAGTTTGTCTACTCCGTACTGTTTCTCCCGTGTATTGATATCAATCTTGTATTCTATAGCCTTCACAATACCAGGAGTCTGCTGGGTAGCATGTCTTATTATATAACGTCCCCCCTTCTGCATAGGCGAGTTGCGAAACCAGCAAACATTCAGTTCCACTTCCTGTCCGGTCATAGGTTGGACACCGTCCTCTGAGACTATGACATCACCACGACTAATGTCAATATCATCTGAAAGGGTCATGTCAATAGACTGTGTCGATACTGCTTTCTCAAGACTTTGCTCTCCGAGATACAACCCAGTGACCTTCGATACCATCTCAGAAGGATAGACCTTTACTCTGTCACCGACTTTTACGCTTCCCTCGGCAAGACGACCGGCATAGCCTCTGAAATCAGGGAATTTGTCCGATATAGGCCTTATCACATACTGGACAGGCATCCTCATGCGGTCTTCTGCCTGCAGCGGAAGCGGCACTGTCTCAAGAAAATCCAGCAGAGCCTTTCCGGTATACCATTTCATATTATCAGACTTATTGACAACATTGTCGCCAAGCTTAGCCGATATAGGAATAAAAGTCACATGTCCAAGATCAATCGAAGCGGCCATGCTCTTGTAATCCGCTACAATCTTGTCGAATACCTCCTGCGAGAAATCCACGAGATCCATCTTGTTGACGCAGACCACAACTTCCTTGATGGCAAGAAGTGAGGCAATATATGAATGCCTTACAGTCTGCTCCATGATTCCGTGCCTTGCATCTACAAGTATGACGGCTAGGTCTGCTGTAGACGCTCCGGTCACCATATTACGGGTATATTGTATATGACCTGGGGTATCAGCAATAATGAATTTGCGCTTTGGAGTGGCGAAATATCTGTATGCCACGTCAATAGTAATTCCCTGCTCTCTCTCCGCCCTAAGGCCATCAGTCAGAAGAGCGAGATTGACTTCCTCGTTGCCCCTACTTCTTGAAGCCTCTTCCACAGCCTCAAGTTGGTCTTCGAAGATAGATTTCGAGTCATACAGAAGACGGCCTATCAGCGTACTCTTGCCGTCATCAACGCTTCCTGCTGTTGTAAAGCGCAGAAGCTGCATATCTAGATATCCCTTATTGTTATGTTCCATTGTATTTCAGTATTGTAATATTATCCAAGAAGCGGTAAGACCACCATTACTGGCATACACCGCCGGCTTTATCACAGAAAACTCTGGAGACCGATACACTAAAGTCAGTAAATACCAGAGAAGTCTGCCCTTAAAGGAAAATGTCTAAAAATATCCAGCCTTCTTACGATCCTCCATGGCTGTCTCTGACCTCTTATCATCGGCACGTCCACCTCTCTCCGTAACCCTGGATGAGGCAATCTCGTCAATTATATCCTCTACGCTATGTGCATGGGAAAGCGTCAGGCCTGTACATGTAACATCTCCGATTGTACGGCAGCGAACCTCTTTCTCCTCGACTTTCTCTTCCGGACGTCGCAGGATAATGGGAGGCTCGGCAGCAAGCCACTGACCATCCCTGTAGAAAACCTTGCGAAGATGTGTATAGTAAAGACTCGGCAACTCAATATGCTCTTGATAGATATACTGCCATACATCCATCTCTGTCCAGTTGCTAATCGGGAAAACACGGAAATGCTCCCCAGGATTCTTCATGCCATTATATATATCCCAGAGCTCCGGGCGCTGGTTCTTTGGATTCCACTGACCGAACTCGTCCCTGTGAGAGAAAATCCTCTCCTTAGCTCTGGCCTTCTCCTCGTCTCTTCTGGCACCACCGCAGGCAGCATCGAATTTGTATTTTGCAAGAGTGTCAAGAAGAGTTACGGTCTGCAACTTGTTGCGGCTGGCATTGTAACCTGTCTCTTCCTTGACTTTTCCTTCGTCAATCGAATCCTGAACATAGCCGACAATCAAGTCAGCACCGAGTTTTTTAACAAGCTCGTCACGATACACAATAGTCTCAGGAAAATTGTGTCCTGTATCTATATGAACTAGTGGGAAAGGGATCTTGGCCGGATAAAAAGCCTTATATGCAAGATAAGTAAGAACTATAGAATCCTTTCCGCCGGAAAAAAGTATGCAAGGTCTCTCAAATTGGGCGGCCACTTCACGAAGAATATATATAGACTCCGCTTCCAACTCTTTAAGATGTGTCAGATGTTCACTCATTTTTTGGTGTTTAATTCGACAAATATAGCAAAAAACGAGAGCAGAAGCAAAGTAAAACTTTGATTATGCCGAGTGCAAGCGTATATTAGCTGAAAGCCAATATAGCAAAAAACGAGAGCAGAAGCCTCCTCCGAAAGTGTTCGAAAGGATTGCAGCGAAAGTATATATCAAGAACGACTATATATCAACTGAAGACACCGGACAGATAGTTGCGAGTAAGATCCTCCTTAGGATCGTTGAAGACCTGATGGGCATCACCGGTCTCAATCACCTCTCCAAGATATAGGAATACAGCATAATCCGCTATCCTCAAAGCCTGGCGAAGAGTGTGAGTTACCATAATTATGGAATATTTCTCCTTAAGTTTGATGAAAAGATCTTCAACAATCTTGCTCGAAATGGGATCAAGGGCACTGGTAGCCTCATCTGCCAATATGAAATCCGGCTCTACCGCAAGACTTCGGGCCAGACATAGCCTTTGCTGCTGGCCGATAGAAAGCCTCATTGCAGAACTCTGAAGACGATCCTTTACTTCATCCCAAAGACCGACTTCAGTAAGGTATTTCTCTACAACCTCAGCCATTTCCTTCTTCTTTACAGTCATGCCGTGTATCTTGCGTCCGTAAGCAACATTGTCAAATATAGACATAGGAAGAGGACAAGGTCTCTGAGGAACAAGACCGATTCTGCGACGAAGCTCTATAAGGTCACTGTACCTGGCACCTATTATATTTTGGTCTCCTATCAGGATCTGGCCGCTCAAGCGAGAATCATCAACATTGTCGATAAGCCTGTTGAGACATTTGAGCAGCGTACTCTTGCCGCATCCTGAAGGACCGATTATACAGGTAATCTTATTCTCAGGAAATGTAAGATTTATATTTTTTAGGATCTGCCTGTCTTCTATAAACAAGTCAAGATTTCTGACAGTCAGAGGTCTTTTCTCAGTATCCATATTACATATTATTCTTGGTAAAATGATTGGTGATCCACCTGCCGCCTAGGCTCAGAATAAGGACTATGACAGTAAGCACCAAAGCTGCCGCATAGGCTCTTCCAGGGAAAGGCTCTGGCATAGTGATCCAGTTGAAGATGGCAAGTGGAAGAGTTGCAGTAGGGGATGAAAGAGATGTCGCCAAGGAATCTGAGAATCCGGCTGTAAACATCACAGCTGCAGCATCACCGACTGCCTTGCCAACCGCCAGCAAAGTTGCTGTTGCCATACCGGGAAGAACCTGCTTCACAACCACCTTCAAGGTCTCCCATTTGGTAGCACCTAACGAATAGGCAGCGTCAATCATGTCATCGGGAACCGACTTTGAGATCTCATCGCCGCTTCTTATGAGCATAGGTATTATCAGAAGAGTACTCACAAGAATTCCACCGAGAACTGAAGCTCTCATGCCGACGGCAACCATCACCATAAATGCGAATGCGCCATACACTATGGAGGGAATGCCATACAGAACATCATACACGAGACGAGCAATATACGAGAGACGGTTGCTACGTCTGCGGTACAGATTCATGTAGAAGACGACAGGGATACTCACCACCAACGCCAATACTATCGCAGGAGCAACGACATACACTGAGCCAAGAATTGCATTCAGAAATCCTCCGTCATTGGTAAGACTCCAATTTGTTCCGGGAACCTTGGTGATCATATCCCAAGAGATAGAAGAGAATCCTTTGATGAATATCGTACATATAATCGAGGCTACAAAGATTATTACAAGGACTACGGCAACCCACATAAGAGCCACCATTATATTTTCCTCGATGAATTTACTTTTCCGCTTCATTGCTTCTTTCCTATCCTATAAAGTATCACTCGTGATAATATATTGAATATCACTACTATAACAAGCAACAACAAAGCCGCAAACATGATTGCTGATTCATACAGAGGTATCGAAGCCATCTCTCCGAACTTGTTACCGATAAAAGCCGGGAGGGTAGAAAACGAATCAAACAAAGAATGCGGAATGGAGTTGAGTCCACCACAGACCATCATTACTGCTATAGTCTCTCCCATCGCCTTGGATAGTGCAAGCACCACAGCAGCGAAAATTCCAGAGAGAGACTTGCGAAGCACTACCTTGCGGGTAGTCTGCCACCTTGTGGCTCCAAGAGACATCGAAGCATCCCTCAGATCCTGTGGCACAGACGAGAAGATCTCAACGAAAAGGCTCACCAAAATAGGGAGAATCATCAGACATAGCACTACCGATGCAGTAAGCAGAGAATACCCTGTCACAGGTATGAGTAACAATATACCCCAAACTCCGTATATGACAGAGGGCAAGGAAGCCAATATATCGAGAGCCGGATATACGAAATGCCTCACTATCTTGCGTGAATATTCTGTCAGAGAGATCGCAGTAAGCAGAGACAAAGGCAAAGCTATACAGATAGACAGGAATGTAACCGCCAAGGTTCCACATATATAGGGAAGAAATCCAAACTTCTTCTGAGAGGGTTTCCACTCGGATGAGGTGACTAGATCCCAGAAAGAATTCTCCTGTAATATAGGTAGAGACTTCATTAGCAGCCCCACTATCATCAGCAACAGAAGCAGCATCGAAGACACTGTCAATATAAGCATGAATGCAGACGACAGATTCTGCTTGTAGATACGCCTATCATTCAGCGATTTGCGGAATATTGATCCTCCGAACAGGGCACAAACGCCAACAGCTATACCAATAAATATCCAGACGATACTGTCGGTATTGTTGGCTCTTAGCTGAACCGCTTTCTTGGACTGTCTCAGAAGCTTGGCATTGTCACTCTGCATCTTACCCGAGATGCGGACATAGCCGGCAGGTTCATTGAACGACTGCCCATCCTTGAGCACATACGACAAGAACTCAAGCGCTGCCGAGTCTTTCGGTGCCCCCCTTGAGACGAAATACAGATTACGTGCAGGCGGAGTAGGGTATTTGTCATTTTCCACCGCATTGACTAACATCTCTTTGGTCGCATAGAAATCTTCCGAGGAGTCTATCATCCCATCCATGTCAGTATCAATAGGCAGTATAGCAATGCCTTCTTGAGGATGATGAGTCTGGGGGTCGTAGGCATAGGCCAAATTGTTGTAGCCTATACCCCACTTATCCTTGATCACAGCTCCAGCGACACCTGGGTCACCAAACACTGCCGTACCTTTGAGGTCCTCCTGAGCAGAATCAAACCAAGCTGCAAAAGTATCTGCCGCACCACAAGCATCGGAACGTGTGTAGACATGGATTTTGTGCCTGTCACCGTTACCGAGAAGCTGTCCCCACTCCGTTATCTCCCTTGTCACCCATATTTTCCGGGCTTCATCCGAAGTAATGCCACGCTTAAGAAGCTGTCCGACATACGGATTTTTCGCTGAAATATCAGGAAGCACCGCATCACGCCCGACAACGAAAGCTATAGCCCCTGCATCTTTCTCTTCCTGATGCAACTCTCTCGACAACATGGCATAATCTACCATGCCATTCAGCACATCAGTCATGCCCTTTCCGGCTCCACCGGCAGACACGTCTATCACCACATTTGGATGAAGGACCTCGAACTCATTGGACCACTGGATGGTAAGAGGATACAGGGCAAATGCACCGGATATAGATACCTGTCCACTGAGATTCTCCCTTTTGTCCGTATCATGAAAACAGGCGGAAAGCAAGGCAGAAGCCAACAGAAGAAAGAAGCCGCAAGCTTTATGTCTGATCTGCACCACTATTCGGCTTTAAGCTCTATAGGAACTGATACTCGAATATCTTCCGAAGAGGAACCTATCATAAGGTCGAACATACCTGGTTCTGCCACCCACTTATGCAACGCAGCATCGAAATAGCTGAGATCCCTGGAGGTTAATGTGAACGATACCTCTCTGCTTTCTCCAGGCTGCAGATATACCTTCTCAAAACCTTTCAGTTCTTTAACCGGCCTTTCTACCGAAGATTCCTTATCAGCAACATACAACTGCACAACTTCCGCTCCAGCTCTTTTACCACTGTTAGTCACTGTCATAGAGATCTTTACCGTTCCGGCCTGTGTCATAGAACTCTTCGACACCTTAGGACTTCCATATACAAATGTAGTATAGCTGAGTCCATGGCCGAACGGAAACATCGGCCGTATTCCCTTCTTCTCATACCATCTGTAACCGACAAAAATACCTTCATCATAATACTCATCCAGTATATTTTCGCTATCTCTCTTGAGACCAGGATACTGGCGCTCAGTATGTAGCGGGTCATCTGCCAAAGAATAAGGCATCGTGAATGGCAATTTGCCTGAAGGGTTGACTTTTCCTGTCAGCACATCAGCAAGAGAATTACCTGCTTCACTGCCGATATACCAGTCTTGAAGGACTGCACTTACCTTGTCAAGCCATGGCATAGCTACTGCATTGCCAGAGATATTGACCACGATCGTCTTGCCTGGAGCAGCAGCTGCTATGGCTTCTATTACGGCATCCTGACCATAAGGCAGTTCATATGACAGTCTGTCGTCACCCTCGCAGTCTTGATGAGCAGCTTTGTTGAGACCACCCACGAAAATCACATAGTCCGCAACACATGCAGCCTTTACGGCATCGGCAACAAGCTCTTCAGTTGACCGTGATTCAGACAAATTCTGTCCGCTCGTCACACCGTTGTACTCACCGCTGACATCCCCGATATAACCTCGCTCATATCTTACCTCGGACTTACCGGCAAAAGCATTGCGGATTCCCTCCAAAGGCAGAATCTCATATTTTGTCTTAAGCGAAGAACTTCCTCCGCCTACAGTCATCATCTTGATGGCATTTTCACCGACAACTAAGATATTGCGCGCCGATGCCGTGTCAATAGGAAGTACTCCGTCGTTCTTGAGCAGCACAATACCGTCCGCTCCGATCTTCCTCGCTGCGGCCGAATGCGACTCACAGGTAAAGCGACCGAAATGTCTCGGACCCATATTAGTTCTCATCTGCAGCCTCAGCACACGGCGGACCTTGTCATCGAGAACCTTCATGTCAGCCTGTCCGCTACGAAGCCTTTCAAGATAAGCATCTGCAAGATAATATGTGTCATAGGCATTCTTGCGACCGGCTTTGAGTCCGTCTGTCCATGTACCAAACTCAAGATCAAGACCATTCGATATGGCTTGATCCGTATCATGAGTTCCGCCCCAGTCGCTTACTACAACTCCGTCAAAGCCCCATTCTCCTTTGAGAATGTCATTGAGCAGATACTGATTGTGACAGCAATGCTGATTCTTATAAAGGTTGTACGAGCCCATTATAGCCCACGCACCTCCCTCTCGCACTGCCGCCTCGAAAGCAGGAAGATAAAGTTCGTACAAAGTCCTGTCGTCAACATTCACATTGACGTTCATCCTGTATGCTTCTTGATTATTCACTGCGAAATGCTTGACGCAGGCGGCCACACCGTTGCTCTGCACTCCTTGCACGTATGGAACCACCATCTTGGAAGAAAGATAAGGATCCTCTCCCATATACTCAAAATTACGGCCGTTAAGCGGTGACCTGTAAATATTCACTCCAGGACCGAGAAGCACATCTTTGTTGCGGTACTGGGCTTCTTCGCCTATACTTTTACCGTAAAGACTTGACAGTGACTTATCCCAGGTTGCAGCAAGGCATGTGAGAGCCGGAAACGCAGTACAAGAATCATTGGTCCATCCGGCTTGATTCCATTCATCCCACAGAACTTCAGGACGTATGCCGTGGGGGCCGTCAGTACACCAAAGATCAGGAATGCCAAGTCTCGGGACTCCGGCAGAACTGAATTTGGACTGAGCGTGAAGGACTGCAACTTTCTCTTCAAGAGTCATTCTCGAGAGAGCATCCTCTACCCGCTCCTCAATAGGTGCATCCACGTCAAGATACACGAGACCAGACTTATGTCTGGTGGTGGCACATGAACAAGCCAAAACAGCCGTCATGCACGCGTATAGGGCTATTCTCATAACAAGTTTAAATTTCAGTAACTCTGGTCTGACGATGTACTCCGCGTCTTGGCATGAAAAATTCCGCCTATGCTATTTGCTCTACGGACGCACAAACGCCATTGGCAAATATAGCAAAGACTGAGGCAATGTGCAAATTAACAAACATCATCAGACATCATCAGGCTCAACTCTTGAAAAGGATAGCTGAACTATCTGACTGAGCAAAAGTACGAGGAGGCAGCCTCGACTTTGGAAGAAGAAGTGTACTGGAGGTACCGGGCTGATGATAAAGGTACTGGGCTGATGATAAAGATGAAAATGGCTGGAAGACAGATCTATTCCCTCATACATGATGAGAGCCTGAGCTACGAGATTAGCTAAATATCGCACATCAGAAATACAGTCCTATCCCAAGATATGCACCGAATTTTTTGCGGGTAGAACAATGCAGATCAAACTCCACGGGGCCTACAATGGAATTATACGAATACCTCAGCCCAACACCGAAGATCCCTTTGGTAGCTTCAAGATCACCAATTTCAGACAACTCAGGCACTGCAACCGCATAATTGGCAATTGCAGTAAGATAGTTGTTCTTGAAAAGACGGAATCTGAAATCGCTCCTGAAGATCGTAAGGAAATTCTGCATTGTACTGGCATAATTGATGCCGATGAAAGGTATCTGCTGCTCCATATATCGTCCAGCTATCGAGCCACCAATCAGATTGATATAAGGAAGCGGTGGATCTCCTCCTAAAAGGTAACGCAAACTTACAGAGGGGATTATAGCGAAGTAATCCACCGGCTGGTATGCTCCTTTTAGGTTAAATTCCAACACATGCACAGGCTCTATCTTATCCCTCAAGCCTTTAAAAACCCATTCATAACCTAAACCGAACGAGAATCCTCTCGTAGGAAAATATGAGTCATCAAACGTCTCTGCCGTGAGATTCCCGAAAAGAGAAAGATAATTGTTGATAAGGTTTGAAAGGTCGTAATCTCCTGTCACCTTGTTGGTCATGACTGAATTAAGTTTGAAGAATTCACTTCTTGCACCAACATTCAGGTCAAATTTTTGCCACTTGATATTGGAAAAATATATCTCTTCCTTTAGGCTTGTAAATTTCATATTGTAGTCGCCCTCTCCGAACATGAATCGATTGTGGTCAGTCCATTTGAACGAGGCTGTAACATTGAGGGTCGGGCCTTTAGGATTATTGAGATAATAGTGGACCTTCGCATAAGGGTTGGCACTTACTTTCGCATAGATATTAACTGCAGAGCCCTGAAGAACGTGCACATTAAAGCCAAGATTGAGCAATATAGACACTATCTCCTCCGTATCGAAACGGCCTCCTATCCCGAACTGATGTATTGGGCCCTTGCGGCAATGTATAAGAAGCCCGTACGGTTCGCCCTTGCCTTGAAGCTCATATGTAACATAATCAAAGGCACTTGTCCCCATTATGATAGAAACCGCCTCCTCTATATCAGATTTGTCGAGACTCTCTCCCGGCTTAATACCGATCTTCCTCATCAGGTATCTGGACTCATTGTCAGTGACTCCGAGAATCTCAATCTTGGATATCATCACCGACTTGGAATTGAGGTCTACCGCCTTAGGTGCACGGAGAGTACGGCTATAACCGTCAAAAAGTGTCCTGATACTATCAAGAGCTTCAGCCTGCTGCTCTGCCGCTTCATGTCCCCTTTGCACTATCGTTGCTATGCTCTTCTTGTCGAAGCTCATCATATTGAACTCAGGAAGGTTCGGCTTGATTGTCACATCCGCCAGGTTCATATTAGTCTCATATGAAGCTCGTCCAAGCATATCCACGCCCTGAGCTATTATATCACCGAGATTGTTAAGATCCTCATAACCTCTGAATCCTTCTGCAAGGTCAACCCCTATGATAATGTCAGCTCCCAGTTGCTTTGCAATATCCGTAGGATAATTGTCCCTCATGCCTCCGTCAACCAGAACCATGCCGTCTGTCTTGACCGGAGCAAATACACCTGGGATAGACATCGTCGAACGCAGGGCTGTGTTGAGTTTGCCTTCCCCCCACAGCTTGGCCCTGCCGGATACCATCTCCGTTGCCACACAGATAAACGGAACAGGAAGATCAGTAAAGCTCATCTCATCTTGATAACCAACTGTAAGAGAGCTTAATATATTGTTGACATTCTGTCCATAAGCAAATCCTGACGGAAGACTTCCTATGAGATTATCCCGCACAACAGAGGTGGCATCCGACTGCCCACCTCCAAGATGGTTCTCGTCAAATTTCCCTGAAGAACGCCTTTGAAAGCATTTGGTTTTTGCTCCATTGTGGGCATTTCTCTTATAATAGAAGGGAAATGAGAGTAGGATCTTCTCTTTGTATTTCTTGAGTGAGAACGATGAGTAGTCTCGCGGCACTCTATCTGTCAGGGCTACAGACCAGTCAATGTCCTTCAGTATCTTGTCCATATCCGAGGCCGTATAGCCGAGCGAATAAAGAGAGCCGACAAGCCCACCCATGCTCGTTCCAAGGACTATGTCAACCGGAATCCCGAGAGAATCTATATAGTCTATAACCCCTACATGGGCTGCCCCTTTTGCTCCACCTCCACTAAGGACCAAAGCCACAGCCGGACGCTCCTTCCGGATATCCGCAATATAGGCTTTCATCTTCACTATCATGAGAGAGTCCTCTCTTGGATTGAATACATATTCTTTAGACGCATCTGGCAGCATCCGTGATTGGCCATAGTCAGATGTCCGCTCCGCACAAGATGCGTGGAAGCCATCAATAGTCACCGGACATGCTGTAGAATCTTGGGCATATACCGGAGATATCCCAGCCGCAAAAGAATTCAAAGCAAATAACGCCAATACAGAGGCTACGACAAACGTTTTATTGAAATTAGTAAACATCCTTCTTGCCATCAGAGTTATTATTTGTGTGATTATTATCTTGTTCTTTGTGCTCGCCTGTTTGCCCGTGCTTTCCGGCAAGCATACCACAGGCTGCAAGAATATCCTCTCCTCGAGAGGCTCTAATCGTGGATGTTATGCCAAAGCGTGCGAGCCGGTCGCGGAACATCTTCATAATCGGCTCAGAAGACGACTCATACGGGAAATCTGGTATCTTATGGAAACGTATAAGATTGACACGGCATTCGAGTCCACGGACAAGCCGGACTATGGCGTCAGCGTGCATCTTGTCATCGTTCAGACCGGCAAACATTGTGTACTCAAAGCTCACTCTTCTCTGTCCGCTGAAGTCATATTGCCTAAGCAGGCGCACTACGTCTGTTATGTCATAGAGTTTCTGGACAGGCATAAGGTCTGCCCTCTCGTCTGGTAAAGCGTCATGCAGGCTCACGGCTATGTGACATGAAGTCTCGTCAAGGAATCGTCTGAGCATAGGGAGTACGCCTATAGTGGACAATGTGATGCGCTTGGGACTCCAGGCGAATCCCCAAGGAGCGGTAAGCACGTCTATCGCTCGCTTGACATTGTCATAATTGTCCAAGGGCTCACCCATCCCCATGAATACCGTACCAGTAAGGGAGTCTGATTCATCAACTGAAATGTACTGGGAGAGGATGTCAGCTACCGAGAGATTGCCATGGAAACCCTGTCTTCCAGTCATGCAGAAGTGACAACCCATCTTGCAGCCTGCCTGAGAAGATACGCACAGTGTCTTCCTGTCTTCATCTGGGATCATGACAGATTCGATGCAGCTACTCTCGCACTTGCCCGCAGCATCTGTCTCTATAGCATTGAGCCCTCGGGAGAGTGAGCACGTCACGGGAAAAAGGTATTTCTTCGTTCCGTCAGCGGATACCGCACATTCGGAATAAGGGATAACGCCTACCTCATAGCCTGCAGAGAGTCTCTCCCTGCCTTCTTTGGAGATATTTGTCATCTCGTCAATGGTCTTCACTTTGTTCTTATACATCCACCTTGCGATCTGTGCTCCGGCATAGGAAGGCAGTCCGGCTTCACAGGCAATGGATTTCAGTTCGTCGGGAGTATGACCCAGCAGCTTATGTTTCACAACTTGACTCATGGCACAAATTTAATGTTTTTTCCATTCTGTTACGGGGCATTATCGCTATCTTTGTAACAGATGCGGATCGATTCCGTTGATATTAACATTAAAAACAACATTATGGCTACTAAAGCTGAAAAGACTGCAGGACAGGATGTCGATACCGGAAGACTGAAAGCCTTGCAGGCAACTATCGACAAGATAGAGAAAGACTATGGCAAAGGCACCATTATGAAATTGGGAGATCAGCCACAATGGGATGAGCATCAGATAATACCGAGCGGTTCTATAGGACTCGACCATGCCTTGGGGATCGGAGGATATCCGAGGGGCAGAATCATCGAGATTTACGGTCCTGAGTCAAGCGGCAAGACCACGTTGGCCATACACGCCATCGCCCAGGCCCAGAAGGCCGGAGGTATCGCGGCAATGATTGACGCGGAACATGCATTTGACCGTTCATACGCCAAGGCTTTGGGCGTAGATCTTGAGACTCTGCTCATCTCTCAGCCTGACAATGGGGAACAGGCTTTGGAGATTGCAGACAATCTTATCCGCTCCGGAGCCATCGACATCATCGTGATAGACTCTGTTGCCGCACTTACACCTAAGGCTGAGATTGAAGGCGAGATGGGAGACAACAAGGTAGGACTTCAGGCCAGACTGATGAGCCAGGCTCTCAGGAAGCTCACGGCGAATATCAGCAAGACCAACACTTGCTGCATATTCATCAACCAACTCAGGGAGAAGATCGGTGTAATGTTCGGCAATCCCGAGACCACGACTGGTGGCAACGCTCTCAAGTTCTACGCTTCGGTGCGTATAGATGTCAGAAGGACAACTCAGATCAAGGATGGGGACGAAGCCCTCGGCAACAGGACAAGGGCCAAGGTTGTCAAGAACAAGATGGCACCTCCTTTCAAGAAGGCTGAGTTCGATATCGTATACGGAGAAGGCATTTCCCACACCGGAGAGCTCGTTGACCTCGGTGTCGAATACGGCATCATAGGAAAAAGTGGATCGTGGTTCAGCTACGGAGACCAGAAACTGGCTCAAGGACGCGAGGCAACCAAGCAGTTGCTTGCTGATAATGCAGAACTTGCCGATGAAATAGAGGGCAAGATCAGGACAGCTCTCAAGAACGTGGAGGACTGAACTGAAGTTTCTTAATAGGCCAACGCAGAAGACGGAAAGTTAGAGCATTGGCTTGACATAGCTCCGAGGGTGATTCAAAAATATTTTGGATCATCCTCTTTTTTCGGTCTGCCGGTCTCTAACGTCTTTTTATTGGCGGACTATCGAACACTATTTCAGGCATAGAATGGGTTTAGCGTTACGGCAGGGCTATTGAGCACAGCTTTAGACAGGAAGCAGCGTATTCGTCTATCACTCCAGCTTGCCGCAAATCGTCTATTGTCCATTTCTCCCGAGGATTATGTTTCCGGTACAGCACAATAGCCTCAGCCACCCGGAAATTACGGATATGCGGATGCCTCGCCAGGCTATCTGACGGGAGTGTCCAAAGAGCATAAGGCTCAGGAGGATCTCCAATCTCAATCAGGGGACTTATTTTTTCCAGCCGCTCCTCCCCAAAGTTCCTTATCTCCAGAAGCTGCCTTATATCCGAGAATCCCCCTAATTTCCCTCTGTATGACACGATTTTGGACGCGAAATACCCACCTATTCCGGGCAAATTGTCAAGCATGGCAGAATCGGCCTTATTGATATCCACACGTGGTATTCTTATATACGGCTCCAACCTCCGGTATACCGAATCTGCCACAACGAATGATTTAGAGAAATCCGTCTTTGTATGGAAACGTCCTCCTTTGCGCCTGTAATTGTCAATGGCTCTGGCCTGACGCACCGAGAAACCGAGCCTGCAAAGATCATCAGTGCTGACAGTATTCGGATCAAATTCAAAGCACTCATACTGTCTTGGGACAAACGCCTCAACAACCTCGTCTCGACGCTCTCTTGCAGTCTGCCCGATGTCAGAATCCCGAACCTTAGTATCCGCATAGGTTTTGACATCCTCACCTTTGATATCTCGGGATGATAATTGCCGTGAAAAGCTTTTTTCTGGAACAACAGCCTCATACTGAGGCATTCCTGGGACAGCAACAAACACTGTATCAGGAGAGGAAGCGTCCGCCAAGATTTTCAGAGAAGCCGCCTTATGGATGAAAAGGGCCGTCTGATAGCCCACAATAAGAAACGCAAGGGCTATTGCCCCTGTCACAAAAGATGCGGAAAGCTTCTCCTTCCGCTTGTCATCATTTTCTGATTGCATTCACACCGATTTCCCGCCCAGAGTGAACAAAATTCAGAGGATTTCAGTCCTCTTCTCCAGCGGTCTCCTTGTGCCGCTTTCCTGCATCTTTACCGGCTACCACTATAACTATCTCCCCCTTAGGCTCATGTTCGCAAAACCAGGCTGCAACCTCTGCAAGAGTGCCACGTCTATGTTCTTCATGGATCTTGGAAATCTCCCTTGCGACAGAGCATTCCCTCTCTGCTCCGAAATATTGCGCAAACTGCTCCAGCGTCTTGACAAGCCTGTACGGGGACTCATAGAAAATCATTGTTCGAGTCTCTTGAGAGAGGCTCTGTAGCATAGTCTGTCGCCCTTTTTTGACTGGAAGGAAACCCTCAAAACAAAACCTGTCGCACGGAAGACCAGACGATACCACCGCAGGAATGCATGCTGTAGCTCCTGGAAGTGTCTGAACATCAATACCGTTCTCAGCGCATGTCCTTACAAGAAGAAATCCCGGATCTGAAATGCCGGGAGTCCCAGCATCACTTATCAGAGCGACGTCAAGACCGGAAAGTATCCGTTCCTTGATCAGGGATACTGTCTTGTGCTCGTTGAACTTATGGTGGGACTGAAGATGGCCTTCTATGCCGTAATGTTTGAGCAGTACAGAACTTGTGCGTGTATCTTCGGCGAGTATCAAGTCTACACTTTTGAGGACCTCGACAGCCCTGTAAGTCATATCCTGGAGATTACCCACCGGAGTAGGCACGATATATAGTCTTCCTGTCGCCATACTACCTTACTTTCCGCCTTACAGCCATCATAAATCTGTATACGGCGTCCGAATTCATATTCCAATCAGGAAACTGTTCCTCAACATAAGCCTTGACTTCATCAATTGATGACATGCCATTGATAAGGGAAGCTGCGGAATGATACATGGCCGAGTCTCCTTTGAAGAGAACATCTATAAAAAGAATACGATCGTTGAGGGAGATTGCACTGCGAATATCCTTTACCGGGCTGCCAGGCCTATCGGTAAGCCAAGCTGGAGTCCCACTATGCACGTCCATCACAGCCTTGCGACTCTTTCGCGATGCTGCCTGATTAATATCCATCTTGTCCTTGGAATGTTCCTCTTCAGAAAAAAGAGTCGGGCCTTCATCCTCGGATGTCTTGACAGGCGGTTCTTCTGTCGCAAAATGGCCACGCTCCACCGAAGACACATCCGACACATCTAAGAGATAATCTGGAATGTCAGGTTGATCATCACCTTCCGGAAGATCCTCTGTCACATCGGCATGCGAGCCATTCTGCGGAGCATCTTCAAGGGCTTCTGAATCTCTCTGAATGTCCGACTGTGTTGTATTGCCAACGGCCGGCGGCATTTCTTCGGAAGACTGATTTTCCGTCATATATGATTCGGCATCTACCCTCTGTATATCAGTCGAACCTCCAACAGCGTCATGTCTCTCACTAGCAGGCTGGGGATCAAGAGCTCTTGTATTCTGCTCCTCTCCTGCAGTCAGACACTCTGATTTGAGTCCTTCCAGTTCCTTCAATACCTCATCCAAAGCCTTTCCAAGACAGGATAGCTTCTCTTCTAAAGACGAAATCCGTGCGACTATATCTTTGTTATCCATATAGCTTACTGTCAAGCATTTGCGCATAGCGACGTATGGCAAAATCTCATTTACTAACGCCCTCTCCTCTCGTTCCATGCAAACTTCAGAGCATATATGCACATGCATCGCAAAAATACCATATTAAAATGAGAAAACAAAGAGAGTCCGAGGTTTGCAGCTACAGTTAAAAGAAGTAAATTCGCAGTAGTTAATAGCAGCTAAAATCTATGTATTCAGAATCGCCAAAGAAGTCAGGCTGCATCGAGGTAATATGCGGCTCGATGTTTTCAGGCAAGACCGAAGAACTCATACGAAGGCTCAAGAGAGCACAGTTTGCCAACCAGAAGATCGAGATTTTCAAGCCGGCAGTAGACAGCAGGTACTCGGAAGTGGATGTAGTGTCACATGACTTGCACAGCATTCCATGCACACCTGTAAAGGAAGCCAGTCTGATTCTCAATGCAGCTCCCGACACTCAGGTCGTGGGGATAGACGAGGCCCAGTTCTTTGACAAGAGCCTTATCAGCGTGGCGCAGCAACTTGCAGACAGCGGCAAAAGGGTGATAATCGCAGGGCTTGACACTGACTACAAGGGAGAGCCTTTCGGTCCGATACCTGGGCTAATGGCTGTTGCAGAAGATGTTCAGAAAGTCCATGCCATCTGTGTAAAATGCGGCAATCTAGCCAATCATTCACACAGATTGACAAAAAGCAACAAATTAGTTGTCCTCGGTGAGAAAGATGTGTACGAACCTCTTTGCAGGCAGTGTTTCAATGCAGCTATTGCAGATGAGCGTACAAGCAAGCTGAAAAATTCCGAGGAGTAGCCACAGGCTTAATGTCTAAACTATAGGAAAGGCTGGCAGATAAGCGGCCCTGGGCACAATACAAGACTCCTAAGACAGGCAAACCTTATGGAAGTAACGAAAAAATGGAAGGCTCAGCGGACAAGACTAGAAGCCTCGTTCCAAGACAATGTCTTGTAGAAACCGTCAAGATCGGCATTTCCGTCGCACGGAAGATACATGCTAAGACCTGAGTAATCAGTAATATCTATTGAAAGGAATCGCTTCGTTGCCGCCTTGTACACCACACATGATGACATGGCGTCACGAAGTGGGGCAAGATCAGCCTCTATCACACCGCTCTTCACGAATATGTCTTCAAGATCATAAAACCAGTGTTTCCCGAATCTGTAATAACGCTGGACTGACGAAGGTTTGACAGAAGCAAGGAGACCAGAATATTTCTCCGAGAGATCTTTTACCGCTGTAGCGACCTCATCTATATGTGTACAGTCAACCATGGATATAGTAAGAGACTGCTCCATATCTTCCTTGGAAGAATAATAGGCATAGGCGTCATCACAAACCCCTGCAAGATCCGGAGCCGTGCTACCAAGCAAGCGGGAGATCAGTTCCGTATAGACGACAAGACCATCGGAAAGGACCTCTGTCGGAGAGAAAATGATCTTAGAGCATCTGTCCTTAAGCGCATAAGCTGTCTCCACACCACCCATAAGGCAGGCATCAAAAATCATATAATCCAAGTGGAAAGGAATTGCCCTAGCAAAATCCTCAATCTCCATCTCGTAGGCACTATGTGCATCTATATTATCAACTCCTATACTTTTCACGGCAGGAAAGCCCGGCTCCTGTGGCAGGTCGGCATAGGATACCGGAGTCAAGCTGACAGGAGTTTCATGCAAGGAGGAAGGCTGCGAGGATGAGGTGATTTTATTGGTTGTATAGTAGCCGGACGGAAGCCATCCCGACGCATGAGAGGTGAAAAGCATCCCGTATGAAGATGACGGATAATTCTGGCGGACATAGTCAAGCACTATCCTGACTGTAGAAGCGGAAGACGCCACAAATGTGGAAGGCCAGGTCATCAGGGTATCGCGGACCGGATTACCATACATGTCGGAAGATAGACGCACCATATATGAAGGTGTCGCCACGGCATAGTCAGAGACATTATTCTCTGTGCTCTTTGAGTAGACGAGAACCACATCCGAGCCCGAGCCATTCCATGGGAGGTATCCTGACACAATATCATCTATATCATCGGACAAGGCCTTGCTAAGGGAATTGAAACCGGCCGAATATACTAAGAATGTCCTTCTCTCTACCGGCTTTACCACCCGCTCTGGTGCAGGAGACTCCCCTACTCCGTCTAAAAAGCCCTCACTACTGCAGGACTGCACCACGGCAAATCCCACAAGAAGGCATAGCCACTTCATATATTTACAATATACCAACGTCATTACAGTTCGTTTGCAGAGTCATGATCACAACTCGTATGCAGAGTCATACAAAGATAAGTAAAAGCACGGTAGAGACAAAGAAAACATTAGCCTTGCCACGCTGGGCGCAGATCGTAAGCAACATATTTCCAGGCAAGAGAGCATTATGCAGAGCCGAAGCTTTGCTTGTACACTCGCTTATCACTATATTTGCAAAGATAACCGAAGGCGATCCGTTATGGACTCGCCATACCGGCCAAGTATAAACCAAGCCATTTGAACTATAATGCACAACCTGACTAAAATGATTGTCACATTGACGACGGCTGCAGCGGCTGTATCTTGCACCGTGAAACATGAAGATTCCAAGGAAAATTTCAGATATCTTGTCGACGAATTTGCCGACATAAAGATAATGAGATATCAGATACCAGGATGGGATCGATTGTCACTCAACCAGAAAGCCTACATCTACCATTTAGGAGAAGCGGCCAAATACGGTTGGGACATATACTGGGACCAGAACTGTAAGGACAACCTCGCCGTAAGAAAGGTCATAGAGAAGATCCTCTCAGACTACAAGGGAGATCGTACTTGCAAGGAATTCAACGATTTCACCACATATGCCAAGCGAGTATTCTTCAGCAGCGGCATTCACCACCACTACGGAGAGGAGAAATTCTTCCCAGAGTGCAGCAAGGAATATTTCAGAGCCATCATGGAAGATGCCGGACTTGGGAGCGAATGCGAGAAGATACTTCCTGTCATATTCGATGAAGAGATCTACCCCGTAAGGAGGGCATCCTCATCTGACAATGACATAATTGCCGGATCGTCAGTCAATTTCTACGAAGGAGTCACAAGGGATGAGGTCGAGCAATACTACAAGAGCATTGCCGATCCGAATGACCCGAGACCTATATCATACGGGCTCAACACTAAGGTTGTGAAAGGAGAAGACGGCAAAATACGTGAGGAAGCATGGAAAGTGGGAGGTATCTACGGGGCTGCCATCGAGAAGATATGTGAAGAACTCGGTAAAGCTGCCGAATTTGCCGAGAACGACACTCAGAAGAAAGAGATTGCCGAGCTGATAGAATATTACAAGACCGGAGACTTGCGACTTTGGGACAAATACAACATTACTTGGGTCACAGACACTCTCGGCACTATAGATTTCGTCAACGGCTTTGTCGAGGACTACAACGATCCTCTCGGGAGAAAGGCTTATTGGGAGTCTGTAGTCAATATCAAGGACTCGGCTGCATCCGCAAGAACAGAGCTTCTGAGCGCCAACGCACAGTGGTTTGAGGATAACGCACCTATGGACGCAAGATTCAAGAAGAAGGAAGTGAAGGGTGTCTCTGCCAAGGTCATAGATGCAACCACACTCGGAGGAGGCTGCTTCCCTGCCACTCCGATCGGGATCAATCTTCCTAACGCTGACTGGATACGTAAAGAATATGGCTCCAAGTCAGTGACTATCGCCAATATAACCCACGCCTATGATGCAGCGGCAAACGAATCACCGAAGTCAACCCTTGAGGAGTTTGCCTATAGCGACGAGGAGAAAGATCTTCACAGAAAATACGGGGCATACGATGACGAGATACATACCGACCTTCATGAGTGCCTCGGGCATGGATCAGGCCAACTACTCCCCGGAGTCTCTTCTACTGCAATGGGCGAATATGCTTCTGCGCTTGAAGAAGCCAGAGCCGATCTGTTCGGACTGTACTACATAGCAGACCCCAAGCTTGTCGAGCTTGGAATCATGCCAAATGCAGAAGCCTACAAACCACAGTATTCCGACTACATACGCAACGGTCTTCTTGTACAGACCACGAGAATAGAGCCGGGACGCAAGATAACAGAAGCACACATGCAGAACCGCCAACTCATCGCTGCATGGTGTTATGAGCATGGGGTAAAGGACAATGTGATAGAGAAAATCGTGAAAGACGGCAAGACATATTTCGTTGTCAATGATTATCAAGCTCTCCGTGGGCTGTTCGGAGAACTTCTCGGTGAGATCCAGAGGATCAAGTCAGAAGGCGACTATGAGGCAGGCAAGGCCTTGGTACTTGAATACGGTACAGACATAGACCCAGCTCTGCACAAGGAAGTGCTCAAGAGGTACAAAGCCCTCGGGCTCAAGCCTTACGGCGGATTCATCAATCCAGAGATCACTCCTGTCGAGAAAGACGGCAAAATTGTAGACTACACGGTATCATATCCGGACGATTTCCTCGGACAGATGATGGAATACTGCAGCAAATACTCGACGCTGTAGTCACCCGGACTAACATAATTGGCTCTATGGATAATATCGGGAGCTTTATCAAAGGTTACAGGACATACCTCAAGATTGAAAGAGGTATGTCCTTAAATACATCTGCCGCATACTGCAGCGACATTGAGACCTTTTTCACCAGAAGTGGGGCTAATCCTAAAGATACGTCCAAAGAATCCATTACAGAGTATTTGGCTGAAAGAGCTAAAGACGCTGATGAAAGCATATCCAAACGCACGCAGGCACGCATTCTCAGTGCCTTGAGATCATTTTTCAACTGGCTTGTAATAGAAGGTGAAATCAAGGAAAATCCATGCGATGGAATGCAGTCACCCAAAGCAGGACGATATCTGCCTGAAGTATTGTCAGTCGAAGAGATAGGCAGGATAATGGAGAGCGTCGACCAAAGCAAATGGAACGGTGTCAGGGACAGGGCAATCCTGGAAGTGCTGTACAGCTGCGGACTTAGGGTATCTGAAGCCTCCACGCTCAAAATCTCAGATCTGTATATGGACGAAGGTTTCGTAAAGATCACCGGCAAAGGCAACAAACAGCGTATAGTACCTATCGGAGAACCTGCAAAAGATGCAATCATCAACTGGCTTTCTGTCCGGCCTGCCCCATATTCAATGGCCTATGATGATATCATATTCCTCAACAAGGCAGGAAAAGGCCTAAGCAGAATCTCCATATTCAATATGGTCAAGAAGCAGGCTCTAATAGCTGGTATAGACAAGGAGATCTCTCCTCATACATTTAGGCACTCATTCGCAACTCACCTCATAGAGGGAGGGGCGGATCTCCGCGTGGTCCAGGAGATGCTCGGCCACGAAAGTATCCTGACAACCGAGATATATACACATATAGAAAGCACCACCTGGCAACAGGAGGTGCTTTACCATCATCCTATGAAAGACGAATCCTAGAGAGTCCTCTTGATCTCTACGATCTGGAACGCCTCGATAATATCGCCTACCTTAATGTCGTTGTACTTGTCTATGCCGATACCACACTCCATTCCGGACTGTACCTCCTTGACATCGTCCTTGCCTCTCTTAAGAGATGAGAGCTCGCAAGTATAGATAACGATACCATCCCTGATAAGACGGACCTTGCTCTTTGCAGGCATCTTTCCGTCCTTGATGAGACAGCCGGCAATAGTACCGACCTTTGATATATGGAATATCTGCTTGACTTCAGCTGTAGATATGACTTCTTCCTTCTTCTCAGGCTCAAGCATACCCTCGATACCGTCCTTAACTTCGTTGATAGCATCGTAGATAATGGAATAAAGCCTGATCTCAATTCCCTCTTTCTCTGCCAAAGCCCTTGCATCAGCTGAAGGTCTTACTTGGAAACCTATGATAATGGCATCGGAAGCTGTCGCAAGCATGACATCTGACTCAGAGATGGCACCGACTGCCTTGTGGATCACATTGACATGTACTTCATCGGTAGAGAGTTTGATAAGTGAATCAGAGAGAGCCTCTACAGAACCGTCTACATCTCCCTTGACAATCACATTCAGCTCCTTGAAGTTACCCACGGCAATACGCCTACCGATCTCCTCCAGTGTCATATGCTTCTGGGTCTTTATGCCCTGAATTCTGACAAGCTGTTCCCTCTTGTTGGCTATTGCCTTGGCTTCCTTTTCATCTGCCATTATATTGAACTTATCACCTGCACTCGGTGCTCCGTTAAGTCCAAGCACTGACACAGGAGTTGACGGGCCTGCCTCTTCTACACGCTGTCCCCTCTCGTTGAACATAGCCTTGATACGTCCGTAATAGCATCCGCTCAACATCATGTCTCCTGCATGTACAGTACCGTCCTGCACCAATATAGTAGCGAGGTATCCGCGGCCTTTATCGAGTGAGGACTCTATGACAGTACCAACACCCAACTTCTTCGGATTGGCCTTGAGATCCATCAAGTCCGTCTCAAGCAGGACTTTTTCCAAGAGTTTGTCTACGTTAAGTCCACTCTTGGCAGAGATCTCCTGACACTGGTACTTGCCACCCCAGTCCTCTACAAGGATATTCATCTGGGCAAGTTGTTGCCTTATCTTCTCCGGCTGGGCGCCAGGCTTGTCTATCTTGTTGATAGCAAACACCATCGGCACTCCGGCAGCCTGAGCATGGTTGATAGCTTCGATTGTCTGTGGCATCACGGCGTCATCGGCTGCAATAATGATGATCGCAAGGTCTGTAAGCTGGGCACCTCTGGCACGCATGGCCGTGAAAGCCTCGTGGCCAGGAGTATCGAGGAATGTAATCCTCCTTCCGTCAGGCAGGACCACATTGTACGCACCGATATGCTGTGTAATACCTCCAGCCTCACCTGCGATCACATTTGTCTTGCGGATATAGTCAAGCAGTGACGTCTTACCATGATCGACATGCCCCATGACAGTGATGATAGGTGGCCTGGTAACGAGATCAGCTTCGTTATCCGGCTCGCTCTCCTGATTAATCTCGTCGGTAAGTGACGCTGTCACGAACTCCACCTTGTAGCCAAATTCTTCTGCCACAAGCACGAGAGCCTCGGCATCGAGCCTCTGGTTGATGGACACCATGAGACCGAGATTGAGACAAGCCTCAATAACCTTGTTGACAGGAGTATTATTCATAAGGGTAGCGAGATCATTGACCGTAACGAACTCTGTTACCTTGAGTACCTTCTTCTCAGCGGCTTCCTGTGCAAGCTCCTCCTGCATCTTTTGAGATGCAAGCTCTCTTTTCTCTTTTCTGTATTTTGCACCGAAGTTATTCTTGGATTTGCTGTCATTCATCCTGGCATAGGTCTCTTTGACCTGCTTCTGGATCTCCTTCTGCATCTCCTCTTCTTGTGCAGCAGTCATTGCCGGCTTGAACTTGTCTCCGCCCTTATCTCTACGGCGATTCTTGCCACCGCCCTGTTGGGCCTGCTGTCCTTGCTGACGGAAGTCTTTACGTCCCTGGCCGCTCTGAGCGTTATTACCGCCCTGCTGTCCACCCTTGTTCTTGCGCGAATCATCTTTGCGGTCTTTCTTAATCTCGCTGCCAACCTTGGCTACATCCACCTTCTGGCTGCCTGCCTTATTGATACGCTCGCGCTTCTTGTTCTTCTTACCACGCCCAGTATCAATCTGGGAAAGGTCAACCTTACCCACTACCGTAAACTTTACCGAGGGCTCAGCTTCTTTAGATACATTTGCCGACTGGACTTTAGGCTGTTCAGTTACAGGCGTTTCATTATGGGGCGCGGGAGCCTGTGAATGTTCTTTCATGTGCATATCCGGTTTAGGTGCCTCTTTGGGCTGCTTATGTCCTGCCGCAGGGGTTGTAACGGCAGGTTTTGCCGGCTCAGACTGGACAGATGCAGAAAGATTTTCTACGGTTTTCTGAACAGGAACAGCTGTAGGTCTTACAGATTGATCAGCAACTGTTTCCGGTCTGATTTCCGGCTTAAACTCTGACTCAGATTCTTCAGTCTTGGGTTCAGAATTGGATTCGACTTTAATTTCTGGCTTGGACTCCGGTCTGGCCTCCACCTTAAGTTCAGGCTTGGGTTCTGCCTTGGCTTGTTGCTCGGACTCGGACTTGTGGAGCGAAGAAAGCTCGACCTTGGCCGGCTCAGGACGCGCCTGATTCTCTGTCGTTGCAATCGCGTGGGCAGAAGCAACCGTCTCCGCGACTGAAGTCGGGGTGGCTTTCTCGCTCGGCTTAGACTCTGATGCAGTCGGCTTAGACTCTATTACAGGAGAATCCGCCTCAGTATGAATAGGGCGGGATGCACCTCCAGAGACTGTACGTATCATAACAGTCTTGGCAGCAGACTCTTCAGGCTCATCTTCCTTGCGTTTGGTGCCTTTCTCTATAATTTCCTTAATCTTTATCTGCACTTTCTCGGAATCCTCCTTTGCCTTCAGATCCTTCCCAAAAGCTTTCTCAAGATCCGGAATGAATTTGTCAGACACCTTTACGTTAGGATCAGCCACCACCTCGGCCCCTTTTCCGTTAAGGAAGTCGACCAGTGTCTGAAGCCCCACGTTGAATTGTCTTGTCAGTTTATTTAATCTGATTTCTCCCATATATAACCCCTTAAATTATACTTTCAGAATCGTATTGTGCAGGCTTTGATAATTCTCATTTCAGCCTGCATCTCCGCTAGTCCTCCTCGAATTCAGCGCGGAGAATATTCATGACATCGGCCACTGTCTCATCCTCAAGATCAGCCCTCTTGGCAATGTCAGACGGATCAAGAGCAAGCACACTCTTAGCCGTATCACAGCCTATAGACTGAAGGCGCTCAATAACCCAAGGATCGATCTCATTGCTGAACTCACTAAGCAGAACATCCTCATCCGCATCCGAAGCATCACCCTCTTCCTTGGGCACTTCTCTCCAAACTTCTATCTCACGACCAACGAGAAGACTCGCAAGTTTAATGTTGCAACCGCCCTTTCCGATTCCTTTCTTCACCTCCTCGGGAAGCATGAATACTTTTATCTTATCATGCTCGTCGATGCCCATGTCTATCGAAGAGATCTTGGCTGGATTGAGTGCTCGCTGGATGAGGAGTTGGGTATTGGATGTCCACTGAAGGACATCTATATTCTCGTTGCGAAGCTCATGTACGATGCCTATGATTCTGGATCCCTTTACACCTATACATGCTCCGATAGGATCAATCCTGTCATCGTATGACTCAACCGCGACCTTTGCCCTCTCACCAGGGATGCGCACAACCTTCTTTATGGTGATGAGGCCATCATAAATCTCGGGCACCTCCTGTTCAAAGAGTTTCTTGAGGAATTCGTCCGATGTCCTTGAAAGAACGATGTACGGAGTCGTATTGTTCTTCATCTCCACGCTCTTGATGATAGCGCGCACGGTATCGTTCTTCTTGAAATGTTCTCCCGGTATCTGCTCCGACTTGGGCAGTCTCAGTTCATTGCCATCTTCATCAAGAATCAGTACTTCCTTGGCCCATGTCTGATAGATCTCTCCAGTAAAGATCTCGCCTATCTTGTCTGTGTACTTATTATAAAGATTGGCCTTCTCTATATCCATGATACGGCCCTGCAGATTCTGGCGGATATTCAGTATCCCCCTGCGCCCGAAATCCTTAAGTTCTACCTTACGGGTAAATGTCTCCCCGAGTTCATAATCATCTCCGTTCTTGTTGACTTCATCTATCGATATCTGTGTATTAGGGTTGTCCACCTTGTCCACAACTTCGAGATTCTGATAGATTTCACAGTCACCTTTGTCCACGTTGATGATGACGTCGAAATTGTCAGCTGACCCGAAAGTCTTAGCCAACTGTGTAGTGAAAACATCCTTCAGCACGCCCATCATTACCGGGCGATCGATATGCTTCTCATCCTTGAACAGCGCAAAGGCCGTTTTCAAGTCAATCTTTTCTGAATCCATTATATTATTCTGTTTTTTATTCAAACTCCAAATGCGGCACGACCGAGTTGACCGAGCCGTATGCAAAATGTTCCTCTTTGTTGACTTCTGTCTTGCGGCGATGCCCAGGAAGAAGCTCTTTCGCCTTGTATTCAAGGACAAAACCATCTCCATCTGCTGACAGAAGTGTTCCGCAGAGCTTTCTTCCGTCCTTTGTCTTGACTTCAACGACTGAACCTACAGCCTTCTCATACTGACGGAGAATCCTAAATGGCTGATCAAGTCCGGCAGATGTCACTGTAAGGGAATAATCTTCTTTCTCCCTGTCAAACATCTCCCCGAAAGCATCGGAAATCTTCACACAATCGTCCATCTCCACAGAGGATTCGCAAGACTCAACCGTGATGACAACATCATTATCCGAGGAGACTTCCACATCCACGAGAAAGCATCCTGCTGATTGAACAACAGGCTCTATCATCTTATATATCAACTCCTTATCCATATTCATCTCGTTTTCAGGGACAATATCGGAACAAAAAAATAGGAGACCCAACGTCCCCTATCAATCTCACATTTGCAAAGATATACATAATTTTTCAAATCTACAACCTCCGGCACACAGGTGGCGGCAGATGTAATGAGCATTGGGCATAAACAAGCGAGGGGTGATAATTCATATAATGACAATACTGAATGCGTTCGGGACAACATATAGAGTATAAAAATTTCAATGTTAATAATAAATATATTTACTTTGCAACCGTTATTTACTCTATACTGACGCGGACGAGGACAAGAGCCGCCTCCGGGCTGAACAAGAGACAGGCATTAGCCAACACGAGAAACAGCCCACCCAAATAACAGATAAAACTGACAGAACATATGGAATTTACAGCCAAGCAACTCGCCAAGGTCCTCAAGGGCACGGTAGAGGGCGACCCAGAGGCAAAGATAACCGCTTTCGCCAAGATCGAGCACGGCAAGGCGGGACAGCTATGTTTCTATGCCAATCCGAAATACGAACATTACGTATATACGTGCAAGGCAAGTATCTTGCTTGTAAACAACGACTTCCAGCCCAAAGAGAAAGTACAGCCCACGATGATAAGAGTTGAGAATGCATACTCGGCCTTGGCTGACCTTCTGAAATACGTCACCCAGCAGAAAAGGACCGACAGGAGACACAGGGGCTTTAGGTCGTCATGGTTTTTCACCACAAAGTTCGGCAAGAAAGTATATCTTGGAAGCCATTCTTATGTGGGGCATCATGCAGAGATAGGCGACTATACCAAGATATATGAAAATGTATATATCGGTGACAATACCAAGATAGGCAAAAACTGCATAATCTATCCTGGTGTAAGCATCTATCCTGGCATGATAATCGGAGACAACGTCATTATACATTCCAATGCCGTCATAGGTTCTGACGGCTTCGGGAATGCTCCGCAGCCGGACGGGACGTGGGAGAAGATCGAGCATATAGGCAATGTAGTGATCGGTAACAATGTAGAAATCGGTGCCGGTACTACGATTGACAAGTCCGAGATGGAATCCACAATCATCGGCAATGGTGTCAAGATAGACAACCTTTGTCAGATAGCGCACAACGTCCAGATAGGCGACAATACAGTGATGGCAGCCCAATGCGGCATTGCCGGTTCCACAAAGATAGGCAAGAACTGCATCCTCGCAGGACAGGTAGGTATAGCTGGACATCTCGTAATCGCAGACAACACCACAATAGGAGCTCAGGCTGGGGTAATAGGCAATATACGAAAGAGCGGACAGGTACTTCTCGGCTCTCCGGCCATTCCCATCAAGACCTTCATGAGAAGCTACGCATTATTCAAGCAGCAGGGCGAGGCCAAATAGTTGGCGGGCGTGAAAAATTTGTATAAATTTGCAGATTAGCCGATTTCCGGAGATCGGGAGGTTCAATCTACAGCCACGGCAGGCGTTCCGGCAACTCTGCCCTCTATAATTTACAATGAAGCAGCGTACACTCAACACACCGTGTACTTTCAGCGGCAAGGGCCTGCATACAGGCAAGGTCGCACATATGACAGTATGTCCCGCATCTGCGAACAGCGGTATCCGATTCCTCAGAACTGACCTCGGCAAAGAGGCCTTTGTAGATGCCCTCGCAGAGAACGTCTCAAGCACGGCACGCAGTACAACAATATCAAGCGGCAACGCGTCCGTATCTACAATCGAGCACATAATGTCGGCTCTTACCGGCATGGGCATTGACAATGCGATCATCGAGATCGACAATGTAGAAGTTCCTATTCTTGACGGAAGCGCTCTTCCATACGTCGAGGCTTTCGCAAAGTCAGGCTTTGCTGAACAAGATGCAGACAGAGTATATATCGACTTGCCAGATGAGATCGAACTGAAAGACGAACAGAGTGGCTCGTGGGTTAAGATAACCCCTGCCGACAAGCCATCTTACGACCTTACCGTAGACTTCAACTCTCATGTTCTCGGTATTCAGACAGCATCATGGGATCTGAGTCATGACTATGCACATGAGATAGGCCCTTGCCGAACCTTCGTATTTTTCCACGAGGTGGAATATCTCTTTGCCAACAATCTCATTAAGGGAGGAGACGTGGACAATGCCATCGTGATCGTGGAGCATCCGGTAACAGACGAACAACTTGATCGTATGGCCGAGCTCTTCGGAATGCCCAAGTTGAAGGTGAGCGAAAGCGGCTATCTTAGCAACCTTAAGCTCCATTTCCCCAACGAATGCGGACGCCACAAGCTTCTGGATCTTATCGGGGACATGAGGCTGGCAGGAGGCTATCTCAACGCTCATATAACTGGATTCAAACCGGGACACAAGATAAATACCAATACGGCAAAGGCCATCAGGGCTCTTGTTGCCAAAAAAAAATAGACAGAGTATGAACAAGATCCATCCATTGGCTACAGTAAGCCCCAAAGCCATTATCGGCGACAATGTCGAGATAGGGCCATACGCATTCATCGATGACAATGTGGAGATCGGTGACGGTTGCAAGATCTATCCGCACGCAGTAATTTTCCCTTATGTAAAGATAGGACGCAACTGCGAAATATTTCCCAGTGCCGTGATCGGTGCAGTTCCTCAAGATCTGAAATTCGACGGGGAGATCACCCACGTCGAGATTGGGGACAACGTTACCATTAGGGAATGTGTCACTATCAACAGAGGTACCAAAGCAAGCGGCAAGGGGGTGACTAAAGTAGGAAGCAATACCCTCATTATGTCCTATGTGCACATAGCCCATGACTGCAGCGTTGGTAATCACTGTATCCTCGTAAGCTATGTAGGCATAGCAGGTGAGACCGAGATAGCAGATTGGGCCATCATCGGAGGCGGAGCCAAGGCCCATCAGTTCACCAAGATAGGCTGCCACGCAATGGTAGGAGGCATGTCCAAGATCAACAAGGATATCCCGCCTTATGTACTTTGCGGCCGCGATCCCATCTGCTACGCCGGCGTCAATATTGTAGGTTTGAGAAGGAGAGGTTTCTCTGCTGATGTCGTGAGGAACATAAAGGACATCTATGATACCATCTATTTCCAAGGATACAACATTACTGACGGATGTGCGAAGGTAGAGGCCGGATTCCCTGACTCAGAAGAGAAAAAAACAATTCTTGACTTTATAAAGTCATCCAAGAGAGGTATCATCAAGGCCAACACAAGCGCAGAGAAGGGAGACATTGACTAAGAGAAGAGATGATCCTTCTTGAGACGGCCTTCTGTCCGCCGATATCATATATGGCGGCAATTGCCAACGAATTCACCCTGCCATCAGACAGGGTGAACTGCTTTATACCAGGTAAGGTATGCATCGAAGCCTGCGAGAATTACCAGAAGCAATCATATCGTAACAGATGCAAGATCTACGGGGCAAACGGCACGGAATCTCTTTCTTTCCCAGTGGTACACGAAGAAGGCACATATGCTCTTCCAATAAGGTCAATACGAGTAGACTATTCTACAGACTGGACCAGAACTTTCGAGCGGGCGGTAGTCTCAGCATACAAGTCATCCGCTTGGTTCGACTACTACAAGGACGAGTTTTTCGCCATTATCGACAGCCGGATAGAGCATCTATTTGACATGAATATGGCTTTGTTGAAGTATTTCCTCGACAAGACCCATATTCCTGCCGAGATAAGCACTACAGTGACTTTCTTTAGGAAAGGCAGCCACGATGCCGAAAGCTCGGCTCCAGCCACCAAAGACTTACGTGGTGTAATACACCCCAAAAAAGACAATACCATACTACGAGACTTGGAATTGGAAAAGCCGTATTATCAGGTATTTTCCCGAAAATACGGCTTCATACAAGACTTGTCAGTCATGGATCTTCTATTCAATGAGGGTCCCGACTCACTCTCCTATCTTAAAAATATCAGAACCTCCAACCGAAAGTAATGGCGGCATCCCAAAGAGACCTTTTATGGAGTATCTCCGGAGTCAATGCGGTATCAAGATAATCCTGATACGGATATATATATTCCTTAGGGAAAGCCGTATGCCTCAGAGCAAAGTCGCAGAAAAATGATCCTTTAGAGCTATAACCAAAGCCGACTGACCAAGTATTTCTGTTCGAGATCTGGGTCTGCATCTCATTCAGATCGTCAAGATACTTCTGCTTTGTCGAGGTAAGTTCATAGCCTGCTCTCACAGCAAAGATAGGAAGTAGCTTCACTTCCGCTCCGAGACGAAGAGTATTGGAGTCCGACATGTAGTCAGAAATATCATTATTCACAGATTCAAATGCACTGTTGTCATTGGTTTCAGACTCCTTGAATCTCATACCTGCGTAATCCGTATACTCATAGTCAGCACTCAACACCCCAATTTTAGAAAGAATGATAGCTGCCCCGACATTGAAGCGGAAAGGAGAGATAAAATTATATTCGTATTCCGACCGCGGAGACTTGGAGAAGGCATCAAATGAGGAATTCGTAAACCATGTCTCAGCTGATAGCTGCCAACTCTCTTTGATATGCAAAAGCGTTGGCGTCTGGATTGCAGCACCGAGACGAAGCCAAGAAGTGGGAACACCAATAATACCGATCTTACCATAGACTCCCACTCCGGAAGCATCATAACTGTACCTGTATCGAAGAGCATCGAAATTAGTCGTAACCTCAGCATTGTTCTCTACAAAAGTAAGTTGGAAATCAGCAGGATTGACGGCAACCTCCTTGAAATACTGATCCATTGAATACGACAACGATGCCATCCCTATATTGACACCGACAAAGACGCGATCTGAGAAATTAAGTCCAGAGTTAAAGACCATCTCGTATTTAGTACCTTTGGTCTGTCTTCCATATACCTGATCGATAGGGCCGGCCAGTTGTATGTCACCGTTGTCAAACAGTTTCTCTGTCACGCCTATATATTCTGAATCTGTCGCACCGAAGTTGGAGATCATTCCGCCCTGAAGGCCTGCCACATTAAGCCACGGGAGTCCGCTGTCATACGCACTGTAGTCATTGAGCTGCGAATACGCCATACCGCTGCTGCCTGCCGCAATTGATCCGGCCATAGTTGTCTGAGAATTGCGTCCCCTCGTATAGACATTGTCAAGGTAGACTGAAGACATGTTGGCAATAAAACCTATGGTAGAACTCTTCAGTCCCCTTTTTGCACCAGTCTTGTAGTTGAGAGTAAAACCAACATTGGGCATCTCGAATGCAGTCTTGCCGTTATTGGTCTTATTGGCATACTTGCCGTCAAGAGAGGGCATGGCCATATAGGATGATCTTGAAGAAGCAATGGACAGACCAGGAGTAATCGTCAGTTGAGAGAATCCGTTGACGGCAGACCCGGCCGGATTGAGAGTAATAGAACCCAGATCGCCTCCAAGTGCTGTAAATGCATTGCCCATTGCCATGGACCTTGCTGTACCGTAGTAGTTGTTGCTGCTGAATGTCAAGGCATCCTGCATTGTCTGGGAGGATGCGCATACGGCAAGTAATAAAAATGCCGATACAGCAAAAAATCTTTTTGTCATAGATGAATTTTGTTAGAAATGTTAACGACGCCTTACAGTACCACCTGAATAGCCGGATGATCTCGAAGACCCACCTGAATATCCACCTCCGCTGCTGCGGTATGAACTGCCTACACTGCTACTTCTATAAGAAGAGCCTGTAGAGCGGTATGACGAACTTGAGGAAGAACTACGGTAAGACGATCCTACAGAGGAAGACCTGCTATATGAAGAGCCTGAGCCATAAGAAGAACCGGAGCCGTACGAAGAACTGCCACTATATGATGAGCCTGCGCTTCTGTAAGATCCGCTTCTCATATACGACGAGCCTGTAGATGCCGAGGATGAAGATGCCGGACGTCTGAACATAGCAGAAGATGCTGTCCTTGATGGTGTACCGGTCGCAGGTCTCGCATAACCGTTAACCCTTGAAGAGGATACCGAGCTATAAGAAGAGCCTGTAGCTGCACGGCGAACCGTTCCTGAAGCTGCTACACGTCCTGAAGTAACACTCCCTGAAGACATTCCAGTAACTCTGCCGGATGCAACACTGCCTGACGATATTCCTGATACTCTTGAAGTGACAGATGATGCACCCACTGTCCTCCTTACTGGAGACAACGAGGAAGAACGAGCCACAGTCGCTGAACGTACTGCCGATGATTTCCTCAAAGATGAAGTACTTGCTCCCGCTGAAGTCCGGCGTACTGTACCTGACATACCTGATGACCGACGGACATTAGTTGACACTACACCCATCACGTCAGACCTCGTATTTGCAGATCTGCGACTGGTTCCTGAAGTCGCATAGGTTCTGTTGCCCCAATATCTGTCCGAATGATAATGGCCGCCATGCCAGCCACCGTCCCAACCTTCGAAACAGCCATGATAATACCATGGATCATGATACCACGGATCATAGTACCAAGACCAATAGTAGCCAGGACCACCCCAGTACCATGGATCACGCCAATAAAATCCGGAATAATACCAAGGATTCGTGCCCCAGTACCATGGATCACGCCAATAAAATCCGGAATAATACCAAGGATTCGTGCCCCAGTACCATGGATCACGCCAATAAAATCCGGAATAATACCAAGGATTCGTGC
>ERZ808242.66-NODE-66-length-79828-cov-18.514347_pt1 | contig 79828 bp, 72 predicted proteins | sample MGYA00521244_ERZ808242 | MGnify/ENA primary metagenome ERZ808242 (study PRJEB31516, sample SAMN03275573) | gut metagenome | biome: mammalia-associated habitat; material: feces | host: Papio cynocephalus | place: Kenya | collected 2012-07-27 ... | reverse complement strand
TTGATTCTGTATTCAGAGCTTCTTGCGTTGGAGCTTGCTCTGTAGTTTCCACGGTCTCTACAGCTTCAGGTTCTTCAATATAGGCTTCAGTATCATTGTCAATTGACTCTTGCAATAAAGCTCCATTATCATTTTCTACAGCTTCTGGTTCTTTGGTTTCAAATCCATCAGCATTTGCTACAGTTTCGATTCCTTCTTCAAGTGCCTCGTTTTCTTTTGAATCGTCAACACTCTGGCTTGAGCTTTGAACTTCTTCCTCTCTTGATTTGCTCTCATGTCCGGTTGAGACAAGAATGCAAATAATCAAAATAAGAAGACAAACAAGGATGCAAATGGAAGCAGCTATTGCAACTCCAGAGCCTTTTTTCCCTCTCTCACGCTCATTCCTAGATGGCATATCATCATAATCTCTATAACCCATAATCGACAAACTCCAAGCAAATATTTATTATATGCTTATGCATGAAAATGACAATCATATTGGCAGGATAAGCCTAGTTATCATCATAGCATTTGTGGTATTGCTTCTGTCACGGATGATAATTTTGGATACATTCCAAGGCATGAGCCGAAAACATTATTCAGATCCGATTGTATCATCCACATTGGTAAGAGGAACAATATATGACAGAAATGGGAATATTCTTGCATTTCAAGCACCAGACTATGGCTTTTGCGTAAAGTTGTCATCCAATGACAGCAAATCATCATACATTGCATCAACTATTGCACCATATCTTTCCTATGATGCTATTGAAATCGAATCAATGATTGAAAGCGGAGTAGAATTCTTTCCTCTTTCATATATTCCATCAAAAGAAGAGAAAGAATATATAGAGAGCCTATTGGTCAACTTCTCAATCGATGATGATGTCGTTCTGGTGATGAAAGAAATAAGAAAGTATCCATCAGGCCTTAACATTAGAGAATATATAGGCGAAGTTGACGAGTACCTCAACGGAATAACTGGTATTGAAAAGCTATATGACGACAAATTAAAAGCTGTTCCGACATTAGGCTACAATATAGTGAAAGGCGCATCAATTGTCCTTACATTGGATATGGATTTGCAATTTGCACTAACAAGGATACCAGACTTCCCTGACTACAAGAACAGCACTATTGCAATCCTAAATGAGAACAATGAAATACTCGCGTATCAAGGCAGTGCTGATGAAAAAATCCTAAACGCGATGGTCTATTCGATTACAGATAAGAAAGAAACAACAATCTTGCACAATGAAAATCCACTTAGCAACAAAGAAATGCAAGATATTAGTAAATACAAAATCTATATAGATGCACCTTCTGACGAGATAAAAGAGAGCATCTTAAATACAATAAAATCATCATTGGTCTTGCTAGGGAAAGTACCTTCTAGCTCATATTGAGTTGCGAATTTGCATCCTTGCTGTTATATCCAATGTCCTTCAAGTATGGAAGAATCGCTGTTGACGATGCCATTATTATATCGTCAGGAACTTTTTGTCCATCTGTCAAGAAAAGCAAAGGAAGAGACATTTTATAGCAAAACGAGAGGACATTGCCTATTGTTTCTGTTTCATCGACCTTTGTACAAATCATAGCTTTAGGCGAATAGTCTTTGTATCGTAGATAGTGTTCTATCAAATCCTCTTCCTTCATCGAAGGAGATGCTGTGAAAATATAGCTTGTTCTTGTGCTATCGAGCATAGACGTCAGCCCTTTCAACCTAAGGGCAACATTTTTGTCTCGCAAACTCAATCCCATCGTATCTATAAGCACAAGATCATACCAAGAATAATGCTCCAAGGCCCTTAAAAGCTCACTCTCTTGACGGACAATGTCGACAGGAATGTCCAAGGCATCTCCAAATGCTTTTATTTGCTCATAAGCACCTACCCTGTAACTGTCAAGAGTTATTATAGCAACCTTCTTGCCTTGTCTTTTGTAGAGATAAGCACTCTTTGCAATCGAAGTCGTCTTTCCCGATCCTGTGGGGCCAATTAAAACCATGTATGTAGATGGATGGATTTGCTCTTCATATGCAATTGGCACAAGAGAGACAAGTTGCTTGGCTATTGCTGACACATCATTTTTCGGATTTTGCTCCAATGCATTCAAGACGCTGTCCATTAAAGGGCCACTTATATAGTTCTCGATTAAAATGTCAGCAGAAGTCTCAATAGGATTGACTAGGTCTCTATGGACATTTGTGTCAAGGCGTTCCTCCAAAGTCAGTTTGCTTGGATCAGGGGTTTTTGCCTCCATCTCAAATTCAGCAAGGTCAGACCTTTTCGCTCTCTTATCTCCATCATTAGACTTTGCTATGCAATAACAAGAAATCTCGCATTTATGTTGCTTTCTCGTAAACAAGCCGCCATGTGTCACAAAATCCCTACGGGAATGGATACGTATATTATCCCCGTAGAGCTCCTTTGCTTTCTTTATAGCCTCTTCATATGTATTATCTACAACAGTAAAATATTGCATATCATTTATAGAATATACTTTGAAAGATCCCTATCCTCAACTATATCATGGAGTCTTTCCTGGACATAGCTTCTTGTGATTGTAACTTTCTGACCGCTTAACTGATCTGCAGAGAATGCAAGCTCTTCCAAAAGCTTTTCCATTACAGTATAGAGCCTTCTGGCTCCTATGTTATCATTTTCCATGTTCACATCGTGAGCAATAGTTGCAATCTCTCTCAATGCATCCTCTTCGAATACAATATCGACTCCTTCTGTAGCTAAAAGCGCAATATATTGCTTTGTGATTGCATTTTGAGGTTCGGTAAGAATCCTGTAGAACTCCTCTGATGTCAAATCATGAAGCTCAACTCTCAATGGGAAACGACCTTGCAATTCTGGAATCAAATCAGATGGCTTGCTAAGGGAGAACGCACCTGCGGCAATAAATAGGATATTCGTTGTATCTATAACTCCCCATTTTGTTGATACTTTGCATCCTTCGACAATTGGCAAAATATCGCGTTGCACACCCTCTCGTGAGACATCTGTATTATTGCTCTGACCTCTAGATGCAACCTTATCGATCTCGTCGATGAAGATTATACCCATTTGCTCGCATCTGTCTTTTGCTTCATCAATTGCCTTATCGTTATCGACGACTTTGTCCATCTCTTCTTCGCGAATAATCTCTCGTGCCCTCTTGATGGAAAGCTTCCTTTTTCTTGTTCCATTCGCACCTGATGAAAACATTTGGGACAATGAGCTCATCGCTTGCTGGAGATCCTCCATAGACCCTGCGCCCATGACATTGATCTTGCTAGTTGGAGTAACTGTCATATCGACTTCTTTGTTGTCAAACGCACCTTTTCTAAGAAGATCCCTGAATTTCTCACGGGTCTCCAAGACATTCGACTCCATCTTTTGATCATCTCCTAGAGCAGGAAGCAAAAGATCGAGAAGTCGTTCCTCGATATTATGCTCTACTTCGCTCTCCTTAGCTTTTGCCATCTCTTCTCTTACCATGGAAACAGCACTAGCCATCAAGTCCTTGACCATCGATTCAACATCGCGTCCAACATAGCCAACTTCTGTGTATTTTGTTGCTTCAACCTTCACAAAAGGAGCTTTTGCAAGCTTTGATATCCTTCTTGCAATTTCTGTTTTTCCAATTCCGGTCGAGCCAATCATCAAGATATTCTTAGGCGAAACCTCATCCCTCATCTCTGCAGGAAGTCTTTTTCGTCTTACTCTATTTCTTATTGCAATAGCAATTGTTCTTTTTGCATCATCTTGACCGATAACATATTGATTGAGACTGTCTACAATCTCTCTTGGTGTCATATCGTCAAGGCTTTTATTTATTAGTGCTTCCATTTTGTACCTCTGTGATTATATTGTGGTTTGTATAAATGCATATGTCAGCTGCGATATTCACGGCTCGTCTTGCGATCTCCTCTGCACTCCAATCAACTCCTGCATCGAGATATGCCAAAGCTGCAGCACGAGCAAAATCCCCTCCAGAGCCAATAGCAACAACATTACCCTCCGGTTCAATCACATCCCCTGCCCCAGAGATAAGAAACATCTTGTCTCCATCAGATGTGATCATCAATGCATCAAGATTTCTAAGGGCTTTATCCAGTCTCCATTGCTTAGCAAGTTCGACAGCTGAGCGTGTGATATCGCCATTGTATTGCTTTAATTTTCCTTCAAACAATTCGAAAAGCGTGAATGCATCAGCTGTAGAGCCGGCGAATCCAATGATGATCTTATCATTAAATAGCCTTCTGACCTTCCTTGTATTCCCTTTTGCAACTGTATTCCCCATCGTTGCCTGCCCATCTCCAGCCAATGCAACCTTGCCATCTTTTCTGACAGCACAAATCGTAGTTCCATGAATTTTTGTTTCCATTTTTATTCCTTTGCATGAGGGTGTGACTTGTCATAAACACCTTTCAGCTTTGATTTCGATATATGAGTATATATCTGAGTCGTTGATATATTAGAATGCCCAAGCATCTCTTGCACAAAGCGAATGTCTGCACCATTATCAAGCATATGCGTTGCAAAACAATGCCTTAATGTGTGAGGAGTGAATTCCTTTTGCCATCGAAGCAAAGACCTATATTCATCAAAGATAATATGTGCAGAGCTAAAGGGCAACCTCTTGCCTGTATTTGATACAAATAGAGCATCGTTTATCGCATTCTTCTTCCTAATAAGAAACTCTTTTCTCAAATCAAGATATGCAACAATCTCGTTCTTGACCTTGTTTGGGAAAAACAAGAACCTCTCTTTGTCTCCTTTTCCTACTATCCTTATGCGTCTTTGAGACAAATCGATATCGGAGACATCCACAGATAAAGCCTCAGAAATTCTTGCACCTGTAGCGTACAAAAAAAGAAAAAGCATATGATCTCGCTCTGAGATGAAATAATCATCATCGTTCTCCAAATGCGTGCATTTTCTATATTCCAAGAGCTCATTTACCTCTTCTTTTGTCAAAACTGATGGAATCTCGCGAACCTTGTATCGAAGAGAGACAAAAGCAAAAGGATCTTTATCTACATCTCCAGTTTTCATCAAATAGCGATACAAATCCCTATAGCATGAGAGTTTGCGATGAATTGATTTCTCACTGAAATTCTTCTCTAGGATTCTTATAATCGATCTAACATCATCTCTGTCCAGCTGAGAAATGGTTTTTGAATTCCTATCAAGAAAAGATGAAAGAAGAGCAAGATCTATCATGTAGTTCTTTACAGTATTCTCTGATAAGTCTCTTACGCTTTTGATGTATTCGATGAAACCTGAGAAAGCTCTTTCATTATCCATTGAAATAGATGATATCAAATCTAGCACTTCCTTTACCATATATTCCTTTATCAGATCTATAGCCGATTGCTTTTGGAAATGACAAGAAATCCGAAAAGCTATTGATCAATGGACAGCCATCAAGAACAAGGCTTTTTAGTGCATTGCTATCCAATCCATCTTTCAAAACAGCAATATCCTTCGAATTATCTAAAGCATATTTTATGTGCGGAAGGTATTTGATGCTTTGAGAGCCAGAGTTCGCTAATATAATTGCTCTTGCAATCTGGACACCAATCAGATTAATTGCATCATTTGGATTCATATCATCATGACAAGTTGGAACAATCAAGCCTCCATTTGACTTCAATATAGTTGATGCAACATTCATATATAACCTACCAATATCGAAAGGAATCAAGGCAAAAAGCCTTCCAAGACCATCGCGAACACCGCTTTCGATTGCTTTTGATGCTTTATTACCACTTACATAGAGGACATCAAAACCATTTAGTGCAGCCTCCAATGCACTTAGATAAAGCGAGTCCAAAAGATGCAAATCCGATTTAAGCTTGCAACAAAAGAATATAGCATTCTCTGGAAGCGACCCAAAATAATCAAACGAAAAAGAGCCAAGCGAAGATCTCTTAGCACCATATCCCAAAATACTCTCCATGTTATATAAATGCAAAAATCAAAACAAAATGCTAGAAAAACAGGCCAAGGATTATCTTTATATAGAGCATGATGATTACAACTACCAATATTGGCCTTATTCCTTTATCGCCCTTCTTTATTGCAAACTCAGAGCCTAGAAGGTTTCCGATAATAGATGCAAATACACATGGTATACCAAGTTCATAGATAATATTGCCATTAATTATGAATGTCGAAAGAGCTGCGATATTCGAAGCCAGATTAAGGAATTTTGTAGTACCACATGCTTTTATCATATCGAAACCAATAAAGCTCAAAGCCAATGTATAAAACATACCTGTGCCAGGCCCGAAAAAGCCATCATAGACTCCAATAGCAAAAGACATAAGAGATGCTATTGCATAGATATTCGCTTTGATAGGTTTTCCGATGTCTATCATATTTCCATCATTTTCTCGCCTATGTTTTCGTAAAGTAAAGACTGTCAAGAAAGGCAAGACAACAAGGAGAATATATTGAAACACTCGCGTTGCAAACACTAATGCAAGTTGAGCTCCTATAGCAGCTCCAGATATTGCAAAGACGGATGCAAACAGGCCAATACGCCATACAACATTTTTGCCTCTTGCATAGTTTATCGTTGCAAAAAGAGTGCCGAATGTAGATGAGAACTTATTGTTGCCAAGAGCATACACAGGAGGCAGTCCAATCGCATAATAGCTGGTAAGAGATACAAGACCTCCCCCTCCTGCTATAGAATCGATAAATCCTGCAAGAATACATAAGAGAAACATTATTGCAATTTGCCAAAAAGATATATCAATCACATAAATCTCCAGTAAAAATGATAAGACAACTAGATATCGTCATCCGACAGAGGCGAGAATTTATCAAAGAGAGATAGAAGAGAAGAAGTGTTGAAGTGTGTGTAGATTTGCGTTGTCCTTATATCGCTATGCCCCAACATCTCTTGCACAGATCTAACATCGGCGCCATTCATCATCATATGGCTTGCGAATGAGTGTCTTAGTGTATGGACAGTTGCATCCAATCCAAGCCTCTCTACAACCTCATGGTAGCGCTTATGCATTGCTTGCCTTGTCATTCTTTCTCCTCTCCTATTGATAAAAAGCGCTAGCTCTTTTTTGTTTTTTTTGCTCAATAGCCTTGGACGGACATCTGAAAGATACAGATTTAAAGCATCCTTTGCCCTCTCTCCCAAGAACACAACTCTCTCCTTTCCTCGTTTTCCAAAGACACGCATAGAATTCTCATCTTCAAGATATGATGACAAATCCAAGCTTACTGCTTCAGATATCCTCAAGCCAGAAGAGTATATGACCTCAAACAGACACCAATCTCTTATTCCAAGATCATCATCTGTTTTCATTGCATCCAATATTCTGTCAACATCTGATTCAGAAAGTATTTTAGGAAGATGCTCATGGATTCTAGGACGATCCACAAGTGTCGCTGGATTGGAATCAATATATTCTTTTGACTCAAGGTATTTATAAAATGTTCTGAGAGTCGCAACTATTCTGGAAATAGTACAATTTTCTAGAGATGACTCGTTTTTCCTTGCAATCAAATACTCCTCCATTTGAGATGGAAGGATTTTATCTACTTGCAAATTATGTCTTGAAAGGTAGAGCAAATAGTTTTTCAATTCACGAGAATAAGCCTCCCTGGTTTTATCAGAGAGGCGTCGCTCATAAATCAAATAATCCGAAAAGTCAGATATAATGCTATCTGTCGTCATCCTCGCCTCTATGTAGCCTCATAATAGCTGGAGTTGAGAAATCATTCGGATTCGAGTTTCTCTTGCCAAGCTGATTTTGCAAGTCTTGCCATCTATTGACTGTTATAGTCGAGGCGTCTTCTCTTGTATGCTGAGGCTCGCTAGCTCTTTTCCTCAAGCTATCTTGTTGAGATTCAAATGATGATGGCTTCTCGCTATGCATGGAGTAGTTCTGGCCATAGTACCTCTCCTGTTGAGGCTCATATCTTTTCTCTTCTTCCTCTCGTGCTTTCGAATAAAGCTCAGAATTATTGATTCCAGTAGATACATCCCTCTTTTCAAACCCAGTTGCAACAACAGTGACTTTAAGCCTGTCGCCCAATGCTGGATTATATGATTGTCCTGCTGTGATCAAAGCATCTTCAGCAACATTGTTTGTAATAAGCTCGACAACATCCTGGTATTCTTTCAATGTAAGATTGTCGCCACCAGCAATGTTTACAAGAACAGCCTTTGCTCCATCTATAGACGCATTCTCCAACAAAGGATTGCTAATCGATTGCTTTGCTGCCTCTACAGCTCTGTTTGCACCCTCTCCAAAGCCAAGTCCTATAAGAGCATCGCCTTTGCCTTTCATTACAGTCTTTACATCTGCAAAATCTATATTTATCTCGCCTGGCTCCGTTATAAGATCGGATATTCCTTGCACAGATTGCATCAAAGCCGAATCAGCAAGCAGGAACGCTTGTCTAATAGGAGTATTGTTATCAACAACATTCAATAGATGTTGGTTAGGAATCAAAATAAGTGTATCAACATTCTTTCTAAGCTTCTCGATTCCTTGCTGCGCTAGCATAAGTTTTTTCTTGCCCTCGAAAGCAAATGGCGTTGTTACAACAGCAACAGTAAGCGCATTGCAAGTCTTTGCAATCTCAGCAACGACAGCAGCAGCTCCAGTTCCTGTTCCACCTCCCATTCCAGCTGTTATGAAGACCATGTCAACATTCTCTAGCTCTTTCTTTATCTCTTCTTTGCTCTCAATTGCAGCTTTTTCGCCAATTTCAGGCTGCCCACCAGCTCCAAGACCTCCAGTCAACTCCTTGCCAATTGCAATTCGAGTTTGAGCATTTGAGCGCTGGAGCGCTTGCACATCTGTATTAAGAGCAATAAAGGAAACCTTTTTCAAACCTGATGCAATCATTCTGTTGACAGCATTGCCACCGCCGCCACCAACACCGACGACCTTTATTATAGTAGGAGCTGTTTGCTCTCCTGTTGCAGTATCTTCAATATCGAAAATATTATATGCCATATGCTCTCCTTAGAATAACTTGCCAAAGAAATTCTTTACTTTCCCGCCAAAGCCATTCTTTTCCTTATTTGATACGTAACTATTGCTATCCTTGTATTTTCTTGCTTCGTTCTTCAACAAGCCAAGCACTGTCGAATATCTTGGATCGATATACATCCTATCGAGTCCATTGATTGCCTCTGGAAATCCGATTCTTGCAGGAAGGCGGAAGATCTCAGCAGCAAGCTCTGTAGCTCCAGAGAGAAGCGAACCGCCACCAACAAGGACAATGCCAGCGCCAAAAACACCCGATATGCCATTTTCCTCAAACTTTTGCTTGATGATTGAAAACAGCTCAGCCATTCTTGCTTCAATTACTTTCGACATCTCTTTCTTTGGAAGCCTGATTGAAGGCTTTCCTCCAACAGCTGGTGTTATTATCATCTCACTAGAAGATATATTGGGAGAGTAGCAAGAACCATCAGAGATCTTTATTGATTCAGCAGCCGCTTTTGGAAGTTGCAACATATATGCAATATCTGATGTAACAGTCTCTCCACCCATGTCAAGTCCGCAAACATACAAAGGAGCTCCATTTTGGTAAACCATGCAATTTGTGCTCCCAGAGCCAATATCGATGACAATCGCACCCATATCCTTCTCTTCTTGAGAAAGCACTACATCACTATCAGCAAGGCTTTTCAAAACAACCTTTTGCACTTGCAAACCAGCCTTTTGCACACACTTTTTCTGGTTTTGTATAATCGGCGACGAGCCGATGATAAGCAGAACTCTTGTATCTAGCCTATGAGCAAGCATATCAATAGGATCTTTTATGCCTTTTCTTGAATCTACTTGAAAATCCTGGACGAGAGTATGTATGACCTCCGTGTTTTGCGGAAGTTCACGATTCTTTGCAACATCTATCGATCTTCTTATATCCTCGGTTTTTATCTCTTGGTCTTTCGAGTTGATTCCAACGACGCCATTGGATTGTATTGCTTGGATATGTGAGCCTTCGATTGCGAGCATCACAGAACTCACCTCTGTTCCAGCTTGAATCTCTGCCTCTGAAACAACAGCATTGACAACTTTCACTGTTTGCTCCATGTTCACAATCGAGCCGTTTTTTACACCTTCGGAGGGACGTTCTGCAATAGACTCGACCATAATCTGACCATCTCTTGAGACAGCTCCAATCACAACACGAGTCCAGCTAGTACCTATATCCAATCCCACAATAGATTTGTCAGTTGCCACACTCTACCTCTTTAACCTATATAGTCCACCGGATTCCAATCTATACAAACTATCTGAGAAGATTGTTTCAGACCTTCTGTCTTCGATATCTGAACATATCATGTCAATGCAATCGTCAAGATAGCTTAGCTTTGTCAGATCATCGACAATTAGCTTAGATGAAAGACTCTCGAATTCTAGATTCAAAACCCCGCTTTCTATAGTTTCATTATTGCTGAATTCTGCCTTTGTTATCAAGGTTTCTCTCCCATCCAAATCAAGCATGGAATCAATAACCAAGCTAAACTCTGGCAAGAATCCATATTTCTTCAAATAAACAAGATAGTCCTTGTCGACATCCAAGACAATATATGTTCTCTTCAATGATTCCAAGTCCTTGAAATCTATATGCGAAAGACTCGCACCATCATAAAAACATACATCATCACCGCTCTTTATCAGCAAGCCTCTCTCATTGATATCTGCCTTCAATAGAATCCTCTTGCGATGAAAGGAAATCTCAGCTTTCTCAACATATGCAAGGTCTTCTATCCTCTTCTCAAGAGACCCGATATTCGAGAGCAAGACACTTTCATACAAACAAGATGACAAGATCTTCTTCTCGCTGTAAGTGGCTATTCCTGATATACAAACTTCATCAATCCTAGATAGAGGCATATATGCAATAGCAAAATAGAACAACAAAAGGAGTATAAGCAAGACAGTAGCAATGACTATTGCGATGCTATACTTTCTCATTCGATCTGCCCATCAAATATATGTATCTATATAGAATCAAAGAAGAAGTTACAAACATAAATTCCGCTGAAGGACAATATGAAAAAAAAGGAAAGGAAACAGGACCAAATGGGAAGATTCCTGCACAATAAAGGGCACTGATCAAAGCTTGTACAACAACAATCGAGGAAAGAGCTATGCATGCACTTGCGATTGTGTACTCATTTTTCCTATATGCTCTTCTGGCTGCCATGATTCCTAGGAAGAAGTAGTTTAGGAATGCTACAAAGAAAAAAAACACACCAACAAAACCCAGCTCCTCCGAAATCGACGCAAAGATAAAATCGGACTCTACATTGGATAGAACGCCCAGCTTGTACAATCCCTTTCCAAGCCCAATGCCAGTCAGCCCACCTTCTTTTATAGCAAGCTGTGATACAAAGAGCGAATGATCATAAAAATCAGGATTTGCGACAGGCAGGATCGATGAGAAGAATGATGAGGAGAAAGGCGAATAAACGAAGATAAGAAAAAGAGCTGTCGAAAGCGCAAAAACCGCACAGATTGCAACAAAGCCCTTCTTTGCACCGGTCGACCTAAGCATAATAATGCTAACCGACACAATCAAGAAGTAATAACCCATCGAACTGACCAGAGCTGACAGTATTGCAATTGCAATTGCAATCAATGCAACGATAACAAAATATACGCCATTTATTTCCTTTCTTTTGTAAATTGAGGGAATTGCGCCCGATATAAGCGATATTACAGAAAATGCACCAAGTATTGGTCCAGATATTATATTGTGTCCAGAAATTGTAAATATCCCACAATCATTGAATGAAGGGAAAAGCATCAAAACAAGGACAACAAGTGAAAGCGGACAAAGAAAAAAATAGCTCTTTTTTATAAATCTCAAGGGAAGGAAATCCAAGCAAAGACCCAAAAATAGCCCTGCACTAAATCCAATAACTTGATTCAGAAAATAATGATAGTGCTCGAATCCATCCTTGACAGATACATCAAAAGTCGAGCTGTAAAGAAGCAAAAACCCAGATAGAACGATAAGCACAAGGAAAAAAATAAAAGTAAAAGGTGAAAACAGACCTTCACTTGAATCCTCATGATCAAGCTTAACCATATCGAAATCATCGTAGTTGGTGCTTTTGCTTTCTCCCATCTCCATCATTATATTCCAAAGATCAAAAAATAAAACAAAGTCAGATTACACTGTTGGCTTTAACATACAAAGTCGACTGATACTCTTCATCGTCAAGATTGCTTGAGGATGCAATCAATGCCCTCTCCTCATAATCCAAATCCTGAAGAGCTATCTGTGAAACAATCATCTCATGTCTTATAGTATTGTCAATACCAAGTTGCCACAATGGAATGAATGCGACTATGAAAGCAATAGCCAAAATAGCCAATGCTATGCATTTGAATCTAAAGTTAAAGTTTTTCTCCATTTCTATATCCTTCATAATACTTTCTCCACAACTCTTAGCTTTGCTGATCTTGATGGTGCATTTTCAATACACTCTTTCTCTCCTGGCACAATCGGTTTTTTTGTGAGAATCCTGATCCTGCTGTCGCTCTTTTTTTCCTCATCTTTGAAAAACCACTTCACAATCCTGTCTTCCAAACTATGGAATGTTATGACAGCAACTCGTCCACCTGGCTTTAGCACTCGGATTGCATTGTCAAGCGCTGGAGAGATACGATCAAGCTCTTTGTTGACTTCGATTCTCAATGCTTGGAATGTCCTTGTTGCAGGATGTATTCTTCCATATCTGTATTCTTTAGGAACAGCTGAAAAAACAATAGAAGCAAGCACCTCAGAGCTCTCTATCTTGCTATCTTTCCTTGCTTCGACAATCGCTCTTGCAATCCGTCTTGAATAGCGTTCCTCTCCATAGCGGTATATTACATTTGCAAGTTCTATCTCAGGATATTCGTTGACGATTGTCTTTGCTGATAGGCTTTGCGACGAATCAAGACGCATATCAAGTTTCTCGTCTTTTCTGAATGAAAAGCCTCTCATGCTCTCTTCGTAATGAAACATCGAGATGCCAAGATCGAAGAGAATTGCATTTGCAGACTCGCTCTCCGCTTCCTCAAGATATGTATCAAACCAAGTGTTCACAGGAATAAAGCGATTGGAAAAAGGCTTCAACCTCTCTATAGCTTTTTTTTGTATTTCCTTGTCCCGATCCAATCCTATTACTGTAAGATTTGGGTATTTAGACAAAAAAAGAGAAGTATGACCTCCCTCGCCTGTTGTGCAATCAATAAGTATAGTGTTCTTATCTTGTTCTAGAGGAAGACTTGACAGGACTTCTTCATGCATTACTGGATAATGAAGGATTTGCATAAAACCTACTCCTTTGCTTCCTCATAAAGACTTTGCGCGAGTTCCGATATATCCTCTTCGTCAGCTTCCTCAGCTTCCCTATAAACCTCTGGGTTCCATATTTCAATCGAATACCCAGCACCTATCAAAAGAGCCTCCCCTTTATTCAAGAGTTGGTACTTCTCCCTGTTTTGAAGGGGGATGTTGATTCTTCCAGAGCTATCTACATCTACATAGATTGCGGGAGAAATGAGCTTTCTGATCAACTTTCTTTTTTTCTCATCCAGCATCGCTTTGGGGGTTGATAATATTGGCTTGCTGAACTCGTTTTCAAAGTAATCAGGAGTCATAAGCATTAGATGGTTTCCATCCAACCCTGGAAGAACAACTACCTGCTCTGCGGAAAGAAGGTTTCTTAGTCGTGCTGGCAAAGATAGACGACCTTTATCGTCGAACTTTGAATTATACATTCCTGTAAGAAAAGCCATCTTTTCCACCCATTTTATGGGAAAGTATCCCACCTACACCCACAACAATACACCAAATGCTCCACCAGTGCAATAGTTTTGTTTGAAAATCAAGTGAAAGAAATTGCATAAAAAAAAGGGCCTTCTATCATGAAGAACCCTTCTTTGTCTAGCTGATTCGAGCTATTTTACAATCTTTGTCCCTTTGTCTTTGTAAAGTGCATCATATAGATTCTCTGGATCTGTTACAATGCCGACATTTCCAGTTGTCGATACAAAGTCAACTATTGCTTGAATTTTTGGAAGCATTGATCCTGGTGCAAAATGCCCTTCAGCTATATACTCCTTTGCTTTTTCAATATCGATTTCGTCCAACGAAAGCTGATTTGGCTTTCCATAGTTAAGACAAACCTTCTCAACTGCTGTAGAAATAACAAAAAGATCTGCATTCAAATCCTTTGCAAGCATTGCAGCAGCAAGGTCTTTGTCAATCACAGCTTCTCGCCCAAGCAACATTCCATCCTCATCTTTAGCAACAGGGATTCCACCACCTCCAGCCGCTATAACGATTATGCCATTGTCAATGAGGCACTTTATCGTCTCAAGCTCGATTATCGAGCGTGGCTTTGGTGATGCGACAACTCGCCTCCATCCTCTTCCAGCATCCTCGACTACACTCCAGCCATCTTTTCTCTCATGCTCCTTAGCAACTTCCTCACTCATGAAGGAGCCAATCGGCTTTGTCGGCTTTTTAAATGATGGATCGCTATCAGAAACCTCTACTTGGGTAACAACAGTCGCAACATTTTTCTTTATCTTAAGCGCCTTGAACTCGTTATCCAAGGCTTTTTGAAGCTGGTAGCCTATTGCACCCTGAGTATCTGCGACGCAAGAATCGAGCGGAACTGAATGGAGCTCAGTGGATGCAATCTCCGCACGTCGCAAGATATATCCAACCTGTGGACCATTTCCATGCGCAATTACTACCCTGTTTCCAGCCTCGACAAGACGTGCTATATGATGAGCTGTCTTCTTTGCTGCATCATATTGAGATGCCACAGTTACATGCTTCGAATCCTCTATAAGAGAATTGCCTCCGATGGCAATGACTATCAATTTTCCTTCCATCTTCCAACCTCTTCTTATACAATAGCACGATTGCAACAAAACGCAACAAAAATAATGCAAATAATCTCAACTTATTCTTTTCTTTTGCAATTTCACATTTTTACCATTGGGTATTATATTTACTGTTAAGAACTAATAAAGAGGTATATATGGATAATAACAATATAGATATAGAGAAAATAGACAGGGTACCAGTTCTACCTTTGTTGCAAAGGCCATTGTTCCCTCAAACCTTTACAACACTTATGGTTGGAAGGCCCGAGGATGTTCTTGTGATGAACAACATAATCCAATCGAATGGATACTTTGTCGCTCTCTTGCAAGGAGAAGGACCAAACCCAGGACTCAGCTCTGTGGGAACTCTTGCAAAAGTTTCAAAATATATAAGGCTTCCAAACAACTGCCTTCATGTCTTTATTTCAACATTGCAAAGAGTGAGGGTTGATGATTTTTATGTTGAGCAAAACTCAATTGAAGCAAAAATAGAGGATTTCCCTGACGATACGACAAAGACAAAAACAGTAACACCGTATGCAAATGTCCTGAAAGAGACAGTGCAAGCTTTAAGTCAGAGTACTACGATGTTCAATTTTGCAGCAGACTTGAACATAATGAATATTGATGATCCGGGGCTCTTGTCTTTCTATGTCGCATCAGCGCTAAACGTTGCAAATGCAAAGTTCTTGCAAGATGTGCTTGAGACAAGCAATGCAAGAGTCAGAATCGAGAAGCTTCTTTCCTATATTTCAGCTCAAAAAGAGATATACGACAGGGAGAATGCAATAAAGAACCAGTTCTTCGACAACATAAAGAACAAGAACAAGGAAACAATTCTAAAAGAACAGATAAGGAACTTGCAAAACGAACTTGATCAAATCACAGGCTCTGCACATCCGATGATGTCAAATGGAAGCAAAGTCCAAAGAAAGCAGGATTTGTTTGCCAGAGCAAAGCAAAAGAAATTGCCTGCAGAGTTCAGAGATGTCGTGGATCAGGAACTTGAGAAGCTTTCTGGGCTTGAGATGATGAATCCTGAATACATGCTTACAAAGCTCTACATAGAGACAATACTTGCATTGCCATTCTCGTTCGAAGACAAGGCTCCAAGCTATTCGATTCTAAAAGTCAAGAAGCAACTGGAGAAAGACCATTACGGGATGAAGGAAGTAAAAGAAAGGATTCTTGAGTTCCTCGCATCCAGAAGGAAAGCAAATACAACAAAAGGTGCGATTATTTGCCTTGCTGGTCCTCCCGGAGTTGGAAAGACCTCTGTTGGAAAATCAATTGCAAAAGCCCTCGACAGGAAGTTCTACCGTTTCTCAGTTGGAGGAATGAGGGACGAAGCCGAGATCAAGGGTCATAGAAGAACTTATGTTGGTGCACTTCCTGGAAAGATAATCCAAGGAATGAAGACAACGGGAGTTGTGGATCCGGTATTCTTGATAGATGAGATCGATAAGATGGGAGAATCATTCAGAGGCGATCCTGCATCAGCGTTATTGGAGGTATTGGATCCTGAGCAAAATGCAAACTATGTAGATTTGTATCTTGACATACCATATGACTTGTCGCGAGTACTGTTCATAGTAACAGCCAATGATATTTCAAAGATTCCAGCGCCTCTTCTAGACAGGATGGAGATAATAGAGCTATCTGGATACACTCCTGAGGAAAAGATTCATATCGGTCAAAAATATCTAGTTCCAAAACATCTAGAGAAGAACGGGCTTACTAAGAAGGAAGTGCACTTTGACAAGGATGCTCTAGGGATGATAGCTGAGGAGTATGCAAGAGAAGCTGGAGTGAGAAACTTCGAGAACCTTATCGATAAAGTTATGAGGAAGATAGCGCTTTCCATACTTGAAGAGGGAGAAGATGCAACTCAAGCTGTCACTGTTAAAGCAAAGGATGTAGAGAAGTACCTTGGAAAACCTCCCTTCCCTAGCGATGACATAGTAAAGGCCGATGTTGCAGGAACAGCAATAGGTCTTGCATGGACAAGCATGGGCGGCGATGTCTTGCTAATCGAATCTGAGGCTCTTCCTTTCAAGGGCGATTTGAAAGTAACAGGGCAGCTTGGTGATGTGATGAAGGAATCCGTGTCGATTGCATGGTCAACTTTGAAAAAAGAGGCATGGCTGAGAGGATTGGATCTGGACTTCTTCGACAATTATACTGTCCATATCCATATTCCTGAAGGCGCAACACCAAAGGATGGGCCGTCTGCTGGAATAACACTCTTTACTTCGCTTTGGTCGATGTACAGAAAGATGGTCATAAAACCGAATTTGGCAATGACTGGCGAGTTGACGCTTACCGGAAAAGTGATGCCGATTGGGGGACTGAAAGAGAAGATCCTTGCGGCAAGACGAGACGGAATAAAGGAGATTATTATTCCAGAAAGAAACAAGATCGACCTCGACAAACTTGACAACGAGGTCAAAGGAGATGTAGTTTTCTATCCAGTTTCAAATATATCACAAGTGATAGAAATAGCATTTCCCGAAGAGAAGACAAAACACCTAGATGAGGATATGCTTAACAAGTTAGCAAATGAAAGAAGGAAGAAAGCCGAGGAAGAGAAAGATGCCGAGAATCTCTCAAGAGCCAAGGCTTTGGAAAAGGTACTCAATTGGCAATAGAACTATTAGCACCTGCTGGAAACTATGAGAAACTGGCAACAGCATTCGAATATGGAGCTGATGCTGCATATATGGGACTGACCAGTTTCTCGCTTAGAGCAAATGCAGGAAATTTCAGCAAAGACGATATAGAGAAAGTCTTGAAGCTCAAGAAAGAAAAGAACAAGAAACTCTACTGTACGATGAATATCGTATTCAAGGAAGACCAGATCGAAAGTCTGGAGAAGATGAAGGACGAGATTGCATTATGGCCATTCGATGCCTATATCGTATCTGATATAGGCGTTGTTCCATTTTTCAAGAAGTACTTCCCAGACAAGGAGCTTCATCTTTCTACGCAAGCCTCATGCATAAATTCACAAGCTGCGAGAATGTATAAGGATATGGGATTTTCCAGAGTTATACTTGGTCGCGAAGCGAGTCTTGATGATATAAAAAGAATAAAAGACAAAGTCCCAGAGCTGGAGCTTGAGGCATTTGTACATGGCGCTATGTGCATGGCATATTCTGGCAGATGCATCTTATCGGCACATTTGACTGGAAGATCCGCAAACCAAGGAGATTGCTCGCACACATGCAGATGGAACTACAAGCTCTCTGGCTATGCACTTGAGGAAGAAGAGCGGCCTGGCATATTCTACCCCATTGAGGAAGAGAATGGTTACACGACAATTCTTTCATCAAAGGACCTTTGCATGATAGATCATGTTGACGAACTTGAAAATGCTGGTCTTTCTTCTTTGAAGATCGAAGGAAGAATGAAGTCAATCTACTATGTTGCTGTCGTAACACGGGCATATAGGAAAGCTCTTGACCATGACCCTAATCTCGATAGCTTCAAGCGTGATTTGTTCGATGTCTCCCACAGAGAGTATTCAACCGGCTTTTTCTATACTCGCGGTCCTGTCGAAACAAAAGACGAGATTTCACGTCCAACAAGCTATGGATATGAAAGAAACTATACATTTTTAGGCACTATAGGTGACAAAGTTGCTGATGATACATACCAAGTCATTTGTAAAAATCAAATAAAAAACAAACAAAAGCTGGAGTTCATTGCACCTGATATCCCACTGATTGAAGATGATTGCTATACTTTGATTGACAAGAATGGTTTCCCTATCTTGCAATTGGACCATGGCAAAGAGGGATATATTAAGAGCAAGAAGAGCCTGAAAAAAGGCTATATAATAAGACGGGAAGAAAAAGGTAATACTAGAATCCAATGAAAAAAAGATACTTTATTTTGATTGCATTGCTTCTTTGTTCAGCATCGCTATTTGCATATACAGACAATTTCTATTCAACATCGACCAATCGAGAGTATGTTGCACTTGTAAGTGCAATAAAAAATGGCAAGGATGAAGATGTAATTCTCAATGAATACAATGCTTACATATACTCCGATATCACACCTGTAGAAAGAGCAAGAGTCGAGTACCATATAGCTCGCTACTACAGAGATGTAAAGAAGAAAGACACAGCAAGAGAACATATCTTTTTAATGCGAGAGCTTATCGACAATATTGATAAAAACACTATCACAGACTTTGAGCAAAGAGTTCTGGAAATCGAGTACTACTCAGCAAAGTACTATGTAGACAAGAAAATGTCAGATGGAATGGAGAACTCATCGCTAACAAAAGAGCTATATTCGCTCTATCCTGACGATGTCTTTTCCATAATGACAGAAGCCTGGAGGCTTATTTATACACCAGGCATCGCAGGAGGAAGCCCTCGAAAGGCAATACGAATGCTAAATTCATTCCTAGATGGCTACAAAGACAAGATGTGCACTCTTGATCTATATTCCACATATTGCGCTTTGGCTATAGCTCACAATATGAGGGATGATTATGATGATGCCGAAAAATACTTCAAACTTGCACTGGGCTTCTATGACAAGGAAGCTGACATTGTTGATGCATACAAAGAAAACACGAAGGAATTAGAGAAACAACTTGAAGAGTAGAGGAGAATCTTATCGTTATGGGACTATTCTTGACTATATATTGCATTATCATCTTGGCAACAGGCGCATACGCATTTCTTACTTCAATCTTAAACATTGCTTATTTCAGAAAGATGGGGAAAGTAAAAGAAGACGATTGTTGTAATGAGAATCCTTTAGTATCAATAATAATACCAGCAAGAAACGAAGAAGAAAATCTTCCTCGCCTACTCTCATCACTTATTAAACAGACATATAAAAACATCGAGATCCTTGTAATAAATGACCAAAGCTCTGATGGAACAGAAGAAGTTATAGAAAAATACGAAAAGCTGGACAGCAGAGTCCATGGATACAAGACCGAGCCAGGCCTTGTCATTAGCAAGCATGGGAAGATGAATGCATTATTGCAATTGATTCCATATGCAAAAGGTGAATTTCTCCTTGCAACTGATGCCGATACGCAACATGCTACAACAGCTCTATCTGTCACTGTCAAGATGATGCAAAAGCACAATCTCGATATTATGTCTGGCTTTCCTACCCAACTTTGCTCGTCTTACATGGCATCAGTTATCGTATCAGCAATGATGTTCGCAAATACGATGGTGCCACACTTCTTCTTCTACAGATTTCAATTCCCGCAAACAGCATTTGCAATTGGCCAATTCATCTTGATGAGAAGAGATGCATACTACGAAGTCGGCGGCTATGGATGCATAGAGAATGCTGTTGTCGATGACATGGGACTGGTAAAGCTCTTTGTTAAAAAGAAAAAGAAATATGCCTTTGTCAACATCTCTGAAGAAGTTGCATGCTATATGTACAAGAAAGGAGCTGAGGCTTTCCACGGAATCGAACGATCCATAGTAGGAGTGTTTCCAGCAAAGCTCTACATTATTCCGCCGCTTATTCTTCTTGTTTGCGCTTTAATGCTTATTGCATGGGCTCCGCTGATACTCCTAGCGGCAGTCATACTCGGCTACTACAACCCATCGACATTGACAATCCTAATAGGTTGGCTTTTGTTTTGTACAGCTTGGTTCATCGGATGCAGGAATATCAACTTCAGAAAACTGGTTTCCATCTCATGCCCGCTTTCGATAACAATGATTTGCGCAATGTATGTACATGGAATCTATAGAAGGCTGTCTGGAAAGAACTTCATTTGGAAAGGACGAACAATCTAAGTGGCTATGCTTTGATAGTTTGCCAAAAAAAGCATTCGCCACTGAAGCAATATCATCCCAACATGGATCTTCCTAAGTGCTATGAAAGCAATTGGTCAAGCTTCGCATAAATATCCTTCTTGTCGAGGTTCTTGCCAATTATGCAAAGCCTTATCATCCTATCGCCTACAACATCATCCCAATCAGCTTTTAGACGGGAATCTCCTTCAAGCATCTCTTCTTGCATATATGAAGGAGCAGATGCAACCCACTTGCCATATGGGGCACATGCAAATTGTCGCCCGCTTGTCTCAAACATATAAGCAATATCACTCTCATCGCTAAACCAAAGAGTTCCTTTGCATCTTATTATATTCTTCGGCCAAGAATGAACAAATTTCGAGAATTTGTTTCTGTCAAAAGGCTTACGTCTGTAGTATATGAATGTGCCTATTCCATACTCATCAACATCATCACCTTCATGTCTGTGTTCATGGTGATGCTCCTCTTCATCATGTCCCTCAAGCTCATCTTCACTTAATTTCTGACACCAGCCAGCGCTCATATATACTTTATCAAAATCGAATGAATGAGTATCAAGAATATCAGAGACAGACACATTGCCTTGGCTTGTCTCTATAATCTTTACACCAGGATGGAGAGCATTTATTACCTTGAGTATCTTTTCTCGCTGCTTTTCTGTAACCAAATCTTCCTTGTTGATTACAAGAGTCGAGCAAAACTCAATCTGCTGAATCAGAAGGCTCTCAATATCCTCTTCCTCTATCGTGTCTTTCTTCAAAAGATCATCGCCGGATGCAAACTCATCGACAAGTCTCGCTGCATCAACTACGCCAACTACATTGTCGAGTCTTCCATTCTTTACAAGCTGTAGCTCTTGCGCAATTGGCATTGGCTCGCAAACACCGGATGCCTCAATCAGGATATAGTCATACTTGCCTGACTTGATCAGCTTTTCTATATTCTTCACCATCTGGCTTTTCAATGTGCAACATATGCAACCGTTGGTAAGTGGAACAATATCGCTAGTATCCTTTATGTGTGCTCCTTTTTCTATCAAGGATGCATCTACATTCACCTCTCCAATATCGTTGACAATTACAGCAACCTTATAGCCTTCTTGATTCGAAAGCACTTTGTTCAATAGTGTTGTTTTCCCTGCCCCAAGATATCCGCAAAGAAGCGTAATAGGTGTTTTATTCTCAGCCATTAGTTCTCTCCTTTAAAATAAATCGATTCCATTTCAAAAATATAATGAATGATGCAAAAAACGTTAATAGATTACAAATAAAAGAGCCACATTGCTCTATATTCCAAAGCTTGTGGCTCTTTAAGGTATTTCTGTTAGTTTTCTAAATAGATCTCAATAGAGCTATATGCTCTCTCGATTTCGATATCTTATCTTCGAATTCAAGCTTTTTGCTCTTCTCTTTCTCTATCGCTTCAGGCTTTGCATGGGAAATGAAGTTCTCATTAGAAAGCTTTTTATTAGAAGCTTCCAACAGTTTTTCATTCTTATCAATCTCAAGCTCAAGCTTTTTGATCTCTTCCTCAACATCGATTGCATCACGGACAAATACAAACACTTCGTAGCCTATTGCTGCAACCGGGAATGCCTTGGAGATATCGCTTGTATAGTCTATGTCGACAACCACTTCACTTGCTCCCATGAAAGATGCCATAAGCTTCGACTCTTCTTTGTAGAATCCGCTTGCCTTGCTGTCCTTTGCTGGCCTGAGAATGACTTTAAGCTTCTTCTCTGGAGCTATTTGCAATGAAGATCTTACAGTTCTTACGCTCTGTATTGCTTTCTGGAGGGCATCTACAAGCGCCTCAGACTCCTTATCGTCCATCTCCTTTTCATATACAGGATACTTTGCGACAATCACATCACCTTTGTGATTCGGAAGCTTTTGATAAATCTCCTCTGTCAAGAATGACATGAATGGATGCATCAGACGCATTGAGGACTCGAGTATATCCATCAGGATAGATACTTGCAAGTTCTTCTCATCATCGCTTCCATGCAACAGTTTTTGCTTTGATGCTTCAATGTACCAGTCGCAAAAATCATTCCAGAAGAATGAATACACAGCTTGAGCCGCATCGTTGAAGCGATAAGAATCCATCGCTGAGGCAATAGCTTTCGATGCATTGTTCAGTTGCGAATATATCCATCTATCCATCACAGAGAGCTTATCTTTCTCGATGGAAACAAGCTCGCGCCCCTCAAGATTCATCAACAAGAACCTTGTAGCATTCCATATCTTGTTTGCAAACCTGGAGCCCAGCTTGAATGAATTCATATCGATTTGCACATCCTGGCCTTGAGCTGCAAGATAGCAAAGAGTAAATTTCATAGCATCGGCGCCATATTCTTTGATTACATCAAGCGGATCGATTCCGTTTCCAAGCGATTTACTCATCTTCCTGCCTTGGATATCGCGAACAAGCCCTGTTATGACGATATCCTTGAAAGGAGCCTTACCCAAGAACTCTTCGGATGCCATGATCATTCTAGAAATCCAGAAGAAGATTATGTCATATGCAGAGACAAGAGTATCGGTTGGGAAGAATCTCTCGAAGTCCTTTGTCTTCTCTGGCCAGCCGAGCGTTGAGAATGGCCACAGCCATGAAGAGAACCAAGTATCGAGAACATCCGAATCTTGCTTGAGATTTTTGCTATGGCACTTAGGACATTCGGTTGGATCCTCTCTTGAAACGATCATCTCGCCACAATCCTGGCAATACCATACAGGAATCCTATGCCCCCACCAAAGCTGACGGGAAATACACCAGTCTCGTATATTCTCCATCCAGTGGATGTATGTGTTTTCCCATCTCTTTGGATGGAAGACAATATCGCCTTTCTTCCAAGCGTCTATTGCCTTGTCAGCCATTCCTCTCATTCTCACGAACCATTGCTCCGACAGGTATGGCTCTATTATCGTATGGCATCTGTAACAATGGCCAACGTCATGGTTGTGGACTGTTTCCTTGAGCAAGTATCCTTTTTCCTTGAGATCCTCAACTACCAAGCCACGAGCATCGACAGCTTGCATGTTCCTGTACTTCTCAGGGACATTGCCATTGAGTGTTCCATCTGGATTAAGAAGGTTTATTGCCTCAAGGTTATGCCTCTTGCCACATTCCCAGTCATTGGGATCATGGGCAGGAGTAATCTTGACCATTCCTGTTCCGAATGCCATATCGACAAAGCTATCGGCAATGATTGGAATCTCCCTGTCTGTAAGAGGAAGCTTTAGCATCTTTCCAACTACGCTCTTGTACCTTTCATCATCCGGATTGACAGCTACAGCAACATCGCCGAACATTGTCTCAGGCCTTGTCGTTGCGACAGTGATCCATCCGCTTCCATCTGCATAAGGGTATCTTACATCATACAGCTTTCCAGGAGTATTCTCGTATTCGACTTCATCATCAGCAAGTGCTGTGCCACACTTTGGGCAATAGTTGACAAGATAGTTCCCCTTGTAGATCAGGCCTCTTTCATAAAGAGTGACAAAAGCCTCCCTGACAGCTTTGGAAAGCCCTTCGTCCATCGTAAAGCGCTCATGGTCCCAGTCGCACGAGCATCCCATCATCTCCAGTTGCTTCTTTATGATATCGTGATGCTTCTCCTTCACGAGCCATGTTCTGTCCAAGAACTTCTCGCGCCCAAGATCATGCCTCGACAATCCTTCCTTGGCGAGCTGTCGCTCCACAACGTTCTGAGTTGCAATACCAGCATGGTCTGTTCCTGGGACCCAAAGAGATGGAATGCCAAGCATCCTCTTGTATCGAATTATGATGTCTTGCAAATTGTTATTCAAAGCATGCCCCATATGGAGTATGCCTGTGACATTTGGTGGTGGCATTACTATAGAGAAGTGGCCTTCTCCATCTCGCGGGTGGAACTCACCCTTTTCTATCCATTTTGAATAAATCTCCTCTTCGAAATCCTTTGGGTTATATGCCTTTGGAAGTTCTACTGCTTTCATGTATGCCTCCGATTGGGAAAATGATACCAAATAATCAAAATGCTAACAACAAAACAAAAGACATATGGCATAAATAGTTTTCATATCCTACACTTTCATGGGATGTGCGATGAAAAGATTTGACAGCAATGAAAAATATTTCTTTTTTTTACACAATTAAGAATATGTCTGATACAATTGATTTATCCCAGCTTGCTGAAAACGAAATCCGGTGTCCGTCTGTTATAAATCATCTCTCGGTAAGCTGGGATGATTTTCTTTGAAAAGCAATACTATATCGGATAAAATCAAACAAAGAGGAGGCAATATGAAAAAAATCCTATTCGCAGCTTCCGAGTGCGTTCCATTTGTCAAGACCGGAGGGTTAGCAGATGTCGTAGGCTCACTTCCTAAAGCTTTCGACAAAAAGGAGTATGACGTAAGAATAATCATCCCCCTTTACCATGCGATTGATGAAAAGTATAGACAAAAAATGGAGACAGTCTATTATTTCCAAATGGATAACAGAATTTATGTAGGCGTGAAAAAGCTTGTACTCGACGGTATAATTTATTACTTCATCGACAATGAACAGTATTTTTCAGGGATTGTACCCTACTATGATATGTTTCAAGACTTGGAGAGATTCGCATACTTTTCAAAAGCAATACTATCATCTTTGCCTCTTATAGGATTCAGGCCCGATATAATCCATTGCCACGATTGGCAAACATCACTTGTTCCAGTGTATTTGAATACAGTATTCCAAGGAGACAGTTTTTTCAGAAAAATCAGAACCATAATGACAATTCATAATATACGATTCCAAGGAACATGGAATGTTGGCCATATAAAATGGGTGACTGGTCTTCCTGACATTTGCTTCCAGCCAGGCATGCTCGTATCACCATATCAAAACACATCTATTGAGCAAAGCGAATGGAATTGCTCAATGCTGCGAGGTGGCATTGTGTATTCTGACTTCATCACAACAGTATCAAAAAGCTATGCTCAGGAAATACAAAGCCCTAACTTCTCAGATGGTCTCGATGACATCCTGAAATGGCGAAGCAATAGGCTTTGGGGAATTATAAATGGAATTGACTATAAGATATGGAATCCAAGCAAGGATATAAAGATCGAATCGAACTACAACGTAGCAACATACAAGAAAGGCAAAGCCACCAACAAGAAGGCTCTGCAGAGGAGAGTCGGCCTCAAAGAAAACGAAAATATATTCACAATAGGTGTTATATCTAGGCTTACAGACCAAAAGGGATTGGATCTTATAGATGGTATAATGGATCAGTTATGCTCAAGAGAGATAAACCTTATTGTCTTAGGCACCGGAGAAAAGCGCTATGAGGATATGTTCAGATTCTATGCAAATAAGTATCCATCAAAAGTCAGTGCCAACATATGCTATGACGATGAGCTATCACACCAAATGTATGCTGGATGCGATGCACTCCTTGTGCCATCTGCATTCGAACCATGTGGGCTTACACAGCTTATTGCGCAAAAATATGGAACTGTTCCAATCGTTCATGAAATCGGGGGATTGAAAGATACAGTAAAGCCTTACAATCAATTCGAACAAACAGGCACGGGCTTCAGCTTCAATGGATACTCGCCATCGCTTTTAATGGACAGGATAAACCATGCACTTTGGGTCTATTATGACAGGCCAAAATACTGGCTCAAGCTTGCCAAGAGAGACATGAAGGAAGATTGGTCTTGGGCGAATTCCTCCAAGACATATGAAAAGCTTTATGATGAAGCCTTGGCTTTGAACTTGTAGCATTGGCTCTCTTTCAATCCAAGAGAGCCTAAAGCCTTAAACAACTTCTTCTATATATTGCTTTATGTCAGAGATATTCTTGTAAAGCGATGTCTTCCCTTGCTTTGCAACAACGAGCGTTGGGGCTTGCATTATGCCAAGCTCTTGGCAAAACTCAACATTCTCCTCTGCATCCATGACTTTGTAAGCCAATCCTTTTTTATCAAGCATGTTCTTTGCAATCTTGCAATTTGGACAAGTTTTTGTAGTAAATAGCATTATACCATCAATAATGCTCGCTTTTGCCTCCTTTTCATTTTTATCAAAAGCTTGCTTTTTAGCAACGAATCTCGATTTGGAAATATCATATTCCTTTCGTTCCTTGAACTCTTCAGTCTTTCCAATATTCCAATTTTGCACTGGCCTGTAGTATCCTGTGATACGAGAATATACTTCGGTTGGCTTATTGCAAACAGGACAAGTATAAACCTCGCCTGAAATATAGCCATGCTCTGTACATACTGAGTATGTTGGACTGATTGTGTAGTATGGGAGTTCATAGTTTTCAGCGATCTTTCTCACTAAGGTCGCTGCGCTCTTCCAATCAGGCAGTTTCTCTCCCAAGAATGCATGGAAGACTGTTCCCGATGTATATAGTGGTTGGAGCCTATCTTGTATATCAAGCGCTTGGAAAATATCATCTGTATAGCCAACAGGCAAATGCGATGAGTTTGTGTAATAAGGAGAAGCGTCATCCGAGGAGGCTGTTATGATGTCAGGAAATTGCTCGACATCATGTTTTGCAAAACGATAAGACGTCGACTCTGCAGGAGTTGCCTCAAGGTTATAAAGATCACCATATTGCTCTTGGTAATCAGATAATCTTTCTCTCATATGATTAAGCACATCGACAGCAAAGTCCTGTCCTTTTTCATCAATCAGATCACACATGAGCCAATTTGCATTCAAGCAAGCTTCATTCATACCAACTATTCCAATAGTCGAGAAGTGGTTCTCAAATGAACCAAGATAGCGCTTTGTGTAAGGATACAATCCTTCATTAAGAAGTTTCTCGATAACTGTTCTTTTGACTTTCAAGGAACGAGCGGAAATATCCATCATTCGATCAAGTCTCTTGAAAAAATCATCCCTGTCTTTCGATAGATATGCCATTCTAGGAAGATTTATTGTAACAACACCAATGGAACCTGTTGATTCGCCAGAGCCAAAAAAACCTCCAGATTTCTTTCTCAACTCCCTAAGATCAAGTCTGAGTCTGCAGCACATGCTTCTTACGTCGGATGGTTCCATGTCTGAATTGATATAATTTGAAAAATATGGAGTACCATATTTTGCTGTCATCTCAAACAAAAGCCTGTTATTCTCGCTTTCAGACCAATCAAAGTCCTTTGTTATTGAATATGTAGGTATCGGATATTGGAATCCTCGACCATTTGCATCCCCCTCAATCATAATCTTGATGAATGCTTTATTGACCATGTCTATCTCTTTTTGGCAATCGCCATAAGTGAAACCCATTTCTTTTCCACCTACAATTGCAGCGACATTCCTCATATCCCTTGGACAAACCCAATCAAGAGTAATGTTGGAAAATGGCGCCTGGGTTCCCCATCTGGATGGAGTGTTTACTCCATAGATGAATGACTCTATGCATTTCTTGACTTCCTTATAGCTAAGACTGTCAACTTTTACAAATGGTGCAAGATATGTATCGAAAGACGAGAAAGCCTGAGCCCCAGCCCATTCGTTTTGCATAATCCCAAGGAAATTTACCATCTGGTTACAAAGCGTAGATAGATGCGATGCGGGGCTTGATGTAATCTTTCCGCTTATTCCACCAAGTCCTTCCTGTATAAGTTGCTTAATTGACCAGCCAGCGCAATAACCAGTAAGCATCGAAAGATCATGCAAATGAATGTCACATGATCTATGGGCATTTGCAATTTCTTCGTCATATATCTCAGAGAGCCAATAGTTGGCTGTAATTGCACCAGAGTTGGATAAAATCAAGCCGCCAACAGAGTATGTGACAGTCGAATTCTCCTTTACCCTCCAATCGTTAAGCTTCAGATAATTGTCGACAACACTTTTGTAATCAAGCGTTGCTGACTTCATATTCCTAACCTTCTCTCTGTTTTTCCTATAAAGTATGTATGTCTTTGCGACATCTGCATATCCAGCTTCAGAAAGAACCTTCTCTACAGAGTCTTGGATATCCTCTACACCGATTTTGTTATCTCTTACTTTTGATGCAAAATCAGATGTAACCTTAAGAGAAATAAAGTCGATTACATTCTCGTCATAATTTTTATCTATTGCCTTAAATGCTTTCTCTATTGCATAAAAGATCTTTTTTATATCAAACGACGCAAGCTCTCCATCCCTTTTGACAACTTGGTACATAGATGCACACTCCTTTATCATTATGTTGTTTTCCAAGGTAGCATATAAATGCTTTGAGCGCAAGAAGTAATCACAATATTAAGTGTACTTGAATTATGCTAACACCATATGTAGCGTAATTAAGAATTTCTAATTTGTACATTATCTATATAGTTTCTTAGTATTTCAGCATAGTTTTTTAATGCATCAGCGCTTGGTTTTGAGAAGTTCTTCTCTATTGTATTTTCTGATGGAACAAAGCTTTGCAAAAAGTAGATGCGTGCACCTTTTAGCCATAACCCTATTTTCTCGAAATTTTCTTTTCCATGTAGCTCTGCAACAACAGTTGTCCTAAACTCATAGTCTATGCCAGAACTCATCAAAATGGATGCCGATTGTATGATCTTTTCCTTATCGAAATCTTCTATACCAGATGTCATTGCATAAGAGTCGAGGCTGTTTTTGATATCCATCGCAATATAGTCGGCACATTTTTGGGATATGACAGACTCCAATACATCTGGTTTGTAGCCATTGGTATCGAGTTTCACAAGATAGCCAAGGTTCTTGATCTTTTCTAGAAATTCAACAAGATCGGATTGCAATGTTGCCTCTCCTCCTGTTACTACGACACCGTCAAGCATATTTTTTCTCTTTTCAAGAAAAGAAAAAATCTCATCTATGTCCAAGTCTTCTTGCACTTCAGGGTGCAAAACCAATCGGGAATTATGACAAAATGGGCATCTGAAATTGCATCCTCCAGTAAAGAGGATCGAACTCATCTTTGAGGGAAAATCGACAAGTGACAGTTTTTGGATTCCTTTGATTCGCATAAGATTGATTATAGTTCTCTTTAAGAAAAAAGCTACAGGCAAGAAACCCATAGCTTTTCAAATAACTATAATTGCAAAATTGTAGTGTTATACACAATATTTAATATCATTTATATATATAATTTGTATCTGATTAATTAAGAAATATAGAAAACCCTGCTCTCTTTTATAGCATGGGCAACAGGATTCTCATCTGCGTAGCCCAAAATGCAATGGCCAACGCCTTCGAATTCGCCGTTGAGTCCAAGTTTTTTAAGTATCTCCTTTCCTTCTTCTGTCTCAAACTCTTCTTTTGCTCTATGAATCCAACAAGATCCAAGGCCAAGAGAGTGTGATGCAAGAAGCATATTCTCAATAGCAACACTTCCATCATAGATTGCTGTAGGATATTTTTTATTGGCAAGGACCACTAGCACTACTGGAGCACCATAAAAAGGATCGACGCCTTCCATTCCCATTATTCTTGCATTTAGCTTTGAAAGCTTGTCTCTTATATCCTTGTTTGTTATTGCAACAATGACAGCAGACTGCTCATTCATACCGCTCGGAGCCTCAAGTCCTGCCTTTATTACTTTCTTGATGTCTTCAAGAGAAGGCATTTCTGCTTTGTATTTTCTTACACTTCTTCTTGTCTCAATTGAATCTAGAACTTTATTATTTTCGCACATATTTGAATCTCCTTCATCTACAAAGATAATACAGATTTAATCTCATCTGGCAATTTTTGTGGTTTTTTTGTCTTTTTTGATATAAAAGCAACTTTTACAAGAATATCAGCAAGCACAATATCACCACGTTTTATAATTTGCCTGATCTTTGCACTGAAAACCTCAAGTTTTTCAATTGAAGTATAGACGCATATCTCATCATCCAGTACAGCCGGCGTGAAATACTCGATATTAATCGACTTCACGACAAAAACAAAACCGCTGTCAGTCAAGTTCGATTGCTTCATATCAGGCAAGAGAGTTCTCAACATCTCTGTGCGTGCATGCTCAGCCCAATCAAGATAATGTGTATGATAGACTATTGCACCAGCATCTGTGTCAGAATAATAAACCCTAGTTCTGTACTCAAACACCATAACTTTACTTTCTTTTCCTCTCCTGTCTTTCCTTCTCTCTTTCCTGGCTCTTTTTAAAGAAATCAGCCATGGTTCCACCCGAGAAATCAGATGATGAACTAAATGAATTCGATGGCCGCCTTTGCTCTGAAAAACGATTTTTGTTGTCATTCCTGTTTTCCCTGTAAAGTTTTTTTGATTCTCTGACAACTTCTGTTTTTGTCTCATAAATGGCTTTTGGGATCTTTACAGCAGATTTCTTTGTTATAACAACCTTGATCTTCCCATCGGCTGTTGTAGTCATCTTCTTTGTCGATGATGCCTCACCTGTCGCTACTCTCACCTTGACCTCTTTTTCTTCATATTGACATGAAAGACGTTGGCAAATGTAATGTATTGAGCCATCTGAATCCAGAGCCTTCATCATTGGTCCAGAACAATAAGGACATGTCTTGCCATCCTTGAAGACAGGCGAGAAGGTCTTATTCGATCTTTCGACTTCAGATACAAGCGTTGATGCCATCTTCTTTATGTCCTTGATAAACAGATCTGGGTCTTCTGTTCCTTTCGCAATCCTCTCAAGCCTTCCTTCCCACTCGCCAGTAAGCTCTGGGGATCTTAATATCTCTGGGGCAAGGCGCACAACCTCTCGTCCTTTTGCTGTTGGCACAAAGTACTTGCCATCTCTTTCGACATACCTGTTTTGGACAAGCTTCTCGATCATATCAGCTCTTGTTGCAGGAGTTCCAAGACCATTGGTCAGGTTTGATTTCAAGCTCTCATCCTCAACAAAGCGTCCAGCATGCTCCATTGCTGAAAGAAGAGTTGCATCTGTGTATCTTTCCGGAGGTGTAGTAGTGCTCTTTCTTACTCTGACACTCAAAAGATCCACCTCATCGCCTTCCTTCATTCTCATAATGGCAAACGAGTTGTCCATATCTTCAACTATTGGAGATGCAGACTTCATTGCAGAGGATTCAGCTACAGACCTATAACCCTTTGAGACAGGCAAAGTAAGTCTTGTCTTGAAATTCTTCCCATCGACATCGATTACAGCTGTCGTTGTTTTGTACTTATAGTCTTCTCCAAGCACCTCCAGGAATCTCATTGCAATCAATTGCCAAAGCTTCTCTTCATTCTTTGAAAGCTTCTCTACATGGACTGTCTCTTCTGTTGGTATTATCGCATGGTGATCGGAGACAGCACTTGCATCAACGAAGCGTGGATTGTCGTTTTTGTAGCCATTTTGCAAATACTCATCGACTTGTCTTGAGAAAATCGTGCCAGAAAGGGCTTTTATCCTTTCAGTTAAAGTTGGGACAATATCAGGTGTGATGCATCTTGAATCGGTCCTTGGGTATGTGACAATCTTATGGACCTCATAAAGCCTTTGAAGTGTATCCAATGTCTCCTTTGCGGAAAATCCAAGTGCGATGTTCGCATCACGTTGCAACTCAGTCAGATCATATGCTTGTGGCACCAATTCGCTTTTCTCTTCGCTTACAAGTGATACCACTCTACCCTTCTTGCCTTTCCATTCGCCAAGCTCCTTGGCTGTTGCATCATCTGTGAATCTAATCGAGTTCTCCTCCGGATAGTATGATGCAGCGAAAAGTCCGAAATCACCTCTTGCGCTGTAGTAGTATTTTCCCAAGAACGAATCTATCTCGTCCTCTCTCTTTGTCATCAAGGCAAGAGTTGGAGTCTGTACTCTACCAGATGATAGCTTGGCATCATAGAAACAAGTCAAAGCTCTTGTAACATTCATTCCCACATACCAGTCGGCAGCAGCACGACACTCAGCTGCATGATAAAGGTTGTCATACTCTTCGGAGGGATGCAAATTGGCAAAGCCCTCCTTTATAGCTTTCTCTGTTTGAGACGATATCCAAAGCCGCTCAGCCTTGCCTTTATATCCATTTAGCTTCAAGATCCATCTTGCAACAAGCTCTCCTTCCCTGCCGGCATCCGTCGCAATTACAACAGATGATATATCATCACGCTTCAAAAGCTTGGAAATGACATCGAATTGCTCCTTGCTTTCTTCTATTACACTCTGCTCTAGATGCTCTGGAAGCATTGGCAAATCCTTCAATGACCATCTTTTATAGCGTTCAGAATAGTGTTGTGGCTCAGCAAGCTCAACAAGATGACCGAGGGCCCATGTGATGACATAGTCAGGTCCTTCCGTGTATCCATTCCCTCTATCGAAACATAGAAGGTTCTTTGCAATCTCACGCCCAACAGAGGGCTTTTCTGCTATAACTAGTTTCTTCATATCTAGCACATGATGATAACAGAAAGGATTGAGAAAGAGAATAAAATTCTATCGTTCGACAAAACCATGAAAGCAAGAATGAATTGCTATTGCCAAAGCTTTAGAAGCTATCATGTAGAGGAAGAATCAAATTGCATATAATTAGTTATAACTAACTGAATTACATAATAAATATCCTCTCTATTACATTGACTATAGAAACCATTAAGTCTATATTACAGGGTGTAGATAAAACACCATTTGGTGATAAGGAGTGTTACTATGGCTTATAAAATTACAGACTCATGTGTTGCATGCGGAACATGTGCTGGAGAGTGTCCAGTTTCAGCTATTTCTGAGGGCGATGGAATCTATGTAATCGATCAAGATACTTGCATTTCTTGCGGAACATGCGCTAGCGTTTGCCCACAGGAAGCAATTGTAGAGGAATAAAACTAGTTCCTTTCATTTTGTGGCTTTCCAAATGGAGAGCCATTTTTATTTGACTGTCTTTCTAATTTAATTTTTTTCAAATATAATACGCTCATGGCTTATGACGAGATTACATCCGCGATAACTGTTTCTGAACTAAATAAAGCTTTGGACAACTTGGTTTCCGAGGCTTTTTACCAAGTTGTTGTCGTAGGAGAGATCTCAGGATTCAAAAAACGGGGAAACAGTGGCCATTGGTACTTTGACCTAAAAGACAAGGATGCATCCATATCATGTGTTGTATGGTTTGGGTTGCAAAAGTTAATGCCGAATTTCGTGGATGGGGATCTTGTGATTGCCCATGGACAGATATCTGTTTATCAAAAGGCAGGTAAACTCACATTCATAATCTCGAAGATAGAGATGAAGGGCAATGGCGATCTAAGAGCATTGATCGAAAAGAGAAAGGCATATTACCAAAGCCTAGGATGGTTCGATGAGCAAATCAAGAAACCTATTCCAGAGGAGATCCATAAGCTTGGCGTTGTTACAAGCGCAACAGGTGCTGCAATCCAGGATATTTTGAATATAACAAAAAGAAGAGCCCCATCTTTGGACATAATCCTATTTCCGGCTGTAGTGCAAGGCAATGCTGCCGCAACTACTATCGCATCCAGAATAAGGCAAGCCAATAACTTCGATGCGTGCGATGTGCTCATAGTAGGTCGTGGGGGCGGATCGGAAGAGGACTTGTCATGCTTTTCAGAAGACGAAGTAATAGTTGCTATACATGAGTCAAAGATTCCAATTATTTCCGCTGTCGGCCATGAGATCGACTTCCCGCTCTCGGATTATGTCGCTGACAAGAGAGCTCCTACTCCATCTGCAGCTGCCGAGCTTGTCACGGAAACGATATTCAACAGGACAAAGCGTCTCGATACAGCTTTGATGCTAACAAATGCAATAATGGGACAACGACTTGCAAATGCAAAGTCGAGGATAATAAGGCCTGACTCGTTAAAAAGCTACATAACAAACAAAGTGCTAACAGCAAAGAGCCACATAAAAGAGACAGGAGAAGCTAAAGCTATAATAGAAAGGAAAATAAGAAGCGCAGAGATAAGTATAATGCATAGCCAGGAAAGTTGCGAAATTCTCATTCAGCAGAGGTTGAAGGATAGTCGTGATCACCTTTGCTCACTCAGAAGAGAAGAAAGCTCATTACTTAAGCTAAGGATCAATGAATCAAAGTCAAAGACAAAAGAGCTGAAAAGAGAAATCAACTTCATGATCAAGGAAAGGATATCGATTGCAAGATCGGAGTTGATGTCTACGAAAAAAGAGAATGAAGCGCTGTCTCCGCTTGCTATCCTTTCCAGAGGCTACGCTATTGTGACAGACAAGAATGGCAAAGCAATAAAAAGCAAAAAGAAAGTAAATGATGGACAAGAACTGTCCATAAGAGTAAATGATGGCAGCTTTGATGCTGTAGTAAAGGGATGATTATGAGTTTCGAAAGCGATTTGAAGAGAATGGAAGAGATAACGGATCTTTTGAAGGACGAGAAAACAGGGCTCGAGCAGTCGATAAAGCTATATGAAGAAGCAACAGCTCTTGGGAAGAAACTATCCAAGACACTTAATGAGATACAAAGAAAAGTAGAAATCGTGACTAGCTCGGATGAAGAGACATTGGAGACAGAGGAGTTTGAAAAATAATGGCGAAGATCATTGTCCTATTGCAAGCAGAGGACAGAAAAGGACTCCTTGCTTCAGTTGTCAATTACTTCTACTCAGAAGGATTCAATATCTTGCATTGCCAGCAACATACAGACAGTTATGAGAACATGTACTACATGCGCATAGAGCTTGACGGTGATGATTTAAAGACATCCCGAAGGGACTTCGAAAAGCAATTTGCTGAATTCGCAACTCCATTGGGCTTCAAATTCTCTTGCCATTGGACAGATTACAAAGCGCGTGTTGCAATTCTTGTCTCAAAGACGAGCCATTGCCTTTTCGATTTAATCTCTCGAAACATCGAAGGCGAACTGAAGTGCGAGATTCCTGTAATAATCTCGAACCATCCCGATTTGGAAAAGGTTGCAAACCAATTCAGAATCCCCTACTACTATTTCCCTGTAGGAGATGACAAGAAAAAACAAGAAGAGCAAATAATGCAAATACTCAAGAGATTCGATATAGACCTTGTTGTGCTTGCACGCTACATGCAAATCCTCTCTTCTGAATTCACCGACAAATGGAGTGGCAAGATCATCAACATACACCATGCGTTCTTGCCAGCTTTCCAAGGTGCCAACCCATACCTAAGAGCGTACCAAAGAGGCGTAAAGATGATTGGTGCAACAGCGCACTATGCAACAGAGGATCTCGACAAGGGGCCGATTATTGAGCAAGATGTCGTGAGAGTAAATCATGAGCTTACACCAAACGGTCTGAAAGAAGTCGGGAAAGATGTAGAGAGAAGAGTCCTTGCAAGAGCTGTACAAGCCCATTTGGAAAACAGAATCATAATACATTGCAACAGGACAATCGTATTCAATGTCGAGAGATGAAAAAAGGATCGAGCATCATGATAAGCTATACAGATGAAAAGAAATTCACAAAAGAGGATGTAGAGGATTTGTTCCTCTCTGTAGGCTGGATTTCAGGCCAATATCCAACAAGACTCTACAAGGCGCTAAAAAACTCATCAACAGTAATAACAGCATGGGATGGATCCACGCTTGTAGGCCTTGTAAGAGTCATTGATGACAGCGAGATGCTTGCATACATGCACTATGTTCTTATAAGGCCGGAATACCAAAAGCAAGGCATTGCCAGAAAACTTATCCAGATGGTGATAGATAAATACAAAAACTACCTCTATATAGAAGTAATGCCAGAAGAGAGCAAAAACGCATCGTTTTATGAGAAATTCGGCTTCAAGAGAATGGAGGATGGAGTTCCATTGCAAATTTGCAATTTCTCAAACAAGAGATAGAACATCAACTCTTCTTCCACTTCTTTCCATAAATGATATGCCAATAGCCTCAAGACCGAAGAAAGTGCTCTCATCTCCTCCATAGAGAATATCACCGACAAGAGGATGCCCCGCCCATGCAAGATGAGCCCTTATTTGATGTCTAAAGCCCAAAGACAGCGTGCAAAGAACACTGTTTTTGCTTTCTGGGACAATCTTTGTTTTATACATTCTTCCGCTTTTGAATCTTTTGTTTTCCAAAACGGGCCTTACAGCCTTCGCGCCAGGTCCAAAAGCTCTGAAAAAAGAAGAGACAACTGTCTCTTTTTGTGTTATATCGCCAAAAGGAAATGGCTCGAAACCATCATTAATTTTTCTCTTATCGCAAAATGTTGCTCTATAGCGCTTTACAATTCGCCCTGCACTTTGCTCTGAGAGAAGAAAATCATAAGCTTCTTGGTTCCTGGCGAATAGCATTAAACCTGATGTTGGAGTATCTAACCTATGTATTGCACTTCCCTCCCATTCATTCTTTCCATGAACAGACAAAACCTCAGGGAAAACAGATGCAACCTCATCAAGAAAAGTGCCTCCAGCTTTTGCTTTCAGAGGCACCGATGCAAGCCCAGATGGCTTATAAAGAACAACGCAATCCTTGGACTCAAAATAGATTTTATCTATCATTGCTTCGAGCAAATATCCTGATAAAATACAAGAAGATATTTATAAAATCAAGATACAAATCCAAAGCACCCATTACAGAGATCTTCGACAGTTCATCCTCGCTCATCGATGAGCCATACATTGCATTCATCTTGCAAAGCTTCTGGCTATCCCAAGCTGTAAGAAGAGTGAAGATCAAGACGCCTATTGCACTTATCATCAAATCCAGCATTGTAGAGCGGAGCAATAAGTTTACTAAAGATGCTATGATGATTCCAACAAGCGACATCATCAACCAGCCACCCCATCCCTTTATGCTCTTTTTCGTCACTGTGCCATACACAGAAGCGAGAGCAAAGACTATTGCAGATGAGACAAATGCCTTTGTGATTACACCTGTTCCAACATAGACTGTGAAAATCGTTGAAAAAGTAACACCCGTCAGTACAGCATAGCCAGCAAAACATAGCGATGCAGCACTCTTCGACATATGCTCAACTCTTGACGAAAGATAGATTACCAAGCCAATTTGAGCAATAGCCAAGATAACCATCGAAATTGGGTTAAGAACAACATAGTGCATCAACTGTGCCGACATTGAGACAAGGTATGCAACCAATGCTGTCAGCACAAGTGCTCCTGTCATCTTCAAATATACTCTCGTCAAAAATACATTCTCTCTTCTTCCTACATTGTTGAGAACAATATCCTTATCTTTCATTTAAACTCCTATAAGCTAATCGGCTTATACTTATAATATAACATATAGTGGAAGAATATGGAAACTTCACAGAAAGTCCAATAAAAAACTGAAAAATCGTCACTCTAATAAACTTTCTAGTTATATTCCAATTATGGAGGAACATACAATGCTAAATGTTGGAACAAAAGCACCAGAATTCACTCTCAAAGACCAGAATGGGAACGAGAGGAGCCTGAGCGAATGGAGAGGAAAGAAAGTCATCCTTTATTTCTATCCAAAGGACAATACTGCAGGATGCACCAAAGAAGCATGCTCATTGAGAGACAAGTATGAGGATTTTTTGAAATTGAACGCCATTGTTGTTGGAATATCAAAGGACTCTGTCGACTCTCATAAGAGCTTCATTGCAAAGCAAAACCTTAATTTCATACTACTCTCAGACCCTGACCATAAAGTACAAGACGAGTACCAAGCATGGGGCGAGAAGAAAAACTATGGAAGGACATATTTCGGAACAATCAGATGCACATACATCATAGACGAGAATGGAGTGATTGAAAAAACATTCCCAAAGGTATCTGTCTCGACACATGGAGAGGATGTCTTGGACTATATCAAAGCGTGAATATCAATTCTTGAAGCTATGGACAGGAGCGGGGATTCGGCCACCTCTTGAGATAAAATCTGAAGATGAGAACTTGGAGACAGCCATGACTGGTGCGTGCCCCAATAGCCCGCCGAATTCTACATTGTCGCCAACTCTCTTTCCGATGGCTGGTATTATCCTGACAGCAGTCGTCTTCTGGTTGATCATGCCGATAGCCATTTCATCGGCAATTATCCCAGAGATTGTATCATCCGGGGTATCTCCAGGGATTGCAATCATATCAAGGCCGACAGAACATACACATGTCATAGCCTCCAACTTCTCGATAGTGAGCGCACCGCATTTGACGGCATCGATCATTCCTTGGTCTTCAGAGACCGGGATAAACGCACCAGAGAGCCCTCCTACATAGCTTGAGGCCATTATGCCACCTTTCTTCACTTGATCATTTAGCAATGCAAGAGCAGCTGTCGTCCCAGGGGCACCTGCCTTCTCTAGCCCCATCGTCTCCAATATCTCAGCTATCGAATCACCTATTGCAGGAGTCGGAGCAAGAGATAGATCAACTATTCCATAAGGGATGCCTAAGCGCCTAGATGCTTCTTTTGCAACAAGCTGTCCAAGTCTTGTTATCTTGAAAGCTGTCTTCTTGATTGTATCAGAGAGGATGCTGAAGTCTTTTCCCCTTGCGCTTTTTATCGCATGATTTATAACACCTGGCCCCGATACTCCTACATTTATGACAGCATCGCTTTCAGTAACGCCATGGAAGGCTCCTGCCATGAACGGATTGTCATCTGGAGCATTGCAAAACACAACAAGCTTGGCACAAGCAATTGAGTCCTTATCGGCTGAAAGAAGCGCGCACTTCTTGATTATTCGCCCCATCATTTGAACCATATCCATGTTGATCCCTGTCTTTGTTGATGCAAGGTTGACAGATGAGCAAACTCTTTCTGTTGCATTCAAAGCCTCTGGAATGCTTTTGACAAGCAAAATCTCGGACTGTGTTGCTCCCTTTGCCGGAAGTGCAGAATAGCCTCCGATGAAATTGACGCCAACTGCTGAAGCGGCTTTGTCCAAGGTTTTTGCAATCTTGACAAAATCATCTTCTCTCTTGCAACTTGATGCACCGATAAGGCCAATTGGAGTAACAGATATGCGCTTGTTCACAATAGGTATTGCATATTCTTTCTCTATATCGCTCGCAACAGAAAGCAAGTTATGAGCCTTTGAGGTTATCTTCTCATATATGTTTGAGCAAAGCACGTCAATATCATCCGAGATACAATCGAAAAGAGACAGGCCCAATGTAATAGTCCTTACATCAAGGTTCTCCTTCTCGATCATCGTGTTTGTTTCTATTACTTCGTTTATGTTGATCATTTCAAATCCTTTGCATCGAGTTGAAGATATCCTCACGTTGCAACTTTATCACTACACCAATCTCGTCTCCAAGCTCCTCAAGAGACTCCGAAAGCGACAAGAAAGAGATATTAGCATTCTCTGTATCGGCAATCATCATCATATTGAAATATCCATCCACAATTGTTTGCGATATATCGAGAATATTGACATTGCATTTGGCAAGGAAGACACATACTCTGGCTATTATACCAACCTGGTCCTTTCCTACTACAGTTATTATGGATTTTCTTTTATTAGACATTTAGTCCTCCTTAGTGATTTCGAAACCACCAGCTAAAGTATCGTCCAAGAATCGCCACAGCGCTGGATATCCCCCATGCGGCATTCTCGTTATATCTATGTTCTTCCTGTTTATCAAATAGTCTGTCAGAAGGAATCCTTTTGATACGATAGTTGTTGCAATCATATCCTCCTCGGCATCATTGCCAATCATCATGCACTTCTTGCCATCCAGATTCTCTTTCTCCAGTATTTCTTCATAATAGCCTATCTTAGGCTTGCACCAGCTAGAGTTCTCGTATGTCGTTATTCGTTTAAAAGCACTTGCATCTACTCCGGCCCACTTGAGCCTTGCCAAGATTGCGCTTCTCGGGAACACTGGATTTGTTGCAAGAATAAGAGTGTAGCCACGGCGTCTCAATTCATCCACTGTCATCGAAGCCCTCTCGTCATAGCCACAACTTGAGCGTGCAAGGTTGAATTCATTTCCATAGAACTCTTCAAAAAGTGGTTTGTCATTGTATGCCTTGCTACCATAGATTTCACAAAAGCTTTTCCAGAAAACGCTTTCATTTGTCTCCTTGCCATCATTTTTCAAAACAGCGGCAGTAGATGACAGAACAGCTTTAATCATATCATCTCCATCATAGCCAAGGCTCTCTGCCTTCTTGGAAAGAAGAGAGAAATATGCTTCTTGAAACCTTTCTTCATTCATAGGGAGAAGCGTTCCATCGAGATCGAATATAATAGTTTCAATCATATACAAGAGGATATACAATTCAATCTTTTAATTAAAGGGGGCAATCAAAAAGAGGGCTTTCACCCTCCTGTCTCACTCGTTCTCTATTGGCTTTAAGCCTTTTATCGAGATATCAACTTGGTAGCCCTTGCTATCTAGATATTGCAAGATCTCTTCAAGTGTATAGTCGTCTAGGCTTTTTTCACTCTGGGAAGAGACGAACCTTACATTCTGGCTATCGGCTTGGACAGCAAATGATGGAAGGATGTCATCTGTTTGCGACTTGTTTGTGCCAAAAAAGACAAAGCCTCCGATGAAGATAAACACAACAGCTGCGGCTGCTGTTACCATCGACGAAAGAGACATCTCAATCCTTCTTCTGAGGAAATTGACTTTCTTGCCTCCCTGGAAGTACTTCTTGTCAAGCTTCTCGAATATTGCATCCTTCTTCTCTGAAAGCTCAACAACCGGAACTTGTATCGTTTTCAGCCTTTGATCAAGCGCTATCATATCATCAAGACGTTTCTTGCAAGCATTGCAATGCTCAAGATGCTCCTCGGCTTGTGTTCTATATGGCTCATCAAGCTCCCCATCCAAATATGCAGATAGCATCTGTGCATCAATACACATCCAAGTCCTCCTTGACCAGCAGCTCCTCAAGCCTCTTGCGAGCCCTGTATACCCTTACTTTCACATTAGTCTCAGAGATGCCAAGCGTCTTGCCAATCGTCTTGTAGTCAAGATTGGAATACTCCTTGAGCTCAATCACAAGCCTCAAATTCTCAGGCAAGGACTCGATTGCGGCCCTTACTTCCCTACGGCTCTCTTCATTCAAAATATTCTCCGAGCCGTCGCTTGATGCAAGACTGTCGCTATCCTTCTTGATGCTCTGTATCATCTGTATCTCTCGTTTGTTGCGCCTTACAGAGTTCAGAGCAAGGTTCTTCGCAACTCTCAACAGCCAAAAACGAGCATCATCTTCGCTAGGAAAAGTGATGTTCTTCAAATAGAAGCGTTCAAAGGCCTCTTGCGTCAAATCCTCAGCGATATCCTTGTTATACACGATATGGATTATCACGCTCATTACAAGAACGTAATTCTCTTCGTATATAAGCTTGAAGCAATCGCGATCTGTGCTTTTTATCTCCATAACGTTAACACCTATCCCTCTAGAAAGGTTACACTATTTTTTCTCAAGCACAGCTCCTTGAGGAGTATCCTTTACGACAAAGCCTCTCGATAAAAGCTCGGCTCTGATCTCGTCGGCGCGCTTGAAGTCCTTTTCCTTCTTTGCCCTCGCCCTCTCCTCGACCAAGGCCCACTCCAAGTCTCCACCAACTCTTTCTTCCTTCCTTGCCTCTATCTTGTCCAAATCAAGGCCAAGTATCCTATCCATTTTTAGCAATGCGCCAAGCTTGTCAGAGTCGGCAACATCGCTATCCTTAAGCATCGACCACATATGGCTAAGAGCCTCAGGGGTCTTTAAATCGTTCTCCATTGCTGCATTGAACTTCTCAAGATACTCTTCGCCTTTTTCTCCAAGCTTTTCTGCTGGCTCAGCCTTTGCTTTCATCTCAGAAACCCTTGAATCGAGCTGTGCTCTTGCAGCTCTTGCATGGTCCAGCGCCTCGTAAGAGAACTTGAGCTGTGTCCTATAGTGTCCTCCGAGGCAGAAGTATCTGTAATCAAGAGCATCATAGCCCTTGCTGACTAGAACAGAGAGAGTCAGAAACTCGCCTGTTGATTTGCTCATCTTGCCACTATCGTTGAGAAGAAACTCTCCATGGCACCAATAGTTCACCCACTTGTGGCCTGTAGCCGCCTCCGATTGGGCAATCTCGTTTGTGTGGTGGACTGGGATTGCATCTATTCCGCCACAGTGGATGTCAAAGTGCTCGCCTAGGTACTTCATCGACATCGCAGAGCACTCTATATGCCAGCCAGGATAGCCTCTGCCCCATGGGCTGTCCCACATCATGGCCTGGTTCGAGAACTTGGAATTAGTGAACCAAAGAACAAAATCCTTTGGGTTCCTCTTGTTCTTATCGACCTCGACCCTAGCACCGCTTTTCAAATCGTCCAAGCGAAGTCCAGCAAGCTTTCCATAGTCGCTTATCGTGTCAATCGAGAAATATACGTTTCCGCCAGCTATGTATGTGTGGCCTCCCGCCTCAAGCCTCTTGATCAATGCAATCATGTCATCTATATGGTCAGTTGCCTTGCATACGATATCAGGCCTTATGATGTTCAATGCCTTTGTGTCAGCAAAAAAAGCCTTTGTGTAGAAGTCAGCTATCTCCCAAACGCTCCTTCCTGTCTCCTTCGAGCGTTTCTCCATCTTGTCCTCGCCATCATCACCGTCCCCAGTAAGATGGCCGACATCTGTTATGTTCATGCAATGCTTTACTTTATATCCCGCTACTTCCAATGTTCTATGAAGGATATCCTCGAATATGAACGTCCTTAGATTGCCTATGTGAGCATAGTTATATACAGTGGGACCGCAACAATACATAGATGCCTTGCCTTTCTCAATTGGAACGAACTCCTCAACTCGCCTGGTCATCGTATTATATATTCTCATACAGTCCTCCGATTTCACTAAAAGATTTTACAATAGGATATTAAAATTGCATTGAATTTTCAACAATAGCCATTGCATGTTAATATGTCGACATGGAACGAAATAAAAATGCAATAAACAAGCTTGTATCCATAAAAAGAGACTACTCTCTTTCCGGCTCGTCGTCCCTTGCATCAAAAGGCGTTGCAAGCCTATATGCCGAACCAAGCAACATAAACGAGCTTATGGATGTTATGGAAATTGCATATGCAAAGAACATAAGAATATCGATTCTCGGATCAGGGACCCATACCTTGATATCTGACAAGCAAATCGATGGCATCGTGATCTCGACAAGGTCAATGAAGGGTTTGACGATGAAGGGAACAATGCTGGAGTGCTATCCGGGCGAAATGCTTGAGTCTATAATAGACAAAGCCATTGAGCACCAATTAATAGGCATTGAGAAGCTAGCAGGGATTCCTGGCACGATTGCAGGAGCATTGATGTGCAACGCAGAAGCGAACGGGTGCGAAATATCAGACTATGTGTATTACTTCGACTACATAACATTCTCTGGTCATTTAAGGCGACAAAGAGTCTATAACGATACGTTTTCAAAGCAAAAGTTGAATATGGAGGAAGATGGTATCATATCGAATGTTGCTTTGAGGCTCAATCCATCGAAAGCAACAGCTGAGGCAAAGATCAGAAAGAGGATGTATGTGGAGCTGATGTTCATTCCTCCATGCGCAAACTATGTCGGGCAAGTGTTCAAAGACACGAAGAGCGAAAGCGCTGGGAGAATCATAAGAAAACTCGGGCTTTGCAACAGAAAAGGCGTCGCTGAGTTCTCAGAATACCAACCCAATTGCATCTTCACATCTCCAGGCTACCAGGCAAAAGACATATTCAATTTGATAACAAAGGCCGAGGATGCAGCAAAAAAAGAACTTGGGATCACGCTTGAGCGCTCTCTTGCACTTCTTGGAGTGTTTTGATCTCAAAAGACAATTGTCGCTTCTACATCGAAGCGTTTTTTCGTGGAGAAGGAAAGAGCAAATGATGAGTCCTTGCCCTTTGAGCTTAGACACAGCGAAACAACGACTTCGTCTTTTGAAAACATGATGCTTCCATATTCATGCTTAAGCTTAGAGAACAAGCCGCTGTCGCTTCCATATCCGAATCTTAAAAACTCGCTCTCCGCGCTAAGCGACACAGAATTGCTCATTTTTCCATTTGCATCGAAGCAATAGCTGTAATCGGCCTTGACCAAAAGAGTACCAAAGCAAATCGATACCTCCTTCTCCAGCTTCTTTTTTTGAAACTCATAGCTGTAGATTGGTCTTTTGCCCAACATAATCTTCCATGAGACATTTAGTTTGTCGAGTCTTATATGGGCATTTATGGAGAAGATATCATAACCATTCCGATTCTCAATTGGATGAATGTTCCCATATTTGAAGCCAAAAGAGAAGCACTTGAAACTCGAGTTTGCTCCGAAAAGGCTCTCGATATTTCCATACTCATCGATCGATGCAATGGCGAAAAACGAGATAAAGCTCATATCATATGACCCTGCCACAGCCATGAAGCTTCTGTCTGTTATATCCATGAAAGATTGTTGCAATCCCCTATTTGCACCTCGTTTTGCTGCAAACATATACAAGAGCGACAGCTTGTTCTTGTCAAAAGAAAAACCCACCAATGGTCCTGAAGACATCGAAAAAAACAAATCAAAGCAATCGAAAGAAAAGACAAACCCGCTCTTTGCATCGCTTTTTGAAAAGGGCTTTGACACTGGCCTCAGGTCGACAGCCGAATATGAATGTGGATTTTCGATAAAGCGAAAAAAACCTCTCCTTGACAGATCTCCATAGCTGAAACCCTTATATGAAAAAGAAAGCATGTTGTTGCACAGTTCGATTGAAAACCCATCGCCTTCAAGCTCCAAGCCATCCTCAGAGAGAAACAAAGTCGAGGCATTTATTTTGAACGACAAGGCAACAAACAAAAAAGCAAATAAAAACTTCTTCATACAATCTTATGGGAAAAACAAGCAAAAATGCCAATTCATGTATTATTTTTCGATTCAAATATTCAAGATTTGACTATTTTGTGGTATTCATATTGCATATAGATAAAGAAACACTAGGAGTAGAAAATGGTTATCCTAACCCTCAATTGCGGAAGTTCGTCCGCAAAATACCAGGTTTACGACTGGGAAGAAAAAGATGTGCTTTGCGTTGGAATCGTAGAGAGAATCGGTCTTGAATACTCGACAATCGAGCAAAATTCAACAGGAAAAGAGACATATGAAGCAAAATTCTCCAGCCCTACGCACAAAGAAGCAATCGAATTGATCTTGAAGATGCTTGTAGATCCAAAGTATGGATGCATAAAGAGCTTAAGCGAAATTGGAGCTGTCGGACATAGAGTCCTCCATGGAGGAGAGTCCTTCAAAAAATCGGCATTGGTAACTGACGATGTGCTAGTTGAGCTGAAAAAGCTCATTCCACTTGGACCTTTGCATATGCCAGCGAATATTCTTGGAATAGAGGTTGCAAGAAAGTTGATGCCAAATGTCCCACAAGCAATGATCATGGACACAGCTTGGCACCAGACAATGCCAGAAGAGGCATTCATGTATGCTCTCCCTTATGAGTGGTACGAGAAGTACAATGTAAGAAGATATGGCTTCCATGGAACATCGCACCTCTATTGCGCAAAGCGTGCAGCAGTTCTTCTAGGAAAAGAGAACAAGGACACAAACGTAATCATATTGCACATCGGCAACGGCGCATCAGCTTGTGCTGTCAAGGATGGTGTATGTATAGACACTTCAATGGGACTCACTCCACTTGAGGGACTTGTAATGGGCTCAAGATCTGGCGATATGGATCCTGCGATCATACCATACATTTGCGCAAACACAGGAGTTTCTGTTTCCGATATGGATACGATTCTCAACAAGAAATCAGGGCTGATGGGACTGTGCGGCAAGCAAGACAGAAGAGACGTAAAGGCAGCTGCACAATCTGGCGACAAGAAAGCCCAGCTCGGGATCGATATGGAGTGTCATAGGATAAAGAAGTACATCGGCGCTTATGCTGCTTTACTAGGAAGAGTCGATGCAATAGTGTTCACAGCTGGCGTTGGAGAGATGGGAGAGCATATCAGAAAAGGTTCATGCCTTGGACTTGAGAACCTTGGCATAAAGCTTGACGAAGAGAAGAACAACCTCTCACATTGCAGGAATGCTGAGACATGCATCTCCAAGGATGACTCACCTGTGAAGATCTTCGTAATCCCGACAGACGAGGAGCTTGTAATGACAGAGGATGCATATGCTCTTATGCAAGGAACATATGATGTCCACACGAAGTTCCACTATGAATTCGAAAGCCCTGATTACGTCAACAAAGCAAGAGCTAGAGGACTAAAGGAAAACCTAAAGAAGAACCCTGATTTGGAGAGAATCATCGCTCTTCCTCCAAAGAAGTCATCTTGCTCAGCAAAAGGTTGCTAAAACTCATTTACTTTTCGTTGCCTCCACATGGGGGCAACTTTCATTAAATTACTCGATTGCGGTTTTTCCTTATGCTCTTTCTAAAAAACCATGCATTATGCTAAAATATTCCATTAAGGAAAAATGATGAGAAGCAAGAAACATCTGTTTTTTACTGGCATAAAGCACTCAGGCAAGACCACTTTCGCAAAAATGATCTCCAGAAAATGGAACTGGAGCTTTTTCGACTCTGACGATTTGATTGAAGAAAATCTCAAAGGACAGACTATCAGAGATTTCTACAAGGAAAATGGCAAAGAAGCATTCATGTCATTGGAAGCAGAAAACGTAAAGAAGTTGTTGCTAGCGCCACCAGAGTCATTCATTCTTTCCTTCGGCGGCGGTGCATCTGACAACACTCTGCTGATGAACATTATCAAGGAAAATGGATATTCTATTTATCTAAAAAGAGATGAGTGTGATATGCTTTCTGTCATTTTGCAACATGGCGTCCCACCATTCCTTGACGAAAAGAACATCGAGCAATCGTTCCATGAAATCTATACCAAACGAGATGAAATCTACAGAAGATATGCCGATTTGACAATCAACCTAGGCCCATATAGAGACAAGAACAGCACAGCGCTATATATAGAGAAGACTCTCAAGGAGAATGGATATGGCTTTTAATTCATTTGGGAAACTATTGACTGTAACGACTTTTGGGGAGTCGCATGGGAAAGCACTGGGATGTGTCGTGGATGGCTTTCCATCAAAGATCAAAATCGATGAGGATGCAATCCAGAGGGAAATGGACAGAAGACGCCCAGGATCCACATCTCTTGGAACAAAGAGAGACGAGAAAGACAAGATAAAGATCCTCTCCGGAATATTCGATGGCATATCTACTGGCACTCCGATTGCAATCGTAGTCGAAAACGAAAACCAAAGGTCGAATGACTACAGCGCATTAGAGCATCTATACAGGCCGGGGCATGCAGATTACACATTTGATCAAAAATATGGCATAAGAGACTACCGTGGCGGAGGAAGAAGCTCGGGTCGCGAGACTCTTGCCAGAGTTGCAGCCGGAGCACTTGCAAAGCAACTTCTAAGAGAAGAAGGGATTGAGATATCGGCTGCAATAGTGCAAATTGGAGATATAAAAGCCACAAACTACAACTGGAATCCTCCATTTTCTGCCCCGCTCTATGCTCCAGAGTGCAATGAAAAAGAAAAGATGATCCAAAGAATAGAGCAAGCAAAAGCCTCCCTTGATTCTGTGGGAGCATTGATCGAATGCCATATAGATGGAGTACCAGCAGGGCTTGGAGACCCTGTCTTCTCGAAGCTTGATGCAAATCTTGCGTGCGCTATCTTCTCAATCGGCGCCGTAAAGGGATTTGAGATTGGAAGTGGCTTTTCCTCTATCGAGAAATCAGGATCCGAAAACAACGACCAGATGGGAATATCAAACGGATCAGCATATTTCAAATCAAACAATGCAGGTGGAATCTTGGGAGGAATCTCAAATGGAAACCAGATCATGTTCAAAGTTGCATTCAAGCCAACTCCTTCAATAGCGCTCGAGCAAGAGACAATCGATGATGATGAGAGGGAGCGAACAATCAAAATCAATGGCAGACATGATCCATGCATAGGACCAAGAGCTGTAGTTGTAGTGGAAGCAATGGCCGCACTTGTGATTGCTGATGAGCTACTTTTGATGAAAGCATACAAGAAGACGAGATAACATGGAAAAAGATAGACCTTTGACGATACAATCCGACAGAACAATGCTTCTCGATATGCACTCTGAATGCGCAAATGAATGCCGAGCAGATATAATTGCCTTTTCATCTTTGGAGAAAAGCCCTGAGCATGTACATACATACATGATCTCAAGCCTTTCACTCTGGAATGCAATAAGCGCTGGCCTTTCAAGCAACATTATTATAGAGCGCCTTGAAAAATGGTCTAAATACGACATCGACGAGAAAGTTCTTTTCTTCATAAAAGACCAAGCGGACCGCTTTGGCCAATTTGTTCTTGAGGAATACGATGAAAAGGACTTGATTCTATATGTGAAGAAAAGTACGTTTGCATTGCAACTGGCAAGCGACAGCTCTACGGCAAAGTACCTGAGGGTACTGGACAAATCATCTTTCTTGGTCGACAGAATGTACAGAGGAAGCTTGAAGATTGCAATGATCAAGCTTGGCTTCCCGATAGATGATAGGATTGCATTGAAAAAAGGTGCTCCTCTGTTAATCGAGAAGAAAGAGAGCTTTGTGCCAAGGGATTATCAGATGGAAGCTGCAAATGCATTGCTTGGAAATGGCGAGAACGGAACAGGCTTTGGAACAATAGTACTGCCATGTGGCTCAGGAAAGACAATCGTTGGCATACTTGCAATGCTCAAGTTGCAAACAAACACTTTGATAGTGTGCCCCAATGTTGCATCTGTTCACCAATGGATGCGAGAGCTAATGGACAAAACCTCGCTCTCTAGCGATATGATCGGAGAATACTCAGGAGAGACAAAATCGGTACGACCAGTTACGATATGCACATACCAAGTATTGACTTGGAGAAAGAACAAAGAAGATGACAGCTATCCCCACTTCTCAATCTTCAGAGAAGGAAATTGGGGACTTATCATATATGATGAGGTTCATATGCTGCCGGCTCCTGTCTTTCGCATCACAGCAGAACTCCAAGCAATATACCGCATAGGTCTGACAGCGACATTGGTCAGAGAAGACGGAAAAGAGGACGAAGTGTTTTCGCTTGTAGGACCAAAGCGCTATGACACTCCATGGTCAGAGCTTGCATCGAAAGGATTTATAGCAAAAGCCTATTGCCATGAGATCAGAGTAAAACTGCCAGAGGATATGGAGCTTTCATATGCATTGGCATCGAAGAAGGAAAAATACAAAATCGCATCCACAAATCCATTGAAATTGCAAATTGCAAAGAGTCTGATTGAGAAACACAAAGACGAACAGATTCTAATAATCGGGCAATACATAGACCAGCTTGAGGACTTTAAAAAGTACTTCAAGTTCGATATGATCACAGGCTCGACATCAAACAAGAAGCGAGATGAGCTCTACAACAAGTTCAGGCAAGGCGAGATAAAGGCGCTGATAGTATCGAAAGTCGCCAATTTTGCAATTGATTTGCCAGATGCTTCAGTTGCAATACAAATATCCGGCTCATTTGGATCAAGGCAAGAAGAGGCTCAAAGGCTTGGAAGGATACTTAGACCGAAAGAAAAAGACAGCCACTTCTATACGATAATCACCGAGTATACAGAAGAAGAGGAATTCTCATCAAACAGGCAGAAGTTCCTTTCCGAACAAGGCTATAGCTATTCAATAGAGAGGGCGTGATGGAAAAGCCAGCATTTGATATTGAATCCATTTTCCCGTATGTGGATGACAATGAGTGCAAGATCCTCTCGTTTATTGCGTTAGGAGGAAATGAGAGAAAAATCGACAAATACAGCCTAAGAGCACTGGAGTGCAAAGGGCTATTGAAAAAAAATGACGATGGAAAGCATGTATTGGCAAACAAAGTTGATAAGGTAATATCAACATACCCGCTTTTCGGAAAGCAAGGGAAGAAAACACCATACAACAAGGCATTTATCACAATGCTCTTATCAATTGTCGCAAACGGATATCTCTCGGCAAAGAAGCAAATCTGGGTCCGCTATATCGAGAGTGGGTTTTTCAAAGCCATATTCCCATCGATGGAAAATGCATCCAAGGCTGCAATATATGCCATAGACTCTCTTATAAAGCTCAAAGTAATAAAACAAGGACAATTGAGACTGACTCTCAACAAAGAGAAGTCAATTGAATTCTACAGTCTAAAGGAAGAGATAAGGCTATCATATATCCTCAATCCAGATGCAAGCGATGATGAAATAATAAAAATGTCAAAAGCAATAAACCTTGCCTTCAGGCTTTGCGATATACCAATGGATGACAAGGACAAATACTTTGGCATGATTTTTGACATAACAGGCTTCGATCTTGCTCCTTATTTGGACCTTTTGCTCGATTTCGATATCCTCGCAAATAATGCAAATGGCTTTATATGCGCAAGAGAGATGATTGAAAGCGAAGATGATGGAGTAATCTCATCCGATTTCGTTTACTCATCTTCGTCCGATACATCTACCCCCATCTTCTTTTTCCTCTCTCCTCTAAAAGCCGACAGAAAAAACCAATGGGCAATTGACAAGTCATCGATGAAGTCTGCATTCTCTTTTGGATATACAAATGAGGATGTGAAATGCTTTCTAAAAGATCTTTCCACTCTCCCGATCCCGGAAAGCATAAACCAAAGGATAGACGGATGGTATGAATCATTTTGCTCACTGAGAGCAATGCGTGCACTAGTACTTGTAGCTGATGAGAAGAACGCACGAGTCATAGAGAACCTTCCGCTTCTTAAAGTCCATATCCTCATGCATCCGGCAGAAAATGTTTTCTTGATGAACCCTGACACAGAATATGCTTGGAGAAACATTCTTTCCTACTCCGGTTTCGATATGCTTGGGGATACAGAAGGCGCATGCTTCATGCCTCGGGAAAAAGAAGGAAACACATTTATCTCCCAAGTCGATTTCCCTCCAGATCTCCCAGCCATGCGAGAGATTGCATATGATAGAACAAAAGTAGAGACAGAAATGGAGTGCGCTCACAACTTAATAGAGAGGCGACTGGTCGCTTCAGGCATAGCACTCAGCGATTGCTCATCTCTTGGGATAGAGAAAATAGAAGGACTGTTCTTTCAAGAGAAGATGAGAGCAATAGAGAAAGCAATCAACGATGATGCCCTTCTCTATATACAATTTGCTGACAATAGAGAGAAAATAGTCAAGCCACTTTCCATCAGCAAAAAAGAGGATTGCTCAATACTCAACGCAAAGGATGGAAAAATAGTTTTAGACAAGATATGGAAAGTTGCTGTCCTTCCGCTATTTGCCAAAGAGGAATAATCTAGAACTCTATCTTGATGCCATCGGGATAGTGATAGCCAGTAAATGCCTCGAATTGCAACTTCCCTTGCTCTATTAGCATCTCAGATCCGAAATGCAGCTTGCATCCCTTCTTCTCAGCTTCCTTCAAAAGCCTTGTCATCTTTGGCTTGTAGATTATGTCGTAGACTATTTCCCTTCCAGTAAATTCAAATCCATCTATAGGATTCATGTCGAAGTCAGGATAAAGGCCAACAGATGTCGTCTGTACAACAAGATCAACCTTCCCTTCATATTTTTTTGCATTGTCAAGGGTATCGAATTGGCATCTGTTTATAGTTGCAAGCTTCTCAGCATGAGACAGAGTCCTGTTTAAGATAACTATATTCACTCCTCTGTTTCTCAAGCCCCATACGATCGCTTGGGACGCTCCTCCCGCACCAATGACTAGAGCATTTTTTATCCTTCCTGATGCTATATCCTTCTCAATCGGGGCAAGAAAGCCATAGTAGTCTGTATTTATCCCCTTCCACATGTTTGGCACTCGAATGACAGTATTGCATGAGCCTATTTGCTTTACTTCCCTAGTTATATTACCAAGATAGCTCAAGACATCGACTTTGAATGGGATTGTCACAGAGAATCCGCGCATCTTCAAATACTCTGCTAGCGCAAAGAACGAACGGACATTGTCTACCAGAAATGGTAAGTAAACAGCATTGTAGTGTATCGCCTCAAAGCCTGGATTATGAATAAGGGGCGAAAGAGAGTGCATGACAGGATTGCCTATTATTCCATAAACAGCTGTGTTCTCATCTATCCTGTCCGCATGGTATACAAGCTTGAGATCCTTTGCTGAAATCTGCCCAGGTGCTGTAGCTGTATCGCTCGCAAAAGTGAGCATAGAGCCGAGCTTTTTGTAAAGAATCCTTGTACAAACTCCCCAGTCACCCATACCTATTATGATCTTATTGACTCCTTCAAGCTCCTCGCTTGCCCTGAAAAGAGTCAACACATCGGAAATCGAGTGAGGAGTTACAGCGATTTTTGCAACATCCGCTCTCTCTGACAACCTCTGTATCCTTGAGTAGATCTTCTCTGGCATTGAATCAAAATCATGAAGCGATCTGATTATCTTTATGCCTTTAGACCTCGCATAGTGCTCAACATCGTTCTTCTTCACATCCTCTTCGATATCAACATATGCAAAATCGCCATCCAAGGCCGACAAGAGCAGCGCTCTCCTATCTTTTTCGGACAAAGCGCACTTCCCTCCATCCGATACACGTCTCAAAGTCAATATGACAGGGATATCTACCATCGAAGGAAAAAGATATGCGCTTTTTTGTTCATCTGGAGTCAAGAAATCCATCCTGAGCTCACAAATATCTATGTACTCCCTATTTTGCTCTATTTTCCTAAGACACTCAGCTAACGTAGTCTCCGAAAGGGTATAGCAAATCATTATCTCTCCTTGAAACGCTTTGGCAATCCTGCTATTTTTCTATCATATTATGATAGCTTTTCAGCCGAAATACTTCAACAGAGGGGTTGTTTTTTATGAAGACAATGCAAGTGCAAGACATATCGCTTTCATTCGCTGATAGAGAAATCTTGAAAAATGTCTCATTCAATCTAGCAGAAGGGTCAAGAGCAGCTCTTGCTGGTGCAAATGGCTCAGGCAAATCGACTTTGCTCAAAGTGATTTCGAATAACATACAAGCTGATTCGTCAAGAATATCGATTACAAAAGGATGCCGCGTATCATATCTTCCACAATCAGATATCGTCCTTCCTGAAAAAACCATCTACGCCATCGCAGAGGAAGGATACAAGCGCTTCGACAAGATCAAACAGCAAATTGCTCTTTTGGAGGAAAAAAGCCAAAGCGGAGGACAAGATGGCTTGAGATCGGCCGAGCAACTTGCCGATTTCCATGAGCTCTTAATTGATTCTGGCTACTATGACAGGAAAGCGAGGATCGAGAAGATCTTGCAAGGACTGGGCTTTAGCAGATTGGACTTTGAGCGTCCCGCATCTGAGTTCTCTGGCGGCTATCAAATGCGAATAGCTCTTGCAAGAGTGCTTGTCGAGAATCCAGATTTCATGTTCCTTGATGAGCCTACAAACTATCTGGACATCGAAGCTCTGACCTGGCTTGAAAGATATCTGAAGAACTTCTCAGGAGGCTTGATGATTGTCTCCCATGACCAGGATTTCCTAGATGACATTGTAAATGAAGTCTATGAGCTTTTTTCAGGAAAGCTTACTCGATATGCAGGAAACTACTCAAAATACCTGATAACAAGGGAAGAAGAGATCGAAGCTTTGGAGAAAGCCTACAAAAGACAGAGGGAAGAGATATCGAAGACAGAGGATTTCATTGAGCGCTTCAGATACAAAGCCACAAAAGCGAAGCAAGTGCAATCGAGGATAAAGCAGCTCGAGAAGATCGATATGATAGAGATCCCTAGCCATCTGAAGAAGCTATCGTTCTCATTCCCGCCATCGCCACACTCTGGAAATGATGTATTGAAGGTAGAACACGTCGAGAAATCATTCGGAGAACATGTAATCTACAATGATTTCTCTTTTCTAGTAACGAAGAAAGAGAGACTTGCAATAACAGGACGAAATGGTGCTGGAAAGTCAACTCTGTTGAGGATGCTTGCTGGTGTAGACCCAGATTACAAAGGGACGATAACAGATGGCGCAGGCGTTGTAAAAGGCTACTTTGCGCAAGACACTGAGAACACGCTAGACAACGAGAACACTGTCTTGGAGGAACTGGAGACAGTTGCAACGCTCGAGGACCAGCCAAGGCTCAGGTCGATGCTTGGCTCGTTTCTCTTCTCTGACGACGATGTATTCAAAAAAGTGAAAGTGCTATCAGGTGGTGAAAAGTCGAGACTGGCATTGCTGAAGATACTTTTGCATCCGTCGAACTTGCTACTTTTGGATGAACCTACAAACCACTTGGACATAAATGCAAAAGAGATGCTTGCAAAAGCAATTGCAAGCTATGGAGGCACTGTCATATTCGTCTCTCATGACAAGCACTTTATTAAAACGCTTGCAACGAAAATACTCTACATATCAGAGGACGGTCCTGAATTCTTTCAAGGCGACTATGACTATTTCGAATACAAGCTAGAGGAAAAAGAGGCTCAATGGGATATAAAGAAAGCTGAGGACAAAAGAGTTGTAGATGAGAAAAAGAAAGACACAACAAACAGCTACCAGACATCCAAAGAGAGACGCAATGCGCAAAGAGCATTGGAGCGTGAGGTAGAAAAGCTATCTCAGAAGCTTGATGATTTGGCAAATAAGCTTGATGGAATAAACAGCGATATGGAGAAAAGCGAGAATTACTCAGATGTCAAGAAGATAACAAAGCTGTCAAACGACAAGGCCAGCTTAGAAGAGGAAATTGCGAAGATTGAAGACGAATGGCTAGAGAAAAGCACCAAGCTGGAAGAAGAGTATGGAAAAAATAGCTGAACCAGATGAATTGCAAAAGGAGTTCTCGAAGAGAGTGCCATCATTGATTCTAGCCTCTTCATCCCCTAACAGGAAAGCACTATTAGAGAGGGCCGGTACAGTTGTGACAACGTTCTCGCCAGATATAGACGAATCGAGAGACAACTCGGATCCTATAGAGAGCATAAAAGAGATAGTGAAGAGGAAGTTTGCCTCCTACAAAAATAGCTTGTCATATAGGCCAGATGTGATTGCGATTGCTGCCGATACCTTGGTCTTGAAGGACAACAAGCTCATTGGAAAGCCAAAGGATGCCAAGGAAGCAAAAGAGATTCTCAGGTCACTCTCAGCAGGAGAGCAAAAGGTCTTGACAGCTGTTGCTCTACATATCCCCGATAAAGAAGACATCTTCTTCGTTGACAGCGCAACTGTCGTATTCAAGAAACTATCGGAGGATGATATAGAATGCTATATCTCAAAAGACGAATGGATTGGAGCTGCAGGCGGCTACAGACTCCAGATGACAGGCTATGAGCTTGTCGATAGCATAGATGGCGACTGGACATGTGTCGTAGGTCTTCCATTGAAGGCCATACTGGAGCATATCTCTAGCTAAGAAGCTCCTCATAATGCTCTTGGCCAAGCATCAAAATACCATGTATATGCTCATCCGAAAGCCTATATATTATGCTTCTGCCATTCTTCTTGAACCTAACAAGCCTTGATGCTCTCAATACTTTCAACTGTTGGGAAATCGCCGACTGGCTCATTCCTAAACTCTCAGCAATGGCCCCTACTCCGACTTCGCCATTCTCATCAAGAAGATAAAGAATCTTCAATCTCGTAGGATCAGAGAACATCTTGAAAAAATCTGCGATATCTATCACTTCCTCTTCTGGTATCTTTTCATCAATCACATCCAATCTCCTAGACATTAATAGCAAGAGAAATTATAAATCATTGGCTTATCAAAAGGCAAATAGCTGAAGAATCCTTCAATGATATATGCCAAAATACTTTTTCCATACCATTTTACAAAAGACCATTTTGCTTTATGCTTTGTCCATGGCTAATATTGGATTTATAGGACTTGGAGTAATGGGAGAACCTATGTGTTCTCATCTAATCGATAAAGGTGACAAGCTTTTCGTATACACAAGAACAAAAGCAAAAGCCTCCAAGCTAATCGAAAAAGGTGCAACTTATCTAGACAACCCAAAAGAAGTTGCGAAGAACTCTGACATAGTCTTCACAATCGTTGGCTATCCCAAGGATGTCTACGAAGTATATCTTGGCAAAGACGGTCTTGCCGATGGAGCAAAAAACGGACAGCTTTTTTGTGATATGACAACAACAAAGCCAACGTTGGAGATAGAGATTTCACATGAATTATCATTAAAGGGAGCAAGGCTTGTAGATGCTCCTGTATCAGGGGGCGATGTCGGAGCAAGAAATGGAACGCTATCCATAATGTGCGGCGGAGAGAAGGAGGATATCGATAAGCTCATGCCATTCTTTTCCGCCTTGGGCAAGAATGTTTGCCATATGGGGCCTGTCGGATCTGGACAGCACACAAAAATGAGCAATCAGATTGTCATCGCTGGTACTATGGCAGGAGTGTCTGAGGCTCTTGTGTATGGCGCGTCTGCCGGACTGGATCTGAACAAGATGGTTGCATGCATATCAAAAGGTGCAGCAGGTTGCTGGACGCTGGACAATCTTGCACCAAGAGTAATATCCGGAAACTACAACCCAGGCTTTATGGTCGACCATTTCATAAAAGACATGTCAATTGCGCTTGAAGAGAGTGAGAAAATGGGGCTTTCTCTTCCATCGCTTGCGCTCACGAAACAGCTATATGTCGCAATACAGGCCCAAGGAATGGGCAAGAATGGAACACAAGCTCTTGTTAAAGCACTTGAGAGCCTATCAGGCAAGGAGGTTTTATGATAGAAGAAAAAAACGCGGCTACAATCATTCTTGATGATGGCAAGACCTACAAGACTTCAATAATCACAGACAACCAGGGCGACAAAAGCATCGATATCTCCAAGCTTAGATCCGAAACAGGCTACATTACATATGACCCAGGCTTTGTGAATACAGGCTCTTGCATGTCATCCATATGCTACATAAATGGCGAGAAAGGAATTCTAAGGTACAGAGGCTACAATATCGAAGACTTGGTATCAAAGTGCGATTTCATTGAAGTTGCTCACCTTTTGATCAAAGGCTACCTTCCAAACCGCGAGGAAAGAACAAGATATCAAGAACTATTGAACAAGCATTCACTGTTGCATGTGAACATGAAGAAATTCTTCCGAGCATATCCTCCAGAGGCACACCCGATGGGGATTCTATCAGCAATGGTCGCATCGCTTTCTGCCTTTTACCCTGAAATGGAAGACAAGGACCCAGAGGAGAACATCGACCTCACTGTCACAAGGCTATTGTCGAAAATGAGAACAATCGCGGCCTATACATACAGACAGATGAACGGCCTCGACTATGTTGATCCGCAATACAACTTCTCTTATTGTGCGAATTTCTTGAATATGATGTTCTATTCGTCTGTAAACAACTACACTCCAAATCCTGTGCATGTAAAGGCTCTTAACCAGCTATTGATTCTGCATGCTGACCATGAGCAGAACTGCTCCACATCGGCTGTGCGTCTTGTTGGTTCATCAGAGGCTAACCTATATGCATCTGTATCAGCTGGCTGCTGTGCTCTTTGGGGTTCGAAACATGGCGGTGCAAACCAAGCTGTAATGGATATGCTGAACAAAATGGTATCAGAGAAAATCACGACAGACGATATAATACGAAGAGCAAAAGACAAAAACGACTCATTTAGGCTCTCTGGTTTTGGTCACAGAGTTTACAAGACATTTGATCCAAGAGCGAAGATTGCAAAGAAACTATGCCAGGAAGTCCTTTCAACTACAAAGAAAGCCGACCCAATGCTTGAATTGGCTATGGAGCTGGAAGAGAAAGCCACCCATGATGATTACTTTATAGAGCGACATCTATACCCTAATGTAGATTTCTATACAGGTCTTACATTCCATGCAATGGGCATTCCTGTATCAATGTTCACTGTCCTTTTTGCTATGGGAAGACTTCCAGGATGGATTGCCCACTACCTTGAGTGGAAGCATGATCCATACCAAAAGATTGGACGTCCAAGGCAAGTATATACAGGAGAACAAGAAAGAGAAGTGTTGTCTATTAATGAAAGATAAGACGAAGCGATAAGAGAAGACTAAACTTTTGACATCGCAAAAGGTCAATGATAGGCAAAAATACAGTCGATAAATTGTATTAGATATCGCAGTTCGATTTTAAGGCTGCTGGTTATTTTTGTATAATAGGTGATTTATCGTCTAAAAACAATTATAATTGGATGAAAAAGAAAGCTTATTGGACGAAAGGAGTTCTAATGAGATCATTTGATTATAGCAGGCTTTATGACAAAGCATGGGATACAGATACTTTAAACCTTGTTGCAAAGATTCACGAATGTAAGGGACGACAGGATTTGTTTATAAGACAGAAACCTGTCGAATTGGATCGTCTTGTCGAGATTGCAAAAATGCAGAGTACCGAAGCGTCAAATAAAATCGAAGGCATCGTCACAACAAGCACCCGAATGAAACAACTCTTTGAAGCAAAAACCACTCCAAGAAACCGTGATGAAGATGAGATTATTGGTTACAGGGATGTTTTGAATACAATTCATGAAAGCAGTGAGTATATCCCAATCCGTCCATCATATATACTCCAGCTCCATAGAGATCTCCTAAAAAGGGCAGGATTCTCTTATGGCGGACATTTTAAAAATGTCCAAAACTATATTAATGAAACGAAGCCTGATGGAACTATAGTCACACGATTTACACCTATTGCACCTTATGACACAGCAGAAGCAATGGAAAACTTATGTAATGCCTATGGACGAGCTATAGCAAATGAAAAAATAGATCCGTTAATACTGATTCCAGTTTTTATCTGTGACTTCCTTTGCATACATCCCTTTAATGATGGTAATGGAAGAATGAGCAGATTGCTCACATTGCTCCTCTTGTACAAGAACGGATACAGTGTTGGGAAATATATAAGCATTGAAAAACAGATAGAAAAAACAAAAGATCGTTACTGCGATACACTTGAAGAATCAGATGCGGGATGGCATGAAGAAAAAAATGATCCTACATCCTTTATCAGATATATGTTGCAAGTAATTCTGGCTTGTTATACAGATTTTGAAGAGCGAGTTGGCTTAATGGATGAAAGAGGAAATGGAAGTACGGCATATGATATTGTTGAAAAGTACACAAAAGAGAAAATCGGTAAGTTTACAGGAGCGGATGTTGTGGCTCACTGTCCGAGCATAGGACGATCCTCCGCTTTGGCAGCGTTAAAGAAACTAACCGAGAAAGGACTTGTCATCAGAGAAGGTTCAGGCAGAAGCACTTTTTATATTCGTTCAGACATGAAATGTTAATGTTTTTACTCCTTTCTATAACAGACAAAAGCCATTAACAGGGTTTTTCAAAGATCTTTAATGCTGATAGACGAACATATGGTAGGAATACTATCCGAGACTAAGCATTAAATCCCAAGACAACAATCAATAAGCTGATACAAAAAGGTGTAGATTCTTGCATACACCTTTTATCTTTTTCCCATGCAATAAAAATAGCTGATTTTACCTGTTTTTGCTATATTTTAGCCTTAAAAGGCTTTAATTTCACAATAAAAAAAATTCGTTAAAAACCTACACCTTTTTGCAAGAAAACAAAAAGATGGCAGAAAGACAGATCAAATCAAAAAGTCGAGTAAAAGACCATGGTGAGGTTTTTACAGCAGAGCGAGAAGTTAAAGCGATGTGCGATCTTGCAAAGGATGAGACTGAACGCATAGATAGCAGGGTTCTCGAACCTGCATGTGGAGATGGAAACTTCTTAGCAGAAATACTCAAAAGAAAGCTGAAAACAGTCACTAGATATCACAAAAACAATCCAAGCGATTGGGAAAAGTACAGCATTGTTGCTCTCTCATCTCTCTATGGAGTAGATATCCAAGAAGACAATGTCGAAGAATGCCAAGCACGTCTTTTTAATATTTGGCTAAAAACATACAAGAAAGCGATTCACAGCTTTGTGTCGCCTGACATCGATCAAAGCGCAAAGTATATCCTATCTTGCAATATCATTTGCGGAGATGCCTTAACACTATTGAAATCAAATGGCAAACCAATTGTCTTTTCTGAATGGAGTCTAGTATCGGGCACTCTTATGAAAAGGCGTGACTTCGAACTCTCAACACTTCTTTCAATGCAAGAGAATGGAAAACAAGGAGATTTATTCTTATCATCCGATGATTTTGATTCAGAGCTTGGGGCATACATACCAAAACCAATAAAAGAATTCAATCCAATTGAATATTGGAGGTTGCAATGTCTGAAATAAACCATAATCCCGACATTCTTTCATGTCTTGCAAACCTTTCAAATGACGAGGTATTCACACCTCCAGAGATTGCAAATGCCATGCTGGATATGATTCCATCTGATTTCTGGAAAAACCCGAATGTCAAAGTATTCGATCCTTCTTGCAAATCTGGAGTCTTTCTAAGAGAAGCAGCAAAGAGATTTCTAAAAGGTCTTGAGGAAAAAATGCCTGATCTTCAAGAGCGTATCGACCACATATTCAAAAGAATGCTCTTTGGTTTTTCAATCACTGAGTTGACAGCCCAATTATCAAGAAGAAGCCTATATTGCAGCAAAACAGCTAATGGGCACTACTCTATCACAACTTTCAAAACGGACCATGGAAACATCTTATTCGATAAAATCAACCACACATGGAAGAATGGCAAATGCATCTATTGCGGCGCTTCCGAAGATATATACAACCGTGAAGAAGGAAAGGAAACCCATGCCTACCAGTTCATCCATCTAAAAGAAGAGAAGATAAAGGAACTTGAGAAAATGAAATTCGATTTGATCATAAGCAACCCACCATATCAACTATCTGATGGAGGAGCTCAAGCAAGTGCATCTCCTCTCTATCAAAAGTTCATAGAACAAGCAAAGAAACTCAACCCAAGATATATAGCAATGATTATCCCATCAAGATGGTATACAGGTGGAAAAGGTCTTGATTCATTCAGAGATGAAATGATTTCTGACAAACGAATTTGCGAGCTACATGATTTTCCTAACGCAAATGATTGTTTCTCAGGCGTAGAAATCAAGGGAGGAGTTTGCTATTTTCTTTGGAATAGGGATTACTCTGGTAATTGTTCGATTTATTTTCATAATGAAAATGGCATAGAGCACAGCATTCGACCTCTCAAAGAAAAAGGATGCGATTTCTTCATACGCAATAACAATCTTGTTTCGATATACCATAAAGTCAAAGACAAAGAATCATTTATGAAATTGGTATCTGCAAGAAAACCATTTGGTCTATGTGGTGACTTCTTCAAAGATACAACAAAATACAATTTGCCATCAGTAAGTGAGACAAAGATAAGTAATGGTATTGCGATCTATGGACTTGATGAACACCTTAAACGTACAATTCGATATGCCGGCAAAAATTATCCATTGCCTGACAAAACATATCTAGGAGAATACAAACTGTTTTTCTCTAGAAACCAAGGTTCAGGAATTTTCGGTGAATTATTCTCCGAACCAATCATTGCTGGCCCTAATTGCTGTTGTACTGAAACTTTCATTGTTATTGGTTTATTCAAAACAAGAGGAGAAGCGCTCAATTGCAATAAATACTTATATACAAAATTCTTACGAACTGTAGTCGGCATAAAGAAAAATGACCAAGGAGCAAGCCGAGGAATCTTCGAGTTTGTCCCTATCCAAGACTTTACAGCTCAATCCGATATCGACTGGAGCAAATCAATTGAGGAAATAGATCAGCAATTGTATAGAAAGTATGGACTTGATGAGAAGGAGATTTCATTCATCGAATCATCTATAAAGCCTATGAATTTCGAAGGTGACAAGAATGAGTGACTTTGAATTCTTGCCAAGAGATACATCTATTACTCCGACAATCTATGCATACTCAGATCCTAGATGGAAAGGCCTTCTTAAGATTGGCTATACAGATAGGCAAACAGAGGTACGAGTAAAAGAGACTGAGGGTGTTGTAAAGCCTGAGCCTAGCGAGGTTATGATAGAGTATGAAACATCCGCGATGAGATCAGATGGCTCGATTTTCACTGACCATGATGTTCATAGGATGCTTAGAAATGACATGCACGTTATCTGCCAAGCTGGCGAATGGTACAGATGCTCTGTTGATATGCTTAGACGAGCTATATATGCTGTGCGAAATCGATTGGCAACAGCGACTTCGCGAATAGAGACTTTCAAAATGCGTCCTGAGCAAAGGATGGCTGTAGAAAAGACAAAGAGCTACTTTGAATCTTTCAAAGAGGATATGAAAAACAGAACACCAAAGTTTCTTTGGAATGCAAAGATGCGTTTTGGCAAGACATTCGCATCTTATGAGCTTGCTAAAGCAATGAACTTCAAACGTGTTCTGGTTCTTACATTCAAACCCGCTGTAAAATCTGCTTGGAAAGATGATCTCAATTCACATGTCGATTTTGAAGGCTGGCAATTCATCTCAAATCCATCATCCAATGATAAATCCACACCATCATTGAACGTACAATATGAGAAATGTGACAAGTCCTCCCCTATTGTGTGCTTTGGTTCATTGCAAGACCTTCTTGGCGTTGGTCCAGATGGAAAGATAAAAGCCCACAATGGCTTTATACATGAGATAAACTGGGACCTTGTCATCTTTGATGAATACCATTTTGGAGCATGGAAAGAACGCTCGAAAGACCTGTTTGCAAAAGATGATGAAGAAGAGGAAATAATTGAAAGCGAGAATGAAACAAAAGAGAGCGAAAAGGCAGGAAAAAAAGATACAGCCTTGAACATAGATGAATCTTTCTTGCCAATAACAACAGAGCATTATCTGTTTTTGTCAGGGACACCATTTAGAGCAATATCATCAGGGGAATTCATCGAGGAACAAATATTCTCTTGGACATATAGCGATGAGCAAAGTGCAAAAGAGAATTGGAATGATGCAAATGGTCCCAATCCTTACCTTTCGCTTCCAAGAATGGTCATGATGACATACAAACTTCCTGAATCCATAAGAAAGATTGCATTGAATTCTGATTTCAATGAATTTGACCTGAATGTATTCTTTGACACAAAAGGAAATAGAGAAAATGCCGAGTTCATCTACAAGGATTACGTGCAAAAGTGGCTCGATTTGATCAGAGGCTCTTACATGGAATCTACTGTCGACGAACTAAAGAGCAGGAGGTCATCTCCTTTTCCGTATTCAGATATCCGCCTCAGGCAAGCATTGCAACACACTCTTTGGTTCCTGCCAACTGTTAATTCATGCTATGCCATGAGAAATCTTTTGGCTGAAAAACAAAATGTTTTCTATAAAGACTACAAAGTAATTGTTGTTGCTGGCTCAGAGTCTGGACAAGGAGCTGAAGCTTTAATACCAGTTGAAAAAGCAATGGATGATCCTTTGAAGACTCATACTATTACTCTTTCTTGTGGAAAATTGACAACAGGTGTTACTGTAAAGCCATGGACTGGCATCTTTATGCTCAGAAACCTGTCGCAACCAGAGACCTATTTTCAAGCAGCATTCAGAGTGCAATCGCCTTGGGTTGCAAAAGATATGATAATCAAAAGAGAGTGCTACGTTTTTGATTTTGCACCCAACAGAACACTCAGACAGCTTTCAGAGTATTCATGCCAATTGAATGTCAAGGAAAAGGATCCCGAGAAAAAGGTCTCAGCATTCATTCGATTCCTGCCTGTGCTTTCCTATGAAGGCAATATCATGAGAGAAATAGATGCAAAAGATATTCTCGATATTGCATCGTCTGGGATATCGGCAACACTTCTTGCCAGGCGCTGGGAATCGGCTCTTTTGGTCAATGTCGACAATGAAACTTTAGAAAGACTTCTCAACAACAAGAAAGCACTTGACGCATTGATGCAAATCGAAGGATTCAGAAGCCTCAATGATGATATAAAGACAATCATCAACAAATCGGAGGAAGTCAAGAAAGCAAAGAAAGAAGGAAAAGACAAATCTGGGACAAAAGAAGAGAAGAAAGAGCTGTCGAATGAAGAAAAGGAATACAAGAGCAAGCGGAAAGAAATACAAGAAAAGCTGATAAAATTTGCGACCAGAATCCCAATCTTCATGTATCTTACTGATTTCAGGGAAGTATGCCTCAAGGATGTGATTACAAAGCTTGAACCAAATCTATTCAAGAAAGTCACAGGTCTTAATGTTGAAGACTTCGAGCTTCTCGCCTCTCTTGGGCTATTCAACGAAGCTCTTATGAATGATGCTATATTCAAATTCAGACGATATGAGGAAGCATCCCTTGAGTACACTGGAATCAACAAGCACACTGGAAAAGCTGTCGGAGGCTACTCTACTGTGCTGAAAAATGATGAATTCAATGCAATATACGGAACAAGCATTGCCCCTCCAAATGTCGGCGATATTGTGAATGTCAAAGATGAAGGCATATTCAAAGTATCATCAACGATAAACGAGAAATTCTCGGTAAAGAATGACAAAGGTAGGACATTGCATTTCTTATATCCTGATGCTTTTGAAAAAGGTACTGTAAGATATTGCAATAAGTGAAAAGCCTTTTACAAACTCTTTAGCATATCGATGAAGTAGCCGAGGTTGCCATCAAAGGAAAGTGCTCTTTTGCTTATTTCGTCTAGCGTCTTTTCGTCAAAGGCACTATTGGAAAGAGATTTGAATTTATTCTCGAGATCCTCGTCTCTTGCGCCTTTTGACCATCTAGAGCCAATATGCTCCCTCTTAAGTACTTCTCCATTCTTCAAGACAACTGTTACTATTGCGCCTCTTATAGAGAATGATGAATCACCATACTCAACATGGTTCAAGACTTCGACCTTATCCATCAACGATGAGTACTTTCCGCTTTTTATATTCTCCAATAGAAATGCATCTGGAGGCAAAGCCTTGCAAATAACACCAACAGAGATAGCATATGGAAGATAAAGACGTGCCGATGACACATTCAATGGCATCTCAACTCCACTGTTTAGCTGGTAGGAATATGGGTATGTCTCAACTATTATCTTCTTTACATCATTTACAGAAAAAGGTCTTTGCTCAATTATTTGCAAAAGCGCACTTACAGCAGGGTGTACAGATGCACATGCACTGAACTCTTTGAATGAAATCTTCTCTATCAAGAAATCCTTAGCAATCTCACCATCTGGCTCAGCTCCAGAATAGATGCTTTTCAACGATTTCTCACCATCTAGGATAGCCTCAGGGCCACTCATGCCCCGCTTTGCTCCATTGACAGCAATCATGCCAAGATAGCATCCCCAGCCTCCATAGAAATCCTTTGAATCAGATCCTGATAGGAAACTTACAAATGGGCAAATAGGCAAAAGGCTTCCGGCTAGGCAAATTGCATTCATCATCTCTTTCTTGCTCAAACCAGCTAGCATGCCAGATGTGGCAACTGATGCAAACGCTCCATTGAGACCTGGGCCATGAAGTCCAAGCTTTCTGACATTCTCTGTTGATAAAAGGCCCATTCTAAGACAAAGATCATACCCGAACAAAACAGCCTTAAGAACTGTATCCTTGTCGGGATGGTACTTCTCAAAAGAGGCAAATGCTGATGACCAGACATAGACGCCTGGGTGTACAGATGCTCCCATTCCTGATACGTCATCAAGCTCGATTGTACTTGTCCTTGATGCATTTGCAAATGCTGATGCTTCCAAATTGAATTGCTTCTTTTCGCCCCATATCGATGACTCGCCTTGAGCGCTAATTGATTTCACAAGCTCAACCAGATCCGAACATAGCCTGTGGCTTGTCGAGTATATTGTACAACCCAGATAGTCGAGAAGCGTTCGCTGTATTTGATGTATAACATTATCAGAAACAGTTGATATGTCCAATGAATAGAACGCATCTACGATTCTTTCAAGATAATCCCTTTTCATACGAACTCCTTTGCCCTATGGCAAGCAACTACATGCGACTTTCTTATCTCAACTAAGCATGGAGTCTTCTCTTTGCACATATCAGTTGCAACTGGGCATCTGGATGCAAATCGGCAACCAGGCTTTGGATCTATAGGACTGGTGATTTCACCTCGCAAAATCGGTCTTTCGATCTCTCCTTTATGCACAACAGGAAGAGGTATTGCAGCAAGAAGAGCCTTTGTATATGGATGGATTGTATTTGAAAACAGTTCCTCGGTTGGCGCTTTTTCGACAACTTTTCCCATGTACATGACCATTATATTGTTCGATATATGACGAACAACAGAAAGATCATGAGTAATGAACATATATGAAAAGCCACGCTCTTCTTGCAAATCCTGCATCAAATTTATAATCTGCGCTTGTATTGATACGTCCAAAGCCGAGACAGGCTCATCGCAAACAATAAACTCAGGCTCAAGAGCCAATGCCCTCGCAATACCTATTCTTTGCCTTCTTCCGCCATCAAGCTCATGAGGGTAGTAGTTTACATATCTTGATGCGAGCCCAACAGTATCCATCAGTGATGAGACTCTTTCATCGATCTCGCCTTTTGGACAGATTTTGTTTATTCTCATCGGCTCGCCTATTATCTCGCCAACAGTCATCCTTGGATTCAATGATGAAAAAGGATCTTGGAAAATCATTTGCAAGCTTTTTCTTAGCTTTATCGAGTCCTTCTGGGCAAGGATTTCCTCTCCTTTGAAATAAACTTCCCCATCTGTTGCTGGCAAAAGCTTTATAACAACTCTTCCTAAAGTGGATTTTCCGCATCCAGATTCGCCGACAACTCCCAAAGTCTCACCTTTTGAGATAGAGAAATCGACATCATCTACGGCATGAAGCAAACCATGCGGCGTTTTGAAATACTTCTTTAATCCCACAACTCTTAGCAATTCATCCATAGTCTTACCCTTGTTTCTCTGTTTTTCCACATAAGAAGCATTTGACGAAATGCCCATGGGAAACCTCTACATCTCCAGGCATCTTCTCGTTGCAAATATCCATTCTGTCCTTGCATCTTGGAGAGAAAGGACAACCCTTAGGAAGATTGGCCGGATCTGGCATAAGCCCGCTTATAGGATGAAGTCTTTTTTCTTTTATGTTCATTGAAGGAAGAGATCCAAACAACCCCTTGGTGTATGGGTGGGCTGTATGCTCATAGATGTCCTCTATAGTGCCACTTTCTACGATCATGCCAGCATACATTATTGCAACCTTAGTACAAATCTCTGCAACAACTCCCAAGTCATGCGTTATCAAAAGCATAGATGTCTGGTACTCTTTCCTTAAATTCCTAATCAAGGCCAAGACCTGGGCCTGGATAGTCACATCCAAAGCTGTCGTAGGCTCATCTGCAATGATTATCTCTGGCCTACATGCAAGAGCTATAGCAATCACAACTCTTTGCTTCATACCTCCTGAGAATTGATGTGGATAGTCATTCATCCTCTCTCTTGGGATACCGACCTTCTCGATCATCTCGCACGCAATCCTCTCAGCATCAAGCCGGCTTACTTTTCTATGTTTTCTTACAACCTCTGATATTTGCTCACCAACACGCATGACAGGGTTAAGGCTTGTCATCGGATCCTGGAAAATCATCGAGATATCATTGCCTCGAATAAGACGCATCTCAACCTCGCTCAGCTTTGTCAGATCCTTGCCTTCAAGCCTTATTGTTCCAGAGACGATACGCCCAGGAGGGCTTGGAACCAATCTCATCAAGCCCAATGCTGTTGTTGTCTTGCCAGCTCCTGTCTCTCCGACAAGACCCATGACTTCTCCTTTTTTAAGGGAAAAGCTTATTCCATTTACGGCACACACCTCACCATCGTCAGTGAAATAGTGGATTACTAGATCCTCAACTTGCAAAATATCTTCTTTATCGCAATCTGCCATGATCTACCTCTTTAGTTTTGGATCCAAAGCATCTCTCAGCCCATCGCCAAAAAGATTCAATGAAAGAACTGTGAACATGATTGCAAGGCCAGGAAAGATTACTTCATGTGGATAATCCCTCATGTATGTTCTTGCAGTCGAAAGCATAGAGCCCCACTCTGGAGTCGGTGGTTGGATGCCAAGGCCCAAGAAAGAAAGAGATGCTAGCATGATTATCGATTTTCCTATTCCAAGAGTAGCCTGTACAATGATTGGTGCAAGGACATTCGGAAATACATAGTGCATGATTATATGGCCATTCTTTGCACCGATACATCTTGCAGCCTCAATATACTCCTGGTCCTTGACTGTGAGCGTTGAACCTCTTACGACCCTTGCGAAAGTCGGTATTGTACTTATCGACAATGCAATAATCGCATTAAGGAGCCCCGGGCCAAGTGTCGTTGCGATCACTATTGCCAAAACAGTTGAAGGAATAGCCATCATTATATCGCAAGCTCGCATTATCAAGCTCTCAAGCTTCTTGCCGAAAAAGCCAGCGACAGCACCAAGAAAACAACCAATCAATGCCCCTACAGCGAGTGATATAAGCCCCATCACAAGAGATATCCTGGCCCCATAGATGACACGAGAGAAAATATCGCGCCCGAAGTTGTCAGTGCCAAAGATATGCTCTAAGGATGGTTTCTCGTTCAATGCATTGTAATCTTGTAATGCATAATCATATGGAGCTATGAAATCAGCGAAAAGCGCACATATGAGCAAAATCAAAAGACCTGCAAGGCCCAGCATCGCAAGCCGGCTCTTCTTGAGTCTTTTCCAAACTTCCTTTGCCTGGCTTCTCTTTTTCTTCTCCATCAATGGGCCTCCTCCTTGTTTTTCTTAGTCTTCTTCCTCTCGTATTGCGCTTTTATCCTAGGATCAGCAATTGCATACATCAAATCAACGCACAAATTGACAACAGAACACATAAGAGCAATAACAAGCACACCACCCTCTACTAGTGGATAGTTTCTGTTCTTTATTGCATCGACCATCATCTTGCCAAGGCCGGGAATTGCAAAAACTTGCTCATTGACTACAGCTCCCGAAAGGCCTCCTGCAAACTGGATCCCAATTATAGTAATAATCGGTATGAGTGCGTTCTTGAGAGCATGCTTGAATATGACTTCCCTCTCCGAAAGCCCCTTTGCCCTTGCTGTCCTTATGTAGTCGGATCTGATTACTTCAAGCATTGAAGATCTAGTCATCCTGGTTATTGTTGCAAGGGAGGCTGCGCTTATGCTCAGAACAGGCATTATGTAATACAGTGGGCCATACAACCCTGATGCAGGAAGGATGCCAAGCTTAACAGAGAAAAAGAGCACCAATAAAAGAGCAAGCCAGAAGTTTGGCATGGTTATGCCAATCAATGCAAGGACTGTGATCACATTATCCAGGATAGTGTATTGTCTTACAGCGCTTATTATCCCAGCTGGGATGCCGACAGCGACAGCAAACAAACAGCTTAGCACAGAGAGCCTTATCGTAACAGGAAGCCTTGCGATGATCTCCTGGCTTACAGGAAGCTGTGTCGTGTATGAAGTGCCAAGATTGCCATGCAACAAATTGCGCATATAAATCAGATATTGCTGAAGAAATGGCCTATCGAGCCCCATTTCACTTCTAAGAGCCATTACTTCCTCTTCCGATGCACTATCGCCAAGGATCAAACGCGCAGGATCCCCATCCGTGAAATGCATCATCGTGAAAATCAGGAATGTAACGCATAGAAGAACAGGAATCGTAACAAGTATGCGCTTGAGTACATAACGCCACATAGCATAGCCTCCGTCTCGGGCAATAGTGCCCGAATGATGTCAAAATGAGATAAGAGTCAAATCCGGAATAACGTTAGGATAGAATGGAAGATTCTTTATAATAGATGAGCATCCATAGGCATTTGCGGGGAATGCGATCGGGAATGTGTACAGCTTCGATGCAAGATAGTCTTGGAGCTCTCCATAGATTTCTTTTCTCTTGCTTTCATCATATGTGGATATTCCGGCATCAAGGTAGTCTTGTATCTTCTCATCGCCATGCCTGATGGATATAGTCCTCTCTATAGGCCATGCCAAAAGAGCTGCCGACGGGTCGTTTATCGCTGCAGTATTTGTCATCAGCGATACAGCAATCGCTCCTGAGTTATTGAGCGTAGTATATTGCGCAAGATCAACGAATTGGATATCACAATCTACCACTCCAAGAGCTGTCCACATCGATTGCACAGCCTCTGAGAAATTCCTGTTCAACGTGCTGTCATATGTAGTGTAAACAAGCTTCAAGTGATTCTTCTCATCATATCCAGCCTTCTTCAAAAGCTCTTTGGCCTTCTCTGGATCATAGCCAGGCAATGACGTTGCCTTATGCCCGATTATTGTCGATGAGTAGTAGCTATCAGCAACAAGGGCCTTTCCACCCCATCCTATTTGCACCAGAGCATCCCTGTTAAGGGCATATGAAAGCCCCGCCCTCACATTGTAGTCGTCATATGGCTTTATAGAACTGTTGTATGTTATGAAGCTGACACCTTGAGTATTTCCGCTTATAAGCCTTGTCTTTGGGTTGTTCTCAATCCTTTCCCACTCAGTGGATGGAAGATTGAATGCGATATCGACACCGCCGGTCTCAAGCTCGATTGCCCTAGACGAGCCTTCAACGATGACTCTTGCAACAAAATGATCATATGCAAGTTTATCGCTCCAATAATTCTCATTTGCTTCAAGCTCGATTCTGTCTCCACTTACCCATTTGCTAAAAACCATTGGTCCTGTGCCCATCGGCTTTCTCGATCTCTCTTCCGAAGTAGCATTCTCATAGTAGTTCTTGCTGATCACCGCACAGCGATATGATGCCATTGCAGAGATCAAAGCCGCGTTAGGAGCCTTAAGCTTTACGATAAGATGTGTATCATCGACAATTTGGAAAGCTGTTGTATCTATCGACCCAAATAGATTGGAAGTAAATGAGCTTTCCGCTGCAGTCTTGAGAGAATAAGCAACATCTTCAGCTGTCATCTTCGATCCGTCATGGAAATAGACATCATCTCGAAGAGTAAGGCTTAGCGTAGTATCGTCTATCATCTTGTACTCTGTTGCAAGCCATGCAGAGATGTTGCCTTCCAAGTCAGAGCGGAACAAAGGCTCATACACAAGCCTTGAAACAACAAGCCCATTCTGGTTTGAGTGGGCATATGGATCAAGCTGTTGAGGCTCACCATCAAGAGCGACTATCAAAGTATCCTTGCCTTTTGCAAGATTATCATCAGCTTCCTTCTCCGAGCCACCGAGAGCATATAGAGAAGAAAACACAAAAAAAGACAACAAAACAAAAACGAATAAGCGTTTCATACAATATCCTCCTTTCAGAGAAGCGAATAAAATATTGTTGCATAGTTTACCTTTTAGGGGCATCTATTGCAATTCGATATCGATTCTTTCAAGACAGAACAATTTTGGCTATATACAGAAGCAATAACAAATTCCCAATACCTGTAAAAGCATCGAAGAGAATAAAGTGCAAGAGAAAATCCTTGCACAGTCATCTTAAATATTATCAATCAGCCTCTTTGCAAATTCATCTGTAGAGAGGCACTTCCCGCTCTTGCCCTCTTTTTGCATCAGTTGATAGAAATCCCTTGTGACTTCTGCTGATAAAATTGTCTTCTTAACGCTATCTCTTATAGCATTCGACGCATCTTGCCAGCCAATGTAAGATAGCATCATAGCACCTGAAAGAATTATTGACAGAGGGTTCACAATGTTCTTTCCTGCAATATCAGGAGCTGTACCATGCGTTGCCTCGAATACAGCTATTGCACTTTCGTAGTTTATGTTTGCTCCTGGTGCAATACCTATTCCTCCTACCTCCGCGGCAAGGGCATCAGAGACATAATCGCCATTCAAGTTCATTGTCGCAATAACATCATACTCTTCAGGCTTTATGAGGATATTTTGCAAGAACGCATCGCAAATGCAATCCTTTACTTCAACCTTTTTGCCATTATGTGGAATATATGTATGCCCGTTTTCATCAAAAGCATTGAACTCTTGTTTGGCAAGTTCATAGCCCCAAGCCCTGAAGCCACCTTCTGTGAACTTCATTATGTTGCCCTTATGCACAAGTGTGATATTTCGCCTATTGTTGTCCAAGGCATAGCGTATTGCCGCCCTTATAAGACGCTTGGAACCTTCCTCCGACACAGGCTTGATTCCGATTGCACTCGATTGAGGGAAACGTATTTTCCTAACGTTCATCTCGTTTTGCAAGAAATCAATAACTTTTTTTGCTTCATCTGAGAATGCTGGCCACTCTATTCCTGCATAAATGTCCTCTGTATTTTCACGGAAAACAACCATATCGACATTCTCCGGATGCCTAACTGGCGATGGCACGCCATCAAAATACTCAACTGGTCTTTGGCAAACATAGAGATCCAGGCCCTGACGCAAAGCAACGTTTATCGATCTTGCTCCCTTCCCTACAGGAGTCATCAATGGTCCTTTTATCGCAATAAGATTCTCCTTGATCAATGAAAGAGTCTGGTCTGGAAGATTTGTGCCTGTTTTTTCTATTGCCTTTGCTCCAGCTAAAGCCTCAATCCACTCGATCTTCCTCTTGCCTTTGTAGCACTTTTCAACAGCATTATCCAAAACCTTTATCATTACAGATGTGATCTCTTTGCCCACTCCGTCACCTTCGATATAGACAATAGTTGGATTGTCAGGGACTACCAGTTTTCCATTTTCTACTTTGCTTTTCATCGTCTACTCTCCATTTTTGATTTGATTGAGTCTTCCACCAGCCCTGAGCATCGCTTTTTGCTCATCGGATGCAAATAGCGTCAAAGGAATCGATATGCCCTTTGTCAAATCATTCAATGCGAATTGGCCTCTTTCGAGAGACGAGAAGATATCATCAAGCACAACATCATCGTCTTGATCTATTTTCTTGTAGTCCTCCTCATTCGTGAAAACCAATGGAAGAATGCCGAAGTTGCAAAGGTTCGCTTGATGTATTCTCTCAATCGATACAGCTATAACAGCCTTGACTCCTAGATACATTGGGCATATTGCGGCATGCTCCCTTGAGGAGCCTTGTCCATATGACGAGCCAGCAACTATAAAACCAGCCTTTCCATTATCCCTGTTCTCAATTGCTCTCTTGTAGAATGTAGGATCAACTGGATTGAAGACAAACTCTGCATATCGTGGGATGTTGGATCTGTACTTGAGAGCAGCTCCTGCTGGCATTATATGGTCTGTCGTGATCTTATCGCCAACCTTTATCAATATTTTGCCATCAAGTGAATCGACAAGAGCTGTATTTGATGGAGGTGCTCCGATATTAGGACCTCTCTTTATCTCCTCTTTATTGCTGTCTGGGAAGATGAACATCGAATCGTCTATCAAGAAATGCTCAGGCATCTTTACCCCTTCTAGCAATTTAAAATCAAGCTCAGTGGGATCGGAAAAGACACCCTTGATCGCTGAATATGCTGCAGTCTCAGGAGATACAAGGTAGACTTTTGCGGATTTTGTTCCGCTTCTTCCCTCGAAGTTCCTGTTGTTTGTCCTCAGCGACACTCCATCCGTGCCTGGTGATTGATGGTTGCCTATACAAAACCCGCATGCAGACTCCAAAACCCTAGCGCCAGCCTTGATGAATGTATCGAGAGTACCATCCTCAGTTATCATCCTCAAAACAGCCCTTGAGCCAGGCGCAACACCAAGCGACACAGTGGGTGGTATAACATGGCCGGCTAAAATCGATGCCGCCTTCTTCAAATCAAGGTAGCTTGAGTTAGTGCATGAACCAATCAGGACTTGGTTGACAGGTATTCCCTTAAGATCGCTTACGCTTTTGATGTTTCCTGGGCTATGTGGAGTTGCAGCCATTGGAGATAGAGCTGACAAATCGATTTCGAACACATCATCATATTCAGCACCATTGTCAGCACAAAGCTCTATCCAGCCATCCTCTCTGCCCTCTGCCTTCAAAAAGCTTCTTGTAATCTCGTCTGATGGGAACAAAGATGTCGTAACGCCACACTCTGCACCCATATTTGCAATAGTTGCTCTCTCCGGAACAGAAAGGGTATTTACACCATCACCTGTGTATTCGAAAACAGTATTCACATTGCCTTTTACACCATAGTGCTCAAGAACTTTCAGAATTATATCCTTTGCTGATACAAATGGCCTAAGTTTTCCTTTGAGTCTTATGTTGACAACCCTTGGAGCAATAATCGAAAATCCGATTCCAGCCATTGCAAGTGCAACATCCAAGCCGCCAGCACCCATCGCAAACGATCCAACACCACCTGCTGTTGGAGTATGGGAATCAGAACCTATGAGAGTCTTGCCTGGAAGTGCGAATCTCTCGAGGTGCACTTGGTGGCAAATGCCGTTTCCAGCTCTGGAAAATACGACTCCCTTGTCATTTGCAACAGTCCTCAGGTACTCATGGTCGTCGAAGTTCTCGAATCCAACTTGGATAGTATTGTGGTCAACATAACTGACAGCAAGTTCGTTCTTGACTTTATCGAGCTCCAATGCCTCAAATTGAAGATAAGTCATCGTTCCTGTTGCATCTTGAGTCAAGCTTTGATCTATCTTGATTGTTATGCTCTCGCCTTTTTCGAGCTTTCCTTTCAAAAGATGCTTCTCAAGAATCTTATAGCACATAGTCTTTGCCATATTACACCTCCAAAATACCATTATTGAGTTTCGTTGACCGGACAAATAAAGCTATCTCCACAATCCATATTGCAAGAGAAGGCAAAGCCAAGGCAACGATTATCATCTGAAATGAGAAATACTTATACAAATAACCTCCAAGAAGAGATCCAATCATAGTTCCAAGCGTCAAAAGCACCTCATGGACTATCATCCTCTTGTTTCGATCGATTGCGCCCGATGCGCCATGGAATATCGAAAGTTCGTAAATCGATGCAAAGACAAAGCCAAAGAGGACAAGAACAAATGCAATAGCAACATTGCTATGCACTATCGCCAAGAGAGCAACTAGAAAAATCAATGCAAGTTGCATTGAGAATATGAATGCCTTGTTGAATTGCCAGAATGAAAAACGCCCAAGGATCACAAATGAAATGCAAGCAGAAAGCCCGCGAGAAAGCAACAAGAATCCAGTCTTTTCCTCCGAAAGAGCTAGCTTGTCAAGCGCATACAACGGAAAGATTGTGACAATCAGCGAGTATCCTATGTAGAGAAGCACTACAGCTGTCCAACAATAAAAGCGAAGATTAGTAGAGGAATCCTTTTCAATGCTACTTTCTGGACCTCCATTGCTATCTGGGTTTTCGATAAAAACTATAAAAAAGGCAAGAGCAGCAAAAATAGCGACTACAACAATTATCGGAAGATCTACCGATACAGCAGACAAAAGCCCGCCAACAAATGTCGAAATTCCAGCGCCTAGCGACCAAGAGAAGTTGAAAAGAGCAACAGAAGAGCCAAGGGATGGCCCCTCCTCCTTGCCTGTTATCCAGCTTTCGACATTGGACCAGAGAAGCGAATTCGCGCATCCGTACAAGCAAAGCATTGTATAAATCATTGCCTTTGATTGGAATACCATGACAAAAAACAGTGATATAGCCATTCCTAGCATGGAAGCAATGGTTTCAATCTTAGCCTTTCTTTCCTTCAATATAATCTGGAATGCAAAACATGAGATCAGGTAGAAAAGAGGATTAATCGATGCTGCTATTCCAATCTCAAACGAATCAAACCCCTTTGCCCGGAGCAAGTAAACAAGAGCAAAATTCGCCATCGCTATGGAAAATTGCCCCAAAAAAGATAGAATAGCAAGTTTGAACCTTCTGCTCTCTCTGTAAACCATGAAGGCATTTTATAACTTATATTGATTTAATCCAATTAGCATCTGCCATCTTTTGCTCCTTGAATAGCACTTTAAACTAAACTATCTTATATGCATGAACAACAATATTCTTGAAAGTGCACCGTTCTGGTCTGCATTCGTAGCAATCATGATCGCGCAAATGATAAAACCTATAATCAGCTTATGCTCTGGCGATGGATGGAATCCAAAGCTGGCTTTCTCAAACGGAGGGATGCCATCTTCCCATACAGCATCTGTTTCGGCATTGTCTGTCTCAATTGGACTTGAGAACGGCTTTTCGTCAGATATCTTTGTTCTTTCGCTTGTCTTCACGCTAATTGTGATGAACGATGCTATAAATGTGCGGCTTGAGACTGGAAAACACTCGGAGCTTTTGAATCAATGGTCCGAGATTTTCTCTTCAATGTTCAAAGGATTTTCAAGACAAAACTTGAAAACCATGGTCGGGCACACATCATTGCAAGTTTTTTGGGGTGTTGTTGTTGGAATTGCAATTGGACTGATAATCACATTGGGGTTCTTCGGGTGAGCAAAAAAGAAAAAATAAGCGGCGAGGAAAAATTCGAGGCCTTTTACTCTTCAATCTACAACGATCGATGGCAAGACTTGGAGGAGGCTCTCCTTGAGAAAAAGGAAAGCTCGATAGCTATCCCGAATCTTAAAAGCCCATACTACATCGACATCGCATCATATGAAACAGCAAAAATACTTCCAGTCAAACAAGGAATGAATGTGCTTGACATGTGCGCAGCTCCTGGCGGAAAAACGCTTGTAATTGCATCCGCTTTGAATGGAAATGGGCAATTGGTATCCAATGACAGATCCCCAGATCGAAGAGAAAGACTGAAAAAAGCAGTCAACGACTGTCTGGACGAACATCTTTCATCAATTATCAAAGTCACTGGATACGATGCTTCAAAATGGGGAGTGTATGAAAAAGAAGTCTATGACGCAATACTTCTCGATGCACCATGCTCATCTGAGCGACACGTAATGCAGAGCAAGAACCATCTCTCTATATGGTCAGAATCGAGACCAAAAAGACTTGCAATTGAACAATATGCGATGCTCTCATCTGCTTTGCTTGCATTAAAAAAAGGCGGCTTTATACTCTATTCTACTTGCTCGATTAATCCGGGAGAGAACGAAGAAGTAATCAAAAAACTCCAAAAAAAACATAGCGATGAATTTATCGAAGTAGACTTCGACCTAAACAACAGTGAAAAAAAAGAGTTCGGGAGGTTGATACTTCCAGATAGAGCGAATGGAAAAGGGCCTATGTATGCATGCCTTTTGAGGAAGAGAGATGAATAAAGTTGCGATAACAAGATGCCAAAGCTACGATTACGACAAAATACATGATGCTTTAGATGAGATAATCTCAAATAGCGATTTCCCAGATGTAAATGGAAAAAGTGTTCTAATCAAGCCAAATATCCTCTCAGATAGCGCGCCAGAGAAAAACATAACAACAAATCCAATTGTAGTGAAAGCCACTATCGACATAATAAAAGAAAAAGGTGCAAAAAAGATTTTCCTTGGTGATTCCCCAGGTCTTCCTGGCGCAAACTTCCATGGCAAGATATCGGGAATGGCAGATGTTTGCGAGCAAACTGGAGCAATATGGGTAGATTTCTCAGCAAACACAAAAATGCATACGCTCTGGAATGGAATCAAAGCCCCTGTTGCAAATATTATATTCGATGTCGATCTTGTCTTTTCACTATGCAAAATGAAGACACACCAGCTTATGTATGCAACTGGCGCTGTAAAGAATATGTTCGGAGTGATTCCAGGCTTAAACAAGAGTCCTTTGCACTTAAAAGCAAGATCTCCAGAGAATTTTGCCCTATTCTTGCTATCTCTATACAACCTAAGGAAGCCTGACTACTCTATTATGGATGCCATAATCTCAATGGAAGGAGCAGGACCTGCAAATGGCACGCTAAGAAACACATCGCTCGTTCTTGGTTCGGCATCAGCTTTGGCGCTTGATTGTGCAGAGGCTATCTTGATGGGATATGATCCAAAAGATATACCAATTTTAAATGCAGCAGAAAAACAAGAAAGGAACTCGACAAAAGGCATCTACACGATACTTGACCCAAACGTTGAAGCTATTGAGAATTTCCAAAAAGTTGAAGTCAAGAAAAGAGGATTATTCTCATCTCTGATTCTTCCTTTTTTCACAAGAATTTTCGACAAGAAGAAAGCTTCAAAAAGGCCATCGCCTATATTTATCCATGAAAAATGCAAACTATGCAAAAGATGCATCGGAATTTGCCCAGCAAAGGCATTATCTGTCGAGAACAATGAAATAAAAATCGATACAAATGTATGTATCCGATGCTACTGTTGTCATGAAATATGTCCATATGATGCAATAAAAATCACTTAAATCAATTATAAATAAATATAATTTATATATTAAAATTGTAATTTTCGAATAAATATTAATATTTTTTTGATATTATTTTATTAATATTAAATATATTATTAATAAATTTCATAATGATAAATGATAAAAAAGAACAAATATCTATCAATGTTTTGCTATTGTAATAATAGGTATATATAAAAAAGTCGTATGACTACAATTGATATCAAATATCGAGCTCATATAACTGTATAGAGTTTTATTAATCTTGATAGCCTCTTCTGAAGTGCTTGATTGATAGAGGATACATCCATTATTTGTTTGCGAATTATCGCTTACACTATTGTCGGAGGCAGATATGTCCAAAGAAGAATTTCGATTCGTAGAGATTAACGATATTCCTTTCAAGATTGAATCAGCTAAAGGTTTTCCAGTTTCAAGGCTTATCACATCAGATGATCGCAAGTCGGTTATTGAACGACCATTGACTGATAATGAAGATTAATGGTTTTTCGACAGAGCAGAAGACAATGTCTGTTCAATCACAGAGGAAACAGCAAGACGCCTTGCATTGGAATTGGTGTAGGCTTCCCTGTTTTCAACAAAATCCCTTGCACTTTCGTATTCAGCGATAGACCATTTTATAACAGCGTTTTCAATGGGAATAAATTCTGCTTTTCCTGCTTTAATAATGTCGTGTAATTTCCTATAAACCTCGTATATTTCATGTCCTATCTCTTCTTTGACAACTTTCAAATAAGAATCGAGGAACTGGATTTCTGTTATGAATCCATTATCCATCCTTATGTTGAGCTTGAAGCCTGAATAGCCTAAAGTAGGCTTCATCTCCTTTTCCTTCACAACTCTGTCGCCATAGGCCTCCTTGACCTTGTTCCATGCCTCTTCTGCATCCTCTACTGGCATATATCATAGCTACAAATTGTACATTTTTATGCAACTGTTTCTGTTCATTCTTAGGCTAGCATCAATAATACCCTGTCGGACTTCTCCCTGATTACAGCCTCGTTCTCAGGATACTTGTCCAACAGCGTAGACGGGACATATATGCCTGCATCGATCATGCCTGAGAAGTAAGCAAACGTGTATCTTTGGGATGCATTCTTGTCATATGAGAACTCTCTTGCAATTGTCGCTTCTGGAGTTGAGTTCAATTGCTTAAGCAAAT
>ERZ808242.65-NODE-65-length-80203-cov-73.342279_pt1 | contig 80203 bp, 98 predicted proteins | sample MGYA00521244_ERZ808242 | MGnify/ENA primary metagenome ERZ808242 (study PRJEB31516, sample SAMN03275573) | gut metagenome | biome: mammalia-associated habitat; material: feces | host: Papio cynocephalus | place: Kenya | collected 2012-07-27 ... | reverse complement strand
CGCGTAAGCCATCGCTTTGTTCCTTTTCTGATGTTCGAACATAGATGTTCCTCCCACCGATACCGAACGGTACGTTGGGCGATGGGAAACCAATCGGTTCGCTATTGAATGAGGGCTATTCCGATTTCCAGAGCAGTCTGGTTGCCTTCCAGTACAAGGAATCGAAACCGCTTAAATACCGAAATGAAGGGGATTATCCCCGATCGGTTCCGAGAAGGGATGGAAACAGGGCATCGGATGTCCGATAATCTCCGATTCCCGACGGATTCTCTTGGATTCAAGGCATTCTAGGCATCATTCCGATACGTCGGTTCGATTCGAGGGGCGTATGGGTTTTAGCGATGCAATCCGAGGGCTAGAAAAAGGAATCGACAATCTGGAATGAAATGCGGAAAATCGTCGAAAAACAGTAGAATCGACAAAAACAATGAGAAACAAGGGAAAAACGAGGAAAAAGTTTGAAAATCAATCACGCGGAACGAAGGGGGTCACCACGGAATTGCATGCGTAGAATCCGTCACTGGCGAAAGGTTGTTCAGATTGCCCGAAGCCTTCGCCATCCCTCACTCCCACCTTATCAGTCCCAAGGACTCGGACATGTAGTACACGGGTTCCCCCACATACTCGTCCTTGGGCTTCCTGTTCAGCATCATGAAGATGGTTGCCCCGAGGGTGGCGACCGATGCCGCAAGCGATGCGGCCTGAAGGCCCACCGCAAGATCGTCCCTGCGGTCGTTGCGCTCCGTACGAGTCATCTTGCGGTCCTTTCCGAACATCCCCTCACCTCTTGGCCATGTCAGCCTTTACAAGGGCCTCCGCATCCTCCTGCGAATAGGCCTTGCGCTGGAGTCTGGAGCCGTCGGGCCTCTGGATGGTGTAGGTGTACCCCCTTCTGACAGAGTACCCTTCGGAGCTGGGACGCTTCATGGGGATGACCGACTTCCTCTTGTCGCGGGTTATGACGTATCCTTCGTGGCCCCATGCCGTGGGAACGGGGTTGGAAGCCCTTCCGGGAATCTTGGCGTTCGTCTTCTTCTTGGCTTTGATCTGCTTGACCATCGTATATCCTCCCGATATGCCGTCGTGCGTGTCCATGGAGGATAACAGGTTTCACGCCCAGCGTCCCATGAACTTCCCATGGGTGATGCCGAACATGGGCTTCAGGTCCTCGCGCCTGATGTAGTCCTGACCGCCGGCCATCCTGTACTCGGAAACGCCGATGATGTTCTCGTTGCAGTCCAAGCAGCGTGCGCGGCGGAATTCGAAGTAGACGGAGTCCTTGACCATGGTTCTGAAGACGGAGCCGTCCTTTATGGAGTCGGAGCCGCAGAACGGACATATGCCCGACATGATCGGCCCTCCATGATTATCCCGAATCTGTCCCTGAGGACCTGAGGGTCCTCCGCGATGGATTCGCAGATGTAGCCGTGGTACATGTCGTTCAGCTCCGATGCGGTCAGGTCGGCGTAGTCCTCGGGGCGGTTGTACCTCTTCACCACCTCGTCGAAGAACATGCCCTTGGTGTAGCGGGCCTCTACGTACCCGATGCAGTCGTAGACGCTTCCGACCCTTCCGTCGGGGAAGCGGTATACGGTCATGTCAATCGAGCCTCCCGAGGTCGGACGAGCCTTCGGAGATGGTGCTGGCGAACCAGTCGATGTCCTCGGAGGTCAGTTCCGCCGTCTCCTTCGCTCCGCAGTAGGGGCAATGAGCACCAGTTCTGGATACCCTCGTATGCCTGTCGTTGTAGATCTTCCCGCATTTCATGCAGATGACTATCGGGACTCCCTTGGAATCCACGATGAAGTCGTTCCCGTCGATGGAGAAGCCCTTCCTGAGAAGGAAGTTCTTCAGCGTCTTCGTGTCGGTCATCTATCGATACCTCCTGAATCGTCAGTCGTGCGTGTCCATGGAGGTTTCAATCAGCGTTCGGAGGCTCCGAACCTCTTCAACGGCCGGGATGCATCCCGCATGTCTGGTCCTTCTGGCGAACCAGCGTCCCGCCTCGGCCGAGGCTTCGGAGAAGACGTTCTCCGGGAAGATGCCCGCATCGCCTGAAGCTATCGGTTCTCCCGTCTCGGAGCGATGGAACGCCGCCGAAAGACCGCCTCCTTCGAGGCGGAGGAACGGACCTTCCGGTGAATCCACCCTTATCAGACCGTAAAGCCCGTCGGAGAAGGTCGCCACGAGGGAAGGGTCGCCCATCGTCGTGTAGACCGCGCCATCGCATCCCTCGTCGGGACAGGCCAGCATCATCTCGCATCTTCCGGGGAAGACGTAGGTGATGCCCACCGGGGCCATGTCGGACCTTCCGCACACGGGGCATCTGATCAGGATCTGGTCAGGAAGGTTCAGGAATGTCATCTGCCAAGCCTCTTTCTTTCAGCATCCATGAGCTTGAAAACGGCATCCTCGACGTATTCTGGCGTGTTATCATTGTCCTTCAGATAGGTTCCGTCGGAATACAGGGAATAGCGATTGTCAAACATGCCTTCGCATTGGACGATAAAATTGGGACCGAAGTTCCCCTCCTCCCTCACGATGGACCATCTACCGTTGGGCGATACCCATAGGACATCGGAGTCGGGAATCTTCACGAAGACCTTTCCTCCGCAGCTTCCTCTGTATGTGTCCCCGAAGCATTTCCAGACATCGTATCTCATGCCGGCTTCGTAGATGATGTCGATGAAGTACATGTCACGGGATCTACCGCATATGGGACAGATCGGCGTAAACTCCCGTTCGTCGTCGCCTTCTAGCACGACCGCGCCCTCCGGGATCGTCCTGTTGGCGGGACGCCTGTTCTCTGATGAGGAGCGCATCCTTCCGAACATCATCTTCTGGGCCTCCCTCTTCCCAGACCGAGCCTCTGGATCAGGTCCTCCAGCATCGCCTTCTTCTCATCGGGTTCGAGGCTGTCGTCGAAGAATATCTCATCGAACTTGTCGTAGCCTTTCTCGCCCGGGGCGACGACGCACTCCTCCAGACCTGTTATGAAGCCACTTTCGTGGAAGTCCCTCAGGGTCTCGTCCCCGGTATAGATCTTGAGTCCGCCCTCGTCGTACAGATCTTCCCAGTAGACGCCTCCGACGATGGGGTTATCTGGTTCCTCGTCCCCGTAATAGTCGTAGTTCTCCATGTCGTAGTCGAAATCCATGTAGTCATGGGCCTCGATGAAATCGCCGTCGGCGGTGCGGTAGAACCCGTCCCAGTCGCCCTCGTACAGATTGACGTTCAGATCGAACGGGCGCATGTTCTTGGAGGAGATGATGCGCTTCATGTTGAAGACGGTCATCTGCGCATCCTCCTAGCGTTCTTGGTACGAATGACTCTGTAGGCATCGTTCTCGTAAGTGTCACCGACATCCATCTCCAGAGCGTCCTCGTAGTAGTTCACGACATCGAGTCCATAGACGTTCCAAGGCTTCTCGATCATCTCGATCTTGTAGGACCGCTCGTCCAGAGGTACCGTCGCAACTTGGTCGATTCCGAGGTTTCCGAGCTGGTAGGCATTGCTCATGACGACGTTGTCCACCCACCACTCCATCTCGTCTGCGTAGTAGCCGCATCTGATGAGGAGGTCCGATGGATCGAAAGCGCATGTATGGAAGCGCACCTCCGGATACTCGTTGTCCACCCATTCGTTGAATGCGTCGGTGCAGTGCTCCATGATCCAGCTCTTCAGCTGTTCCTCGTCTTCGGCGATGACCGAGCCGTTGAAAGTGTAGGTCATCTGAAAACACCTCTGAAAGGTCTCTTGTTCTTGGTACGGGTTATCCGGTACCCTTCGTTCTCTGTGGTTTCGCCAACTTCCAAAAATTTCACATTTTCGCCGTACCAGTCGTAATCCATATCCGAACCTTTGACTTCCCAAGGCTCGCAGATAGGCTCGATCCTGTAGACCCTTTCCTCAGGGGGAAGGATCTCGACGACGTCGATGCCGAGTTCCTTGAGTTCCGATGCATCGTGGATGACGATGTTCTCTATCCAGTACTCCATCTCCTCTTGGTAGGCGAACGTTCCGAGATTGCCCAGAACCTCGGCGGGATCCATATCGACGGTGTTCAGCTCGAAGTTGGCGAAGTTGTGGCTGATGTAGTCCTCGAACTGCTCCTCGCAGTTGTCCTCGATCCAGTTCCTCAGCTCGTCCATCGAGGATGCTATGACCGTTCCGTCGTAGACGAACTGGTAGTGTCCGTCCAAGTCGAATTCTTTGTCTGCAAACATTTCCGTTACCCTTCCTTTCTTCTAGGGCCGCCGTCGTGCGTGTCCATGTCTGCTTTCTTTTCAGGTGAGCGATTCTCCGGGATCTCCCCGTTCGATGGTTCAACGGAGGCTCTTGCCGCGCCTTGTCTTGCGGTTCTTGGTCCTCTTGATGGCAAGCGTGGTTCCGGGGATGTTCAGGCGTTCACCTACGCGGATCGAATCTGCCAAGCCTCCATCAACGGCGTATTGCAGCTCGATATAGGGGATGTCAGTGTCCAGCCTGTTCCTGTACTCGACGGATGCAGGGTCCAGAGCGGCCTCGTCCGTCTCCAGCTCGGTGTAGATGGGGCCATAGTAGTCTCTGGCATTGTTGTAGTAGGTGTCGCCCAGATCCATCTCGTTCAACATGGCTCCCCAAGCTCTATCCTTCAGCTCTGTTCTGGGTACGCTTTCATGGACGATGCCTCCGTTGTCGTACACATCGTACTCCGCGTCGTAATTGATGTCGTGAGCGATGAGGAAGTGCTTCCCGCATCTCCTGCAAGTGTATCCGTTCTCCTCGGGTCCGTTCCAGATGTCGGTTCCGCCGCAGCGCGGACAGAACATATCGCAAATCCCTTGTCCGTAAGTGGGATTGGACCCTCTGACGGGTCCTCTGTACCACTTGGTCTGTGGTCTGATATATGGGTCGTTAATCATGCTATCACTGCTCCAACCATAGCCGCCGCCATGAAGACGACGAATGTTATCACCAGAGAGAGAAGCCATCCGAGAACGGCCTGCCCTCCCGTGTACACATCGCCTTTTATCGCGAAGATGACGAGGGCCGCTATCGCTACGGCCAGTCCCCATGCGGGACCGATGAGCAGCGAAATCAGGGCCATCCCGCAAATCATCGCGGCGGGCATCATCCCCGACATGGCGGATTTGACCGTCATGACGAAGAGGATCAGTCCTATCACGATGGCAAGCGCACCGAACGAGCCGACGAATCCGGCCGCGAATGCGTCACTCAGCGTGAGTTCCGTTACAGTCATTGAAGACCTCCTTCCGTGCTGTCGTGCATGCGTCCATGGCTGTAGCTAAACGGTTTCCTCACGGGCATGCCGCCCTTGAGCGTGAATGAGCTAATATGCGCGGTATGCGCATCGATGGAGGGCATCTCGCATCCCTCCGTATCTGAGGATCGCGGCGCGGTCGTTCATGAGCATCGCCGTATCCGCATCCCAGCTCCCGGGATCGGAGCCTTTCGTTATCGAGTACTCCATGTCGTCGGTGGGGATGGATTCCAGTAGCTGGCCGTAGTCCCCCTCGGGTATCCCGTACCTCATGCAGTACTCCTCCAGAAAGCTCTGGGCCTGTCTTGAGTCCAGTATGTGGTGGCCTCCCCCGCAGACCCAGTTCAGGCGCATCGTGTCCAGCTCTTCGCGGACCGCCTCGGCCATCTCCTCGATGCCGCCGTCATCCCCGACCTGCACCAGACCGAGGTAGTAGCATCTTCCGAGGCCGTCCCTTCCGAATGCGTGGTGGAGGCGATGCCCGTCTATCGAGATCGCTCCGCAATGGGGAAGAACGAATCCCTCCGCCATATCATCGGCTTCGAGAAGGCCATCGGGCGGAGCGATGGAACCTGCCGACAGGTTCAGGTAGTCGGGTTCGGGGATCTCCGCTCCGGGGAAAGGCATCGCATTGTCGAATGCGCCCAGCTTGCTTTCGGTCATTTCCATCACTTGCACCTGATCCTAGGCTGTCCGCATCCGGGCGGGGATGCATTCCTGACATCTTCTAACAGACGCCCTTCCTCATCCATCGCCTTCCTTGCAAGACGGGCCGCACGCTTCCCCTTGGCCCGCTCCCTTCCGGTACCGGAACGGATTCTGGCCTCCTCCATCGCGCATCTTCCATCGACCTCCTGTCCTTCGACGATGCCGAGATGGTCCAGCAGCACGCGGACCAGCATCGAATCGGAGAATCCCCTTGGCAAGCGTGCTATCGGGGAACCGACATCATAATCGGAAACGAGCATCGGGGCGGAATCGGAGACCTCTATCACCAGCCCTCCTCTGGCCATGTCCTCAAGCTCACCTCTGGTGAAGGAATCCGCCATGACCCCGATTATGCGCTCCTGCTCCTGAGCCGAGGCTATGATTGCTATGCGCGAGAAGACGGACCTCAGCCTGCCATCCATCCACGGGAAGGTGCGGAACACGTAGGAAGTTCCGTCATCCACTCCGATCAGGTCGCTGCCGTTGACCGCATCCCACCATCCGCTGGCCTCAAGCTCCTCGGCGGTGAACGCCTCCCCTTCGGGGACGTGGATCTTCGGACCTGCCTTGTAGCGGTCCGAGGAAACCGACCTGTGCTTCCCGGTGGAAGACCAATGGTCGGAATCCAGAAGGTGGGCGTACAGGGCGGATTCCTCCACGAATCCCCTGCCGTCCGCCGGGATCCTACTGTTCCGATTCATCTGCGCATCCTCCTTGCATATGAGCGGGCCAGAGTACCCTCCTGCCCCATGTCCACCTCGTCGTACACGCGCATCCCACGGAACCCCGGGTCGGAAAGGACCTGCTTGGGGGTCCTTCCGGAGAAGCGGGAAAGCTTGGCGACGACGGTTCCGACGTCCGTTTCGGTTCCGTCCACGGTGTATCTGCGGTCGTCCCACGGCCTTCCGTCGCCGTCGTAGCGTTCGGACATCCTCTTCCTGAACATCGCATCCTGCTCGGTGACGGGTTCGTCCAGCATGGCCATGTACGTTCTGGGGACGTCCATGTTCGGGGAACCGGTATCGGACTGGTCCAAGACGACGGAGAACGTCCTGTCCCCGTTGTCCACGACCCTTCCGGAAACCAGAATGCGTCTGGCGTCGCCTATCTCGGGCGCATCGACCTCCAGAACGCCGTAGTACACGCCCTTGCGGACGGTTGCCTTCAGCGGTCTGGTCCTCCCCTCGGTCATCTCGATGATGGATGCCCCGATGGCGTCGGCCTTGCTGCTGGGGGTGAGCCTTCCGGCTATGGGTGCGGTGACGACTTGGACCCCGTACGTCTGGGTGGAGTAGGTGTCCACGGGATCGGAAGAGATCTCCTCGACCCTCCTGCGGACGCTTGCATCCGAACGTCTGAGCCTGTCGGCGGTCACGAACTCTTCGCTCATCGGGGGCAAGTCGCCCACATAGGGTTCGTCGGCGATCTTTTTCCGAACAGGCTCCGCGTACTCCACCTCGAACACGTAATCGGGGTGCGTGCGGCCCAGCTCCTCTAGCTTCCTCCTGACGGTCTCGGCCTCGTTCGGATCGTAATACTGGACGGTGGATTCTGATGCCCTCAGGACGGAACCCGTGTAGTACCACTTCCGGGAATCTCCGGGAATGAGGGCCACTATCTCCATGCGACGGCCTTCTGGACGGATGGGCGACCTCATCCACGGTTCGTAGAGCGGGTCGTCCATCGGGTCGTACGGATTGTCCAGCGGTTCATCGTCGCTGGGGAACGGGGGCCATTCGGGATGATTGGGAACGACTCTAGGCGCGAAGGAGCCTATGTCGGTCTGGCCGTCCATCCTTCTGGTCTTGGGTGCGCGGAAGTCGAATCCCTTCAGATCGGGACGGTACGAGCCTTCGTATTCCCTGTAATCGAATTCCTCGTAGGCGGTATCGTCGTCGTAGCGGACGTCGAAATCGTATCCGGGATTGCCCTCGGCCATGGACTGGGCTATCGCCTTCACGTGCTGGCGGTGGAAGAACGGCCAGCGGAGGGGTTCGTTACCGATGCCATTCCCGTCGAACGGACGGAAGGAATCGTCCTCCGGGGCGCGGACGTATATCTCCAGATCGCCCGTTCTGGGAAGAGGGGCCTTCACGGTCTGGTCGATGGTCTTTCCGTCGGCGCGTATGGCGTCGTTCCTGACGAAACGCCTTCTGAACGAGAATCCCTTCATCGGTTCCCACCTTCATAGTCGTCCAGTCTGGGCTGGCGTCTCTTCTTGGGTAGCCTTCCCTCCTGACGCGCTATATCGTACCGGTCGATGGTTCCCATCAGCTCGCCCATCACTGGTACGGCAATGGAGTTGCCCGACTGGTGGTAGAGCTGGGAATCGGAGATTCCTGCATCCCTTGCGCGGTCGAAGGCCCAGTCCGGGAATCCCTGAAGCCTCCAAGTCTCGCGGGGGGTGAGCTTGCGTATGCGCATCCCGTCGTCCGAGATCTTGGTTATCGAGTTGCCCGAGGTCCCCGTTGTGCAGGTGGGGGCCAGACCGTCGGGGGAATAGACGCGCTTGATGGATTCGAAGCCCTTCATCCCATCGACTGTTCCGATCTGGCGGCATCTGTCGTAGACGAAGTTGTCCGTCTTCCTTGAGCCTGCTCTGGTGGTGACGGTGTTGGCGACCTCGTCGCGCTGCTTGGGCTTGAAGCGGAACCCGTTGCCGGACTCCTCCTCCTTCCTGTTGGATTCGTCCAGACCCTTCAGGCGTGCGTCGGATAGGAAGTACTTCTCCGGGACGTCGTTCTCCAGAATGTCCCCTAGGACGGTGTTGGAGCCTGTTCCTACGGGAAGATCGGGGCAATCGTCGCCCAGATGCGAAATCATGTAGGCGCGTTTGCGGTTCTGGGGGGTTCCGAAGTCCTTGGCGTTGAGGGTCCCCCAGCGCGATGTGTATCCGAGGGAATCCAGATAGTCCACCCATGCCCCGAAGTCCTCCGCGTTCTGCTTCGAGAACACGGCGGGGACGTTCTCCATGATGAGCCATTCGGGAAGGGTCCCTCTTGCTCTGGCATCGTCCAGCAGCCTTTCGACCTCCCATAGGAGGGACGAACGGCTGTCGGCCCCCTTGGCCATGCCCCTCTTCTTGGGATTGGCCCCGCTGAGGTCGGTGCAGTTGTGGACGATTATGCCTGCGGCCATGAAGGACGATGAGCCTTCGACCGTCAGGTCGTAGACGTCCTCCTCGTCCCCTTCGTCCTCGAATCTGAAAGGCGTCCATATCCATCCGTCCTCGTAGAACGGGCCGACCTTGGGCCTCCCGTCCTTCCTGAACTTGACGATGTACTGGACGTCGCCGTCCGTGCGGACACCGCCCACCGTCGATATTGACGCCGGGCAATGGTGGACGTACGCTATGAGCCTGACCAGATCGTAGGCAAGCTCCCTGCTGGACGCCATCATCGTGACGCGCCCCTTCTCCATGCGGACCCCGTCGCCGTCTATGCATCCGTCCAGCAGGGCCTCGGCCAGATCGTGCGGAAGTCCCATGTACTTCTCTGGGATGCGCTTCTTCTTCGGCTTCGTCCCGAATTGGGAACAGAAGGCCTCCAGCTCCCTGCTCGAAATGTAGACCTCTATGGCGGAGCCGTCCTTCTTCGCGGTGAATCTGGTATCGTAGAGCTTGGCGATGTCGCCCGCTTTGCCTTTTCCGAAGTGGAGCGATACCCCTGCCGCTCCGCGTTTCTTCTCCGTACGGCCTCCGGCGATGTAGCGTCCGATGGTCCACCAGAACGACGGGTCGGTCATGCGCTCCGACAGATCGTTCCTGTGGCATGGGCGGATGGAATCGGCCCACGTGATGTCGATGCCGCCCCATTCGGGCATCGGCTTCTCCTCGGTCACTGGGAATCCGACGTAGCAGCTGTCGGCCGCCTTCTTCGCGCTTATCCACTCGGGCTTCCCGAATGCGCCCCTGAAATCATCGCCGTCCCAGTCCAGCGACCAGCGGCGGGCATAGACCTTGTGCTCGGGGGTGCATCTGAACACCTCCCCGCATCCGGCCTTGTACGAGCAAACCTGCTTCGTCCCCGTCCTGCGGGAAAGCAGGACCTTGTGCCATCTCCCGTCGTGGGAAAGGACGAAATCCCCGACCTCGACCTCGGATATGTTGACCAGACCCTTGGATGTGAGGACGGGCGTATCGGCGGCGAAGCACGGGAAGCTGTAGGTGAGGATGTCGGATTCGGGGACGCTTTCGATCTTTGTTATGTCGCCCAGATTCGGATTGTCCCCGTAGATGGCCTCGTACGATTTCGTGGCATACTTGTCTATCTCGGACGTGGCCACCACGTCGTGGGGTATCCCCTTCTCGATGAGGGACATCCTCTGCGCCCCGATTCCGGAGAAAAGCTCCGTGACTCTGAACGGTTTGCCGTCCTTCGAATTCTTATTTGCGACCAGTCCGCGCGTGCGGCGTCTGGCCTCGGATGCACGAAGTGCTCTGTTCTTACTGGAGAACAAGGGCGCACCTTCCGGCTGCAGGACCGGAAGATCTCAACCCGTTCGCACTCTCACGCTGTACTGGTATCAATGCAATTCCTTGCCTAGATAGCACGGTATGGCCCCCGTGCTCGGGCCAGCGGTCAAGTCCAAGCGTTTCCATGCGCTCTGCCGCATGGTTGTGTTTCGTGCTTCTGTCGGAAGTTCCCGACGGTTCCATTCCATGGTTCTCGGGCGTCATTCCATGTAGCCCCAGCATCCTGGGACAAGCTCCTCCGTCCCGGGCGTGAACCATGTGTAGTTGGCAAGCAGCTCCCCCGCCCTCTGGGAAGCCAGAAGGACGGCCTCGGTGCGTCCTATCTCCGATCTGACGGTCTCGCTGTAGAGGCCGTACTGGCGCGAACGCGCGTCGGGGCATACCGTGTAGTCGAAGTAGTCCAGCACCGCGTAGACCCCGTGACAGTACATCGATTCGGGGTAGCGGAGCGCGACAACGGACCTTATGGCGCGTGTTCCGGGATCCTCACCGATGACGTGGATCTCAAGAGGGATGCATCTGTCCGACTCTATCTCCTCGCGGATCCTGTCCGCAGGGTCGTAACGCCTCAGCTGCACCATTCCCATCATATCATCTCCTTGTCTGACGGACTCTGGACCAGAACGATGCCTTGACCGGCTGGCGGGCCTTCCTGTGACGCCCGCCCTCGTTCGTGACGCTGCATCCGCGGCCGTTCAGCCTGTCGCATACGGTGCACATGTACTGCTCATGGCATCTGGGGCATCTCCAAGCATAGCGCACCGGACTGTCCACTCTGGCATCGTCTGCCTCCACGTCGTACAGGTACTCGTTGCGGTCGCCGTCCCACGTGTCCTTCAGGTCGTCGAACTTCGAAACCGTCCAATCGACCGGCTCGTAGACGGCCAGCTGGTCGTCCATGTGCTGATGCGTCTTCCTCCAGCCCTGAAAGTTCTTCAGTTCGAGTTCCGACGCTATCTCGTCCATCATCGGCTCTATCTCGGAGGTTATGTCCGACGGGTCGTCCACGTGGTACAGCGTATCGGCGGTCCCCGCATACGGCCCCGTATGGATGTCCAGATCGGTGACGCGGTACAGGCGGATGCCGTTGTCCCTGCACGAGGCGTACTTCCTCATCTCCTGCTCCGCATCCCCTCCGTGGAACCTGCTTCCGTCGTACTCGATGCCTATCCTCGAAGCGGGAAGGTAGACGTCCATCTCCATCCTGCTGTCCCCGAACGGTCTGGCGTCACGAACTATGGGCTGGCCCCGAAGCATCGAATCGGGCTTTCCGTCCATCATGTCCAGATAGTACATGATCTGCTTCTGGGGACGGGTGTTCGCGGAGGCCATGACATCACCAGTACCTGCTGCATATGGCTTCGAGGCGGGAAGCCAGCTCGTCGGCCCTCGGGTCCGATGCTTCGGCCAGAGCCTTCAGCTCCTGCGAACCTCCGAACGAGGTTATGTCGCTGACGAGGTCCCCGTAGAATTCCACCAGCTCCGAGCTGAACGGGCCGTTCCCGCGATTCAGCCATTTCATGTAGCGCATGTAGTCGTCCAACCAGCCGCATAGCTCCGGGTCGCCTGCGGTCCATCTCAGCTCGGGATAGAGGAATCTGGCCATGACGCCGATGTTCTCCACCGGCATGCCGGAGTAGTCCACCAGCTCGTAGGGGCCGTTGGTCACGTCGTCCGCGTAATCCGCCGGGCTTATTCCGTCGGCAATCCTGAACTTGGTGCCGCATCTGGTGCATATCGTGTTGTAGACCCTGTCCTTGTAGGGCGCGATGTCGGTGCTTCCGCAGCACGGACAGAAGAATCCGGACCTGATCGCTCTGGAACGCATCATGATCTGGCCTTCCTGTTCCTCTGGCCCCTCTTCGGTACATCCACTATGAATCCGTACTTGGGCGGCTCGTCCTGCAACCACGTCAGCACATAGACCGCCTCGGACCACACCTGCTCGAAAAGGCCTTTGTCGGACAGTCCATCGACCATGTAGGGGTCCAGATACTCTCTGGCCTGTCTTCTGACCGATTGAGCATCGACGCGATAATCGTTGATTCCGCAGGGCTTGCCTTCCATGTCAACGACTTCCAGATCGATCCATTCGCAACCATAGGCCCTACGTTCGCGTACGTCGATGTGATGGAATGCAAGCTGTTTGTTGAACCATTCCAGCTCGATCATGAACGGTTCGAGGTGCTCCCGCTTCATCAACAGAAGGTCTTCTTGAACCTGAAATATATCCGGGTCGGGACCGTAGTAATCCTCGTTCTGGAAAGCGTACTCCTCAGCTTCGAGGTATCCCAACAGATCGAACCTGCATGTTGGAAAATCGCTGGGCATGCCATCGCCTCCTGCGACCGGCCTTCCTTCCCCTGCTGGCCACCGGTCCCTTCAGGGCCTTGATGTCGCCTACGCCCGCGTTGTCCAGAACCAGAGGTCCGGCGACGTGCTTGGCCAGAGCCGTGAGCGAAGGCTCGTAGGTGCCGCCCACCCAGAGTCCGATGGCGGGGTTGTATCCGCGCCCGTAGACGTACTCCCCGTATCCGTTGACGGCCACGACGCTGACTCCGTAGGTCGGGTCGTCGTAGACCTGTAGGATGTGGGAACCGTCGGAGGCCGTTTCGGCGTAACGCTGGGCCGAGTACAGGTCCATCGGGGTGTCGAACTTCCCTCCGCACGAGCTGCACTGCATGCGTCCGGGTCCGAAGCTGCACGACCTTATCCCGGCCCTGCAATAGACGCACTTGTCGGTCACCATCGGAAATCAGACCTCCCAATGATCTTGGATATGCCCCTGTTCTGATTGGCCTTGGCCTTCCTTCCGAGGGACACCAGCACGTTCCTCCTCTGAGCGTAGGTGTCGGGGTTGCCGTACCTCCATTCGCCGTTCGGAAGCTGGACGATGTAGCCCAGATCCTGAAGGTACTGATACGCCGCTCCCATCGCCCTGTCGGCCACGATCGGGTTGCTCTGAACCTCAAGCAGGTATCTGTCATCTCTGTCGCGGTCGTTGAAGATGTACTGGTTCCAGTCAATCTCCACATCGCCTGCTTTCAGCCAGACATCCACCCAGAGGTTGGGAAGACCTCCGCTCTGGTCAACCACCAGCACGGAGAATCCGTCACCGGGTTCTCCATCCATTTTCACTCCAGCAGGATTGTAACGCTGGACATCGTTCTCATCTAACATTTCGATCATCCTTTATGATAAGGGGGCCAGCAGGCCCCCGTTCGGTCAAGTTCCGCTCTATCACCTGTAGAGGATGAAGTCGGTGTCCGGCATCACCCAGTCGCCAGCCCTGCGCTCCTTCTGGACGCGCATCTCGAACTGTCTTCTGGCCTCGTTGTTGGGAATCTGGTAGTCGCCCCTGCTGAGGGTCGCACCCCTTCCGGATTCGCCCGGGTGGTGGCTCCAATCCATCAGTATCCAAGTGGCGTACTGGTTCTGGTCCCATACGGAGTATGGATTGACTCCGAGGACGACGTACTCGACGCCGTACATCTCGGGGTCCTGTCCGATCATCTCCATGGCGACCAGATCGTAGTTGGACTTGGCCAGCAGCCTTTTGGCCATCATCTCGGGGGACGCGCCGGACCTGACGTTGCGACTGAACATCGACATCTCAGCACCTCCTCTTGGCGGTCTGCTTGGTGCAGGCCTTCCTGCCGGCGGTCTGCTTCCTGTTGTTCTGCCTGCTGGGCGCGGATGCGGGCTTCGGCTTGGCTCTGGCCTGCGACTCCTTGATGGACAGATAGAGGTCCATCCCGTCTCTGGCCATGATGCGACAGTACTTGTCGAAATAGTCGGGGTCGTTGACGATGCCCTGCGTCTCCTTCAGGTACTTCTGGATGTCCTCATTGTAGACCAGAACGCCTCCTCCGCGCACCCAGTCGTAGATCGCATCGTAGGGGGTGCGGATGCTGCCCCCCATCATGCAGTCGATCTGATCGACGAACGCATCCTCAGGCGTCATGCCCTTTCCGTAGTCGGCGAACTCCGCCAGAATGGCGGACCTGTTGGCCTTCTTGGCGTCGGCCAAGGAAACCTTCCTCATCGCTGGCATCGGTAAGGCCTCCTTCCGGTGAGCTTGTCCCAACCCACTCTGGAGTTGGACTTGGCCTTCTTGGCCATGTTCTTCAGCTTCGCGCGACGGATGGAATAGACGTCCACCTTGGGATGGTCGATGGTCTGCTCCAGCTCGATTCCGGCCTTCGGAAGATCGTACCTGTAGGTGGACATCCCGATTCCCCTCTCGAAATGAGGGGGTGTTCCAGCCCCGTTGCGCTGGATGACGGAGAATTGCCTTCCATCCTCCATCTGGTCGTACATGGCCTTCCTGAACTCGGGGGACCTGTCCAGTGCAGTGGCAACAGCGGTGGACTGCTTGTCGTAGCCGCACCCCGTAGTCCTCGGACCCTCCACGCGACGGTAGCATCTGTTGCCGTTGGAATCCCTGTAGCGGTAGTCGAATGTGGCCTGCGCCTGATCGCCCATATTGCTTTTTTCCCAATCTACAACGATGGTCCCGTCCTCGAAGTCGCCTGCCTCCTCAACGGAACGGAGGTCATCGAGCCTGCGCTCGTATTCCCTTCCGGCCGCGTCGATGTATCCGCGCTGGGTGGCATACCTCTTCCCCTCGACGTAGCGGTCTTCGCTGTAGGGGACGCCCACGGTGTTCCTGTAGGCGTCGTCGCGCATGCGCTCGTAGCGTCTGGTGTTCCGATTATAGACGAGATATTCCCTTCTCACGGGAATCACCTCTTGGAACCCTTCTTGGCTGAGGATTTGCCCTTCCTGTTGGACGATACCTGAAGCGTGGACTGCTTCGTGGTCTTGGGCGCGGCCTTCTTGGGTGCAGCCTTCGGCTGAGCATTCTTGGCGGGGGCCTTGGAACTGGTCTTCTTGGGCGCGGATTTGGCCTTGGGGGCGTTCTTAGCCTGAGCCTTGGGCTTGGAATTGGACTTGGACTTGGGCTTGGATGCGCTCTGGCCGTTCGTCTTCTTCTTGGGCCTAGACTTTGCCTTGATCTTCTCGACTTCATCCCTGCGGTAGGTGACAGGGGTGTTATCGGGCGCGTCGATGCCCTGAATGTCGTACTGGTGCGGAGCCTCTATCCAAGGCTTGGCCTGATAGGGCGTGGGCGATGCGGGGATGACCCTCATTGCCACCCTGTGCTCGTCCGCGATCCTAGCTCTCGGATGCCTTGCGTCGTTGATCTGCTGGAGGTAGGTCTTGGAAACGAATCCGTTGGGGGTCGTCTTGACGAGATACGCCCTTCCCTGACTGTCCTTCATGGTGACATGCTGGGCAATTTCCGCCTTCGACGGAGGACGCGCGGGGCGGTAGTTCAGATAGACGGGTTCCTCCGGAGCGACGTTCCTGCTCCTGTAGACGGTGGGAACGGCGGTCTTGGGCGCGTCGATGCCTACGATGTCTCCGCATCCGGGATTCTTTATCCATGCGCCGGCCTGCTTGGGTGTGAGCCTTGCGGGATAGACCCTCTTGGAGGTACCTCTGGCATCGATGGCGATCGCTCCGGGAGGCCTTCCATTCTGAACAGCCACGAGGTAGTCCTTCTTGACGTAGCCGTTCTTGGTGGTGGGTACGGGCATGGACCTGCTCCCCTGAGGGTAGTAGCCGTATCTGGTCTTGGCCGACATGGATCTTGCCGGACCCATGTTGAGGGACCTTCCAGCGGGCATGGCGGCGGGCCTGTTCATGGATGCCTGTCTGGCCTTCAGCTCCTCGGACTTCATCTTGCGGTTGGCGGATGCCACCTTCGCCTCGTAGGTCTGGGGTCCGCAGGCGGGACCGCTGCACGCAGGCGCAAGGTTCTTCAGAGATACCCTGACGTCCTTGTAGTCGGCCCTGTCCAGAATGTCTCTGGCCTCCTTGAGCCTCTTCTGCTGCTTGGCCTCGGCCTCGTATCTAGCGGCCTGCTCAGCAGCCTTGGCGGCCTTCTGGGCCTCCTTCCTTCTCCTTTTCTCTTCCTTCGCACGCATCTTGTTGATCTGAGCTTCGCTCAGACCTGCTGTTCCGCCGTAGACCTGAGCGTTGTTCAGCACGGGGATGTCGTTGTAGTTCTGATACACCATATCTCTCAACTACCTGTTCCGTCACAATCTGGCCCTTGTGACCGGGCATGTAGTCAAGTCCGAACGAGGCCGGAACGGAGGAATCGATGCAATGTCTCGAAATCATCTCTTCCTCACGTTCCTAGACAGTATCTGCGACTCCGCTATGTTCGAATAGGCGTAGTTGCGCACGATGGCCTGTCTGGCCTGCTTCCCTCTGAGCCTCGGTATCGCCTGATCGGGAATCTCAGGCGGCGTGTCGGTGAGAATGTGTCTGTCCTCACGATATGCGTCGCGGGGATTCTTCCCCCTGACGCCATCGTAATAGCCGGACTGGCTCGGGTCCAGCTTCGTACGGACATCCGTCTCGGCGACTGTCAATTTCTCCTCCATCTCCAAGATGGAATCGAGTTCTTCGGGGGAAAGGCATCTGATGTACTCGTCATCGAGCCTTCCCTCCTCGTCCATGGGGTACGGCGTCCTCAGGATGCCTTCTCTTGAGTCGTCCACCGCCCTGAGGTGATGGACCATCTCGTGGACCACCCCGTCGGCGGTGCATCCCGATTCGAGTGCTATGACGGGAATCTCGACCCCGTCCTGCTTGCGCCAGTAGCACCCCGTGGCTTCCCCGCCGTCCGGTATCGTATGTATCACGAACGACCCGTGACGGCTCATCTTCTCTATCTCTGAAAGCGTGAACGAGCTGGCCAGAACCTGTCTTATGCGGTCGGCCTCCTCCTTGGGGGCAATGACCGCTATGCGCCTCTGGACCATCTGCTGCTCCTTCGGTAGGGACGATACGTCGTAGATCGACGAATCCTCGTCGTCCAGCCCCGCGATGTCGCATACGGACGGATCAATCCACCAGTCCACGATGTCGTCGGGCGTGAAGGGTCCATACCTCACCGGCACGCCTCCATGCCCCACATCCGCGTCGAAGGCCCCCACCTGCTGGAAACGCTGGGCCAATGCCCACATGGGGACGTGTCCTTCCCTGTCGTAGGGTATCGATACCTCTCCGTAGTCGGTATCGTATACCATGTACCTCATGGAATCGTAGTCCGAAAGGGGGTCCTCGGGCTTCTCGTCCCTGCTAGCGATCTTCCTCTTCCCCTTGCGGATGCCCCTCAGTTTCTCCTTCAATCCGAGCATCGTCTCGCCTCCTCCGTTGAGCATCTAAGGGGGACGGAACGCATCGGAATCCCGACGTCGTCGGAGCCGCATCCGTCGGTCTCCTCGTTGACGGAAACGGAGCTTCCGCTACCTTCGATTCCCGCCTTCCGCTTAGAAATATATATAGGGGGTTCGAAACGCCCCCTTTTCCGTCCGTCGTCATCGATGCTGGGTGCATCCTCGTTTTGACGGACTCCGTCATCGTCTTCCGACGTGTTTTCGGGGTCGGAAACGGGCGTTTTCGCAGGGTTCCTCCTGCTATCCTTCCCCCATTCGTCGTTCCATCTTCCCGTGGACTTCAAACGGTCCGTCAAAGTGTTCCTCGGCATGCCGACGATGTACGCGATCGTCTTCCACGGAAGCCCCGTCTCGTCCTTCATGCGCGTCGCGATGTCAAGCACGTTCTCGGACGGGTCGTCCGACTCCTCCTCGGATTCCTCCTTGACCTTCATCACGCCGTAGTAGCGTTCTATCGCCGGAAGCAGGTCGATCGATGCCGTTCCGCCGATGTATCTGTTGAAGTCCTCCCAGTCGAAGCCGTCTCCGACATGGAATGTGGCGGAAGCCTCGTGGTCGTAGCAGTACTCCCCGGGCCTGATGGCCTCCTTCGTCTTCGTCCACTCGGTTATGGGGACCTTCACCAGTACAGGCTTGGTCCAGTTGTAGTTCTTCGCGAAAATGAACGCCTTCGGCGAATCCGACAGATTGGCCTTCTTGATGTACTTGGCATTCCAGCCGAGGTCCTTCTTCCACTCGGCGGTAAGGTTCCCGGGGTACTTCGGGTCGTTTATCCAGTTGCGGAATGCAGGTCCGATGGACTGCTTGCTGGGGCATAGGAACCATACCGCCAGACGGAACTTGCGTATCGTACCTAGGAACTCCTTCATCATCGCGGACGAGTTGCTGGAGTTGCCGTCTCCGGCTATGAAGTTCTGAGCCTCGTCCAGAATCAGCAGGATCGTCACGTCCTTGCCGTTGTCCCGCAGTATCTCGTAGATCTTCCAGAAGGTGTCCCTCATGGTCTCCACGTGGTAGACGCCGTTGGGGCATTCCACGACGAGCTTCCCGTTGCCCAGCTTGTGGAAGAAGATGATGTTCGTGAGGACGAACACCTTCCCCACGGCGGGATACATGCCCTTGACCAGCTGCTCGGAAACGGCGATGGCCGTATGGGTCTTACCTCCGCCGCGGAATCCGGATGTCAGCCATACGGCTCCGGGGAAGAGCATGTCGCCGTAGATCCCCTCGGCCTGCGACCTGCCCATCGGAATCCCCCCAGATCGACGAGCTGGATGTCATCGTCCTCTTTCGCCAGCTCCAGCGGGGCCTTGTCTATCAGGCCCACGGTGCGCATTATCTGCTCGTAGACCATGATGTAGTGGCGGTAGACCCTTCCGGAAACCCTCAGGTTGTCATCGTCGTCGGGTAGAGGCTCCATCCGCTGCAGCGCCTCGTACTCCTCGAACTTCCATAGCATCTGATCGGGACAGCATGGAGAAAGGCATAGCTCGAACGTGCGGAGGTAGGATACGCAGTAGTCGCCCAGCGAATATCTCTGGACCATCGTGCGCCATGCGGAGTTCAGGTCCGTGGTCAGGTCCTTGTAGAGCGACGTCTGGGTGGTCATGCGCAAGCCTCCATCAGGAACCAGTCCATGTCGTCCAGATAGAATCCGTCCAGATCGCGGCGGACGCGGTCGTGGACGGGTCCGGTGACCCAGTCCCTCATCCTTTCAGGCTCATGGTCCTCGGATTCTCCGGGGGCCTCGGACTTCCAGTACTCCTCGGATGTCGGGTCCTCGGAATCGCTCTCCTCCTTGGCCTCCTCCTTGGCTTCGGCCTCCATCTTCCCGAAGGCTTCCTCGGCCTCCTTGTAGATCGGTAGCTTCGTTATGTCGAACGGCTCATCCTCGTGCTCGGCCTCGTCCTGACGCTCCATCGCCCTGTTGGGGTCCATCTCGTCGTCCTTGGCCTTCTTCCAAGCCTCGTACTCCTTGGCGAACTTCTCCTTGGCCTCGTTGTACTCCTTGATGGACATCTCCATCTGCTCGGCGTCCTGCTCGGCCTTGAGCTTGTCATCGTCCAGAAGCTCCCTCAGCATCTCGTAGTCGATGCGCTCGTTCTTCCCGGAGGTGGCCGCCATCCACATGGTCTCGGAGATCGTGCTCTTCTCGCGGACCTCCTTCACGTGCTTGTCCACGCCCTTCAGGCGTGCGTACATCTCGTTCTTGGCCCTGCGGACGCTCAGGTCCCTAAGCGCGGTTCCGCGCTTGATGACCTCTCTGAGCTGGAGCAGGTCCTTCTGCTTTTCAGGCTCGTTGACCAGCGGTCTTCTCGACCATATCATGCTGGGGCGGTGGTTCACCACGTAGCTGCAGAACTCGACGTCGCGTATCTTGGACATCTCCTCCTTGAGCTGACGGTTGAGTTCGTCCTCCAGCGCATCCCACCACCACGTGGCGGATTTTATGAAGGTGTACTCGTCGCCGTAGGTGATGGCCTCGGCGGTGTTGGAATCGGGACGGGTTATCATCACCGACTGCTCGAACGGCTGGTTCTCAAACATTCTGAGCAGCCTCCGATTCCTGGGCCTCCTTCGTGGCCCTCTTCATCTCCTTGGACTTCTTCTTGCGGTCCACCAGCTCCTCCATCTGGACGCCCAGCTCGTCCATGAAGATGGAGCTGGGGTCCTTCGACGCAAGGGCGTTGAGGACCATCGCACCGCCCTTGACCTGAGCGGTCTGGAGGGCGGTGTGAAGCTCGGCGTTGGCCACCTGAAGCTCCGCGTACTGGGTGAACATCGACTCGTACTCGTTGGAGCGAACGAGGAAATCGTACGGGGAATCGGTGCAGTTGGGGGACGGGATGTACTTCCTTCCCTGAACATGGAACTTGAACTTCCACTTCTGCACCTCGAAGTCGTTGATCTCCATCCCCGCAAGGTCTATCGTATCCGCCTCAAGCTTGAGGAAGACGGACTTCAGGACCACGTGGCGGGTCCTCGATACGGCTGAAAGCTGGAGGGGGTTGTCGATGCCGAAGAAGACTGTCTTGCAGATCTCCTTGAAGCCCTGAGGCTGCCAGCAGAGCCTCCCCTCCTTGTTGTAATAGCGGACGATCGGCTCGATGTCCTGCCTCATCTCAACGATCTGGTGGACGCCCACGTAGATGACGTCCTGAGGGTTCATGATGTAGCCCACGAGGTATCCGGACCAGAAGGCCAGCAGCATGAGGATCATCCAGAGCTGGTAGAACACGTCGGGCGTCGTTCCGGGCCATATCATGTCCCCGATGTACGGACCGAGGGTCAGCAGGAGGACGATGTAGGACAGAGGCTCGTTGAAGGCCACCATGGCATGCGTCCTGTTGCGGAACGAGGCTCCGACGATGTGGCCCACGAAGACCAGCAGAACGGCCGGGAAACCCATCACGACCGAGTCAAGAACGCTCATACCAGCACCCCCATGACGGTAAGGACCGTCGTGAACAGGAGGATGCCGCTGGCGATGTAGCGTCTGAGTACGGCCGTGACGAACAGGGCGATTATCTGGCCTGCAAGGAGGACGGTCTCCCAGTTCTCGGTCACGTATTCGAATGCGGCGTCCACGGACTGGCCCTTGGCTATCCAGATCATCAGAAGAAGCCCTCCCACCGCCGCACCCACGTAAAGGCCGGTCAGCTTGGACATTGCGCCGCCTCCATCATTCCGCATCTGGGGAACCCGGGTCCGTCACCGCGTATAGCCGTCATTCGATTCTTCCTCCCGGCCATCGAGCGGTCGGGCGATGGTGAGTGATTCGCGAAATAGCATTTAACCGAGCGATTTTCGATGGGATGCGGTCAGAAGGAACGGAGGTGTCATGCGCTGCACGAGTGCAAGGGAACCAAGAAAACGCAACCCCTTAAATACGGAGTCCAGAAGGCCGCATTCCGAGGCTGGAAGGAATCGGGAATCGGTGCGGTCCAGCATCAACTTTGAACTTTGCATCCGAATGCAAAGTTGTGCAAAGCTGCACATCCCGAGGTCACGAGAAGACGAGGCGGACTGCGATTCCCGATCAGAGGGCATCGGAGGTCAAGGAGAATCGCGCTCCGCTTGATTTGCAGGCATACGTCGAATAACGAATTCGTCAATCGACGTCAGAAATCGATGCCGGAAGGCCATGCAGAAACGGAAGCGGAGAAGTAAGGGGTTTCCCGGCTTGCGCCGGTAAGAGGCGATCAGCCGATTACAGCCCTGAACACGAATACGATGACGATCAGGGCGACGATGATGATCATCAGGACCTTGAGGATGTCCTTCATATCGAGTTCCTTGTCCTCGGATTCCTTGTCGGGGTCGGCATGGGTGGCGATCACGTTGATGATGAAGCTCTCCTCCACCGGCTCCCTGTCGCCGTCGGTGACGATCAGGGTCACGTTGAAGCAGCCGTTTACGGCCGCCGTTCCGACGATGTGTCCGTCATCGGAGATGGAAAGCCACGAGGGGGATTTGCCGTAGTCGATAGCGACCTTCGCGCCTGCGGGGTCCACCGTCACGGGGATGTCCAGCTTGTCTCCGACCCTGACGTACTGCGTCTGGATGCTCTTGACGATGATCGAGTCGTACTTGACCTCGCCGTCTCCGGTGACCTTGGTTCCGTCGATGGTTCCAGTGCGTCCGACCTGAACCTTGGAGCCTGCATCGTTGGCCATTGCGGTCTCGATGACTCCCTGAACCTTCACGGTCCCTGCGTTCCTGATGGTTCCCTCTCCGAGGATCTTGCCCTCCGCCTCGACCGTGAGGATGGAGGAGGCGGGAACCACGAGGGATGCGCCGTTCAGATTCAGTTCGCCATCGACTTTCGCGATTCCGGTGACGGTGATGGTTCCGTCGGAGGATTCCTCGAAGTCTCCGCTGATGACGACGGAGCCTCTTGCGAAGGCAAGGCCCTTCTCTCCTGCGGTCACATCGACGAACTCGACGCCGTTGGCCATGTTGGTGTCGAACCAGACCTTCCCATCGACGGAGCCTCCGGCGGGGACCTTCATGAGCCTGTTGACTGCGACGGTCTTTCCGGCATCCACGGTTCCGGTGATCTCGGCCTCCTCGACCTTGATGACGATGATCCCGACGGTCTTCTCGCCGGTTGCATCGATGGCCGTGTTGGTGATCAGATCGAATCCGTTGGCAAGCCTGATGCCGAGCATCTTCTCGGTCCCGTCCACGGCCGCACCGTGGAAGCGGACCTCGGTTTCTCCGGAGGAGATGATCTCGGCGTCGAAGGACTGAGCGTAGGTCCTGATGGTTCCGTCGGCGTTGGGTGCGCATCCGAAGACGACTGCGGCATCGGTGAACCTGTTGCCGCTCATCGTGAGCTTCTTGATGGACCCGGATGCCTCGGACTCGATGTCGTCGGCAACATCATCGGTAAGGCCTGCACCGCCGCGCTGGGCGATGGCGATGTCGGCGGAGAACTCGGAATCCACGATCTCGATCTTCGCGTTGTCCACTCCGATGATGTTGATGTCCAATGCGGAGCCGAAAACGGACTTCTCGACGAGAAGCGACTTGACGTTGGTAAGGCTGAGTCCGAAGGAGCCGTAGCCCTTGATGTCGCAGGATTTGACGATGAGTTCGACGGGGCGAACGTCGCTGGCCAGATTCTTTCCGGAGATCGCGGATACGACGGTTCCGTCGCCTTCCATCACGAGGTTCCTCAGGACCACCTTGTAGCGTCCCTCCTCGGAACCGCTAGCATCCAGCTCAAAGGAGCCGGCGAACCTGTGGCCGTTTCCGTCGATGATGATGTCCTTGTCGATGAGGACGGCATCGGTTCCCTTGACATCGTTCAGGATGCCTACGGTGGACTCCTTCTTCGCATCGGCGACTGCCGCTGCAAGGGTAGCGTAGTAGGTGCTGTCGATGACTGCCTCGGCGGAGTTCCTGACGATCTCGGGTGCGTCGCCGACGAAGGTTGCCTTGTTGAAAACAAGAGTCTTGTCAACATCGATTATATTGCCGTCGAAGGTCCCCCCGTTGATGGTCAGCTTCGATACGATTGTTTTTGTGAATTCGTTGTAGTTGTAGACATCCCCGGTGAATGTTCCTCCGTTGATGGTGAGGGTTCCGAGGTCGTGGGATGCACCGCATCCGCAGTTGATGACGGAGTACTTGCTTTCGGCATCGAAGTTTCCGCCTTCGATGGTGCAGACATTATGGTTCTGGACAGCGGCCTGAGTATAGTTGGTGAATGTTCCGTCCTTGATGAGGATCTTCGCCCCATCGTCGTTCTTTATGGTGTTGATTCCTCCAGTGAATGTTCCTCCGTTGATGGTGAGGGTAGGCTCGGCATGGTTGACCCCCTCGACATACCCCTTCCTCTGGTTGGATTTCTCTCCGTAGCTGTAGTATCCGTTGTCCAGCAGGCTGGAGAAGTGGCCGTTCTGAGTGAACGTTCCGCCGTCGATGATCATGATTCCGTGGTTCAGCACCGCATAGTAGGAATTGCCACCGGAATCGGTGTCGCTCTTGCCGTTCTCCTTGGAGCGGTCGAAGGTTCCGCTCATGATATTGACAGTTCCGTTGTTGAACAGAGCAGCCTTCCCATGGGTTATGTTATCGACGGTTCCGTTCTCGCCGGAGTCCTTAACCGTAAGCTCGGCTCCGAAAAGGACCGTAATCGTATCGGATGATACGTTGGTCAGCTTGTGGCCGTTGAGGTCGATGGTTATCTTCTTGTCCGCAGGGATGGTGACATCCTCGGTCACATCGCCTGCCAGCTTGAGCACGGCTCCCTCTCCGGCCGCGCTGATCGCGTCCTTCAGGGTGGGGTACCCTTTCTCATCCACGAAGACCACGTTCTCGGCGACGCCTTCCTCCGCATCGGTACTGGGCATGCAGACCAGTACCGCAGAGCAGACCAGCATCGCGATTGCGATTATCGCGAAATTGTTCTTCAGTTCCATTCTACCACCTAGGTTGGTGCGCCATACCATCGGCATGGCATGGGGTAGAGTGCGCCGAGCCTTGTTAAATCGGGGATAAACCGATTTTCAGTGCAATCCATCAAACCATGATTCCCTGCAAACACAAGGAACCGAAAACTCTTATAAAGGAAACATAGTCGGAAAACCATCTGGCCATCGCACAACCATTAAATAGCGTCCGGGTGAGAATCTACCGTCGATAACCATGATGGAGAAGATCGACATCAAGAAGGCCCAGACGATAGCGAAGAAGAAGGGACTCGTCCCCGGAAAGGTCAAGGGAACGAAGGCCATCCAGTTCACCAAGGGCGGCAACGCCAAGCTGGAAAGCATCACATGGGAAGAGTTCGAGCAGATCCTCAACGAGAAGGGGCTGGCGGTCTACGAGTCCGCCGGCTTCATGAGGCTCATGAAGGCTTGAACACGGCAACGCCGTCGCTGCTCGTCTTGGCATCCATCCCGCAAGAGATGGATTCCATCCGAGTCGGCGACGGCCCCTTTAACCGCGCGTATTATTACACGCGCGTGCATATACCTACGTGGTCGCGGCCGGAGCACCGCTGCATCTCATTCCTCAATTCCGGCCCCGAACCTCTACTGTTTTTCGGGACCTCGGACGCGACCTAGAATCCCCGCTAGCGTGGTTTCCTTTGGATTTGACGAACGAACGGGCATATTCCCGATACGGAGTTCATACCTGCATTCTGTCGGGGTTTTAGCGATACATTCCGCCGATTCATCAACAAGGAATCGTGTATAATTCATGCTAAAGCATGAATTAAAACGAGATTTAGGATTGCACAACATGCGATGATGATCATCGAATCAACAATATGTGCGGAAATGAAGAGAAATGGTCCAAAAACCACCGTTTAACCATCATGCGGTGGAATCAGAATGATGCATTCCCACCACATCGGGAAAGTTCCAAAAAAAAGCGTCGTGCCGATGGTTGCTCCCCATCGGACACTACTGTGTTTTCCAACTGGTTCAGCAATATGCGAACGAACCGGTTCTATAAATCCAATCGTGAATGAAATCCACCATGTACGGATACATCCGCGTCATGTACAGGTCCCGTTCCTCGTCCAATAGATTGTAGACGCCTTTGTCAACGAACAGATCTATAGCATCGTTCAACGAGATTCCATACGTGTTGGCATACTCCATGGTAATGTTCGCTTTCATGATTTGATATTCCCGTTCTGGGAACTTGACGAATTCAACCACGGAAGTTCATCTCCTGAAGGTACATTTCCATGATGGCATCAGGACCCAATCTGCACAAAGACTCATCTAGCCTTATTCTCCGGAATGTATCGGAGCGCATGAATTGAGTCAAAGCGTCGTTCTGTGAGATTCCGAATCTTTCGACCAACATCAATGATATATCTGCTGCAATGTCACCGGGGTCTGGTTCGAATACTACCATGTGATCGCTTGCCTCCACGCTATCGATGAATTCAACGAATCTTAAACTTTCGCTATTCCCAAACGCAATCTGCAAGCCAATCTTCTTCGGATTTAATTTGTAAATCATTTCCATTTTGATGTCGTCTGGAAGTTCCGACATGGGAATGCCCATATTTTCGGCCAACTTCTGGTAATCACTAATGATTTTTCCAGTATTGCCATCCATTATATCGCCGATGATCATGTCGTACGGGTTGACCCCGCCGTTCTCATAAATCTGCAAAATCATGTTCAACCATTCAAGGGGGCTGTCCAATTCTATCATTTGAATATCTGGATCACGTCTGGCGTCACCTGCATGAAAGATGTATGAATTGACATATCCTCCACGCTTATGGGACCAAACATCAGATAAACCGTGGCTGAAACTGAAATAAGCCGATTTACCGAAATCTGATTCTCTACGTGCTAATGAAAATTTGAACTTTTTCGGCCTGACATTCTTCGGTCCACCATGGAATATCGGAATATCATCCAGTTCATGCCTGAATCTACCACGATAATTCCTTGATAGCCATTTCATTTAAATCGGATTACTTATCGTCATTCGGCTATTTCTATCCGGTTATAGCAAAAATGAAGGAAAAAGGGGCTATCGACCCCATTTGGTTTTAAGCGGAATCCTGCTCGAACCAGCGATCGAGCGGGGTTATCTTCATGTCGCAGGAAATGGCGTCCTTGACCTGCTCGTATCCGTATCCGGACATCTTCTGCTGCATGAACTGGAACGATTCGATCATGCCCATCTTCTGCTCCTCGCGGAGGTCCTTGATGCTGGTTGCCAGCCAGAAGACGGCGACGTTCATGAGTTCGGTCTTGGTGTATCCGGGGGTGACGATGGAGATCTGATCGAGGATGGCCCTAGACCTCTCGGACATCGGATACGTGCGCTGGGTTAGACCCGTGTTGGTGTTGGAACGAGTCATCCCTCATCCACCTCCGAGAAATCCTCTATCGCAGCCACCGACTGGGGGCGTCCCATCGATGCCAGCATCTCCCTGAACCTCCTCTCCGATTCGCTCATCGCCGGTCACCATCCCTGCAAGGCGATAAACACGGAACTCAGGTCCGGATTCGTAGTTGACGATGCCTTTCGAATTCAGTCTGTTCAATGCCCCCACGAGCTGCTGGCGGGTTGCGCGGGGGAAAACGGCCCTCATCTCGGAAACCATGTGTCCAGAGCCGTCCTTCATGTATGAAACGATCGAGCTGTCCAGCTTTCTGTTGCGTGACGAAAGGCCGCGGCTGGCCCTTCTCGGTTCTTGGCTTACATCTGTCAAGTTCAGGTCGCTGTTGCATGTAGCGGAAATCATCGTGACCCAGTCCGGGGCGGCGGCGCGGACAGTAGGGGACGCCACCATCCCCGGAGTAAGTGATTTTTCCCGACCGTATTAATACAGTCGGGAAGATGGAACAGGCTGGCAATCAGAGGTCACGTCCCGTGGACTCCCTCGCGACGGAATTGTTCCAGCAAATCTTCGCTTCGTCCTCGGTGTTTCCAAGTGCAAGTATCCCCCTGCAATCCATGCAGGTGACCCCGAAGAGGCTGTGGGACGATTCCACCGCGTAGCATGTAGGGGCCTTGCGGCAATGGGGACAGAGGGTCAGGCGTATCGATGTCATGAGGGGACCCCCGATGCGGCATCGGCCATATGAAGGGAACCGTTCATTCGGCGCACCCCCTGCCGATCACCTTGGCCGTGGTGTACGGGGTGCGCTTCCTGAGGGTCGGATTCACTCCGGTAACGGTCGTCAGGACGACGTGCGCGCTGCTGACCGCTATGCCGTCGCATCCCCCGCTGACCATCTCTCCTGATGACTTGCGGGCATCCTCCGGCGTGGCGCAGTCCTTGACCACCAGAAGCCCGTTGTCCAGATACATGGTAAGACGGTAGAACTCCCAGTCGGTCATAGGACCACCTCAACCGAGGACATGTCGGGCGCGAACTCCGCCTTCAGGTACGTCACGGATGTGAAGCGGCTCACGGATTCGAGCTTGGGGATGGTCAGCGTGTAGTTGCTGCATTCGACGCCCCCGTTCTCGTCCGGAGCTATCCTGATGCGCCTCATATCGCCCGACATCAGGACCCTGTAGCGGTCGGCCACGAACCAGTCCGAGCTGATCGTGTGCTCGGAGTCCCTGCGGACGGTAACGCCGGGGCGGAAGACCTGCATGTATGCCGGCAATGACGCTTCTGGGTGGACGGCGGTCCTCCTGAACTCGGCCAGCTTCCTGCTCAGCGCGTCGATCAGACGCTCCTTCCCCTCCATCTCCTCCGCCTTGCTCTTCAACGCGGAATCCCTCTCCTCCAATGCAACGGCAAGGGACTTCCGCGATTCCTCCAGCTTCGCTTCCAGCTCCTTCTTCTCCGATTCGCCGGCCGAAGCCATGTCGGAGATCGTCCTGCCAAGCTCCGAAACCTGCTCCTCCATGCTCTTCCTGACGCCCTCCATCTCGGCGACCTTGGCTTCGGATTCCGTCAATGCCTTCCTCAGCACCTCGACCTCTTCCCTGTTGGGTTTGACGGACTTCTGGGCCAGCTTCTCCCTGAGCTTCGCTATGTCCGCATCCTTCTGGCGTATGGTGGCGTTGGCGTTGTCCAGCTTCTGCTTGTACATCGCGGCGACATTGTTCATCTCGCAGTTCATCTGCAAAAGCATCCCGCTCTTGGTCAGCGTCTCGCATAGCTCGGGGGAACACTTCATGAGGGCGTTGGCCAGCTCTATCGACGGCTTCCCGCCCTTCATGAAGATCCTCTTCAGGAACTCGAAGCGATCGGGAACCGACATCTCCAGAAAGAACTCCGCCCCGACCTTCTCTATCGGTATGGCGAAGTAGCAGTTCGATTCGATGCGCTTGTCCTTCAGGCGGACGAAGTAGGTCTCCCCGGGCTGGATGCTGACATCTGACTGGCGGTCAACGTAGACCGTGACGCCCGAGTACGTGCTCTTCACGGAGCCGCTGCTGTCGCGGACGAAGGTGAGCGGGACGGCTGATGCCAGAGAAACGACGGCGGGATCCCTCCTGTCGAATTCGACCTTGGGGCTTTCGGCCTTCGAGGTCATGCAGCTGCCTCCGCCGCATCCTCGGATGTGATGGAAACGATGAACGCATCATCGAGGATCGTCACCCTGTCGGCGACCCTGCGCATCTGGACGGCCAGCGAACGCTCGTAGGACATGATCTCGATCCTCTTTCCCAGAGCGCGGACGTACTCGATGGCCGGGATGAAGTCCCTGTCGCCCGAGATGATGACCGCCGTATCGTAGGAATCGTCCACGGCTCCGGCCATGAGCCGTGCGGCCAAGGCGACATCCACCTCCTTCTGATGCTCGGTATCGAAGATTTCCCTCAAATCCAGCCCCCAGCCGCTGTGCATCAACACATCGTGGAACGGCTTGGTGGTATCCCGCTCTGCCGTGTATATGCGCCCGTCGAAGGCGGTGGCCTCCACCAGATGGCGTCCTGAAACGGCGACGTTCTTCAGCTCCGCGTAGTCGATGAGGAATCCGCGCCTGCGGACCTCTTCGAGAACGTTGCGGACATCCAAGAACACGGAAACACGCTCCATATGCGTCCTTCCGGCCATCTCCAGCTCGGCCTTCAGGGACTCGTTCTCCTCGCGGAGCCTCACGATCTCCTCGGATTCCCCTCCGTCCAGAAACGTTCCGACGATCTCCCTCAGCGCGGCCGCTCTGGACGAGAACCTTCCGCTCCTGACCATCTCATCTATGGCTTGGGACTGGGCGGAGGTTATGCCGCTCGAAAGGATGCTGGTGCTCTGGTCCATGCTCGGTCCTCCGACGGCGCGTCGGAATCTGGCAATGTGATCCTGATGTCCACATCGTCGCCCTCCTTCAGATCCATCTTCGCCAAGTACTGTCCGGGAACCGTCACATAATACGACGATCCGTTCTTGCGGATGGTACCGGGGAACTGTATCCTCGTGCGCAAGCACTCACCTCCGTTGATCTCGGCGTTATCCGCCGATTTCTCGCTTCTTTCGTTCTTCATCTGTGTGCCTCCCATTTTGGGATATGTGGTGTTCAGACCCGATGGGTCAGACGAAGAACGTACATCCTAATATTTAACGAATACCAAAATTCAACTTTAGTTGAATAGTATTGAATCGTTCAAAGATTCAACAAACTGGGATTTTTATACGTTCCTAAAGATAGTCAAAAGCCCTGCCAGATTGCTGTGTGAATGTGGTGTTCGTCGAATCTGGCGGGGTTCCGGTCAACAGAGGACCTTATCGACCCAAGGGCATCTGTCGCCTATGCTGAAGAACGCCACCGGGTCGGATTCCACCGACAGCACGGAGCCGTCGCACATGGAAAGGGAAAGACAATGCTCCGAAAGTGTAAGGCCCATGACGGAATCCATGCGATACGAGCGATCGCCGCAATGGATCCTGTTACCGACTATTGCCGCTTTCTGCATGATTGTACAGTTTGGTGCGGTTTTATAAATGTTTTCCTATAAAGGACAATTTATCACAAAAAGGAAAAGACGGAAGCAACGAAGATAATGGGGTCCCCGTGCGGAACACGGGGTCTTGCCGGCTCGACACGGCAAGATAGGTTAGGACCATTGGATTGCTTCCGGAAGGCTATTGCCTCCGGACTCTATTTAAGAACCGTGGCGATTGACCGCGCGGCCATTCAATAAGGGACGACCGCGCGGAATGACAAACATCGTCCCGATTTACAATCGGGCATCGGATTATTTAAGGATTCTATCAAAATTGTGATTCGTGGCCGGACAGCGTCCCATCCTCGTGATGCCGGCCACTGCGATCCGCGATTGGACAAGAAGGTGCTGCGCACGCACGACAGGTGGTCCAATGCGCAGCGTGTGTCCATGGACACGGACCGAATCCTCAGTTCCCGAGGACTCTATTTAAGCACCATGGCGATGGGCCTGCTGGACTTCCCGCTCGTCACTTGTTCCTCCTCTCATGGTAGATCGTGTAGACGAAAACCCCGAACGTCAATACCGTCATGAACACGGTCAGCATGACCATCAGATACATCGGACCACCTCCACTTCCCAGAAAGGATGCGACCTCGGCGACTCACCGGCGACCCAGCAGACATCGCGGTTCTCCCCGAACGTCGGTTCCAGATCGACCTTCACCGCCTTCAGATTCGACCTGCTCACCGATTGGTCCGACGCATACCGCGATTTGGCCGACTCCTCGGAGAAGAGCTTCGCATCGAAGTAGAACACCGAATCCCCCTCGCTGCTGTACATGATGGGATTCGCAGTGCTGATCGGCTTCCACCCCACGGTCAGAGCGGAACCCGGGGTGAAGAAGTCGGAACCCGGCGGGATGCCGCGCGTCCACATCCCGTCGTCGTTGACGAATCCCACGGAATCGGTTCTGGTCCTTCCCAGACGGTACAGCTTCGCGCTGAATCCGCAGCGTTTCTCCTGAAGCAGATTGAACGCCCGAACCCTAGCGTCCCTTATCAGGTCGCATTCGGCCAGCGCATGGGTCCCGTCGGGGAATTCCACGAAGTAAGGCATCGGTCTTCGCCTCCGGAGGACATCTCGTCCCTCCAAGCCAGCATGGCTTCGAAGGGCGTATCTCCGATCTTCGAGGACGCCTTGCACTTCGGACAGATGAAGCAGTACCCCTTGCCGCTGGGAATCCTTTCGGTTCCGAGTACGGGTGAAACCTTGCACCTCCTGCATTCGGCCATCGGCCAAGGTATTTCCTTCGGGTCCTCCGCCCACAATCCGGCCGCCTTGCGGAGATTCTGGGCCGATACGGTCCGATGGCATCTCGTGCAGGTCATCCTGCATCCCGATGCGACATCCAGAGTCATGCGCGACGACCCGCAGTACCTGCAGCACGAGATCTCCGTCATCGGAGGGTCCCCCATCTTCTCTCCAAGGCATCGGCCAGAACCTCGACATGCTCCTTCGGGACATCCATCTTAACCATGGAGCCGTCCGACGATATGCTGGCCACGACCATCCCGTAATCCGACGGGGAAACGGTCCACGACCGGGTTCCGTTTCCGAACTCGTGGACCCCTTCGCCGTCCTCGATGACGCGCATCATTCCCACGATGTCGGAGATCTGGAGCGATGAGGACGCATTGATGCAGATTCCGTTGTACAAGCTGCTCAGGTGTATCGCGGCCGAATCGAACTGATCGTCGTAGACAATCCTCAGGTCATCGTCCGTTCCCGCGTAATGCCATACATCGACCGTCGCCATGCGACCGCCCTCCTGATCCGATTCCGTATTCCATTCAGAACCTCCTTCAAGGATGTTCTGACGACGCGGACGGTTGATAAGCGATTCAAAAACCAGAGATGCAAGGAATAGTTGAGCTTAAATATCGAATCCGTACGGATTTTGAGTTGATAGCCGCCCCCATTCGGGGGCGTAAGGTGTTTATCAGAACAGACCGAGCAGGCGGGCCGCCAAGATGAGAACTATCGCGATCACGGCAATCGCGGCAATCGCCTTGATGATGCCCGACATGTCCGAGGACTCCTCCGATTCCTCGATCGTCACCGAAACCGTATCGGAATGAACCCTGTCGTTCGCGCTGTAGACGGTCAGCTTGACCACGTAGGTTCCGGATTCGGAGTAGGTGTGCTCGCCCTTGACGTCCCAAGACGATGTGCCGTCTCCGAACGTCCAGAGGACCTTCGCATAACCTCCCGACTCCGAGGCGTCGTAGCTTATGGTCTTCCCTTTCACATCGACCTCGGGAACGGCCTTCAGGGTCCCCTCCTTCTCCCAGTAGGCGTACAGGGTGTACTTGCCGTCATCGCCGTAGTACACCGTTACGATCTCGCCCGGCTGATGGAGAACCGGCTTGACAAGGCTCTCCGTCCATCCGACGAACGTGTATCCTTCGCGGACCGGCTTTCCCTCAGGAAGCAGGAAATTGACCGAGCCTTCGGACGATGCCTGCGGCTCCACGGTCGGCGCATCCTTCCCGCCGTTGGGGTCCAGAATCAAGGTGAAGACTCTGGAGTTCTCTCCCTCCGCCCAAACCGCATATATCGTCCTGACGCCATCCACGCTGTTCTTCGCGGTCACGAAGACGTACGATCCAGCAGTATAGTTCACACCGTCGCCATCTTTATGGTCGGACCATCCTAGGAAGGTGAATCCCTTGCGGGTGGGCTTCTCCGTCGGAACCTCGAACTTCGCCGAGTCCCCATAGGTCTTCACCGGATTGGCAACGGGGCCGCCCTCCCCTCCGTTGGGGTCGTAGATCAGTCTGAATGTCAGTTCGATGTGAAGCCTCTCCCATACGGCGTAAAGATATGTGGTTCCGGGTCTCTCTGCCTTGAACTTCGAACCGGGCTGATAATCGGCTGCTCCATCCTCAGCGGTCGCCCAACCCTTGAACCCGTATCCCTCCTTCACGGGAATGTCCGCAGGTATCGTGAACTCGTGACCGTCCAATCCGCCGTTCTCGACGAGATCGGACGGCCCGTCGGTACCGTCTATCAGCTTGAATGAAAGCCTGTACTCGGTATCGCCCTGCCATACGGCATAGAGCGTCGTTTTCTGAAGGGATGCCTTGTATGAATCCCCGGGCTGATAGGTTGCATCTCCGCCCTTCTCGTCAGCCCATCCAGCGAAGGAGTATCCCTCCTTCACGGGTATGTCCGCAGGGATCGTGAAGGTGTACTGGCCCCTAGACTTTCCGCTCTGAGGGGTGGGTCCGTTGGAACCGCCCATGAGGTCGAAGTTCAGCGTGTATGTCACTTCTGGATCGTTCGACCATTTGGCGTAGAGCGTGGTCGTACCGGGCTTCAGGACGATGGAATCGCCCGGCTGGTAGGCGACCTTGCCGTTCGGCTCGGTTGCCCACCCTTGGAAGAGTCCTTCTTCGCTCTTCGGGATGCCTGCCGGAACGGTCGTCTTGTACTCTCCGCGTCCATAGAACGGACCGATGGCGGAAGGTCCGTCGGTGCCGCCCATGAGGTTGAAGTTCAGGAAGAAGGAATCCTTCGGAGTCTCCTTCCATACTGCATGGAGCGTGCTCGTGGGGGACGAGGTCGTGAACTCGCCGCCTGCTGCGATGGATGCTTCGGTCGCGCTCTTGCTCGTGGACCATCCGAGGAACACATGGTCCTCCCAGACGGGTGCATCGTCGGGTATGGCGAACGTATGCGAATATCCGGGGGCCTCCTCGGTGATGGAAGAAGGCTCTCCGGTACCGCCGTTGGCGTCGAAGTTCAGCGTCCAAGTCTTCTTGTCATCTACCCAGACGGCATAGATGATCGGATTCCTCTCTGAGGTCACGATCGTGGAACCGCCCTTGTACTCGGCAATGCCGGACGCATCGGGGTTCTTCGACCAGCCTACGAACAGGCATCCCTCTCTGACCGGAATCTGCGTAGAAACGATGAACGTGCAGGTCTCATAGCCCTGCTTGGTGACCGGCTCGGGAACATTCGTCGCATCGGACGCATTACCGTTGTAGGTCAGCATGTACGTAACGGACCTCATGCTCCATACGGCGAAGAGTTCGGTGGTCGTGGATTTCAGCACGACGTTTGCTTCGCCCTTGGAATAAAGTGGCTGGCTGCTGTCGCTCCTGTCCGACCAGCCGAGGAAGTCGTATCCGTCCCTGACGGGTTCCTTGGTGCTCAGGGTGACAGAGGCCTCCTTGCCCTCATCGACGGTGACCGTCTGCTTCTCGGGCGCGTCCTTGCCGCCGTTGGCGTTGTAGATCAGGGTGTAGGTGATCTTGGCGACATTCTTGGTCCATACGGCGTACAGCGTCGCGCTGTCGCATGTGAACTTACCTCCGGGGCTGTACTCGACATCCCCGTTGTAGGATGTGGACCATCCCGCGAACGTGTATCCGTCCTTCGTCGGGATGAAATCGGACGGTATGGTGAACGTGTAGCCTCCCGAAGAGCCGTAGCCTGTCAGCGTCCTGTTCTCCCCGTTCCCGCCGTTGACGTTCAGGATGAGCACGTAGCTCACCTGCTTCCAGACGGCGTAGAGGGTCTTGGTTCCGGGGGAAAGGGTGATCTTGTCACCTGCGAAGTACCTGACGGTGTCGGTTCCTGCGGATTCGCCCCATCCTCTGAAGTCGAATCCGGCCTTCTTGGGTGCTCCCTCGGGTATCTCCGTCTCGTAGCTGCGCTTCTCGCTCTTGAAATGTATGTCGCCCGGACCGTCGGTTCCGCCGTCCAGATCGAATTCGAGATTGAACTCGTACTCGGTGACGGTCTCCTTCCATACGGCGTAGAGCGTGGTGGGCGTCGAATAGATCGTTATGGAGCCTCCGGGCTGGAACGAGGCCGTAGAGGACCCGGACGTCTTGGTCCATCCGAGGAATTCGTATCCCTCCCTGACAGGCTTCGTGCTGCTGATCGTGAAGGTCGCCGAAGCCGCTCCCGAGGTCACCAGCTTCTTCTGGGCTGCAGGTGCGTCGGAGCCTTCTCCGGCATCGTAGTACAGGTACCAGTATTCGGTCTGGGCCTTCCAGACCGCGTAGAGCTTGGTGGTTCCGGGGTACAGCCTTATCGTATCGCCCGGCTTGTAGTCCGCCGACGTGTCAGACGAGCTGGTTGACCACCCGAGGAAGTCATATCCGGACTTGGAGGGCTTGACGGTGGATACGGTTGTGTCGTAGTAGCTGTCCGTGGACGAATCCGAGAACGATGTCGGTGCACCGGAGCCTCCGTTGGCGTAGTACTGCAAGGTGAAGCTGTTGTAGACCACGTCCGTCTTGACGGTTACCGTGAAGGTCTTGGTGACGCCGGAGCCGTCTCTGGCGGTTGCCTTGACGACTGCTGTACCGACTGAAAGCCCTTTGATCGTGACGGTTCCGCCCGATGTCGTATCGCCGGTGCTGGTTAAGGATATGTGCGAATCCCCGGACGAGATCGTCCAATTGACCCAGCGGTTGCTTGCCGATGTGGGGGACGATACCGCAGTCAGGACCATCGTGTCGCCGACCTTGACGGAGGAGGAACCGGTGATGGAGATCGATGTCACGGGTTCGTCCTTCTGCTGCCAGTGGGCGTAAAGCGTGGTATCACGAGTCGGAACATAACTATCGTTCGTAGTACCGACGTAAGTTCCGCCCGAAGCTTGAGTGTACCATCCGAGGAAGTTCTGGTCTGTGCGTGTCGCTGCGGGAAGGGTGAGATCGTTTCCGCCTTCCTTCCAAACGGCTGATGAAACATTGCACGAACCGCCATTGGCGTTGTATGTAACGGTGTATGCAGGAAGCACTTCTATCGTAAGTATACAGCGTATTTCGCCATAAGAGACTGCGACATTTGTAAATGTCAATGTTGAGTCGTAAGTTCCTGTTCTTGTAGGTGTACCGCTCAATGTAACAGTTTCAGAGTTTTTACTGAATGATGCAGAAACTCCCGGCGGCAAATTATCTGAACTGCCCTTTGAACCATATTTGTATGTCAAACTAACATCTTGCGAAAAATACTGATTCAGATAGACAGTTATCTTGGACGGACTGGTTTCTCCGTCCTGCAATATGCCGTAAATCGGAAGATCGTATCCGACCCCGGGAACCATCACCAGCGTGATCGTCTTCCCGTCGATCGTCATCTCCGTTGTCTTCTCCAGCACCCCGTATACCTCCGAGGTCCTGAAGTTCACGATCAGCCCCGAGCCTGCAAGCATGACCTCCAAGCCCTTGCCGTCATGGCCTTGGAAGTCTATCGAGACCGCTCCTTTCTCTATGACGTAGTAGTACGCGCCGTCCTCAAGGGCATCCCACGGTACTGTCACCCCTCCGTACGGAAGGGTGGCGGAGCCGTAGGACACAGGTTCCGCGTCCGCCTCGGCGACGGAATCCGCTATGAGGATTCCTGCCACGGACAGGACGGAGAACAGGGCCAGCGCGAACGCCAAGCGTCTTCTCTCTTTCTCCATTTCAATCTTCTCCGAAGGAGCGTCGGGTCCCTTCGGAGATGGGATCCCGCGCCCCCGATTCGATGTCCGCATGTGAGCGGACGCGGAGTGAATCGATGGAACGGCCACTTAACTTGGAGAAAACCTTGGGAAGCATCGGAGATTGGGATTGGAGATACAAGGAATCGAAACCGCTTAAATATCGATACATGAAGTGGATGGAATATGGCGATGCGTTCATCTGACGGGATCGGAATGAGTGTTGCATAATCCGTCGTTTCCGATTCATGGATTTCGCCAGCATGGGCTAAGGTTTGATAACCTTTGAAATGATTCCATCAGCGTGGACATGAACGAGACGGCGGTACGAAACGGTGCTTCGCAGATGGCCGATCTGACATTATTCATCGAACGGGATGCCGGGATGCCCGAACGGGGCCTAATAGACCTAACATCCGAGCACGTACGGAACGTGCTTCCTTCGCTGCTGAAGGACAGGACCACCAAGGGCAATATCGTCTGGGGGACGGATGCGTACGCGGACCTCGGGTACGGGTGCTCCGACTTCATCTCACCCGAGGCCTTCAGAACAGGAATCCCCGTCCGCCTCAAGGCCAGAACGGAGAAGACCGACTCCGAGCAGCTTTCCAGAACCCGCGGGAAGGCCGAGGTCTTCACGCCCGGATGGATCTGCAACAGGATGAACAACCACTGCGATTCCGAATGGTTCGGACGCGAAGACGTCTTCAATGTCGATAACGGCGACGGGACTTGGACCGCCACCGAGGGGAAGATCGCATTCCCGGAGGGGAAGACATGGAAGGAATACGTCGATTCCCGCCGCTTGGAGATCACCTGCGGGGAAGCACCGTTCCTCGTTTCAAGGTACGACGCATCCACCGGCGAACCCATCCTTCTAGGCATGCGCATCGGGATGTTCGACAGGAAGATGAGGGTGGTTGACGAGAACGCGACCTCCGAGGAGGAGTGGATGGAGTGGGCCGTCAGAGCACTCCAGTCCTGCTACGGCTACGAGTTCCAAGGAGACAGCCTGCTGATCGCCAGAGTGAACCTTCTGGAATCATTCGTCGATTACTGCATGGACCGCCTCGGGCATGCGCCCGACGAGAAGACGGTTTCGCATATTGCCAACATAATCTCGTGGAACCTCTGGCAGATGGACGGGCTTAGGTATTGCCCGCCGTATGCGGTCATGCCCGCGGTTCAGTTCGACCTTTCGATGTTCGGTCCGGATTCGGGAACGGCCTCGAACGAGAAGGTCCCGTTCCATTCTAAGATATACGATTGGAGACGCGACAATTCGGTCGCTTTCATCAAATGCAGAAAGAGGGGGAAAATGGACAGGAAGCTATTCGACTATGTGATTGGAAATCCGCCGTATCAGGAGACTCAAAAGGATACTAGCGATATACCGATTTACAATTTCTTTATGGACGCAGCCTATGATGTAGGAGATCATGTAATTCTAATCACGCCGGGACGCTTCCTTTTTGGTGCTGGAAAAACCCCGAAAAGCTGGAACCAAAAAATGCTATCAGACTCGCACTTGAAAGTACTAAAATATGCATCTGATTCAAAATCCGTATTTCCAGCGAATGATATTAAAGGGGGCGTCGCAATAACATACCGCGACTCACACAGAACTATTGGCCCCATAGGTATCTTCACGGCTTTTCCCGAACTCAACTCGATTTGTAAAAAAGTAACTTCCAGCAATGGCTTCAAATCCTTTTCCGATTTGATTTATGCTCCTGAAAGTTACAAATTCTCAAATAAAATGCTGGAAGATTACCCCGAGATATTGTACAAAGACGATGGCAACGGAAACAACTTGGGAATATTGAGCGAAGGACATGACAACGACCTTGTAACTAACATTTTTGATAAACTTGAGGGAATTGTTTTCTTTAGTTCTGTTATCGACTCGAATCATTCCTATGTTCGTATAATCGGAAGGAAAAACAATACAAGAACGAGTATGTTTATCGACAGGGACTATGTAATCGGTCCAAATAATTTTCCATCATACAAGGTCATCTTACCTAAATCCAATGGTTCTGGCGCAATCGGAGAAGTGCTTAGTACACCCCTGATCGGGGAACCCCTGATCGGACATACTCAAACATTCATAAGCATAGGTAATTTTGCTACCAGATTAGAAGCAGAAAATGCAATAAAGTATATCAAGTCAAAATTCGCAAGAGTGATGCTGGGAATAAAAAAAGTCACTCAGGACAATAAGAAAGATGTGTGGGTTTTTGTTCCCGTTCAGGACTTTACAAACAACTCCGACATAGATTGGTCCGACAGCATCCGTGGCATCGACCTCCAGCTCTACCGCAAGTACAACCTTACCCCGGATGAGGTAAAATTCATCGAATCCCACGTGAAGGAGATGGATTGACATGCCCGCGATCCCCATCGATCCTGTATGCGTACGCCATCCGATGATCTACGCCTATACGACGCCCGGAGTCGCCAACAACGACGGATGGGTCAAGATAGGCTACACCGACCGCGACCCCGACCAGCGCATCAGAGAGCAGACGCACACCGCAGGCATCGTCGCCAAGAGGGAATGGTCCAGCACAGCCATCTACGATTCCCAATGGAAGCCTTTCAGGGACACCGACTTCCACAGATACCTCCGCTGCAAGGGCGTGGAGCAGCGCGCGGGGACCGAATGGTTCAGGATGGCTCCAGATGTCGCCAAATAGTGTCTGAGACACTTCAAGGACAAGGACGGATGCGCCACGGGCGACGGCCCCGCGCCGTACACGCTACGCAAGGAGCAGCAGGCGGCGGTGGATGCCGCCGAGAGGTACTTCGAATCCAACGAGCATGGCCAGTTCCTCTGGAATGCCAAGCCCCGCTTCGGGAAGACCTTGGCATCCTACGACCTATGCAAGACCCTCGATGCCAAGAAGGTCCTCATAGTCACCAACCGTCCGGCGATAGCCGATTCATGGTACAGCGACTACGAGAAGTTCCTCGGCCCGTCATCCGGATACACGTTCGTATCCACCATCAACGGAATCAGAGGCTGCAGATATGTCAGGGACACGGCCGATTTTCCGAACCCCGATTCCAAGATCATCAACTTCGTCAGCCTTCAGGACCTCAAAGGTTCGCTCCACTTCGGCGGGAATTACGACAAGCTCCGGTACATCAAGGATACGGCATGGGACCTCCTAATCATCGACGAGGCCCACGAGGGCGTGGACACGTTCAAGACCGACGTCGCCTTCGATCGGATAGACCGCAGATGGACCCTACATCTTTCCGGTACGCCCTTCAAGGCCATCGCCAGCGACAAGTTCGGTAAGGACGCGGTCTTCAACTGGACCTACGCGGACGAGCAGGAGGCGAAGAGGGAATGGGAAGAGAACTCCGAGAGCTGCAACCCGTACGGGAATCTTCCGGAACTAACCATGTTCACCTACCGCATGTCGGACATGATAGCCGACAAGGTCGGAGCCGGCATACCGATCGACGGAGAGAACACGGACTACGCCTTCGACCTCAACGAGTTCTTCGCCACCGACGGGAAGGGAAGCTTCATCCACGATTCCGATGTGGACAGATTCCTCGATGCGCTGACGACTCAGGACAGATACCCCTATTCCACGGAGGAACTCAGGGACAAGATGGCCCATACGCTATGGCTGATGGACCGCGTGGATGGGGCTAAGAGGCTGGCCTCGAAGCTTAGGAACCACCCCGTGTTCGGACAATATACGATCGTCGAAGCGGTCGGCGACTTCAACGACGACGGAAGCAGGGCCAAGAGCGCACTGGAGAAGGTCCGCAAGGCTATCAGGAACAGCAACAGGACCATAACCCTCACCGTGGGCCAGCTCACCACCGGAGTCACCGTCCCCGAATGGACGGGCGTTCTGATGCTTTCCAACGTGAAGAGCGCATCCCTGTACATGCAGACCGCATTCAGGGCGCAGACGCCTTGGGAATTCCAAACGAAGGACGGCGTATGCAGGAAGGAGAACGCCTATGTCTTCGACTTCGACCCGGCAAGGACGCTGGACATCTACGAGCAGTTCGCAAACGACCTGTACAGCGACACCTCCGCAGGAAGAGGGGATTCCGGCAAGAGGAAGGAGAACGTCCGCAAGCTGCTGAACTTCTTCCCCGTCATAGGAGAGGACGAGGACGGGGCGATGATCGAGCTGGATGCCGAGAAGGTCCTTTCCATCCCCCGTGCGCTCCGCTCCAAGCAGGTGGTCCGCAGGGGATTCATATGCGACTTCCTCTTCCAGAACGTCACCAACGTCTTCCATGCGTCTCCGAAGGTATGGGACATCATCGGGATGATGCCCGCAGTGAGCAGGGACGAGGCCCTTAACCTAGATCGCACGGATGCCATGTCGGTCGATCTGGACGAGAACGGGGAAGTCGTCGTCGATAAGGCGGGCGTGATAGGCCTTTCCAAGGAGCTTTTCGGCGACAAGATATACGAGACCGATGCCGACGACCTTTTCCGGATACTCGAAGAGAAGGCCGACGGCCCCAAGTCCGCCGAAGACGTCAGGCTTGAGAAGATAATGGATTGCTTCCATCGGGACGTCACCGCCCCGATGATCGACATAGCCTCGGAGAAGTTCGAGAAGGATCTGAACAGGAGGACCAAGGGCCATCTGGAGAAATACATCGACCTGCAAGCCGAGAACCGCTTCCGCAAGGCCCTGAAGGAGCATTCCATCAACGAGCGCACGCTCAATTCAGAGATGGAGAAGGAGATCGACTCCGCCCGCGGCGATTCCGCCAAGGAGGAGGTCCGGCGCAGATACGACGAACTCATCAAGGAGAACAATCGCAACTTCACCGATGCCGCCAACGAGATATGGAACTCGGCGGCGGAGGATGCCGGGAACTGCATCGTGGAGAAGGTGGAGACCGACAGGAAGGAGAAGACCAAGAAGGAGGTCAGCGAAGGCATCAGGAACCACCTCAGGGGCTTCAGCAGGACGATACCGTCCTTCCTGATGGCCTACGGCTCCGAAGCGGACATAACGCTGGCCAACATCGATACGATCGTCCCTCCGGATGTCTTCAAGGAGGTGGCATCCATCTCGGTGGAGGACTTCCGCCTGCTGCGCGACGGAGGAGAGATGATCGGGGATGACGGGATGTCGGAGCATTTCGACGGGCATCTCTTCGACGAAACGGTGTTCAACGACTCCGTGAAGGAGTTCATGGCCCTCAGGATACGTCTGGCCGATTACTTCGCCAACGATGCGGAGGACATCTTCGACTACATCCCTCCGCAGAGGAACAACCAGATATTCACCCCCAAGCACGTGGTGAAGCAGATGGTCGATATGCTGGAGAAGGAGAATCCCGGGTGCTTCGACGACGATTCCGCCACATTCGCGGACCTGTACATGAAATCGGGCCTGTATGTGGCGGAGATAGTCCGCAGGCTGTACAACAGCCCCGGGATCGCAAGGAAGCACCCTGACAGAGAGGAAAGGCTGAGGCATATATTCGCCCATCAGGTGTTCGGTCTGGCTCCTTCGGAGATCATCCATAGGATCGTGCTGTCGTATGTTCTAGGGTTCGCGGAGAACGGGAAGAGGATGGAGCACAACCTCCGGCGGGGGGACCTGCTGGCCATGGGATCGGGGGAAGAACTCAGGAAGAATCTGATCGAGATGTTCCCCGCATTGAAGTAAGGAGCAGCCTATCCGCTGCGCCCGGCCGTGCTGGATGGGGCGTGGCGGTCTTTTGTAAACATGGTGCAGAAGAGCCATCCCCAGAAGGGGATGCAAAAGGTTTCAACTGCGGTAATCGAAGACGGTCAAGACATCATACCCGTTGTACTTCTGCATATAGCCTGCAAGCGTTCCATCCTTGAGGAGGTAGTAGACGTTCCCGTTCGAATCCTCGAAACCATAGCCTTGAACCTGTCCGCTGGAGAGCTTGATGTACATGTCGTTACAGTCCTTCATGCTCTGCAAGAAAGGATTGTGGGCGGCCATGCTTTCCTTGACGCTCATGTAGCCCGGCATCGGTACTGGATCGGGTACTACGATCTCTTCTCCGCCGTTAATGTGTATCGTCGGACGCTTGATCGTCACTCCTGAACCCCAGTCCTCATTCGGTTCCTTGACCGTGGTGTTCGAGTTCTTGTTCACCAGCCTTCCGTCGTCGAATGTTATCTGGGCTTCAGTCCAGTACTCTGTTCCGTCATCGAGCTTGATGCCGCCGGAGAGATGATAGATTCCATCGAGGGCTTTGGCGTTGACCTTGTCTATCTTGCCGTTATCGCTCCTCCCATCATCTCTATCGCCATAGTCGGTGAGCACTCCCGAATAGCATACCAGCACTATGACGAGAGCAAGTACGACGCAAACGGCGAATCCCTTCTTCATCGTCGCAGTCAATTCATTCATCGGTACGGAGTTGCTGGTCGCGACCTCAGGAGCCGGCTTCAGTGAAGCGGCGGCTCCGAACTTCCTTCCGCATTTATCGCAGAATTTGGCGTCGGAAAGATTCTCGGTACCGCAGATGGGACAGGTTATCTTCTCCTCGACGGGATCTAGACGCGCACCGCATTCGCGACACATCGTGGCATCGTCGCGGTTGTCCCTCCCGCATTTCGGACAATTCTTCATTTATCCACCTTATTCTAAGGATGTTGAACTTTCGATTTAAGCGCTGCGACATGAATGCTGGTCATTAAGTAAAACAAAAAACGAAAGGAAAACATCCCTGATGGGATGTAAGGTGTTTTAGAAGCAATCAGCCCTTGCGGTCATAAATTGTTGTGATTTTCACGTTCTCGTAACTGAATGTGTAAGCCAGAAGCCTTCCGTCCTTGTTTACATAGTACTTGTTTCCATCCGAATCCTGGAATCCATACGCTTCCAGAGTGGAATAGTCATTGATCTTGACCAGCTTGTCACCGCAGTGACTCATTCTGGAAAGGAACGGATTGTGATCGATGATGCTATCCATTGTAGAAACATGACCGGGATTCGGAGGCTCGGAGATCACATATTCCGTCCCATCGTGCATCGTGACGATGGGACGTGTGATGTCTATTCCGGATTCCCATTGTCCGTTAGGCTCCTTCACAGATGTGCTTATATTCTTCTCTACGAGCTTGCCGTTGTCGAACTCGATTATTGCATTGGACCAGTATTCTGTTCCATCCTCAGCTCTGACACCGCCTGAAAGATAAAATGATCCATCCAATGGCTTTGCATTCACGGTATCAATCAGACCAGAGCCGCCCCCATTCGAATCATCATCAGACCCGTTGGACAACATGCCTGAACCGAGTATGGCTGCCAAGGCCAGAATAACAACCGCCACGACAGCAATCGCAACCCCGTTTTTACTTTCCTTACCGGCGTTGGGGGCCGAATCACGCTTCTGTTGTTGAGTTTCGTTCTTTTCCGTGACTGCGACATTCGGAGTGTTGAACGATTTACCGCATTTATCACAGAACTTCGATCCAGCGACATTTTCAGTTCCGCAAGATGAACAGATTAGCCGCTTCTCCGATGGAGATTCAAATTTGATTCCGCATTCGCGACACATGATTGCATCGTCGCGGTTCTCCCCTCCACATTTGGGACAATTCTTCATTTATCCACCTTATTCTAAGGATGTTGAACTTTCGATTTAAGCGCTGCGATATAAGAGGTTTGGAAGAAGTTTGTCGAACGGTCACAGCCAGCCGAACGGCTTCAGATCGCTCCAAGTGAAGGTTCCCAGTATCAGCGACGATACGGCTTGAGGGATGATTATTCCGATCAAGAGAACAATCACGCCAGCAGATAACAAAATGGAGGCCCCAGTAATTCTTCCTAGGAGGATGAGGATTATTCCGGCCTCTATGAGGATGATGGCCCAGAGATAAGACGCATTGAATACCTTCGGCATTTGAGGGGGCGTCGGATCATCATCCTCGGTCCCATCGTGCATCTTTATCGTCTGACGAGTGATGTCAATCGATTGGACTTCTTTTCCATCGGAAATCATTTTCTTCAGTTCCAAGGAATAGTTCGCATCCAGTGGATAGTGCTTAGCAGCTGCGGTCATGGAACCATCCCAATCAGAAAATGAATCCACAGAATCCCATATCACAATCGATCCCTTTCCACTGACATTATTGGTACCGATTTCCAGATGCTGATCCGTCGTGTAAAGATAGGGCGTGAAGACAGCATTCTCTATCCATAGATTTCCGTTCAGATACAGGTCTCCATAACATATCAGCCCCTGCCCCTCTTCGTTGTAATTAAACTGGATGTTCTCAAGATCAGATTGATTGTTGACATAGTAGTCTTTGAGCTGAGCCATCATGTTGATTGTCTGATTCACCTTCTCCACTGTTGACAATGTCTGACCAATCTTATTCACAGGAAGAGCTGAAGGATGAACGTATGGAGATGATTCCTCTACCTCATCGAATATATTCCATGTTGCTTTCCCAGTACTGTAGGTATTGTCAGCGATTCTGTTGAATGACTGAACCATGTCATCCCAGAAATATGTCAGATTATGAGCTTCTGACAACAGAGCAATCTTTTTCGTCTGAGATCCAGCAGTAACCACTACATCCAGCGAATTGCTTGTCCATTCCTTACCATCTGATGATTCTATACGAACCGAAGAATTGGATTCCGAAGATACTATATAAAAATCAGAATCTTTTTTCAGGACTAGCACTCCGTTTACATGCTCAGACGAATCGCCTATCACCGAAATGATGGGTCCAACGTATGATGCTCCTGCTGGTAATTTGTAAATGCCCTTGGGCAATGAGGAAACATTATTTTCACCCACATTCAAGGTAAAATTAGCACCAGTGTCCATATTTTGTATCGTCTTCGATGCAGAGGTATCGCAGAGATAGATGACTTTCGAAATGGAAGAGTAATTGTCTCCCTCATTGGAGGGGTCAATATACACTAGAACATCACGGGTTGCAGTAATCTTTTGAGCCAATGCAAAAGCCAACATATCTGTTGAACTTCCATTTGTTGCCGTGATTGTCTTTCCATTCCATTCGTACGACATCGACAATTTGTCCGCATAACTCAGGTCAGAATCCCAATAATTGGATTGCTCCAAAACATGGGACATTGCATAGCCTAGAGCATTTGCCCATGTTGTCAGATAATTGTTCTCTGCTGCAAGGAAACCTGTTCCAGCCAGCATCTCCTTACAGTATTCGTCATACTTGCCGATATTCTCCTTGGTCCACATATCGTAGACCTGATACTCCATAGCCTGATCCCAATAGTTCTGGGTGAAGAATATCATGTCCGCATCGGAAGGCATTACTGTACATGCCAAGTTCATGATGGAGTTGGTGGCTAGCTCAACCTTGCTTATCTCCGCTTCTGCTAAAGCCTGTTTCAAACTGTCAACCATTACAGCACTATCATCATCCGACGGAGCATCTATCACATAATGCGTGAACAGCGCACCTATGGCAAAACCGAGAGCCAATCCGACGATGAAGCCTCCCATGGGGGTCACGCCTTCGGACTCGTCGTCCTCGTCCAGAACCACCACGGGCGCGAATGCCATGGCCAGCACCAGCATTGAGCAGGCGATGGCCGCAATCTGCGTCTTCCTCATAGCACGTACCTCCTTATCAGGATAAGAGCGGCGATTCCGATGAGCAGCGCGCACGCCGCGTACCTTATGACATCGTTGGAATCCTCGGATTCCTCCGGAACCCATACCGCGTACAGATCGAGCTTGCCCTCGGGCGAAACCTCGTCGCCGGCCTTGTAGGTGGTTCCCTTGAGGTCGGGGGACGTGTTCCAATACTTGCAGGTCATGCCCTCCCTGACGAACTTGCACTCTTGGATGGTGTACTTCTTGGAACCCGTCTGGGCATCCATCGTCCCCTGACCGCCGTTGGCGTGATAGACGATGGAGGGTCCTTCGGACGAGGACAGATCGACGTTCACGGTGAACTCCCTCTGAGAAGGAGTCCCGTCGGTGGAGGTCCATGTCCAGACCATCGAAACCGAATACTTGCCCTTCGAGGAGTACTCGTGAGTGAACTCGGCCGATGCGGCGTCCCTGCTGAGGTTGCTGCCGTCGCCCCAATCTACCATCAGGCGCATGGACGACTTGTTGGGTACGATGTCCGTAAGCGTGACCACAAGCCCGTTCGCCTTGTATTTGGCGGATGCCTCGATCTTCACGTCGTCCGGGTCTGACTGGGCGTAGACGGTGGCCTTCCACGTCTCCACGGGGGTGGAGCCGTTGCTAAGGAGGAACGTGACCTCCTTCCCGACGAGTCCGATCTCGTTGCAGGTTCCGGTGACGACGTAGATGTACGTCTTGTCGTCCGTAAGGGTGCTCTTGTTCAGCTTGAAGCAGTCCAGAGTCCTTCCGTCGCATGTCGCCTTCAGCGTCAGGTTGCTGTATAAGGATTTGATGGCCTTGGACTGATACATGGAGCCGATGTTGATGATGTCCGAGGCATCGACCGAGGGTTCGTCCAGAGTCTCCAGAATCACGAATGCCTCGGCGGTTCCGACATTGTTCTTGGCCGTGCACTTGACGGTGTATGCGCCGATGACCTTGAAGGTGTGAACCACCTCCACTTTGGTTGTCGGCTCCGTCTCCCCGTCTCCGAAATCCCATATCAGGGTATCGTAGTTCGCTACTCCGAAGGCGGAGAAGTAGTAGGTGTTGGGTTCGGCGGGGTTGTCGTCGGATGCCCCCGCATATCTGGTCGCCTTGATGGAAGAGATGGTGGGCTTCTCCTTGTACTCCCCGGGTGGTTCTGCGCGGAGCGTTATTGTCTTGATTGCAGAGGATGTAATGGTTGAATCGACAACCAGATCTATCGTGTATATCCCCTCCTCCTTGCAGACTATGTAGAATCCCTTGTTGCCCGACTTTCCGGCATCGTACTGGTTCGGCTTGGCGGTCTCATTGTTGAACTTGACCGTGTAGGACACGATGTACGCATCGTTGGGCCTCAGAGTGAGATTGACAGTCCACTTCTCGCCGATGATGGCTTTCGCATCTATGGGTTCAAGCACCACCGTGGACATCTCGATGATGAAATCCTGCGTTGCGGAATTGTAGCCGTTCTTCGTGACCTTTATCTGGACAGTGTAGGTCGCCGGGATCAGGTCTTTCAATGTTCCATTGATATTGTTCCCGATTCCACGGAGGCATTCCGTCGGGTCTTTGACTATCTCGACCTTGAAGTCGGTAATATTCTCAAGAGTGATCGAATCCCTGACATACGGCGTGTAGTTTATCGTCAGACCGTTCACAGCAGCGCGCCACGTGTATTCTGGATCCAACACCAGCGACGGAACGTCCCAATGCGCGTAGAGCGTGATGTCTCCGCTGGGGGCGTATTCGGCTCCTGCGCTGCCGATGAAGTTTCCGCCTTCCTTGGCGTCGTACCATCCGGAGAACTTGGAGCTGTCCTTGATTGCAACAGGCAAACGGATGGTGCCAGTGGTAGTCTCCGTCTTGGTGCTCTGACCGTCTACCGAACCTCCGTTGGCGTCGAAGGTGATAGTGGATTCCCTGACGAGGGTGAGGGTTCCGCTATCTGTACCATATGCGCCATAACTGTCCACCCACTGCAATTCCGTTTCTCCCGCCTTGGGAATCAGAACGTAGTTGTGGTCGGTGGTCTTGCCGGCAATCGTACCAACACCATCGGGCATGTTTACCAGATAGGTTTCTATGTTCGGGTTGCCAGTGATGAAGCGACCTTTCAGAATCAACAGATTCACGTCAGAGTCCAGACTCAATGACTCGTTTCCATTGATGTGATCCTTCAGCTCTATTGTTTTGACGTTGATGTCGGCATCGGATACCGAGATGGTTTTGGATGCAGACACGTTGGAGCCGTCCTTGGATTTGGCGGTGATTTCTATATCTCCTTCCGATACACCGATGATTACAAGATCCCCGTTCCCATCGACATAATATCCGCCATGACCTTGGCTGGAGATGGTCCAAGAAACTTCTTTGAAAGCAGCATCTGATGGCGTCACATCCGCATGAACAGTAATCGTGGAACCCATCTTCACGGAATCTTCGCTGCGTATCGATATGCTTGATGCGAATTTTCCGCCATCCGTGCAAATCAGAGTGCCTGTCTTCTCGGTAACAACCTTTGTTGATTTGTTGTTGTACTGGATCTTAGCCGTTACCACTCCGGCCTTGTTCAGTTTCCCCGAGATGCTTCCATCATCGGTAATCGAAAGGCCGAAGCCTTCGGTGACGGATAGAGCGGTAATTTCCACACTGAGCATCGATGTGCTTTCAAAATTCACTTGAGAACCAGGTTTCACAAAAAATGTCTGATATGCCAAATTGCTTAATTGGGCATCTACGCTTGAAACAGGGTCTTCAATCGTACCGTAATTCACCTTCCCATAGATCGGAAGATCGGATCCATAAATCGTCGTAGAGACCAGATTTACTGTCTTACCATCCAGAGTTATCGTGGAATTCGAGTGCAGATTGCCGTATATCGACGAATCCTCGGGACTGACGGCGAAATCCGTTCCGCCAGCGAAGGCGATGCCGTTCATCGACTTCCCCTCGAACGTTATCAGGACCTCCCCGCCAGCCACGACGTAGTAGTCCGCCCCGTCCGTCAGCTCGGACCAGTCGGCGTACAGGCCCCCGTAGGGTTCCGTACCCGATCCGTACGACGCGGCGTCGGAGTCGCAGTCCCCCGAGCCGACCAGAAGGAACGCAGATGCCAGCACGAAGGCGAACAGAGCCATCGCCGGGATCGCGACCCTCGGATGCGGATCGGAAGGACGTTTTCTTTCTCTTTCCATTTTCTTTCCTCCGAATCGGGGCGGCGGAGCCTGATTCGGAGATTCGATTGGACTCCGCACCCCGTTCATCCGCCGATGATAGGTGGGCGGACGGTCGGGTAAATCGCATCAGGAACGACTTAATGGGGTCAAAATCTTGGAATCCGCCTGATATTCGGAAGAGGAACACAAGGAATCGAAATCCTTTAAATAATCCAAGACCGCCGATGCGACTGGTATTTGATGCGACAGCCGTTCGTGCGGCCATGGGGAAGCTGAAGGCTCTGGATGCCGCCGACTTCATCGCGGAAGCTTGCATCCTTTCGGGGAAATCCGCCACACATCGGAGATTGCAGAACCTTCTATACCGCGCGTGGATCGGATACTATGAGGAGCATGGCGGAAGCCTGTTCGAGGAGGAGTTCCGCGCGGAAGCTACAGGCCCCCGTCTGGAAAGCGTCCGCAGAAGGTACGCGGCATTCGCCGGCGTGGAGGTCTTCTTCGTCCGGAAGCGCGAAGACCGCAAGCTCCCCGGCCGTGTGGAAGCGGCGTTCCTGAAGGATCTGGTCGATTCGCTGAAGGACACGTCCACATGTGAGCTTCATAGGATGAACACGTCTTGCGGCGGGGCTTGGTCGCGCATATACGGAAGGGACGGCTCCGGGAACGGCGATTCCATCCCGTACGCGGAGGTCGTCCTGACGGAGTGCGTGCGGCTCCGACGATTGGGCGGACGGTCGGGAACCTATTATATCGCTGAGACAAATCATAAGAGTCGATGTCAGCAGCGGAAAGCATAAGAGGCTACTGCGTCGAATGGTTCTCCGAAGCCCACGGCATCACCACCGAAGAGACCGAGGAACTTTTCGCCAGATGCGATCTCAACGACTATATCAGACGGGACTTCCTCGTATTCGGCCACAAGGGAAGGAACACAAGCATCAGGGTTTGCAGGAACCATCTCAAGCGCAACGGCATAGACGTTCCCGATCTGATCGAGGATGTTTCGGACCCCGTTTACGAAAGGCTGAAGAAGGTCGCATCCGGATTCCGATCGGACCCTCTTCTTCCTTCCTGCATATTTTCCCGATCATCTGCCTGAAAAAGGCCTGCGGACTGTTATAATTAGAGCGATTGCGATTACATCCCTAGCCTCAGGCTAGGAGAACGAACGATGACGAACACCACCGCATCTTACGGAAGATCGGCCAGCAACGCCGAGCTGAAAGCGAAGAAGGTCGGTCTTTCTTGGATGATAGCCCGCTTCGTGGAGGATTACGACCCATACGGATTCATCAACGAGGTTGTGGACTGCGACATAGATGGGGATGAGCGCGAAGAGGTGGAGCAGGGCATCGCCAAGTACGCGGCGGAAATGCTCCAGCTGATGAACCGGCGCGAATACGACTATCTCGAAGAGATCCTGCACGAGTTCGACGATGAAGACAACGATCCCAGAACAGCGGATAATCTCAGGCATATACTTGCCGAACTCGAAGAGATCAGGATGCTGGACGAAGAGGGTAGAACCCTTTATGCCGACCCCTGATACCGTAAAGAGCGATTGCATCGCATTCTTCTCGGATGCCTATGCCGTACCCCGTAACGAGATGAAAGGACTATTCGACAGGACGGGGCTTTCATCCCTCATAGAAAGCTGCTATCTCGTCGTGATAAGGTATTCGCGCAAGGAATACGACGGAAGAGAATCGAACTACATTTCTGTACAGACCGCGTGCGGACATAGGGATTGTTGAAATATCCGCATGCGGTCCCCGTCTTGCCGGACCTCGAAAGCATCCCCGACGGGTCTTTCTTGTCATGGGGTCTGGCTCGCCTGCGCCTTCTTATGACGACCTCGACGTCGTCGCCCACGGACAATCCCAGCCTGTCGCAAATCTGGCTTATCCTGAGGACCGCGCTGTTCCCCGACTTGGCTATCCTCAGCGTTCCCGACCATGCGCCCTCGTTGAACATCTCGGGGTCGGAGACCCATAGGCATGACTCCCACTCGTGGGAAACGGGGAAGTCGTCCCTTATCTCGCACGCCATGACCGTGCATGCGGAACGCTCGTCGTCGGCCATGGAATCCCAGATGCGCATCGCTTCCTCCACCGCGCCGTCGGGATCGTCCGTGTAGCCCGTCGGGGGCATCAGCTCCGATTCGGCGGAGAAGACGGCCACGGCGTACCTGCGGATGCGCCACTCGGAGTCCGAAGGTACGGCGCAATCCGGGCGGACGGGAACCGGCCATAGGCCCTCGGGGGAATCCGTTGGACATATCCCCGCATCGAGGGACCTCTTGATCTCCGCGATCCTCTTGGTATCGTCAACGGGTACGGTCTGGACCGAATGCCCTCCGTCGTCGGAGAACATTATCCGGAAAACCCTCATGCGGGGCATCCAGAGGACCTTCAGGCCGTCGAAGGTCCACTGCATCCTTCTGGAGGACATCGTCGCTCCTTGCGCCCTACAGGCGCGAATCCGTGGCGATAAGGGTCCGCATCGGGAACGGGCATCGGAGGTACAGCTCCTTCATGCATTCCAGCATCTCCTTCTCCTCGCGGTTCACCTTCGCCCAGTCGATCGGCTCGAATCTGGGGCATTGCCCCGCGTTCATCAGATCGATCTCGTCATCGGACATCGATTCCCATTCGGGACAGTCGAAATCGTCTATTCCCCCGTACCCCGAATCGACCTTGACCGTTCCGACGCATACCTTCGCGCAGTTCTCGCAGCACCTGTCCCCAATCATCCTTGCCATCGGTCCTCACCCAGCTTGAAAATGTCGTCTACATCTTCGTAGACATTCACGAAATCGTTTCCGTGACAGCGGCCGCATCCCGAGCGCATGGCCGCGTCAATCGAACCCTCCTCGGGATACGTTGCTCCGCATCCGGTGCATACGATGCCGCGGAACCTGCAAAGCCTCGATACGCTGCGGGCGGTCACGACCTCGTAGAGCCTTCCCTCGCGCATCACCGCGTATCTGCGCGGTTCGGTCGCCTTCATCATCGGGCCTCCGTCGCGATCTCCTGAAGGACGGCGGATTCCGCCATTTCGGAGAAGACGGCCTTCAGCACCCATCCCTCCATCAGGGCATCGTCCAACGCCCTGTGCTTCTGTCCGCCGCGAAGCCCCATGGGGTCTTCGGGACAGAGCGCATCATAGGCGTCCTGACATCTCACCCATCTCCCGGGATCGGCAAGCTGCTGGGCCATGAGCCTTTCCTGTAGGCCCTTATCCGCTATGGAGCCTGACCTAGCCATCCTCATGGCCTTCTCGGTGGCCAGATCGATGATGTCGTAGGCGGACGCGGTTATCCAGCGGAGGCCCCAAGGCTCGTGGTAGAGGAATCTTCCGAAGTCGAATCCCGTGTTGTATGCGGTCACGGCCCTTCCGCGAACGATGCTTCTGACCTCCTCGGCGACGGCTTCCAAGTCCTTCTCCGCGTTCAGGGTGTCCTCAACGGTCATATCGGTGTTCCGGTAGACCCATAGCCCCTTCGAGCCGTCGGGATTGAGGTACTTCGAATCGAACTCCGTGATGTCGTCGTAGCGGATGAGTTCGGAGTAGATCGGGGAAATCCTCCCCGACAGCTCGTCGAACTCGGCTATCCCGACCTCCAGAACCCTGTCCATGGGGTATCCCTGCAAGCCGGACGTTTCCGTGTCGATTATCAGCACCATGCAGTTCTCCTCCTTCCGCCTCATAGGTTGTATGCCCATGATATGTGAATGAATGTATTCCATTTATAACTAGTTATCGGCTCATTTAATATAATACTAAAATTCGGCATCCATCGATACGGAAGACCGAAAACGCCGGGATCGATGATGGGAAGGAATGGGAACGGGCCTAAGGCCCGCAGTATGTGGAAACAGAATGCAATGAGAACGGCCGTCGGGATACTTCCTGACGAACGAATGGGTCGAACGACTCCAAGGACGACTTGAGGGGCCTAGCCTCGGAAACCCTCTTCAGGGCCGTTGCATGGTACCCGGGATCGACCTCGAAGCCGATGTAGTGCACGCCCAGCTGGACGCACGCCACGGCGGTGGTCCCCGTACCTATGAACGGGTCCAGAACCGTGAACCGCCCCCCCCCGTCGGGGCCTATGTGGTTCCCTATAAGGGTGCGGACGATGTCCAGAGGCTTCACCGTGGGGTGGCCGTAGAGTTCGCGGTCCGCGCGGTTCACCCCCGTGGCCCACCACTTCTTCTTGGTGGCGTAGCTCCCGTACAGCGTGACCCCCTTCCCGCGTATGAAGACGATGTACTCGGTGTCGGACAGGTACTTGTTGGAGCAGGTGGGGACGGGGTTGGTCTTATGCCACGCAAGGATGTCCCATGTGCATCCGTGGGATTCGGCGAAGCGGATGTACTGCAGGATCTGCGACTTGCTGCAGAACGCATACATGACGATGCGCTTCATTTTCGATGCGATCTTCTCCAACAGGGCGTCTGAAAGGCCGTCGGACATTTTCCCGAGCTCGTCGAAGTAGCGGCGGTTGGCGTTTCCGAAGGCTCCCGCCCCTTGGGTCCCCATCTTGTAGGGCGGGTCCATGAGGACCATGTCCACGGAGCCGTCGGGGACGAGATCGAGGCCTTCGGAGCAATCCATGTTGAGGATGGAATCCATCATGCCCGCGTCGTTGCAGGCTTCGAGCAGTCTTTCCAGCTCCGCCTCGCTCATCGACGACGGCCTCCCAGACGGTGGCGACGTTCCCGGGGTTGACCATGACGGTCCCGATCGGGCGTATCATACCCCACTTCCTGAGCTGCTTTATCTTGCGGTATACGGCCAGACGGTCCCTGTCCTCGTTCCCCGAAAGACCTGCGGCTATGTCGGTGGCCGTATGGGGGCCGTTGGCCTTCAGGTAGCCGAACACGTCGTCCTGATTCATTCCGCTCCCCCCGTCGTCCATCTCTCTTCAGGAGATGACCGGAAGACTATGCCGTAGCAGTAGACTTCCGCACCTTCCATGATGCGGAACTCCGAATGGGGGATGGCGGTCCTGTAGACCCATGAGGTCCCCTGCTCCTCGGGCGGGTTCCAGTCGGCCTTCACCGTCCATCCTCTGGTGCTGGTTGCGACGCATCCGCCGAACGCTCCGAACTCCTCGGAGAAGACGCCACTGAACTCCATCATGTCGTTCGATGAGCCGTAGACGACCTCCAGCCCCTTCTTGGAAAGCTCGTCGATGTCCTTGCGGCCTATGAACAGAGGGTAGTTCGACCCATCGAGGAGCTTGGCCGCCCTGTCTATCTCGGGGTCGCCGCACATGACGGGTTCATGCCCTATCTCCACCTTCTTCCAGAGCTTTCCCAAATCGATAGGATCGACGAAGCTGCGGACCCATTCGCCGTCTATCAGCGTCAGGAAGCCCTGAAGGCCGAAGCCCATCAGGGTCCCCGTCTCCGACTTGGCGAATCCTCCTGCGGCGACCACGCCCATGGCCTCCTCGTAAACCAAGTCGTAGTCGTCCTTGAGGATCCTGTAGCCCTCCTCCCCGTTGAGATCGAACATCCGCACCTTCGAGTAGCCTTCCCTTCTGGAATCGCTTTCGTACAGGTTCCCGTCGGCGAAGAATCTGAACCTTTCCAGACGCGAATTCACCAGCGTCCTCCCATCGACGAGGGCCTTCATCCAGTGATACGGCGTGGAGGGCCTTCCTGCGTTGTTGCCGGAATCCATGCTTAACCGCCTCCTATGATGAATGGTCTGATGCCGCGGAGGGATGACCCTCGCGGCGTGTTCAGGCCTCGGTATCTCCTCCAGTCCTTGGCGGTCAGGTCGTCCAAGCAAGGATTCCATGGGATGTGCACCTCGCCCTTGGAGATGTGGATCGGGAAGGAATCGTCGCGCTCGTAGCGTTTTATCCCCGATGCGGAGATGGACCAGCCCTCCTTCCAGACATCGCGGCGGAAGCTGGCATCGCGGTCTCCCAGCATCCCCCCGACGACCTGAGCGAAGGTGAGGCCGTCTTCTGAATCGGGGGTCCGGGGGGACCCTTCCAGCATCTCGGCGACCAGCGGATCGTCGGAGAAGGTGTCCAGAAGGGCATCTGCGATGGGGTCCATCACTTCCCCTCCGCCATGAGCTTCGTAAGGATGTCCGTGCATCTGTTGATCGTATCCGCATCGATCCTCGCCACATCGGGTCCGAGCCTCCTGAACAGCTGCTCTATGGGATCGGGCTGGCTGTCGGGACGCTTCTGCTCCTTCTTCTCGGATGCAGGGTCCTCCCCGGTTGCGCCTTCCGCCTTCTTGGGCGCGTCCTCCGCCTTCTTCGGAGCCTCCTTCGGGGATTCCCCGGGATCGCGCCTGTCGGCCTTGGGGGCGGTGCTGACGGGATGCGCGGATATGGCGCAAACGGTAGGTCTGAGCAGGGACAGCTCCTTGTCCAGCCTTTCTCTGGCTTCGAGCAGCGCGGCGTACCTCTGCATCGGGTCCACGTTGACGGAGTCGCGGACGGACTCCAACGCCTTGCCCATGTTGTATGACAGATGCCATGCATCGCACACATCGTCCACGCTCACGACGACGGCCCTTCCCGCCATGGGAAGGATCGGTCTGATGTTCACACGGCTCATGCGGCCGCCTCCTCGGAACCGTTTCCGGCATCGGGCGATTCATCCGCGCCCTCAAGCCTCCTCATGACCGAAACGATCTTGTTCTGCGCCACGACGAGGTCGTCGTAGTCGGAGTCTTCGAGGGATGAGGAAAGCCACTTGTCCTGAAGAAGCTCGGTTATCTGCGCACCCATCTGATTCAGCGCGTAATCCACGATGCTGACGGCCACGATCCGGGAATCTGGGGCGGCCGAGCCTCCTTCGGAAGGGGCCTCCGCATGGGATTCGGACTCCTGACTCCCGTTGCCCGTCATCGAGAAGAGGAAGGTCTCGCCCTTGGCCATCATGCGGTTGAACGACCTGATGTACGAGGCAGCCTCGCCGAGGGTCTCGAAGTCCGAGGACATGATCTCGTTGGGGGTGGCGCGGGGTTTACCCTCGTCCCCTATGGCCGTACGGTATCCGGTGACGTGGATCGTCACGATAGCACCTCCGTTGTTGCAAACTCCATTGGAATTCCTCCGAGGACCAAGGGTAGCGATAGGGTGATGCCAGAGGCGTAGGATAGAAGTTCTATGGTCCTATGGACCATAGAAGAGCGGCGTCTATATAAAGACCGTAGTTCGAAGGACCGGCCATCCGCGACAATGGCTGCGGAATGGATCGCAGGAACGGAACGCTCATTTCGGAAGCATACGAGGGAAAGCGACGGAAACACGTGCAGACGGGCCGTTTCGGAGAAAAAGGTATTCCGATACCATCCGAAGGCCGTTCGCCCGTCTACGGCCCGTCCAATGGAGCGGAATCGCCCGTCCGTTCACTTCGGAGATGCGGATTCCTTCGAACCTATGCTCCGGACCCAGTTCGAATGTCGTTGGACCGTCGAACCTTAGACCCGACTGTATAAACTATGCCGAAGAAGAATCACGTACTCATGAGCAACGAATCCAAGGTCTTCGAGGTTTTGGAAGAGAAGCACGTCATGAAGACCATCCTGTACCTTTACAGGAACGGCCCCTCGACGAAGATGGACATCTACAACGGGGTATCCGCGAATCCGCGCATGCCCGATAAGCTGATGGCGATGAAGACCATCGGACTGGTGATGAGGGTCAAGCCCGACGGCAAGAGCAGGGCGCAGGTCCTAGCACTCACGGAGAAGGGCCAGCGCGTGGGTGAGGAGCTGGAGAAGCTGATTGGACTGATATGATTCATCAGCCCGAAGATGCCGAGTCACCACACCTCGTATACCCCGTATCCCTGATCGAGATACGAAATATCCAGATTTCCGACCCAAACCCCTTCCACTGGTTCTCCGATGCGGGCGTAGAGCCTCGCGGCGTTCTCGTTATCCGGGGCGAAGTAGAGCTTCCAGAAATCCTGTTTGATGTCGGCTATCGCCGCGGTACCGATCCCCCGTCCGCGATAACCTTCATCGACATCGATCCTCTCGACGTATCCGCAATCGTCATCGAGTTCGAGAACAACGGCGGTCACGTGATCGCCGTAGTATGTGCGGAAAGTCCCCTCATCCTCGTCCTCGTAAACCGTATACTCCATCTGCGACAATCTGTGAACCCTCCGATAGATTGGTGATGATGTTCTAGGGATAAGGGATTGTTGTCCTAAACCTATGGTTAAAATGTCTGCGGACGGGGTAGAATGAGGGTCGGACGGGCCGTCCACCCGTCCGTTAAAGAAATTTTCAGCAATCTGTCATGAGTACTCGCATAGGCCCATCCTCAAGGATTCAGCATCCTCTTCGCCTTTCATGTAATTCGCATACCAAGTGAGGTATGAGGGGTACGGCTTCACGTCGAAAAGAGCTGCGATGGATGTCTTGATGGCCGTTATGAGCGAACAGCCCTCATTTTCCATGATTTTTCCTATCATGGTCAAGCAGATGTCCGCCCTGTCGCGCGGCATCCACGTTTTGAAGTCCAAGCCGTCGGACGTCCATAGATAGAGGTCCTTCTCATCCCTGTGGATCCAGATCCCCCTGCGGAATCCCTCGGGTCTAACTGCTTCCCTCAACCCGTGGACCCTGTACTCCCCTATGTGGATAGTGGTTGCGAAAGGCCCGTGCACATCCGCATCCATGTCCGAGTAGCGGTCTTCGACCTTCAGGATCCTGTTGTCTTGGCATGTCATATTCTGTCCTCCTCTTGCAGATTATCCCTGCATTTACCATATGGTAGTTATTCATCGAGCTTGTCACGAGCCAAGGTCAGATACTTGGCGACAGCCTGAACACTGATCCTGCGTCCTGTCTTGCAACTCATAATGTTTGCCGCCTCCGCATTGGATGAGGTGCGACGACGTACAACGTAAGCTAGGGCCTCCATCGGCGACAGCCCATCGTCAAGAATCTTGTGCGTCATATCTATTCGGATAACCGCATCTGTCTCGGCGTCCGTCCGGTCCACGGGTGCGACGTCGAAGCTTCCGCGCTCCGCGATGCCCTCGATGCTGTCGATGATCTCGTCATCGCTCGGAAGGCGGTCGCCGAAGCTCCTGCCGAGGTGAAGGTCCAGCTTGGAACCGTCCTCGGCGGTCATCTGCACGATGTCGCCTTCCGGGTCGGTGATGCCGCCAGTCACATCTCCCGTTTCTAGGAGCCTTCTGATCTCATCAATGGTCCTTATCAGCATCGTCAGGCCTCCCATACTGCCGCGATCTCGACCGGCTCGCAGTAATCGCCGAAGAGAATGACCTCATCCTCGTCGTTGCCGTACTCCGCATCATATGAGTGAAGCAATGCGAAACGACCTGAGTAAGATCTCGCCTCACTCATGGCGCGTGCGATGCTCTCGACGTCCTCGGGGTCGTCGATACCAATGCTGCATATGCCTGCCTTGTAGCCACCTCTGTACTCCTGTCCCATGGTCAGACCGTCAGTATGGTACCGGGAACAGTCGTTCGCCATATCCCACTCGTAGGACTCGCGGATGTCCCCTCCGACGACGTACTGCTCGTCGTCGCATAGTCCACGGATGCCCCATGCGCCGTCCGTCCTGTCGCCTATGATGTCTCTTATCTGCCGCGCGTCCATTTACTCCCAGTCCTCCTCTTCATCCTCATCGTCGTCGCCGACCCATGCGCGGGACCTCTCGCGGCAACACTTCGCGGGAAGGCGTCCGCTCTCCTCGACGACATCGATGAGTTCGCCGATCAGGGGGTCGCCGCCCTCGTCGTCCTCGTCGGGGACGCGGTCGTATTCGCAGACGACGATCTGTCTTCCGCCTGTCCTGCGCATGAGGTCGGAGCGCGTGCATCTGTCTAGAATATCGAGCGCAGCAGCCTTCGCCTCGCCGAAGGTCGCGAACGGTCCGATCACGTCCGTATCCATGTCCGAGTAGCGGTCTTCGACCATCAGTATCCTCTTGTCTTGGTATGCCATTAGTTATCCTCCTCTTGCAGGACTCATCCCCTGCAATTACTACATGGTAAATTATTTATTTAAATGCTCTTACTATATGGTAATAAGAATTAAAATCTGTTAAAAATGTCGGACGGGCCGTCCACCCGTCCGTTCAAAATGTTTTCAGATTCCTTCGGATTCGACCGCATCCATCCGGGAAGAGAAGACCCCTCCCGGGATCGCATCGCTCAGCATGTATGAGCAGAGTCCGTTCGGATCCATCGGACGTATCACGACGACGATCCCCTTTCCACGGAGCCTTATCAAACTCCCCCTCACCTTCTGAGTGGAGTATCTGGGCAACGAGGAGCGGACGTCCGATACCGTCCAGACGGGGGCCGTCTGCATCAGACGGACGATCTGGGAATCTATGAGCTGGCCCCTCATCCCTTAGCCTCCTCATTCCTCAAGGGGCATCTCCGGTCTATGCGTCCGCTCGACGCGGCGGTGTAGATCTCCCTTCCGCCCTTGATGAGCGGGTGCTGACAGCGGTAGGCGTATCTCACTGGGCAAGTGCTGCATGAAGACACCTGAACGAGCGTCCCGTCAATCTCGATGACCCTCATTCCTCCGCCCCCGTCTCCGTCAGGCAAGCCTGTTCCGGACGATCCAGAGCCTTCAGCAGCTCGGCGAACATCCTCTGCATCTCGGGGTCGAAGCCCTCCACGTTCCTCACGTGCAGGCGGACGGAGGCCCCCGTCTCCGGGTTCCTCTTCGCTACGCGGAGGTCGGTCATGCCGACCCCTCCGACCCGGAGCCTTCGTCTTCCACCGGCCTGAAGATGCTGTCGCACCCGGTGGCCTTCAGGAACGTCCTCATGGTGGAATCGGGGACCCCGTAGACCCTTGCGACCGATGCCACGGAAAGCCCCGTGCTCGACAGGATGACGAGGTTCGGACGCTGGATGACGATGGTGTATCCGGGACGGTAGTTGGGGACGGATTCCTCCTCCCCCTTCAGGACAAGACGCCTAGGGCGTCCCGGAGGCCTTCCCGTAGGGATGTATGGCATCGGTCCGCCTCCAGAAGCTCAGTCTGGACGCGCCAGAACACGGCTTTGCGCCCTGTCGCGGGATCGGTCTTCTTCCCTGCGCGGTAGATCATCCCCATCTCTGCAAGCTCGTTGGTGCGCGGGGTGATCGTGTTGATCTCTCTCCTGAGGTATCTCGCGATGTCCTTGTTGGAGGGGTCCACGAGGATGACGACCGCCCTCAGGACCTCGCCTTGCAGGCGCGATACGCCACCCTCGGCCTCGAAGTCTAGGAATGCTTCAACGGAAGTCTGGGCGACGGTCATTCCTGATGCCTCCTATTGGCTTCTTGGGCGAATCCCTTCAGCCACGAGGGATCCTTCAGGTCGAAGGTGTTGTCCAACCATAGCGTGTACCCGCATCCGCATTCGATGCCGATGCACCTGACGCTGGACAGCATCTCTTCGGGGTCCTGTCCGATGTCCGCGAAGACGTCCCTGTCGAAGGAGCCGTCGGATTTCAGGGTGTACCTCATATCCTCCAGCGTCGCCTCGCAGTCGCAGAAGGTGATGAACCTGTACGTGATCTGCTTCCCGCATACGGGGCAAGGCCTGAAAAGCCCGGAGGAATCGCTCGCCGCCGCCCTCCTGTTGGCCCCATCCGCGAATTCCCTCAGCCACGAGGGATCCTTCAGGTCGAAACTGTCGTTCGGCCAGTAGGCGTATCCGCACGGACAGAGCAGGCCGACGAAGTACACCCATGAAAGCAGGTCGTCAAGCTCCTCGCCGCGTCCTCTTATCGGGGCCTCGTCGAAGGAGCCGTCCTCCCTGAGGGCTTCGTCCAAGTCGTGGAACAGGTCCTCCTCGTCAGCGAACCTGATGCCCTTGTAGGACAATCCGCGCCCGCATATAGGGCAAGGCCTGAAGGTCACGGCGGTCACCGTACCACCTTCTTCCCCACATTGAGGATGGAGTCCGTGTCCAGCGAATAGTACGCCGTCCTCCTTCCGGGCTTCCCGTTCCTGTCCCCGTCTATCCATCCGGCCGCCTTGGTACCCTCCGGGATCAGGAACATCGCCTGAAGGTCCTTCAGAGGGATCTGCGAAAGCAGGTACAGCTGGCGTCCGGTCGCCCCTCTAGCCTTGGCTCCCTTGAGGATGTGCGACTTGGTCCAATGCCTCATGGAGTATGGGCCGAAGTACCCGGGATCGGGATCGACGCCGAACTCCCAAGACTCCACCGCTCCCGAGTAGTACTCCAGAGTGGGGTATTTCTCGCACCCTTTGACGACCTGCTCCCTGCAAACGTGCTCCAGACGCCCCTCCAGCGGGATCGTCGTGCGGATGCCGACGTTCATGACGAACTCGTGGGTGGACCTGACGGAGGCGACGAACTCCTTGTCGCCTTCGAACCCGACCGACCCGACCGTCGGCCTGTACTCGTGGAGCGCGCATCCGACGATGTCCGGAAGGCTACCCTCCACGACCTCCTGAGGGAAGTTGTCGGGGTCCTTGTAGAGCAGCGTGGACGCGAAGACGACGGTGACGCGCCTGAGGTCGGTCATGCGGATTCCCCCTCCAGAAGCCTGTCGTACACCCCGTCGCCGAGGATGGCGAAGGACTGGGGGGCGGTCCTGACCCCGACATCGGCCAGCGCGTAGGGGCTGGCGAACCTGTGGACCCCTTCTATGACGATGCCGTAGGTCGGACTGCCGGCCGCATATCCTTCGAACTCCTCGGGTCCGATGCAGGTGCCGGAAAGGTCCGGGTCGGAAGGGTCTATGACCCTGTATCCGTCCGAAAGGAAGCATCCCGTTATCCCCCTCTTCCCCGTCTCGTAGACGAGGACCCTCAGGGAAGTGCGCCCCGAGGTCCTGTACTGGTAGGGGATCCTCCTGCGGACCTCGACGGTCTTCTCCCCCGAGTAGATCATCTCGGCCCACTTGGGCTTCAGGGCAAGGATGATGTCGATGCTCCTGACGCTCATTGCATCACCTCCTCGGACGGCTCGCAGCCCGTCTGTTGGGGTTCGGACGGGTTTAGACGGACTTCGGCGGATGTTTGGTACTCGGATACGTCCGAAGCCCCTTCGTCGATTCTAGAGGGCTTCTCGACATTGTTCTCGGACTCCGCGCACTTCATGAGGTGCAGCGGATCGTAGGGCGAAGACTCGACGTAATCGAGGATCGCGCGGCGGACGAGGACCATGACGTCCCTTCCCTCGCACAACGCCCTTCCGCGAAGCTCCATGTCCATCTCCTCGGACATGTACCACGACAGGCGGATGGTCTGGTCCCTCATCATCCCGAGCGGAAGGTAGGGGCGCGGCTCGTGGTTCGTTTTCTGAAGGAGCTGCTTTATCGCTTCCTCGACCACGGCGGTCATCTTCCGCCTTTCGAGATCGGCGACGACCTTGACGCGGTCCCTCAGCTCCCTGTCGATGCGGACGAGTCCGTTCACGCGGGGTTCTGTCCTCTTCGAGTCTCCGGGACAGATGAGGTCGGTGCCTTCGAACCTGTAGCCCTCGGGAAGCCTGTTGTAGTCGGGACCGTACCTCGAAGCATCATCGGTCGCGTCTTGAGCGTCGGCGACCTCGGCGACGGCATCCGATGCTTCCGAGGATGCTCCATGCCCTTCGGTGCTTGGGGATGCAATCTTGGTGTTCGCTCCGTCCACGGGTTCGCTAGCATCATCCGCGACATCATCGATGTACTCCGCGCCTTCCTCCGATGCTCCGCGCACGCTTCCGTATGCTTCAAGTCCGCTTCCTGTCCTCGGTTCGTCGTTTGCGTACTCGTAGGCATCTTCGGTGTTCGTAAAGTCGGCTTCCGCCGTCGCAAAGGGTTCCCTTTCCGAACGCATCAAACCTCACCCCTTTCCGAACGGTTTTCGGGGGTTTTTTGACCCCTTTCCGAACATACCCCTTTCCGAACGCTTATCGCATCGTTGTAGAGGCGCATGTATTCGCTGTAACGGTCCTTCGTTCCCTTGTAGCGGTAGTACTCGACGGGTTCCCCGTCCTTGTTGTAGCGGATGGTCGGCTCGTCCTCCCTCTTCTTGAGTTCGGCGATGAATGCGGAGGTGGACATGCCGAGGATGTTCTCCGCGACGAAAGACAAGGACTTGCCCGCACGGGCGAAGTTGAAGATCATGTCCTCGGAGTAGATCTTCGTGGTGCGCCCGTCCTTGGTCTTGGCGGGGTCCAGAACGACGCGGCCCTTGGGGAACTTGTCCACATCCTCGGCGAAGGCGAAGCGGACGGGACGGCTGCAGTACTTGCCGTCCAGCTTGCGCGTGTACATGCCCGATTTGGTGTTGGCCTTGAGCTTGACGCGCTCCTCCTGTCCCGCCCAAGTCTTGATGTTGTTGAACACCTGACCGATTCCTGTCTCGGGGGTGCTGGATGAGTTCACGTAGCGAATCATGACCCCTCTGTCGCCCAGACGCTTGACGATGGTGTTCATGTCGTCAACATCCCTAGAGATACGGGACTCGTCTCTGGCCACGACCATGGTTATCCCCTCGTCGCCCTCGAAGATGGTGCCCATGAGTGCTCTCCACTGGGTGCGCTTGGTGTTCCCTGCGGACATCTTCTCGATGAAGACATCGACGATGGTGACGTCGTGCTCCTCGCACCATGCCCTCATCTGACGGACTTGAGTTTCAGGGTCCTGATCCTTGTCGTCGGTGGAAACCCTAGCGTAGAGGAGTGCTCTTGCTCCGGTGTACTTCTCGACCATCGCTCGTCCCCTCCGTCGGACTCGGAGGAATCCGCTCTGATGCGCGTTTCCCCTAGGTTCTCGTCTTCGTTTTGCGGTTCGGCGGAGGGTTCGTCGGAAACGGCGTTCTCCGAGGGTTCGGGTTCGCAGATGGTGGTCTGTACCATCTCGGCGTCGGTCGGGGTTTTAGCGACCGCTTCCGCGTCGTCCTCCGCCTTCTCGTCCCCTTCCTCGGGGACGATGCGGAATCCGAACTCCTTGTCGGGTTCCGATTCCCACATCGAAGCCACGAGGGAAAGTGCGTCGAAGAGCGATCTCCCCCTGTCGGAGATTGAGCAGTACACCTTGTTGCTGTACGGTACGGGGGATACGGAAACGAATCCCTTCTCTATCAGGATGTCCAGCTTCCTCTTCGAGCTGGTGTTGGAGTATATGGCGGTCTTGGATGCTCCATGCACATCGTGCAGTGCGCCGAGCAAAGAAAGCATACACGTGTCGCATGGCGTCAGGGTGTTCGGACTCTGCTTCATGCCCTCCCCTCCATGAATCCGCTTCCGAAGCCGTCCGACCCCTCATAGGCCTCTTCGAGGGCGGGCATTTCGCGGGCGTAAATCGCCATGCGGTCTCCGTCCACGATGATCTGGGCGTTGGGGTGCTCTGCCTTGTATCCGTCGATGATCCTCTTTATCTCCGGGACGGTATCGCGGAATGTCGCAAGGATCGTTTCGCGTGTGGTGTTCGTCGCAGTCATTGCGTTACCTCCTGTGTTTTCTCTTCATGGGAAGGGGTTTCGGAATCGGTTTTCGCGTCGCCTTGGGGCTGCGCGGTCTTCTTGGACCTGCCGGCGGAGGTCTTCCTCGCGCCTGCGCGTCCGGTGGACTTCGATGCCTTCTTGGCTCCGACCTTCTTCTTAGAAGCCCCCGTGCTTTTCGTGGCCGTCCTGCCGGCCTTCTTCCTGACGGCGGCAATCACCTCGGATGCCTTGTCGGCGATCTCCGCAAGGCGTGCGGGGTCCTCCGCAAGCGGCTGAGGGTTGTCGGGCTGGTCGTACTGGTCGTAGCCGAAAAGACCCGCATAGTCCTCTTCCGACTGGCTGCGGATTTCAGAATGATGGGCGACTGCTTCGTTCCCCTTGGGGCCGGGAATCTGCTCCACGGCCCTGCGCCCTGCGTTGCGGGGTACGATGGGGCGTATCGCTTCGCGGGTCCCCAAGGGGATGATGCTGGGCCTAGGCTCGCGGAAGTTCGAATCGTCCTCGTCGGTCACGGGGATGATTATCGGCTCGTCCTCGGGGATGTCGTCGGACGTGTCCAGAGGCTCATCGATCTCGTCGTCCTCGGGAATGTCATCCTCGGACATCTGGTCCTGAGGGGTCTGAGAATAGAGGCTCTTGAGGTCTTCCAGCTGCTTGCGGAGCGCGTCGATCTCGTCCTTCAGGCCAGCCGTCTCGTCGTCTTGGAGGTAGTCGGCATAATCGCCTTCCTCAGGCTCTTCCTCGACGTCTTCGTGCTCCTCTTCTTCAGGCTCCTCGTCTTCGGAATCCGCGTTGGAATCCTCGAATCCCCCTTCGACGCCCATCTCCTCGTAGTAGGGGTTCAGGGCGTCCGCAAGCATCGAAACGTAGTCGTCCTTGGACAGGATGGCGTTGCGGATGGACGTGTCGCATAGCTCAAGGTCCTCAAGTGTGGATTCGCACCATTGGCCGTGGAGGTCAATGTCGTCCGTCATGGTCTTCGGAAGCGCAGGCTCCTTCAGGATCTTCCGAGTGGTCATCAGGGAATTCTGGACTACGGGTTTGGCAAGTCCGATCATCCTTGCGACCTGCTCAAGCAGGACGGTATCGGATTCTCCGGAAGGCGCGATGGACTCCTTGTACTGGTGGAGCGCGGAGTTGACCATCACCACATGGATGTGGGCCTTGAATGCGTCACCCAGAAAGCGTGCAAGGATGGGCGTCCCCCTCTTGGCCTCGGTCACTGGAAGACCTCCTTGGTTCTCAGGGGAATCATGGACCATCCGCTTCCAGCCATGAATCCGCTGGCCCTGTATCCGCACTCGAAGCATCTGAACGTCCCCATGAAGGGGTTGCGGGGGTGGATGGACATCTCGCCCACGGCCTTGCAGCAGGGGCAAACGATGATGTTTCCGCTCACTGGACCGCCCCCTCGATGGGAATGAGGAAGACGCACCTGTCCGTGTCGATGCGGAGGACATCCCCTAGGATGGAAGCGGAGGATATGTCGAAGATTCCCGAAGTTTCGGAGCAGTCAGACACTTCGACCCACGATTCGGAGCAGTCGGTGCAAATCGACAGGCCGCATCCCGCATCCATGCGGAAGTAGTCCATGTCGTCCTCTCCGTCGATTCCTTCGGCATCGACCTTGACAAATCCATCGGGCGAATCGATCCATGTCATCTCGACGGCCGAAACGATCCTCTCGGCTTCCGATGCCGAAATCGAAGAGATGCATCCCGATCCGACTGAGAAAGGCTCGCACTCCATCTCGAATGTGGGGAATGCCACCATGAAGCCGTCAATGCAGTAGACAACGGCCATCCTGTCCTCAATCTCTATGACGGAAACCCCGTCGTAGCGGAGGATGTCGCCGGGTTCGTCGTCGCAAGGGATGCGGAGGACGGAGCCGTTCTGACAGGGAAGCGAAATGTCCTGCCAGACGTAGCGTCCCAAGGAGCAAAGGACGTCGTGGTACTCCGTGGATATGGCGTCGCATATCTCCATCAGGCCCGAGGCATGACCGAAGTTCATAGGCTCAGCCTCATTATCTCGGCGGACAGTGTGTCCAGAAGCGTCACTCCAGACTCGATGAGTCCAATGGTGGAATCCCTCATCCTGACGAGTTCCGCCAGCTCATCGACGTCCTCGAAGCCGTTCAGGCAACGGTAGTGCTTGTTGATGCGGTCGGAGCAGAGCGAAACCCTCTGGGCCGCGTTGTACATCTCCTTGGACAGATTCCTGATCTTGGGATACGGATTGTAGCTCTCGTAAGGCATTAGCTCGTTCATTGATAGCCCTCCAATGGGTGAACTGCTGTCTCCTTGGGGTGGGCCTTGGCGGTCTGCTGACTAGCCTCGGCAAAAGAATCAAGGGACATCTGGGTGCGCATCATCTGGGCGTTGGTGTCGTTGGACTGAACCTTCAGGAGGTTCGCGCTGATCTGCACCTGCCTAGCCGAGAAGTCCAGCTGCATCTGCTGAGCGCGGGACATGACGGCCATGGTGGAGATCATCTCGTCCATGACGGCCCTCAGTCCGTGAAGCTCTTCGAAGAGCTGTTGGGTCGAAATCTCCTGACTCGCGGCCTTGGACTCGATGTCCATGATGCGTGTCGGAAGGTTCGACATAATGCGCAGCTTCTCGTTGAAAAGCGGGTCCTCGGAGTGCTCCATCTCCAGCTCGGGCTGGCCCTTGGAGGTATCGACGATGAGGTCCGCGTTTGGGTCGTACTGTTCGATGTCGAAGTGCTTGCAGAGCGGGTGGTTCTCCCACGCGATGTGCAGGCGTCCGTTGAAGTTCTCGTTCGGGGTGAGAACCCATCCGTTGATGGCTAGGGCGTACTCGATGTACTCCGCACGCTGGCGGAAAAGGTCCATGATCTCGGCCTTGGTCGTGTACACCGAAGGGTCGTAGTAGAGGCGTCCGGGGCTGAGGTAGAGGTACTGGCTTCCGGTGGAGGGGAACCAGCGGTAAGAGAATGCGACCTCCTGACCGAACATCCTGAGGCTTCCGCGCCTCTGAAGTCCGGACCTGAGGACCTTCTTGACCTCGTCGCTGACGTATCCGAGGGTGTAGCCATCGGGGTCGGCTATGCGATCCATCTCTCCTACGGCATTCACCGTATAGGCGAACGTCCCATCGAGATGGGCTTCGGCGAATCCGTCGGGGCATTCTTTAGCGACCGAAATGCCGTGGGTTTCTAGGCTCGGAGGGGCCGTCCGACCCCTCATTGATGCAAAGGGGGCCTCTTTCTCAGCCGTCCGCTTTTCTGACCCCCCTTTAGGGGGGTCAGCCTTCGTGGTCTTGATAGAGTCGGACGGAACGCGGAAAAGACGGGGGTTGTACGCCTTAGGCCGTCCGTTCTCGATGTAATAGTCCTCGACCAACTCGCCGAAGACGATCAGATTGTCGATGATCTTGTTGACCTTCGACTTGCCGATACTGAGCTTGCTGGCCGTCCATGTTACGCTCTTTCCGGAAAGGAGCCAATTGCGTACCTGCACCTCTTCCGAGGTAAGCGCACGGTGCACCAATCAAAGCACCTCCGGGCGGTTGCTAACACCACTGGTACCCGTCCGTCCGAAAGAGGCCCCCTCATTGACCCTCTTTAGGGCCTCATTAGCCTCTTTCGTCCGAGCGGTTTTTCCTATTACGTAGTAATAGGAAGGGGCCGTCCGAAGGCCGTCCGTTAAGCCGTCCGAGCGGACGGATAGCGGACGGGCTGTTTCGGACATGAAAATGAAGGGCGTCCGGCTCGAAAAAACGGAAATGGGATGCTCGAAATCTGTCGCCGGAACGCCCTTGTGAAGACGCGAAATCGTCTGCTTGTATTCGACGATTGACGGATTGCTTTGGGTGATAAAAAACGAATCGAACCCAAGCAGACTTGAGCAGGCGACCTCGCATACGCTGTGAGATCCGCCGAATGGGAATGTCGGCGAAGTGGTGTTGCGTAGGTTCCGAGGGTTCATCCTGTCGTGTCTCCACGACAAACAGACTCACGCCTCAGTCAGTTCGAGGACTGGAATTGGGATTTTCCAGTCAGATTAACAATTGTTTGTAGATTGCTTACCCCGTGATTCGGAAATTAATAGAGCCCTATGAGTCCTGACGGTGTCCCACGGTCCGGGCGCAGAGATGCGCTCATGGACCGTTATCGATCCTACAGCCCAAATGTGACCTATCCATTCCGAGTCACGGCTCCGCAACCCGTGCATCCAATCATTGCCGAGCCGTACCAAAGCGTTTGATGTTTGTCGGAACATAAATCAGCCAAGGGGTTTTTAACCCTTTCCGAACACTTCGGACCAATGGCCACATAGAATGACGAACAACCCCTTTCCGAACACTCCGATGATGTCGGAAAGGGGGCAAACGGTTTGAAAATCTCAAGCCGTCAAGACCTTGCGCATCCTGCCGCCGATGCGCTCCTGCGCCTTCAGGATCCGCTGCGTGTTGACATTGATGTACCTGTTGAGGGTCGTATCGAGCTTCACATGCCTCATCATTATGCGAATCATGTTCTGGTCAACGCCGTCCTCGTAGAGGGATGTCGCGTAATATCTCCGGAAGCAGTGGCATGAGAAGCGGAATCCCAACCTATCCGAGAACCGCCTTATCATCGACGCTATGCCCTCCGGAGTGAACGGCTTGCCAGCATTGGTTCCGCTGTCGCAAACGATCAGACGTCCGTACGAGAAATCCCCGCATCCCTCCAAGACCCCTGCCCTGTATTCGAGGTACTGGTCAATGAAGTACCTCGTATCCTCGTCCAGCATCAGCTCCGATTCCTTGCCGCTATGCCCATGGCCCTTCCCGCAAACGTGGAGCGTCCTGTCACCCACATCCGAAACCATGAGGTTCACCATCTCGGACTTGCGGAGGCCCATGAGCGACCCGAGAACAACGACGATCCGTTCTGTAGGGTCCGCATTCTGGACGATCTCGGCCCACTGGTCATCGGATAGGAAAATCCTCGACTGTACTATGCCCTCGTTCCACCGCATCAGACGGTCGGAGTAGGGATTCCTCCCTATCGCATGCAGACAGAACTGGCCGAAGACGGTAAGGTAGGTCCTCAGCGTCAGCTCGGACACCCGATCCTGCTCGTAGCGCACATCCCTCAGGTCCTCCACTGTAATGTCCTCCAGCTCGAAATCGCCGATAACGGATTCGATAACCCTTATCGCGTACACGACGGAGTTGACTTGGGACTGACAGGTGGACGGACGGTAGCGGAATTCGATCATGTGGTCGTAGTAGCTCCGTATCCTGTCGCCGAACTTGCCCGAGAAGACGCGCGAAGACCAGATGCCGAACGTGCGGAGGTCGTGGAACTGAGCCTGAACGGCCCCTGCGCCGCTCCATTCGGCGAAACGGGCAAGGGAATTCGCCACCTTGTTCCCGCATCCCGGGTCCCTGCCGACCTGCTCCGAAACCTCCAGAATGTGGTCGGCTCCGATGTCCGACGGAACGATGCCGGGGTGCGTGCGAAGCAGATGGAGGAGACCTCTTCTGGCCAGCCCCCGATGGGTTCCGGCATTCATCGGACCCATCCCGTGGGAAACCATCCATTCGGCCCAGTCGTCCAGCTCATCATCGTAAGGACAACCGATGCCGGATGTGTCGCATTCCCCGCGGCATACCGATTCGTATTCGCGGTAGACGTCGCGTCCCGTCAGGAATCCGATGAAATCGCCGAAGTATCTGAGGTACCGCTGCTTGTTCATCTCCGTTGACGGGGGAAGCTCGCCGTAGACGGTGTCAAGGTCTTCCGTGACAACCCCCTCGGGGTCGTACCTTCCCAGAAGCTCGAAGCACGTTCTGGCGCATCTGACCTTCAGCCGCACCGTCGATGGCGCATTGTCGCGCCGAAGCCGTTCAGCCCATCCATACAAATCTGCGTCGATCTGACAGTCTGCCGTGTGAATCCCTCCAAGGGGTTTCCGGAGCAGGCGTCCCATCTCGCCTTTACCGATGTGGTGTATGTTGTCAAATGTATTCCATTTATTTGTACTTTGCGGCTGTTATTATATACTTGTAATTTTCAGGCGAATTGCATATATGCAATTCGGCAAGCTCGGAGAAGCGTAAAAGAGGGGTTAAAGGGGGCCGACGCAAGACTGCGCCGACCTGCGTTTACCGCGCGAAATCCTTCAGAGGACTCTGCGCACGATTGCTGCTATGAGGACGATTCCGACGATCGCGACAACCACGATTCCGATGATGCCGCGTCCGGAATCCTCTTCCTTCTCCTCTTCTCCGGCTCCGACATCGATGCCGTATTCGGCGGTCGAAACGTCGCCGTAGATGTTGGTGATCCTCAGGGTCACCTTGTAGTGTCCCGGCTCGGTATAGGTGTTGTATGCGATGGCATCCTCGGAGGTGTTGCCGTCGCCGAAGTCCCATTCGATCTTGTACTTCCCCTGAGAATCCGTCGCATCGAAGTAGTACAGCCCGTTGGAGTCAACGGACGTGATCGTAGCGGATGCGGTCGGAACCGAGGTGAATTCGAGCGGGGGGACGCCCTTGGCGTAGAGCGTCACATCTGCATCCAGCTTCTTGGACGAGTCGTACTTCTGGGTGAAGGCCGCGTCGTAGAACCATCCCTCGAAGACGCCTTCCACTATGATCGGGGTGTAGACGACTCCGCATGACCCTTTGGGGACCGACAGCGTGGAATGCTCCTGACCCTCGACCACGAATGTGATCGTAATCTGGGGGACGACCCATGCGGAGTACGCGGTATGGGTCGCCTCATGCTTCACCTTCTCGCCGATCTGAACGAATTTGCCGTCCACATACCATCCGATGTGCTTGTAGCCCGCCTTGATGGACGGATTGTCGGTGTACGTGTTAAGGTCGGGATAGGTGGTGTTCGCATCGACGATCTTCAGAGTCGAAGGCAATCCATCGACGCTTCCGCCGATGTCTTTCAATGCCGAATGGTCGAAAATGATGTTCTTCGGCGCGACCCAGAGAGCTTTGGCCGTATGCGAATCGGTGGTGGCAACCTTGGCTCCGATGGCGTATTCCGTACCATTCACCATCCAACCTATGTGCTTCCAGCCCGCCTTGATCGAGGGGTTGCTGGAGTATGTGTTAAGGTCGGGGTATGTGGTGTTGGCGTCCTCTATTTTTATTTTCGCGGGCAAGCCCGTTGCATCTCCTCCTGCGCCGGTAAGGTCGCTGTAGTCAAAGGTTAAGGTACTGGCCGACGCCGGATCGGCGTCGAATAAAAAGGACAGGCGAGACCCAACGGCGCTGGTGCCCCCACCGTAGCCGTCGCCCAGACAGGACAGCCCCGCGTTGGCCCCGTAGCCCCAGTCGCCGCCCACTACGAGCGCGCTGCCGGAGCTTTGGCTGTAGATATAATCTGGACCTCCTGATCCAGTATTTTCTGGAAGCCCCCACGAATCGAGCTGAGTGGAATAAGGGTATGTTCCATATCCATTGAGGCCCGAGGTCACGGAGGTCTTGGTCTTGTTCAATGTGTTCGATGTCGGATTGACATTCTGACCTGCATAAAGACCATTGGACCACCAAGCATCATCCACATATTCATATAACGAACCCCAAACATTCTCTATGAACAGCTTTGCTCCTGTCGAACTAGCAGAACTGGTACCATAGTAAGGTCCCATGGAATCCATCCCGCCTGTTTTTGATGAGCTACTGCCACTTGCATTACCGTATCCGATCTGCGCCTGTGAATCGAAGTTCTCCATGACGCCGAGCGAGCACATCCTGTAGAGCTGATACATGTGGTAGTTCCAAAGAAGTGCCTGCCCCCCTTCCACCTTGGTATTGTGTGCATAGGTCCTGTAATCAGCCAAACTCGTAGACGCTTTCGGAGTCTGACCGGACTGAGAACCCAATGCCGATCCGCCAAGCGTTGCTTCGTATACAGCGATGCCCAGGAAATTGTACGATGTTCTGTTGACAGTGTAAGCCGATGCAAGAGTTCCGTCGGAACTATTGCTGGACATGGTAAGCGTGCTACCGTTATCGCTCGTCTTGAGATAGATCTTGGGGATACACCACATGATGTTGTAGCCCTTGCCGTCGATGCTGTCTCCGTCAATGGATTTCTTCAGATTCGACGGGTCAAGATGGCATACCATCTTTCCTGTTGAATCGAATGCCGCATAGAACGAATTGAAAGGTCCGTAGCCATTGCTATCGAACGCCCATGATCCGCTGCTCTTGTTGATTCCGTTGACCGGAGTCGTATCGGTCAATGTCGAACCGCCCTTGGCGTACTTCGTCGTGATCGTCGAATTACTGACGGTTATCGTGCATTTCCAATCATCCGATGCGGCATCGGACTCTTCGGAAAAGCCGATAATCGATGATGCTGAAAGCATCATGACGAGAACCGCCGTAATGGCGAATATTCTCTTATTCGTTGAATTTTTCATCAAATCACCCTTTTTTCCACGAGTGCAATGTAATCGCACCATGCCCTGAGTCCACGTGCCAATCTCTTGTCATTCTCCACGCTGCGGATAAGAGGCGATACGGTGACTTTTTTCAGTCCACGCGAATCGCACCATTTCAGAATTCCATAATAGGACCAAACCGTCCCCTGTTGGGATCTGTTGAGAGAATAACCCTCATCGACGAGGATCTGGAGATTTGCACAAGCCCGCTTCATCTTCTTCTTGGTTCTCGTCCGAAGTAGCACCTTGTTGCGATAGATGCGGTAACCGACAAAATCAATTCCACGATCATCTATCGGATACACCTGCCAGTTCTCCTTCATGGTCAAGCCATATTCCTCAAACTGAGCGGCCATTATCCTGCGCATCTTGTGAAGCCATGGTTTGGAATAGCCTAGAATCAGAATATCGTCCATGTAGCGGACATAGTAGTGGCAATGGTGGATTTCCTTCATAGGATGGTCCACCGCATATGACAGGACAAGATTCGCAATATCAGGACTCAAACGGTTTCCAAGAGGGATTCCGGGAAGCTCGTAGTCATCGACGATTTTATCGATGAACCATAGGACGTCAGGGTCCTTTATCACTCTGCGGACAGCTTCTTTGGCAACCGTTTTGGGCATTGAGGGGAAACACTTCCTCACATCGACCTGCAACGCATAGCGGATTCTGGCATCGTTCTGGATGTACTTCTGAACATCCGCAATAGCCGTATGTGTGCCGTGTCCCTTCCTCGATGCATGTGTTTGTGGTATCAAACGTCTCTGGATGTATGGTTCGACGACCAATGCCACCGCCCAATGAGCTATCCTGTCAGGGTAGAGCGGAAGGTCGGAAACCAATCTGTTCTTGCCGTTCTCATTCTTCTCGAAGATACGGTATTCTGACGTTTCGTATGTATGATAGATGAGACTGTTCTGCAACCTCCTCAGATTGGAGTCCCGATTCTCCAAAAACTGCAAGACTTCTTCCATGTTCTTTCTAGATGAACAAGCCTTCTTAGCGGCGACCTCCAGATTCTCTATGGATGTCACCTTGGACCATAAATTTCCAATACGCTTCATTGAAAATGCCTTGTCCTTTAACCCATGTCCGACGGTCTCACCATGCATCCCCGCACAGGATACTAGCCGGAACTGATTTTGTTTAACTGTTTCACACTCTGGTGAGGTCGAAATCACTATGAATTTTGGTGAATGATCGGGTTCGTTCAGGCGAGACCCATTGTTGCTGTTGCCCCCATCGTTGTCGTTGTTCAGATAGGACAGCCCCGCGTTGGCCCCGTTGTTCCAGTTGCCGCCCACTATGAGCGCGTTGCCGGAGCGCACGAAGAGGAAAGGGTCTGAATGTGAATCGACCTGTCCAATTAAGGACTGTAAAGAAGTGAGGTGGGGAAGGCCTGTCGCCTCCGCTATCGCTAAGATGCCGTGGGTCTTCCCCAGAGAGGTCATTGCTTGTGCCTCCCGTCGTCAAAAAGCTGTTTCTCATTCAGGTATTGGACATCGGAAACGGATGCTCCCCGTACGTTTCCGAATCTCATCTCTATGCATTCCATGTCGATTCCTCAGTACAGATACGTCAGCACGGACAGTAAGGCGAATAAACCTGCCAGAATCAGCACGATCGGAGCGGGGTAGAGGACCGCGTACACAACGACGCATAGCAACGCCAGAACAGCGAACAGCAGGAAGAGCCATCCGTGCTTCTCGAAGAATCCCTCGGAAGGCTCGTCTTCCTCGACGATCTCGAATTCTCTGGTGGATGTGTCGTATCTGATGTAGCAGCACTTCGAACCCGCATCGTTCTGCGCTTCCAGAACGATGGTGTACCTTCCGTCCTTGGAGAAGACGTGGGATGCGCTGTACCTGTCGGACCCGTCGAAATCGGGCGTCGATGTCGCGCCGTCCCTCCAATCGATCGTGATGCTCTTGGCATCCTTCACGACTGCGGACAGAAGGATCTTCTTGGAATCCGCCGGGTCGGGCATCACGGTGACGTCGGAAACCGACGGGACCGTGGTATAGACCATATCGGCGAAGACCTTGAGAACGACCTTCTTGGAGGCTTCGACGGCCTGACCGTCGGCCAGACCCTTCACTGTCACGGTGAAGGCGAACTCCTTCACCGCGTCATCGCCTGCAGCTCCTGCGGGGAAATCCACCACTGAGGGGTCGAAAACGATGCTCTGGCCGTCGATGGACTTGACAAGACCCTCGGGAAGCCCAGACGTATCGAAGGTGCATTCAGTGACGGTCAGACCTGAAGCAGTGTCGGCATTGGTCTTCACAGTGTAGGTGTTCTTGGCGGGGTCGGCTTCGGATTGCTTGGTCTCGATGACATCGTCGGAGATGATCATCAGACCGCTTCCGATGACGATGCTGACGGTAACGGCGACGGACTCCTCCTTCAGGGTGCTTCCCGAATCAACGGCCCTGTTGACCGCCGATATGACCGGCGACATCGTAGATGACGCGACATCGACCGGGACATCCTTCTTCAGGAAGAGCCTCTTCTCGTTTTCGTCCCAACCGACCCACTCGTTCTCGATGATGCTGCAGGAAACCTCGGTGGCGGTTCCTGCGGATGCTTCCGAAACCTCGGGCTGGTAGACGATAGTTCCTGCTTTCGCACCTCCGATGATTCCGCGCACGATCTCCTTGGACGATGAGCCGTCCACGGTGACGTGGGGGTGGACCATGAAGGCAATGCGCTGGGATGCGACCTGACTGAGGCTTCCCTCTTCGGAGGTCCATCTGGCCGTTATCGTCGTGGCCAGCGAACCGGTCAGATCGACCGCGTCGAAGGATGCAGTCATGATTCCGTCGGTGAAGGTCATCCCCTCAAGCGCAGAAGCAGTGATGACGCTGTCCAGATTGGTCTTGGGTTCATACGTGAACGTGTCGCCCGTGCGCATGTCCACGACATAGCTGTCGCTCGGCTCCGCATCGCTCGGCTGAGCCGTAACCAAGGCGCATGCCAGCATGACCAGAACGGCCATGACGGCGAATGTCCCCTTCGATCTTCCTTTCATGCAAAAACCCTCCCGGCCGCTATGGCCAGAACAATGATCGCCAGAATCGCCACAAGAGCCGACTTGAAGCCGTCTCCATCGTCTTCCTCGACAGGAGCCTCCTCCTCGGTGGTCTCCACCGTCCATCCCGATGCGCCGTACCTCAGCTCGTAATCCGTCGCTCCGGATTCCTCGGAATCCGAAACTATCACGGTAACGGTCTGGACGGCGTGCTGCTCGGGTCCGACCGTGGAAACGGCGTCCAGAACAACGGTGTACGTCCCGGCCCTGTCGGCGATACCCGACAGGATGCCGGATTCCGCATCGAACGTCAGGAAGGACAGTCCGCTTCCGGATGCCGTGATGGTCGAACTCAGGTTGGTCATCGGACGGTAGCAGAACGAATCGCCCACATGCATGCGGACCGCAGGCGGGTTGGACCAGTCGTCGCCGAAGATGGTTCCTCCGACGGACGAAACCTGTCCTCCGCTGATGGCCAGCGTGGGTCCCGCCTCGAATACCCCGTCCTTGCAGGAGATCGCGGTCCATTTCCCGTCGGCTATGCTGTAGCTTGCGGAAAGGGTGCCGAGATACGGGTGGTAGCCGTCTATCTTGGACGGGTCAACAGCAGTCTCCGCGTAGGCGTACGTCACCCCATCGACGATGAAGGTGGCCGTGGAAGCTCCTATGACGGATGCTCCGTCCTTCAGGGCTACCGCCACGGACATGTGACCCGTACCGTTGGTACCCCAGCGGTCGTGCTCGAACATGACGAAGCCGCAATCCAGACCCATCGCGGATGCGATGGAAACGTAGAGCGTGGCGGTGTCCTCGCAGTCGCCGTATCCGGAGTACAGCGTCTCCATCGGCGTGGTCCAGAACTCCTCCGAACCGTACTGATCGATGTCGGTCTGGTAGTCGATGGCATCCTGAACGAATGCAAGAACGACGATGGCCTTCTGGAGGTCGGTCATCCCCTTGGTGCATCCTTCCAGCATCGATGCGACAGATGCTACGGGACCGTCGGCCTGACAGAGCCTGACCGGCGACGGTACGGAGAACGTCGCGCACCTCTGGACGGAGGCATCGCGGATGGAGGCCCTGTAGTCCTCCTCCTTCAGAGTCACCGAGATTGTCTCGGACCGGGGATAGGAAACGGAGCCGTCGGAGCCGAAAACTGGCGGACTCCACGAGAACTCCTTGGAGATTATGCCTGCTTCGGCGAAGACCGCCGTGGCTATCCTGTCGCGGTCGGCCTCGAAGGTCATGACGCTGCTCTTCTCCGCGACGTTGCCCTCGGAATCGGTCCAGCAGACGAATCTGTAGCCGTCGTTGGCCACTGCGCGGTATTTTATGGTGTTGTTCGCCGTATCGAGGGATTTCTCCACGACCACGACGTATCCCATCCTGATGTCGTTGACATCCGGACCCATGTAGATGGCGTCGGTCTTCCCGCCTTCGGGGTCGGGGTCCCCTCCGTTGGAATCCGAGGGTGCTCCGACCATCATCACGGCCACTATCGCGGCCACGACGATGCCGAAAAGCAGGATGTGCTGTATCCTCATCGAAAATCACCCCTCGGGGCAATATCCCACGTCGGTGCCGGATTGAGGGGGCTTGCGCCCCCATGGTGATTTCCGGCAAACGTACCGACGCAGGGGTCGATCAGAGCTTGTCCTTCACCGCGTCGATGAGTCCTCCGATGTCGTTGTAGACGAAGCAGAGCACGGCAAGAGCGGCGAACACGATCATCACGATGATGACGTACGGACTCTGGATTCCGAAGTAGAAGAACGCGACGGCGCAGAGGATGGCCAGAATCGCGAATACGAGGAACTGGAATCCGTGCTCGTCGAAGAAGGACTTCTCCTCGGATTCGGCGGGCTGCTCGGGGTTCTCAGGGGTTGCGGGGGTCTCGGGGATCTCCACGCCCTCGGCGGAGTGGAAGACCTGAGCGGTCGTGGTTCCCTGATCGTTGGTGGCGTAGATGGTGATGGTGTAGTTACCGGCCTTCGCATAGGAGTGGTATGCGCTGTAGGTGGTCTCGGTCCTGCTTCCGTTGTCCATGGAGGAGGTCTGGGTTCCGTCTCCCCAGTCGTAGACGACCTTGTAAGCTCCGACGATGTAGGAGGACAGGCTGATGCCGGTTCCTGCGGAGGTCAGGACATTGGTGCTGACGCTGTTGACGGTAGGGGCGGTGGCGAAGGCCAGAGCCTTGTAGACGGTGAGGGTGGTGGAAGCGGTCTCCTCCACACTCGTCTCATTCTGATTGCCGCTTGTGACGGTACCTGTCGCCTTGAGGGTAACGGTATAGACGGCCTTGGTGGCGTCGCCTTTGACGATGGTTTCGATTCCGGCGTCGGAAACTCCCTCGACCGTAGCGACAGTGCTGTTGGCATTGGCAATCGTGATGACATCCTTCAGAGCGTTGGTATCTTTGGTGGCGGTAAGCTCGTAGGAGATGGACTGCGCTCCGGTGACTTTATCCCAGTTGGTGCTGAACTTGATCTCGGTAGGAGCGTTCTTGTCGCCCTCGTAGGTGTAGTCGGCTGCAGGCGCAACGATCGCAACGGTTTCGAAGACCTGATACTTGACATTGACAGAGGCGGTGTCGGGGTTGTCGGGGTTCTTGAGGGTGACCTTGAATCCGTAAGTCGCTTCATTGTTCTTGACATCGTCCTTGGGGGTGATGACGAGCTTTCCATCGGCGATCGCAGCAGTGAAGAGCTCGGAACCGTCGGTCAGCTTCTCATCGCCCGTTCCGGCATAGGTGCCGATGGTAATGTTCACATTGGAAGGTCCGCCGTAGCTGATCTCGATAGCATTCTGGGCCTTGCCCTTGATTCCGTATCCGGTGACGTCGGTGGGAAGCTCGATCTTCTCCACGACAGTGAAAACGAACTTCTGGGTCGCAGTCTGGGTTAGGTTCTTGTCGGTGTTGTGGGTCCACTTGGCGGTTATGGTATAGACGTATGTACCAGTCGTGGAGAAAGTGATCTCGAACTTCTTTCCGGAGTTCGAGCCATCGGTGAAAGTAGGGGTAGCTGTAGCCGTGTTTCCGGTTCCGGCAGGAGCACCGGTGATCTCAACGGTACCATCAGCACTATCGAGGTTCGTCTTGATATTGTCGTAGGTGAACTTCTGACCGATGGCCATGTTCACGGCGTAGACCTGATTGATCTTGTCTCCCGTGTTGTCGCTGACGCCTCCATAGACGCCGGCGTCCGAATCGGACGGGATGCACACCGCGAAGGCGCAGATGGCGAACATCGCCACGATGGCCATGGCCAGAGCTTTCTGGCCCTTGAATGCAGTAGCATTTTTCATTTACATACCTCCGCACGGCCGTGAAGACCGTGGGCGGTAGGGCAATCCCTGTTCTACGAATTTAATCAGGATAAAAACCAGAAGATGAGGCTTCCATCGTATCATCCCCAGAGATTAACAAGGAACCGAAATCGCTTAAATATCATATCAAGAGGAACGACGGAATTCCATTCGGAGCATG